>Ga0070696_100002194_pt1 | contig 12864 bp, 13 predicted proteins | sample KBSK1253metaG_FD_65474 | JGI IMG/M metagenome (GOLD analysis project Ga0070696, IMG submission 65474) | Corn, switchgrass and miscanthus rhizosphere microbial communities from Kellogg Biological Station, Michigan, USA - KBS K1-25-3 metaG | ecosystem: Host-associated > Plants > Roots >... | reverse complement strand
CTTCCTGGGAGTCCGGTGCGCCGCGACGACCATGAGAAAACCGTCCACCCACCGCGCGATCAGCCGGCAATCGGGGACCGGGAGCAGGGGAGGCGTATCGACGACGATGTAATCGTAGGAGCGGCGCATCTCCTCCAACAGGGAGCCGAGCCGCGCCGACTTCAGCGCCTCGTACGGCGCGTCGGGGGTGCGGCCCGCCGTGAGGACCGAGAGATTCAGCGCGGGATCGTGGCGGATGGTCCCCTGCAGGTCGCGGTCCGGGTCCAGGATGACGTCGGAGAGCCCCGGCCCGTCCCAGCCGAGCTGCGACTCGACGGACGGGCGGCGGAGATCGGCGTCCAGCAGCAGGACGCGGGCTTCGGAGGACTGCGCCAGGGCCCCGGCCAGGTTGATGGCCGTCGTGGTCTTGCCGTCTCCGACCGTGGCGCTGGTGACGGCGATGACCTGGAGCACCTTCCCTTCCTGCCGGGACTCGAGGCGGGCGCGCAGGGTCCGGTACTGCTCGGCCTCGAACGACGCGGGGGCGGACAGGCTCACCAGGCGGGGATCGAACGTCCGCGGCGCGTCTGCCGGGGCATGGTCCGGCGCCGGCCGGACCCGGCCGATCCGTGACTGCCGCTCTGCGTTGATAGACTCGGCCATGCGTCCTCCTTGAATCGTGCCGGCTCCTAGAGGCGGCCGCCGCTCACGATGGAGACCAAAGGCTCGTACTCCTTCGCCAGGTAGCGGGAGGCGCCGGCGGCAGCCGCCAGCCCGACCGCCAGGACGACCGCGGCGACCCCGATCCGGAGACTCCTGCGGATCGCGTCGCCGCGTGTGACGATGCGCGGGATGCTGGCCAGGACCGGCACCCGGGTGCAGGCCCGCAGGGTCTCGACGCTGTGGAACGAGGTGTCGAGCTGCTCGGCCAGCGCCATCCCCCCCACCGCCAGCCCCACCGACACGATGAGCGCCATGAGCGCCAGCCAGAGCCGGTTGGGAGCCGCCGGCTCCCGCGGGGGGACGGCCGGGTCCAGGACGCGGAACTGCTCCGTCGTCCGGCCGTGCTCCATGCTCTCCGCGAGAAGCGCCTCTTCGTGCTTCTTCAACAGGGAATCGTAGAGCTCGCGGGTCGTCTCGTAATCGCGCGACAGCGCCTGGAACTCCTGCTGCCTCTGGGGGGCGTTGTCCACCCGCTGCTCGTAGGAGGCGATGGTCTGCCGCAGCCGTTCCTCCTCCCGCTTCAGGCCCTGGATCTCCGCGTCCGCGTTGCGCAGGCCGCCGCCCCGGGGAGGCGCACCGGCACCGGACGGGCCGGGGGCTTCCGCGCCGGCAGGATCGGGGGCCCGCGAGGCGATGCGGTCCTGAAGCGTTTCGATCTCCCGCTCGAGACGCACGACGTCGGGGTACTTGTCGCTGTACTGCCGGCGCAGCCCGGCCAGCTCCTGCTTCAACCGGGCGAGGCGGCCCTCGTCGTCCTCGGGGTCCAGCCCCTGTGCTGCGTCCCCCGATTGGCCGGTCATCCGGTCGCGCCGCTCCATCGCCCGGATCTGCTTCTCGTTGTTGAGCTGCAGCTGGGCGTTCAGACGCTCGAGGCCGGCGATGTTCGCCTCGACCTGCTGCGGCAGCTCGCCGGCGTGCTGCTTCTTGTACTGCCCGATCAGGCTTTCCTGGTCGGACAGCTTCTTCTTCATCTCGGCGAGCTGCGACTTCAGGAACTCGGAGGTCTGCGCCGCCTGGCGCTCGCGGACTTTCGTGTTCTCCTCCACGAAGAACGACGCGAGGGCGTTCACGACCTGCGCCACCTTGGCGGGGTCGCGTCCCCGGTAGCCGAGGACGAAGGCGACCGTCTGGCCGCGGCTCCAGCCGTTCTCGATCCCCTTGAGGTCCAGGTCGATGTCGCGCCTGAGCTTCATGACGGCGTCCTCGACGGAGGCCTTCTGCCGCAGGATGGGATACAGGTCGTAGCGCGTCAGGAGCTCCGCCAGGTTCGCCCGGCCGAGGATCTCCTCGCTGAGGGCGTGGATCCGCGTCTCCAGCTCTTCGGTCACCGCCGGCCGCACGAACGTCTCGGAGACCTGCGGCTGCTCCACGAGGACCGTGGTGGTCGCTCTATAGATGTCCGGCAGGAACGCCACGAAGCTGAGCCCGGGGACGAGCACGCCGAGGAAGACCACGGCCCCCAGCCACCACCGCCTGCCCCACACCTCGAGGGCCCGGTGGATCCCTTCTCCCTGTCCTTGCCGTTCCTGCATGGCTCCTGCCTCGCGGCGCCGACAAAGGGCCGGCGCCTTCCCGTCACCTTACGCCGCCCGGCCGGCACGGCCTATCGGGGAAACTACCCAACGGGAACCGGGAAGATCCCGCATCTGTCCGCGCCGGTCGGCTGCCCCCGGAACGTACTGGCCTGGAGGATTCCGGAGGCAGCCGCCTTGACGAGCCGGCCGCGACGCCCGGCTCGAGAGCGGTGACGCCCTGACCGATGCGATCAGACCGGACAGTAGGAGCCGGTCGCGGGGGGCGTGTTGGAGGCGTTCCCCTTGTGGAGCTGGATGTTGCCTCCTCCGGGGTCCGATCCGCCCAGATCGCCGAAGGCGAAGTAGCCGCTCTGGAGCTTGATCCCGAAGAGATCATCGCGGCCGGGCTCGCCGTTGTCGGTCACGCGGACCCGGAAGTAGCCGGAGTCCCCGGTGTTCGTCTCGTAGGTCCCGCAGATGTCGCGGGTCCTGTCGTCCACGAAGACGTATCCCGTGATGCTCGTCGCCTTCACGTGCATGCCGCTGCCGTGATCGAGGTAGTTGAGGTGTCCCCAGAAGGCGCCGTTCTTCACGCCCCCGCCGACGCCGAAGTTTCCCTTGGCGCCGGACGGAGTGGCGACGATCCATCCCCCGCCGGTGACGAAATCGGACGGGGGCAGGTTGTCGGTCGGCCAGGCGAAGGTCCGCCCGCCGCCGGTCAGGATCAGGCTTGAGATCACGAAGGCCAGGACTGCGTTGCGTACCATCGTTGCTTTTTTGAGAGTCATCGTCTCGGTCTCCTCGGTTAGAACAGCCGGGGCAGTGGCGGAAGGATCGGGGGTGGCACCGACGCGCCGCCGGAGCCGATTCCCGCCCTGGCGGACGCAATCACCACGTCCGCGACACCGTCCACCACAAGATGCAGGGCGTTGACCGTCGTTCCCGCCGGCGACGCGACCTGCTCGTTGAGGACCAGCCGGCCCCCGAACAGCGGCACCACCTGGTTCGGTGCGCCGCTCACTGCGACCGGCATGCCGTTGACCGACAGGCCGTCGAGCTCCGACGTGCCGACGGGGGCGCTCCCTTGCGTGGCGACCGCCCTGGCCATGACGAAGGCGGCGGACACGGAGTTGCCCGCGACCGACAGGGCCAGATCGGCGAGCGACGACTCGGACGCCACGGAGGGCTGCGGCGCGTCGGTCGAGCTCCCCGTGGCGGCGTGCAGGACATCGGCGCTGCCGAGGGACAGGATGCCGGCCGTCGTCTCCGACGCGTCACGCAGGTCCTGCGCGTCGGCCAGTGGCCCCGTGTCGGCGAGCGCCGTGCTCATGCCCAGGACGCTCGCCCGGATCGCCGTCGCCGCGCCGTCGACGGTCTGCGCCGTCGCGGCCGCGGGCCATGCGGCCAGAAGCGCCGCCGTCATGACGAGCACCGCGGGCCTGGCGAGCGCCGCCAGCCTGCGAAGTCCGTTCGTTCCGTGGTTCATGCTGACCTCCTTCTGAAAGAACTGCGTTTCGGAACCGGACCTAACGTTCACGTGCGAGGGTACGACCGCGCGGAGCCGCGGAACATCTGGTCGATCCCGCAAGCCACGCGGGGGAAATCATCGGGAAGGTGCGGGGGTGTTTTCGGGAACGCCCTGCTGGACGCGGGCCGCGGCCCCGGGGAGGCGAGGGGGAGTTCCCCGGGGCCGGGTCCGCGGAACATCGCCCGCGTACCGCGGGCGCCTGTCAGTGCTCGTTCCTGGTCACGGAAATCTCGGACCGGACCGCCGGTGCGGGTCTCCCCCCATGCCGAGCGGGGCGACCCGGGAACGCATCCTGTGCCCCCGGCCCGCGCCGTGCCGCGGCTGGATGCGCGGCAGGAGCGCCATGCCGCCGCGGGCCGGAACGGAGTCCGCCGACTCGCGCGCGCCGTCGACGCCGCCCGTGAGGACGGCCCGGACGGTGTCCAGCAGGATGCGCACGTCCAGCCAGACCGAGCGATGCTTGATGTAGTACAGGTCGTAGCGCATCTTCTCCGTCTCCTCCTCGAGGTCGTTCGCGTAGCCGTAGCGGACCTGGGCCCACCCGGTCACGCCGGGGCGGACGGAGGAGCGCAGCCGGTAGTACGGCACGGTGCGGGAGAAGAGCTCGCAGTTCGGCAGCGGCTGCGGGCGGGGCCCGATCAGGTTCATGTCGCCGCGCAGGACGTTGACGAACTGCGGCAGCTCGTCCAGCCGGAAGCGTCGCAGCCAGCCGCCGATCCGGGTGATGCGATCGCCGTTGTCCCGCGCCCACAGGGTCGTCGGCCCGTCCGGGGCGTGCATGGTCCGGAACTTCAAGAGACGGAACGTCCTGCCGCGGAGGCCGGCCCGCTCCTGGACGAACAGGATCGGACCGGACGAGTCCAGCCGGATGGCGAGCGCGATCAGGACCAGGAGCGGCGCCAGGAGGACCAGGGCCGCAACCGCCAGGGCGACGCTGAGGGCGCGCGCCACGGCATCGTGCAGGCGGCGGCTCCGGAACTCGCTCGAGAAGGCGAGCGATCCGGGAGTGACCGCCTCGATGGCGATCTTTCCGGTGAGGCGCTCCAGGACGTCGGTCGCCTCCTCCACGGCGACGCCGCGCACGCGGGCGTCGAGCAGGCTCTCGACGGGAAGCCGCCCGCGCCGATCGCGCAGGGCCACGATCACGCGCCCCGGCGCTGCGCGGCGCAGCACCTCGTCGAGGTCGGCGAGCCCTCCGAGCACCGGGGAGCCGAAGGCGCGGGGCGCGGCATCCGAAGACTCGGCGACCACTCCGACGACCGCCTCGCGACAGCCGGGCCGCGCGGCGATCTCGCGCGCCACCGTGCGGGCCATGGGGCCCGTGCCGAGGATCACCGTGCGCCGGGCCAGCGGCCGGAGGGCGGCCGCGGCCCGGAGCAGGGCGACCAGGCCGGTCATGCGGCGCACCGCGCCGCGTCCCGGCCCGTCTTCGATTCTCTCTTCGCGTCTCTCTTCGACCCGTTCATGGTCCCGTCCGTCCCTCACGCGAGCGCGTCGTCGGATGGTTCCGCATCGACGCATACAGTTGTACGCGCGAGGAAAGGCCCGCACAATCGGTGGAATCCTCAATCGCACCGTGGGGAACGCCCGACGGTTTCTTCGGTGAAGGCCTTAGGGGGAATCGGGGGGGGAGACGGACCGGCGGCCCGGCGCGGGACTCAGACGGGGGCGCGCTCCCAGGTGACGCGCTGGCGCCCGGTCAGGACCCGGAGAAACGCGACCGCGGTCGCCCAGTTCAGCAGGCAGACCGTGTACGGCACGGCCAGGAGGGCCCCTCCGCGTCCCGCGCCCGCGAGCGCTCCGAGAAGCGCCGCGGCATAGAACAGTCCCTGCGCGACGAGAGTGCCCGCATAGAAAGGCCGTCCGGCGAGCAGGAGGTTCGATCCCAGGATCGCCGCGAGCAGGACGGGACCGAGGAGACGGATCCCTTTGTGCGACACGGTCTGCAGCCAGAGGCGGTTCCGGCGCGGGTCGAGGAGCCAGGGCTCGCGGGCGAACAGCTGGAAGTTCCCGGCGATGGTGCGGACCTTGCGGACGAATTCCTGGCGCGGGGTCTCCGCCGGCCGGTCCCAGGCGCGGGCCCCGGCCTCGAACACCACGCGGTAGCCCCGGCGGGCGATGCGCATCGGGATGAGCACGTCGTCCAGGATCGTGTCCCCGGGGATCGGCTCGAACAGGTCCCGCCTTATGGCGTAGACCGCCCCTGTCACCCCGACGGTGGAGTCGACGCGGCTCTCGCTCTCCCGGATCGCCGTCTCGCAGCGCCAGTACAGGCCCACGCCCCGGCTCACGGGCGTCGCCTCCGGCCGATCGGCCAGGATCAGCCGGCCGCTCACGGCGCCGACGGCCGGGTCGCCGAACGGGCGCACGAGCGCCTCGAGCGTCCCGGCCTCGAACCGCTGCCGCGCGTCCGTCAGGACCACGATCTCACCGCAGCAGAGGGGAAGAACGTCGTCGAGAACGGCCGCCTTGCCGCGGCGCCCGGGAAACGCGATCACGCGCACGCGTCCGGAGGGGACCGCCCGGGCGCGCGCCTCCGTGCCGTCGGTCGACCCGTCCGATCCCACGACGATCTCGAGCCGGTCCATCGGGTAATCGAGGGCCAGGAGGTTCTCGATCCGGGCGGCGATCCGTTCCTCCTCGTCATGCGCCACGATCACGACCGACACCGAAGGAAATCCCGGCCCGGCCCGGGGTCGCACGGGACGCAGCGCGGCCCAGGCCCTGATCAGGACCGGGTAGCCGACGTAGGCGTAGCCGATCAGGAGGCCCGAGATCCAGAACAGCGCGAGCGCGGTCATGCCGGCCTCCGGGGCCGGGCGGGTCGTGGCGGGGTGGTGTCCGCCGTCCCGAAACCCACCCGGGCAGCGGGGGGGCAGCAGGGTGGTTGCCGGACGGAGGCAGATATTCCGGCCGGGACGGCGGACCCATGCGGCGCGAGCGCGTCCATCAGAGGACCAGAACGATGTCCCCGGGGCGCAGCTCGATGTTCTCCCGCGAGCCGTCCTGCGTCGCTTTTCCGTAGTCGAACCGTATGCGGTTCGGCCCGGGACCGGCGGCGCGCAGGATGACGATGCGCGAGCGCGAGGCGAACTCGGTCAGCCCTCCGGCGAGGGCGAGCAGGTCCAGCACCGTGGTCCGCCCCCTCAGGTCGTAGCGCCCGGGATGCGTCACCTCTCCGAGGATCGAGACCTTCGGGCTCTTGATCTCCTTGAGGATCACCGAGACCTCGGGCGCAGGCATGTACTCGGAGAGGCGCTTCACGAGGACGTCCCTGAGCTCCATGGGCGTCAGGCCGGCGGCCTGCACGTCGTTGAGGAGCGGCAGCGAGATCATCCCGTCGGGCCGCACCGGCATCTCGCCGCCGAGTGTGTCGTTCTTCCAGACCGAGATGGACAGGACGTCCTCCGGCCCGATCCGGTAGTCGCCGGTCGGGGCCGCCGGGGCGCGGTCCGCGCCGGCGCCCCGCGTGTCCGACGCGCGCATGGAGGCCGGGACGGCCAGGAGGGCCAGGCACAGCACGACGAATCGAGCCTCTCTCATCGCGTCACTCCGCGGGCTTCACGCCGCCGGAGCGGGCCCATTCCCCGCCCTGGCTTGCGACGAGCCCCAGGAACAGCGTGTCGTGGGCGATCGGACGGACCGGATCCACCGCCCCCGGCGCGGGAGGATCCAGGGCCCCCCGCTGCCGGCTCCGGCGATAGCCCGCGACGAGCGCCAGCCGGTCCCCCAGGCGCCACGTCGCCTGGACGTCCGCCAGGCGGACCGTGGCCTCGGGCCCGCCGCGCGCGTCCCGGATCCGGAAGTACCCGGGGGAGGCGCTCACCTGGAGCCACGGGCGCGGCTGGAAGGCCACGGTCGGCAGGACGCTGTCGGTCAGAACGGCGCCGGCGCGGCCGATGACGGTGGTGAGGCTGCGGGCGCCGGTGAGCGCGACGTGCATCGTCTTGAAATCGCCCCGGAGCGATGCGGAGATCTCCGGATCGGTCCGCCCCTCGGAGAACCGCGGACCGCCCCGCAGCGCGAGCGCGGCGCGCCGGCCGAGATCGCGGTCCCAGCCGACGCTCATCACGTGCGCACTGGTGTCCTTCGCGGTCTCGAAGTCGTAGCGGGTCGTGGCGAGGCGGAGGCTCGCGGTGTTCCGCGGCGACGTGCGCCGCTCGAGCTCGATGGCGCCGGACCGGGTCTCCGTCGATTCCCCGCCGGCCACGTCGTCCGTCGTCCTCGTCCAGGTGACGCTGCCGCCGGAGGCGGGGCCGGATCGCCAGTCGATCGACGGCCTCATCTCGAGGCGGCGGGCGCGCACCCGGCCCGCCGCGAGCCCGGTCGCGAGATTGAGGTCCCCTCCCGGCGTCAGCGTCGTCACGTAGTCGCCGTGCAGCGCCAGGCCGAGCCGCGGCGACGGCCGGGCCGACAGGTCGAGCCCTGCGTGCTGGCGCGCCCGCGACGTGTCCAGCTCGGGGTGCTCCGCGTAGCGCTCCGCGTCGAGGGCGTAGCGGCCGGCCAGCGACAGGCGGGCCGTGCGATAGCCCGCGTCGACCTGCGGCGTGAGCCTGGAGATGCGGTCCTCGATCCCCTCTCCCGGGGTCGAGAAGAGGTTGTCGTCCTCGACGCCCGTCAGGGAGAGCGCGCCGCGCATGGACACGTCCGATTTCGCGCTCGCCGCCCCGTGGAACAGGAGGCCGCCGCAGATCAGCATGCCCGGCACGAGCGGCGGCCTGCGCGCCGGGCTCATGCGCGATCCACCGCCGTGCAGTCGACCTGCACGGCCACGCTGCTCGAGAGCAGGTCCACGGAGAGCACCAGGAGCCCCTTCTCGTCGCTCTTGCGCTCGAGGATCCCCTCGACGCCCGAGAGCGCGCCGCGGACGACGCGCACGCGCATCCCCTCCTTCAGGTACGCGTGGGGCATGCACGGGAGATTCGACTCCGCCAGCGTCCGCACCGACTCGACCTCGGCGTCGGGAACGACCGCCAGGCGGTCCCAGCCCTCTCCGAGCAGGGCGACCAGGCCACGGGCCTTGCGCACCTCGATGTAGGAGGGCTTGTCCGGGACGGGGCGCACGAACAGGTATCCCGGGAACATGGGGCGGCGCACCAGGTGCCTCTGGCCGGCCCGGCTCGACCAGACGCTGACCTTCGGCAGGAACGGCTCGAACCCCCGGGAGGCGAGCTGATCGTGCACGAGCTGCTCGCAGTGGCTCTGCGTCCAGACCACGTGCCAGCTCATGGCTGGATCAGGCCCCGCTTGATCGCATAGCGGACGAGCCCGGCCTTCTCGTGGATCTCGAGCTTGAACATGATGCGGCTGCGGTGCGACTCGGCGGTTTTCACCGTGATCCCCAGGACCTCCGCCACCTGCTTGGTCGATTTCCCCTCGGCGATCAGCTGCAGCACCTCGCGCTCCCGCGGCGTGAGCGGGTCGCGCGGCAGCTCGCCGCGCTCGCGGTAGGCGCCGACCACGACGTTGGAGATGGCGGGGCTGAGGTAGAGGCGCCCGCGATGCACGTCGCGGATCGCCTGGATCATGTCGGAGACCGCCTGCGATTTCAGGACGTAGCCGTGGACCCCGGCGCGCAGCGCCTCCAGGATGTACGGCTCCTCGGTGTGCTGCGTCAGGATGATCGTCTTGGTGCCGGGGGAGACCCGCATGATCTCGCGGGCGGTGTCGATCCCGTTCAGGCCCGGCATCGCCAGGTCGAGCACCACGACCTCGGGATGGGTCCCCTCCGACTGGCGCAGCGCCTCGCGCCCGTCGGCGGCCTCCGCGACGACCGCGAAGCCCTCCCTCGCCAGCATGAACTTGAGTCCCTGGCGGACGACAGGATGATCGTCCGCGACCATCACCCGGATCGACATGGCCCGAGAACTCTCCCGTCTCCCCGCCGCATCATCCACCCGGGCCCGCCCCGGCGCCCGAAGGCACAGGAAGGGCGGGGAGCCGACGCGAGGGCCTGATGGCGGGCCTCTCCCGTGGCTCTCGATGGGTGGTGGCTCTGAATCCCGGCCCGACGAATCAATCGTCCCATGACCGTTTCTCCGGCTCCGGTCATCCGGCGGCCCCGTCCACGAGGCCGCGGAACCCGGTCCATCACCCTGCCCGAATCGCCGGGCAGGTCAGCCGCGCGCATACGGGCCGGCGACTGCCCTCACCATACGGCGAGAGCGAAGCTGGGAACATCAGGTGATGACCGGAATGGGTGGGAGGAACTTCCATGAGCGGGGCGGGGCGCGGGGAGACTCGCCCCTCCCGTTCAGGACCGGATCCGCTTCAGGGCTGGATCAGACCGCGCCTTATGGCGTACCGGACGAGACCGGCGGTTTCGTGGATGCCCAGCTTCGACATGATGCGCATCCGGTGCGACTCGGCGGTCTTCACGCTGACGCCGAGCAGCCCCGCCACTTCCTTGGTGGTCTTCCCCTCGGCCACGAGCTGCAGGACCTCGCGCTCGCGCGGGCTCAGCGGGTCGGGAGGCAGCTCGGACTTGGTCTTGTACGCTTCGACGACGGTCCGCGACACTCCGGGGCTCAGGTAGACCGCCCCCCGCGTAACCTCGCGGATCGCCTGGACGAGATCGATCGTGGCCTGGGTCTTCAGCACGTAGCCGCTGACCCCGGCGCGCAGCGCCTCCAGCACGTACGGATCCTCGGTGTGCATCGTCAGGAGGATGGTCTTGGTCCGATCCGAGCACCGCTGGATCTCGCGGGCGGAATCGAGACCGTTCAGCCCCGGCATCGCGAGATCGAGGATCGCCACGTCCGGACGCGTCGTCTCGGCCATGCGGACCGCCTCTCGGCCGTCCGCGGCCTCCCCCACGACCCGGAATCCTTCGTGCTCGAGCATCGCCCGGATTCCCTGTCTTACGATCTGATGATCATCGGCGAGAAGAACCTGTGTCGCCATGGCGTCCCTCCTGAGGAATAGGAATCATGATGTGCAGCTCCGTCCCGCGTCCAGGGGCGGAGTCGATCGTGAACCGGCCGCCCAGGGCGCTCAGGCGCTCCCGCATGCCAATCAACCCCAGCCCCCGATCCCCCTTGCGATCGAAGACCTCCTGCGTGTCGAAACCGCGTCCGTCGTCCTTCACCGTGCAGCGCGCGGCGTCCGGCTCGACCTCGAGCCGGATGTCGACGCGCCTGGCGGCGGCGTGCTTCGTGGCGTTGCGCAGCGCTTCCTGGACCACGCGGTAGAGGGCGGTCTCCACGGCCGCCGGCAGCCGGGGCCGGGCCGCCCCCTCCACGCGGACCTCGATCCCGGAGCGCGCCGCGACCCCCTGCGCCAGGAACTCCAGCGCGGGCAGAAGACCCAGGTCGTCCAGGATCGTCGGACGCAGCTCGTGCGACAGCCGCCGCAGATGTTTTTCGATCTCGTCCAGGGGCCCGCGGACCCGCTTGAGGCGGTCGCGGGTCCGGGAGGGCAGCCCGGTGGAGACCTCCTCCAGGACCAGGTGGACCGAGGCCAGGAGCTGCCCGGCGTCGTCGTGCAGGGCGTGGGCGATCCTGCGGGCCTCGTCCTCGAGCCGATCGTTCAGCCGCCGCAGAGCCTGGACCGCCTCCTCGAAGCCGCGGTGGGTCATCTCGAACGGCGACAGGCTCTCCGCCAGGAATCTCTGCGAGGCCTCGACGGCGGTGCGGATCGACTCGGGCGATTCGATCGCGATCAGGACCGCCTTCAGGGCCTCCTGGTGCATCGCGACCAGGTCCAGGATGCCGATCCCCTCGCCGATCGCCCGTCGCCCCAGCTCGTAGCCCCGCTGCAGCGCGGCCTCCCCGCCGTCCGCCAGGTAGTCCCGCAGCGTCCCGGCGTACAGATCTTTCAGCTCGCGGATGGCCGTGTCCTGCACGATCTCACCTCCCGAGGCGGGCCACCAGGACCAGCGCGTCGTCCGCGCCCCTGGAGTGCCGCGCCAGGATGTTGTCCGCCTGGGGCTGCGGCGCGGCCCCCGGCTCGAGGGCCCGATCGAAGCCGCCGCCGATGCCGTCGGTCGCGAAGACCAGGAGCCCCTGCCGCGGGACCGACACGCTGGACGCCTGCAGCGCCGGCAGGCGGTCCCCCACGACACCGGGGCGGAGCACGAGGCGTTCCCGGTCCGGGCGTCCCCCGGACCCGGCGACCAGGAGCAGGGCCTCGACGTTCCCCACGCCGACCCAGGTCACCTCCCGCCGGTCTGCGTTCCAGTGCGCCAGGCTCAGCGCCGCGCCCCGGGTCCTCAGGAGGGCGCGGTGGCAGGCTTCCACGATCTCGACGAGCGGCCTGCGGGCCTGGGCCTCCACCATCCGGATCGCCAGGTCGGCGGCCAGTGCGGCCTCCGTCCCGTGGCCGAGGCCGTCCGCCGTGGCCAGGAGCGCCCCGTTCTCCATCGGCTTGACCAGGCAGCGATCGCCCGATTCCGTTTCCCCCGCGAGGGCCCGCGACGCCACGCCCCACTCGATGAGATGGCCGCTCATCGTTTCCATTTCTTCGCCCGCACCGTCGTCCCGCCGCCGGCGCTCGAGACGATCTCGAACTCGTCCATCAGTCGCTTCACTCCGGGCAGCCCGAGACCGAGGCTGCCGGACGTGGAGTAGCCGATTTCCATCGCCCGATCCACGTCGGGGATGCCGGGTCCCTCGTCCCGGGCTTCGACCGTGATCCCCTGCGTGCCGTTCTGCTCCACCACGCCGACGGTGAGCTCTCCCTGCTTCGCGTAGAGCAGGATGTTGCGCGCCAGCTCCGAGATCGCGGTGGCGATCAGGGTGAGGCTGCTGTACGAGAACCCGATCTGCTGCGCCAGGTCCCGGCCCCGCTGGCGCGCGGCGACGATGTCCTGGTCCGTATGGATCGGGACGCGCGTCCCGTTGCTCTTCGGGAGTGGCGGCCCGTGGGAAGCCTGCTGCGCCGCCTTGGCGGGAATGCCGGGGCGCTTGCCTTTCATGATCCTGGCGAGCCGAGATCACGGGAGATCTTCTTGCTCCCCCTGTCCAGGAAGGCCAGCCCCTCCTCGAGGTCGAGGGCGGTGGCCACCCCCTCGAGAGTCAGCCCCAGCTGCACCATCGTGAAGGCGACCTCGGGCTGGATCCCGACGATCACCGTCTCGGCCCCGCGCAGGCGGATCATGTGGGCGATGTCGCGCAGCGTGCG
>Ga0070696_100002190_pt1 | contig 12870 bp, 10 predicted proteins | sample KBSK1253metaG_FD_65474 | JGI IMG/M metagenome (GOLD analysis project Ga0070696, IMG submission 65474) | Corn, switchgrass and miscanthus rhizosphere microbial communities from Kellogg Biological Station, Michigan, USA - KBS K1-25-3 metaG | ecosystem: Host-associated > Plants > Roots >... | reverse complement strand
GCGCAGCACGACGATGCCGCCGGCCACCTCGCCCTGGCCATCCAGTTCGGCGATGCCGCGCCGGAAACTCGGCCCGCGCCGCACCTTGGCGACTTCGCCAAGCAGCACCGGCACGCCGGCCGCGTTGGTGGCAACCGGCACGCGCTCGAAATCCGCGCGGCTGCGCAGATAGCCTTCGCTGCGCACCATCAGCTCCGCCTCGCCCTGCTCGATCACCGAGCCGCCGCTGGCGCCGTTGGCCGCGCGCAACGCGTCCACCAGCTGCGCCACGGTGATGCCGCGCGCGGCCAGCGCCGGCGGGTCCGGCACGATCTGCCAGGCGCGTTCCATGCCGCCCAGGCTGGCCACTTCGGCCACGTCCGGCACGGTCTTCAGCCGATAGCGCAGGAACCAGTCCTGCAGCGCACGCAGTTCGCCGAGGTCGTGCCTGCCGCTGCGGTCGACCAGCGCGTACTCGTAGACCCAGCCCAGGCCGGTGGCGTCGGGACCCAGCGACGGATTGACCCCGGCCGGCAACTGATCGCGCACCTGGCTCAGGTACTCCAGCACGCGGGAACGCGCCCAGTACAGATCGGTGCTGTCGTCGAACAGCACGTAGACGTAGGAATCGCCGAAGAACGAATACGCACGCACGGTCTTCGCGCCAGGCACCGACAGCATGGTGGTGGCCAGCGGATAGGTGATCTGGTCTTCCACCACCTGCGGCGATTGTCCGGCCCAGCTGGTGCGGATGATCACCTGGGTGTCGGACAGGTCCGGCAAGGCGTCCAGCGGCGTGCGCAGCAGCGAAAACACGCCGGCCGCGGCCAGCGCCAGCGCAGCCAGCAGCACGGCCACGCGGTTCGCGACCGCGATGCGGATGAGGGTGGCGATCATGGCTGTCCCCCGGCCGGCATCGCGTGCCCCGCATGCGCATCGTGCGAGCTTGCCGGATGGGCGGCGCTGGTAGCCGCCGCGGGCGTAGCCCCATCCTCGCCAAGGCGCCCCAGCGCGCCGGACAGGCTGGCCTCCGAATCGATCAGGAACTGACCGGAGACGACGACCTTCTCGCCGCCGTGCAGCCCATCGAGGATTTCCGTGTAACCATCCGCCGAACGGCCGGTGCGCACGGCGAGCGGACGGAAACGGCCGTCCGTTTCCGCCACGATCACCCGCGTCTGCTGGCCGGTCGCGATCAGCGCGTCGCTCGGCACCACCGGCATCGCCTCGGCTTCAGCCGGGTTCAACTGCACGGTGGCGAACAGGCCTGGGCTCAGCCGGCCGTCCGGGTTGCCAAGCACGATGCGCGCGCGCTGGGTGCGCGTGGCACTGTCGAGATCCGGCAGCAGTGTCTCCACGCTGCCGTGAAACTCCTGCCCGGGAAACGCGTCGACCGTGACGGTGACCGGCGTGCCGGCATGCACCGTGCCGGCGACCGCTTGCGGCAGCGCCGCCTCGACCCAGACGGTGGCCAGGCCGTTCAAGGTCATCAGCGTCTGTCCGGCGCCGACCCGCTGCCCTTCGCGCACCTCCAGCGCGGTGACCGTGCCGGCCTGCGGTGCGTGCACGGTGATCGCCGCCCCGGCGCCGCGGCTTGCCGCGCGGATATCGGCGGGAGTCAGGCCGAGCGCCAGCAGGCGCTCGTACGCGGCGCCGCGCAGTGCCTTCGCGTCGGCCGACTGCGCGCCACGCAGCGCATCGTACTCGGCCAGCGCACTGCTCCATTGCGGCGCCAGCAGCTCGGCCAGCGGCTCGCCCGCCGCCACCTTCGTGTACGGCGCACGCACGTGCAGTCGACTGACCACCGCATCGACGCGGGCGCTGACCGTGACCGCCTCGCGCGGATTCCACGCCAGCGTGCCGGGCACGCGCAGCGCGGTCGACAGCACGCGGCGCTCGACCGGCGCCGTGCGCACGCCCAGGTTCTGCACAGTAGCCGGATCAATCCGCACGACGTCGCCGGCGGCACCGCTGCCGTCGGCATAGCGGGGCACCATCTGCATGCCCATCGGCGACAGGCCTGGCTTGTCGAAATGTTGGTCGGGCAGCATCGGGTCGTACCAGTACAGCACCTTGCCGGCGCTGTCCGGCGCAGCCGCCGAGGCATGCGTCGGTACCGGCGTCGCCTGGTGGCGACCGCCGAGGTAGCCGACGGCCAGCAAGACAACCGCCACGACAACGGCGGCAAGAATGAGCAACGGACGCTTCACGGCGTCACCTCCGAAGGCAGCAGATAGGCAAGCGAGGCCCACAGTCGTGCATGCGCAGCCAACGCATCGACATAGTTCAGGCGCAGATCGATCTCGGCACGGCGCGCCTCCAGCCACGGCTGCAGCGGACCACCGCCGCGGTAGCCGGCCAGCGCGGTTTGCGCGCGATCGCGTGCCAGCGGCAGCAGGGTTTGCCGATAGCGTTCGATCTGCCGCCCCCAGCCTTGCCAGCCGGCCACCGCCCGCGTCACCGCCTCGCGCTGGGCTCGTCGCGCGTCCTCGTGATCGGCCTGCACGGCATCGCGTTGCGCCTGCCGCGCGCTGATGCCGCGGTCCTGCCGATTGCGCGTGAACAGCGGCAGGCTGACGCCCACCTCCAGCATCACCATGTCCGACAGGCCAGGCGCACGCCGGCCGTAGCTGGCGCTCACGCTCCAGTCCGGGCGTTTGGCCGCGCGTGCCTGTTCGAGCGCCGCCTGCGCCAGCCGTTCGCGGGCGGCCCAGGCCTGCAGCGGCGCCTGCTGGTCGATGCTGGAAACCAGGCGTTCGGCCTGCACCGGCAAGTGGCTGAAATCTTCGGTGGCAGCGAGCGCGCCGGGCGCCGTCCCCAGCCAGCGTTGCAGGCCCGCCTGCGCGGCTGCGAGATCGGCCCCGGCTGCCTCCAGCCGATTGTCCAGCGTGGCCAGCTCGGCCTGCGCGGCCAGCGCATCGACCGCGCTGCCCTCGCCGCCGCGCAGGCGCGCCTGTGCGATCCGCACGGCCAATGCCGCCTCGTCGTGCAGGTCGGCCAGCAACGTCTGCTGCTGCTCGATCGCCCACACATCGATCCAGGCGTCGGCGATACGCTCGCGCACGCTCTGCGCGGTGGCCACGCGATCGGCCTGCGCCGCATCGACCCGCGCGCTGGCCAAGGCGCGCTCCGCGCGACGTGCGGTGCGCGATGGAATGGCCTGCATCACGCCGACCGTACGCGCGGTCATCTCGTCCGAGCGCAGGCTGAAAGCGCCCGGGCTGGTGACCGGATAATTGGCAAGCCCGAAGGTCAGCGTGGGGTCCGGCAGCTGGCCGGCACGCGCCGCCTCCTCGCGCGTCGCCGCGATGTCGGCGGCGCGCGCTTCAAGCTGCGGCGCCCGCGCCAGGCCTTGCTGGACAGCCGCTTCCAGTGTCAGCGGCGACTCGGCGGCATGCACCGCCACGGGCACGGCTCCCCACAGGAACGCGGCCAGACCCGTCACCATCAGGTGCCGGGCGAAATAAATGGACAGCATGGGTGAACACTCCGTCGATCTGCATTTGCGCCTTGCCAAAGCGGGCACGACGCCACGTCGGTGGATACGCGACGTGTCAGATCAAATCAGGAGTGCGCAGTACAACAACATGGGTGTGGGCGGCGGCGCACGCAAACGTTCGAGATGCGCCAGGGTTCGATGCGACGGCAACGTCACGGCCGCCACGGACAACAACATCGGCGGCAGCGCGGTGAGCGTATTGAAGGGCACCGAGGCCGTGCGTACATCAACCTGGGTGGCATGATCGGGCTGACAGTGCTGCTGGCAGAGCGGAGCGACCGGGGCCACCGGCATTCCCGCGCAACCGTCGCCCATCGCCGCCATCGAAGACGCATCCGCCTGCGTCGCCACCGCGGCCGGCGATGCCGGCGCGGTGGTGCAGGCATACGCGGCCACCGCCACCTGCTGCCACAACAGCATCAAGGCCACCAGCCACGCAAGGCGGCGGCGGGTACGCGGACGGATGTGGAACGCGCGCTTCATGCCGTCGCCACTGTAATGCAAACGGATCGAGCAGGCGATTGACGCGGGTCCATGGAACGGCGACGCGGTCGACCCGCCGGCGCCCGCCGGCCATACGGCCCCACGGTCGCCTACTGAGCGGTATCCGGCGTCGCCCCGCTGCGCCCTTCCGCCACGAGTTCGGTCACGACACGATCGCGGCCATGACTCTTGGCCTGATACAGCGCGGCATCCGCGCGCCGGACGAGGTCCTCGACCGACGCCGGTTCGGACCCCACCCAGACCATGCCAATGCTGAGGGTCACGGCGAACTGCTGCTCGCCCCATTGGTGCGGCATGGCGCTGACGGCGGTCTGGATCGCACGCATGCGTTGCTCGGCGTCGGCACGATCGATGCCCGGAAGCAGCATCAGGATTTCCTCGCCGCCGTAGCGTCCCAGCCGGTCGCCATCGCGTACGTGGGACTGCAGGCGTCGGGCAATCGCCCGCAGGGCGGCATCACCCGCCTGATGCCCGTGGGTATCGTTGATGCGCTTGAAATGATCGGCATCGATCAAGCCGACCGCCAGCCCGGGACCGGCACGGACGCCCGGCTCCAGTTGCGCAGCCAACTGGTCGAGGATGGCCCGGCGATTGTGCAGGCCGGTGAGGCTGTCGTGGGTGGCCTGGTGGTAGAGCTCGGCGCGGGCCAGTTCCAGCTCGTGCTTTTCTCCGGTGAGTTCGGCGGTACGCGCGGCCACCATGGTTTCCAGGCGCCGGTTCTGGCGCAGCAACCGGCGCGAATGCCAGCGCCAGCTGAGCGCCACGATCAGCACCAGCAACAGCAATTCGAGCAGACAGGCCCACCAGGTCAGCCACCAGGGCGGTGGAATCCGGAAATCGAAGTACGCCGATGGCGAGACCATTCGATGGTCGTCGTCGATGGCCTGGATTTCAAGGCGATAATCGTCCGACGGCAAGCCGGTCAGGTTGATGATGTTTGATGCGGTGTGGACCCAGTCGGATCCCCGCAGCCGGTAACGGAAGCGCGGCGAACTGCCCGAGGAGTTGCCCAGCAAGGCGTAACGCACGGTCAGGGGTGCGTGATTGCCATCGATGCGCACACTGTCGCCCTCGCTCACCGGCAGCGTGCCATGCATCACCGAGGTGATCATCACCTCGCGCGGACTGCGCGCCAGCATGGCTTCCGGATGCAGGACATGGCTTACGCCGATGGACGAGCCGATCCAGACCGAACCGTCGCGGTCCTCGAAGAAGGCGTTCTGGCTGGTCTCGTCCCACAGCAGGCCGTCGTCCCGGGACAGGTGCGTCCAGTAGCGACCATCGAAGATGTCCACGCCGTTGCCGCCGCCGACCCAGATCCACCCGCGGTGGTCGCGCCGGACGAAATACACCAGCGTGTTGTCCAGCCAGGTATCCGCTACCCGGGCGAGGGCAAGCTGGCCGCCATGCACCGTCGCGTGGAAAAGCCCCGGCTCGTTGGCACCCAGCCACAGGCTGCCATCCGCGTCCACCGCCACGGCGCTGAATCCGGAAGCCAGCACCTTCTGGCCCGTCTGCATGCGGGTCCAGCGCCCGTCGGCATAGCGCAACACGCCCCCGTTGCAGGCAAACCACAGCGTGCCGTCGTCGCCTTCGGCGATGTCCGAGCATTGCTGGTCGGTGGTCTGTGCCGCAGCGATGCGCCGGGCCGGTGCAGCGGCGCTGTCGATGCGATAGATGCCGTTGACCGTGGCGATCCACAGACGCCCCTGCCGGTCGAAATGCAACAGCTTGACGAAGGCCGGCAACTGCGCCGCCAGCGTGGTGCGGTGGCTGACCGGGTCATGGCGCAGCACGCGGTGATCGTAGAGCCCGGCCCAGATCGCCCCGTCACCGGCCTTGGCGAGGGTCAGTACCTGACGCGGCGCCGGGGTGAACTGAAGCGGCCACGGTTGCAGGCGCGTCTGGCCATCCGCCAGGATGCTGCCGCCCAGTTCATTGCCAAACCACAGGCTGTCCTGGTCGGAGCGCAGGATCGACCAGTTCGGCACACTGTCGAAGCCTTGTCCGCGGCCCCAGCCCTCGATCAGCCCGTAGCCGCTCCAGCGCGAAATGCCGCGCCCGTAGGTGCCGAGCCACAAGGTTCCCTGCGTGTCGAACAGGAGGGCCGTGATCCCGATGTCGGGCAGGCCGTTACGGCTGTCGATGACGGTCCAGCGCGTTCCATCCCAGCGCGCCAGGCCATGGTTGGTCGAGGTAAGGATACGTCCTGCGGAATCTTGGACCAGGCTGCCGTTGTCATTGACCACGTCCATGTCGCTTTCGGGCACCTCGCGCGCCGCGAAGCGCGTCGCGCCCGCCGGCAGGACGCGCACATGGTGCACGCCGCGCAACCATAGCGTGCCCTGCCGGTCCAGCAGCATGCCGGACCAGCTGTCGGCCGGCACGCCCTGTGCCGGGCCATACAGCACGATCTTCCCGGCTGCATCGATGGCGCACAGCGAGGTATCGCACCCCAGCCACAGGCGACCGTGCGCGGCGTACACCGCGGTGATCTTGCGCAGCTGCGGAACACTGGCCAGTTGCGCCGTGTCGAACATGGGTCGCAACTGCCATGGCTCGGCGCCGTGTCCACCGGAAAGCACCATCAACCGGTCGTCGCGGACCAGCAACAGTCTTCCGTCGTCCAGTGCTGCCATCTGGCGTCCAACATCAACGACCAGCGGCTTGCCTGACGGCTCCACTTTCCTGAAGTGCAGGCCATCACCCACCCGCAGCCCCGACTGGGTAGCCACCCACAGCGCGCCGGCCTGCACGTTCTGCGCCATGGTGGTGACATATTCGCCCTGATCGAACCCCTGCGCGGCACCCATTCGTTCGAAGTTGCTGCCGTCGAACCGGTACAGGCCCATCTCCGTGCCCGCCCAGACAAAGCCGCGCCGGTCCTGCAGCAGCGAGCTGATGGACTGGCTTTCCAGCCCCGCCTTGCGGTCATATGTCTGCAGGGAATACTGCTGCGACCACGCCGGCAGGCTCGCCAGCGCCAATAACACAACCGTCAGAACCGGCCGGTAACACACCGTGCTCCACATCAACGACGTCCCTCTTCCGGGTGCAGCCGAAGGCTCTCAACGCAGGCACGCACTGTGCCATGTTGGCGCGTGGCCTGCAGTTATACGTCAGCAGGCCCGTAAAGGCCGAGATCCGGTGTTGCGCGGGCTCCGGCTCGCTGGGTGCCTGGAGATGATGCAAACAGCCTCGTCCGCGATGGACGCGAATCAAGCCGGCGACAGCACTACGGCGCTACTGTGGCGCCGCACCGAACGCGGTCACGCGCCCGGGCCGTGGCTCGCATAAACCCGGGTCGAGCCGTCGCGGCCGATCAGCACCACGTCGTAGCGCTCGGGCGCACCCATCTCCATGCCGGGCGAGCCCATCGGCATGCCGGGCGCCGCCAGGCCGAGCGCATTCGGCCGTTCGGCGAGCAGGCGGCGGATGTCTTCCACCGGCACATGCCCTTCGATCACGTAGCCGTCGATCAGCGCGGTGTGGCAGGACATGGCGCGGGCCGGTACGCCGAACCGCGCCTTCACCGCCGCCATCGGCTGGTCCTGATGCACGGTGACGGTGTAGCCCTGCGCGCGCATGTACTCGACCCATGCGCCGCAGCAGCCGCAGGACGGATCGCTGTAGACGTCGAACGCGTTGGCCGCCATTGCCACCGGCGCGAACAGCGCAGCAAACAGCAGGCTGATGCTCAGGCGGGAAAACCACTGTTTCATGGTCATGCTCCTGGTATGAGTGCGGGTTGCCACAGGGTCGACGCCATCGTCCTGTCCGGCGTGACTGCTGTTGTCGTCATTGCTCATGTTCATGCTCATGCTCCGCCGCACCATGACTGTGGCCGGCTTCGCCGGGCATGTCCATGTCTTCATCCGGCGGCGCCTTGGCCACGATGTCCTTGTATTGCGCCGGCGTCATGCCGGGCATTTTCTGCAGGAACGCGACCATGCTCCAGATCGTGGCGTCGTCGTGGCTGGCGCCCCACGCCGGCATCGCGCTCATCTTGATGCCGTGTTTGATCACCCAGAACGCCTCGCGCGGGTCAGGCCGGAACTTCGACAGCTGCGGCGGCTTCGGGTACAGCCCGGGGCGCATCTCGTTCTCGGCCATGCCCGGCGCCAGGTGGCAGCCGGTGCACATCGCCGCGTACTGGCCGGCGCCCTTGAGGATCAGCGGCGGGTCGTCGAGGTTCGGCACCACGATGTCCTTCGCGTGGTGCTCGATCGAGCGCTCGCGCAGCGCCTGCATCAACGCGTGGACGGGTTTCGTGTGGTGGTCGTCGGCGCCGATGTTGTAGACGCCGGACCAGACGAAGGCGCCAACGCCGGCGATGGCGACGACGCAGAGGATCACGAGGGTGACGATGAGTCGTTTCATGGATTTTCCTCAGAACCAGATGCGCAAGCCGGCAACCCACTGCCGGTCGAAGACCGCCTGATGATCGGCGCGAACGAAGTCGGCCGTGGCGCCGAAGCGGCGCGTCCAGACTACGCCGATATACGGCGCGAACTCACGCCGGATCTCGTAGCGCAGGCGCAGCCCCAACGCCGCATCCGAGACGCCGCTGCCGATGCCGCGCGCCGGATCGGCCTTGCCGTACAGGTTGACCTCCACCTCCGGTTGCAGGATCAGCCGCTGGGTGAACAGCAGTTCGTAGTCGGCACGCAGGCGCGCCGCGGTGCGCCCGGCGGGCCCGACGTAGGCGGTGGCCTCGACCTCGAACCAGTACGGCGCCAGGCCCTGCACGCCGAACGCGGCCCAGTTGCGCGCCGGGCCTGCGCCGAAATCGTGGCGCACGCCCAGTTGCGTGCTCCAGAACGTGGCGACGTTGCGATTCCAGAATGCCTCCACGTTGCCACCTTCGAGTTTGCCACGGCTGCGTTCGCCTTCACTGCGCAGCCACAGCTTGTCGCTGTCGTTGCCGTACCAGCCTTCAGCCTCCCAGCTCTGGCCGTTGGCGTCGCGGCCGTGGAACGCTTCGAGTTGATCGATCAGCAGCATGCCGGCCGGCGCGCTGCCGTGCAGGGGCAGCCCATGCGCGGGGCTGGGGGCGATGCCGTCGGAATAATCGCCGCTGCGCGCATCCACAGGCGCGCGGCCGCCCTGCATCGTTCCCATCGCCATGCCCGCCATCGCTCCCGCGCCGTGGTCCATCGGCGGCACGGCACCCATGTCCATCGGTGTGGTGCTGCCCGACGCGGCTGGCGCGCCCTGCGCCGCTGCCGCCAGCGGCAAGGCCAGCAGCAGCGCGGCCAGCAGCAGCGGGCGGCGCAGGGGAAGTGAGGTGATTCGATGGTTCGTGCTCATGCCACCACCACCTCGCGGAACATGCCCGCCTCCATGTGGTACAGCAGGTGGCAGTGGTAGGCCCAGCGCCCCGGCGCGTCGGCCGTCACCGCATAGGTGATGCGCTGCGCCGGCTGCACGTTGATGGTGTGCTTGCGCACCTGGAATTGCCCGTGCGGATTCTCCAGCTCGCTCCACATGCCGTGCAGGTGGATCGGGTGGTTCATCATGGTGTCGTTGACCAGCACGATGCGCAGGCGCTCGCCGGTGTTGAAATGGATCGGCTTCGCGTCGGAGTACTTGATGCCGTCGAACGACCACATGAAGCGTTCCATGTTGCCGGTCAGGTGCAGCTCGATCTCGCGGTCGGGTTCGCGCGCGTCGATCGGGCCGCCGATGGTGTGCAGGTCGGCGTAGGTCAGTACGCGGCGGCCGTTGTCGCGCAGGCCGATGCCCGGGTCGTCGAGGTTGCTGCGCGGCATGTCGACGTGCATGTCCACGCCGGGGCCGTATTCGGTGCGGGCGTGATGCACCACCGGCGCGGGAGTGCCCGCCATGCTGGCCATGGCGCCGTGATCCATGTGAGCGTGATCCATGCCGCCATGCTCCATGCCCGGCATCGCGGCATGGCCGCCACCCTGATCCGCGTGCGACATCGCGCCCATCATGTCCTGCATGTCCAGCCACAGGCGCTGGTCCATCGCCGGCACCTCGGCCTGCATTCCCTGCCGCGGCGCCAGCGTGCCGCGTGCGTAGCCGCTGCGGTCGATCGTCTGGGCGAACACGGTGTACGCGCGTTCGTCCTGCGGCTCGACGATGACGTCGTAGGTTTCGGCCGCCGAGATGCGGAATTCGTCGACCGGCACCGGTTGCACGTCCTGGCCGTCGGCGGCGATCACCGTCATCTTCAGGCCGGGAATGCGCACGTCGAAGATGGTGGACGACGAGCCGTTGATGAAGCGCAACCGGATCTTCTCGCCGGGCCTGAAGATGCCGGTCCAGTTGCCGGCAGGCGCGGTGCCGTTCATCAGGTAGGTATAGGTGTGGCCGGAGACGTCGCCCAGGTCGGTCGGGTTCATGCGCATCTCGTTCCACATCTTGCGCATGGCCAGCGCCTGGCCCAGACCCTTCGCGCGCACGTCGCGGAAGAAATCCGGCACGGTCGGCTGGGCGAAGTTGTAGTAGTCGCTCTGCTTTTTCAGCTTGGCGTAGATGCGCTCGGGGTCCTCGTCGGTCCAGTCGTTGAGCATCACCACGTAGTCGCGATCCGTGGGATAGCGCTCGGGACCGGCCGGCTCGATCACCAGCGGGCCGTACAGCGCGTTCTGTTCCTGGAACCCCGAGTGCGAGTGATACCAGTAGGTGCCGCTCTGGCGCACCTGGAACCGGTAGAGAAAACTTTCGCCCGGTGCGATGCCGTCGAAGCTGAAGCCGGGCACGCCGTCCATCTGGAACGGCAGGATGATGCCGTGCCAGTGGATCGAGGTGGGCACGCGCAGCCGGTTGGTCACGCGCAGGTTCACCGTGGTGCCCTGCTTCCAGCGCAGCAGCGGGCCGGGCACGCTGCCGTTGACGGTGGTTGCCGGCCGCACCGCGCCGGTGAAGTTGACCGCGGTCTCGGCGATGTCCAGCGCGAAATCGGTGCCGCTCAATACGGTGGGCTGGCCGGGGCTGGTCAGCGCCCAGGCATTCACCGGGCGCAGCAGGCCAAGGCCGGCCACCGCGCCGCCCAGGGCCAGGCCCTGCACGAAACGTCGCCGCGACAGATCAACCGCGGGCAACGGGGAAAATGGATTCACGTTCACTTCCTTCGAGGAGGCATCGGCGGCCGATGCCGATCAAGGGCTGCGTTCACGCCCGCCGCAGGGCGGGCGCGAACGCGCTATCGCAGCGGACGGGAATCAGCCGGCCGGGGGCCGCAACGGCACGGCGTGGACGACGCTGGGGGCCGCCACGAAGGAGGAAGAAACGCGCAGCAGCTCCGGCGCCACCGGCGCGAGCCCGGCCATGGCCAGCGCCGGCAGCACGCTGCCGCACGCCGCCGCGCATTGGGCCGATCCCATCGATCCGTGCTGGTCGTGGTGCAGACCGTCACAACAGTCGGTCGGAGCCGGCATGACCTGCCGGCCGTGATCGACCGCATGCGCGACCGCGGCCGCAGGCGCCGCACCACCCGCGTCGCCGGCCACTCCGCGCGGCATGCCGTGCACCGGCGCCAGCGCAAGGATCAGCCACGCCAACCAGGCCATCGCCCGAAGGGACGGCAAGCGTGCGGCATGGCGCAGCAGGCGGCTCATCAGCCCAGCATAGGGTCCGTGTCGGAGGGTCTCAACCCTGGACGAGGGTCCATCGGGTTCGCCGGCACGTCTGCCGCGGTTGGTCGCCCAACGCTACTTGGTGTAGCCCATGTGCACCGTGATCTTGTCGCCGGCCTTCAGGTTGGCCACCGAAGCCGGCGGGAAGTGCAGGCGCAGCGACATGCCTTCCGAGTTCACCTCGACCATGCCGGTCTTGGTATCCACCGAGCTCACCGTGGCCGGCATCATGTGCATGCTGCCGTTCTTGTCGTGGCGCATCATCTTGTGATGCATGCCGTCCATCTTGCCCATGCTGCTCGACGACGAAGCCGGTGCCATGCCTCCGGTGTCCTGGGCGCTGACCGTGCCGAATGCCAGGCAAAGGCCGACAGCGGCCGTTGAAACAATGATTCTTGGCAGGAACGTCATGATGATTCTCCGCGCAGGGGACGTCCGGAGTCGATGTCCGGCCGGTTGCAACGCTGCAACGGCTGGAGCCTGCGCCGGCGAATGTGCAGGAAAGGTCACGTGACGCCCGGGCCGGCGCCGCGGGCCCATCTATACTGGGCAGCCCCGCCCGCCGTGACCGCCATGAACTACCGCCACGCCTACCACGCCGGCAACTTCGCCGATGTCCTCAAGCACGTCGTGCTGCTGGCGCTGGTCGAGGCGTTGCAGGCCAAGCCCACGCCGTTCTGCTACGTCGACACCCACGCCGGCAGCGGCAGCTACCCGCTGGAAGGCGTCGAGGCGCGCAAGACCGGCGAATTCCAGGACGGCATCGCGCGCCTGCATCCGGCCGAGAAACTGCCGCCGCTGCTCAAGCGCTGGCGCGACGGCATCCTCATGGGCGAAGGCAACGAACAGGGCCTGAAGCATTACCCCGGCTCGCCGCTGCAGGTCGCCCGGGCGCTGCGCCCGGGCGACAGCGCCCAGCTGTGCGAACTGCACACCGAGGAAGCGGTCAAACTGCGCGAACTGTTCCGCGGCAACCGGCAAGTGCACGTGCACCTGCGCGACGGCTACGAGGCGCTGAAGGCGCTGCTGCCGCCGAAGGAAAAGCGCGGCCTGGTGCTGATCGACCCGCCGTATGAGGCGCAGGAGGCCGAGTACAAGCTGATCGAGCAGGCGCTGAAGTCGGCCCTGTTGCGCTGGCCCACCGGCGTCTATGCGGTGTGGTACCCGATCAAGCTGCGCAGCCAGGTGCAGCCGTTCCTGCGCCGTCTGCAGCACAGCGGGGTGAAGCGCATCCTGCGCGCCGAGCTGCTGGTGCATCCGGACGATACGCCGCTGCGCCTCAAC
>Ga0070696_100002186_pt1 | contig 12888 bp, 11 predicted proteins | sample KBSK1253metaG_FD_65474 | JGI IMG/M metagenome (GOLD analysis project Ga0070696, IMG submission 65474) | Corn, switchgrass and miscanthus rhizosphere microbial communities from Kellogg Biological Station, Michigan, USA - KBS K1-25-3 metaG | ecosystem: Host-associated > Plants > Roots >... | reverse complement strand
AGGTTGCCTTGCTGGATCATCACCTTGCCGGCGTAGCCGGTCAGCGGAGCGCGGATCGTGCAGTAGTCGAGCGAAAGCTGGACGCTGCGCACGGCTGCGTCATCCGCCGCCACCGTCGCCGCCGCCGTTTCGACGTTCGTCGCAAATTGCGCGTACGCGTCGGGCGAAATGAATTTCTGCGCGAGCAGGTCCTTGTTACGCTTCTCCTGCTCGCGGGCGTGATCGAGCAGCGCCTTGTCCTTCAGCAAATTGGCCTTCGCCTGGGCGAGCTGTGCCTCGAACGGGCGCCGGTCGAGCTCGAACAGGACCGCGCCCGCATGCACCTCGTCGCCCTCCTTGAAGCGCACCGCGTCGATCTGTCCGTCGACCCGTGCCTTGATTGCGACGGTGGTAAGCGGCTCGACGTTGCCGATCGCATGGACCCGCACCGGCACATCCTTCATGACGACGCGCGCGATGCTGACCGGTACGGCGGGCGGGGCCTTGTTGACCGCGGCACGCGAGCCCGACGCGTAGTGGAATGCGATCGCCACGCTGCCGGCAATGACCGCCAGCAGTACGAACGCAACGAGCGCGCGGCGAATGGCGGGCATCGGGCTATGACCCTTCGTGAAGGGGTTGATTCCCGCTACAATTCGTTACAAACGAGCGCTTCAAGGGCAGGGGAGTCGCTGGGCATGCGCGCGGGTGTAGTTCAATGGCAGAACGGCAGCTTCCCAAGCTGCATACGAGGGTTCGATTCCCTTCACCCGCTCCACCTCGCCCGCGCCCGCCGGCTTTCTCCACCTCGATTGATCCTCAGGGTCGCAGGTACGCCCAGCCCTGCTGCTGCTTCTGCACGATCTCGACCACGCCGGCCGGAACGTAGACGATGCCGTTCAGCATGTCGGGTTTTGTGAGCTTCTGTCCGCGCATCGTGTTCTCGCACGCCGCTACCTTGACCCCGCTGCCGACCGCCTCGCCGATGCGGTTGCCGACGACCGATTCGGCCTTCAGCATGCCGATGCCCGGGCCATAGGCGACGATCTCGATCTCGACATTCGCGGCGCCCAGGTCCGACTGCAGGTTCCGTGCATTGTTGAGCGCGAGGTTCCACTTCGCGGGATCGTTGTCGCTGACCTGCATCACCACGCGGCTGTGCGGGACTGCCGCCGTTTGCGCGGCCGCATCGGGCGCGGCAAGCGGGCCCGTCGCGGCAAGCGCCGTCAAGGACGCAGCGCACAGCAGTCGAGCCAACGAGACGACCGACATCGTAACCTCCGTGCGGAGTGACGGCGAGCGGCGGCTCGCCAAGACGTCGATTATGCCCGTATCGACGAGTCGCGCGCGGGATGCGGGATAATCGCTTCGATGCGCCATGCTCCCGTGCCGACATCGGCGATCCTGCTCATTACGAGCTCCGTCCTCTGCTTCACGATACTCGACACGATCACGAAGTTCATGACGCAGCGCTACACGGTCCCGGTGCTCGTCTGGGCTCGCTACGCCGTGCAGTTCGTCGCAATGATCGCGTGGCTCGGGCCGAGCATGCGCTTCGAGCTCGTGCGCACGAAACGGCTGCGCTTCCAGCTCTTTCGGGGCATCCTGCTGCTCGCGTCGTCGCTGTGCTTCGTCACCGCGCTGCGCTCGTTGCCGCTCGCCGAGGCGACGGCGCTCAACTACTCGACGCCGATCATCGTCGTACTGATGGGACGTCTGCTGCTCGGGGAGCGGATGACGCAGGCGCGGATCGCGTTCGTCGTCGCAGGCGTTGCCGGCATGCTGCTGATCGTCCAGCCGGGTACCGACGTGTTCCGCGGCGCGGCGTTCTTCGGGCTCGTCGCCGCCATTTTCTACGCAAGCTACCAGGTCACGACGCGCATGCTCGCAGGCGAAAATCCGCGCGTGCTGCTGTTCTATCCGGCGATCATGGGCACGGTGATCCTGTCGGCGCTGGCACCCGGTTTCGACTGGCCGGCCTCGATGCCGTGGACGCACGTGCTGCTGATCATTTGCGGCGGCCTTTTCGGCACGCTGGGGCATTTTCTGTTCATACTCGCCTTTCGCCGTGCGCCCGCGTCGGCGCTGACGCCGTTCACGTATGTGCAGCTCGTCTGGGCGATGCTGCTCGGATGGCTGGTCTATCGCGACTTTCCGAACACCACGGCGGTCGCCGGCATGGTCGTGATCTCCGCCAGCGGCCTGCTGATTACGCTGCATGAACGGCGTCGCGCACGGGTGCTCCTCGTCGAGCCGGTAACGGTTCAATGAGCACCTCACATAAGGATTACGCCATGAATAAACCCAGCATCGGTTTCGTCGGCATCGGCCTGATGGGGCACGGCATCGCGAAGAATCTCGTCGCCAAGGGCTTTCCGCTGGCCTTTCGCGTGCATCGCAACCGCGCGCCCGCGGCGGACCTACTGGCGGCCGGCGCGACCGAGGCAGCGAGCTACGCCGATCTCGCCCGGGCTGCCGATATCGTCATCCTGTGCGTGACGGGCGCGCCGCAGGTCGAGGAGGTCGTGCTCGGACCCGACGGCATCGCTGCCGGCGCACGCCAGGGACTGATCGTCGTCGACACGTCGACCAGCGAGCCCGCGACGACGAAACGGATGCGCCAAGTGCTCGCGGACCAGGATGTTGCGTTCATCGACGCGCCGCTCGCGCGAACGCCTGCGGAGGCCGAGCAGGGCCGGCTCAACATCATGGTCGGCGCCGAAGACGCGACGTTCGCGAGCCTCGAGCCGGTATTCGCGGCGTTCTGCGAGAACATCGTCCACGCCGGCCCGCCCGGACACGGCATCGTGCTGAAGCTCCTCAACAACTTCATCGCGCAGGCGATCTGCACGGCGACCGCCGAAGCATGCGCCGCCGCGGCGAAGTCAGGGCTGTCGCTCGCCAAGCTGCATCAGGTCATATCGGCCGGCGCAGTGAACTCGGGCCTCTTCCAGATGATCGTCGGCCGGATGCTGGAAAGCGGCGATCTTTCGGGGCTGAAGTTCACGCTGTCGAACGCGGCGAAGGATCTGCGCTACTACACGCACTTCACCGAGTCGATGATGATCCCGTCGATCGTCGGCGAGGCCGTGCACCAGAGCCTTGTCATGGCCAATGCGCTGGGCTTTGGCGACAAGTACGTGCCGTCACTGATCGAGGCGCAGGAGAAGCTCGCCGGCGTTTCGATCGTGCCGCGCTGATGCCGGTCGGGCGAACGCGGCGGATGGTCGTGGAATGACGGACGACGCCGCGTTCGCGGACTTCGCCTTGCAGGCGGCGCGCGACGCCGGCGACGCAATACTGCCGCATTTCCGGATGTCGATCGACATCGAGGACAAGGGCGGGGCGCGCGGCTACGATCCGGTGACGGCTGCCGATCGCGCGGCGGAAACCGTGATCCGCGACGCCGTTCGCAAACGCTATCCCGACCACGGCCTCGAAGGCGAAGAGCACGGACGAGCGCCGGGAAATTCGCGCTACACGTGGGTGATCGATCCGATCGACGGCACGCGCAGCTTCATTCTCGGCCTGCTGCACTGGGCCACGCTCATCGCGCTGAACGACGGCACGCGCCCGATCGTCGGCGTCGCGCATCAGCCGTATGTCGGCGAATCGTTCGTCGCCGTCGACGGCCGCGCCGAATGGCGTCGCGGCGACGATCGCCGGGCGCTGCACGTGCGGCGCTGCGCGCGGGTCGAAGACGCCGTCGTCGCGACGACCGATCCGCGCCATTTCCGCTCGGAGCGTCAACTGGCCGCGTACGGCATCGCGACCGGCGACGCGCGGCTCGTGCGCTATGGCGGCGACTGTTATTGCTACACGCAGCTTGCGATGGGGCTGGTCGATATCGTGATCGAGACCGGCCTGCAGGCGTACGACATCCAGGCGCTGATTCCGCTGATCGAGAACGCGGGCGGCGTCGTGTCGAACTGGGACGGCGGGCGCTGCGACGCCGGCGGCGACGTGCTCGCCTGCGGCGACCGCGCGCTGCACGCGGCGCTGCTGCGACGAATCGCCGGCCGATGAAGCTGCTCGTCCTGGGCGGCACGCGCTTTCTCGGCCGGCACGTCGTCGATGCCGCCCTTGCGCGCGGCGACGAGGTCACGATCTTCACGCGCGGCCGCTTGCCCGTGCCATGGCAGCGCGGTGTCGTGGCGCTCACCGGCGATCGCGATCCACGCGCATTACCCGGGCTCGGCGCGCTGGCGCGCGGAACGTGGGACGCGGTGATCGACTGTACGGGCTACGTGCCGCGCATCGTCGAAGCCGGCGCAAGGCTCCTCGCCGCGCGCGTGTCGCGCTACGTGTTCGTGTCGTCGATGTCGGTGTACGCGAAGACCGATCGGCCGAACATGGACGAAAGCACGCCGGTGGCGACACTCGACGATCCGGATACCGAGCAGGTACTCGAGCATTACGGCGGGTTGAAGGCGGCCTGCGAGGCCGTCGTCGTGCGAAGCTTCGGCACGCGCGCGACGCTCGTGCGCCCCGGGCTCATCGTCGGCCCGTTCGATGGCAGCGACCGCTTCGGTTACTGGGTCGCGCGCTTCATCCATCCGCATCTGCTGGGCGATCGGCCGGCGCGCACGGTGGTTCCGGCACCCCGCGAGCGCCCGATCCAGCTCATCGATGCGCGCGACCTTGCGGGCTGGACGGTCGACCTCGCCGCACGCGATGTCGCGGGCACGTTCAACGCCTGCAGCCCGGCGTTCCAATGGCGAATGCGCACGCTCGTCGAAACCTTGCGCGAAGCCGCACCCGCGACGCCAACGCCCGCGTGGGTCGGGGACGACGTGCTGCTCGCGCACGGCATTGCGCCATGGACCGGGTTGCCGCTGTGGCTGCCGGCGAGCGACACCGACAGCGCCGGATTCATGACGATGAATTGCGCCCGCGCGAAGGCCGCGGGCCTCGCGACACGTCCACTCGCGGACACCATCGCCGATACCGCCTCGTGGCTTGCGACGCGTGACAACGCCGGCGCGTGGAAGCATGTGCTGACCGCGGAAGCCGAGCGGGCGGTGCTCGAAGCGTGATCGCCGGGTGACGCGCGCGGATTTGCGCTAGCATCGGCTGATCACGGGCGAAATCCGAGGCCGACATGGCGAGCGCTGCAAACGGCAACCTCTGGGACAATCCGCTCGGTACCGACGGATTCGAATTCGTCGAGTACGCAGCGCCCGATCCGCAGGCGATCGGGCGGCTCTTCGAGCAGATGGGATTCACGGCGGTCGCGCGCCACCGCGCAAAGAACGTGCTGCTCTACCGGCAGGGCACGATCAACTTCATTGTCAACGCCGAGCCCCACTCGTTCGCGCAGTCGTTCGCACGCGTGCATGGGCCGAGCATCTGCGCGATCGCGTTTCGGGTGAAGGATGCGGCGAAGGCGTATGAACAATGCGTCAGCAACGGTGCCTGGGGCGTCGAAGCGCATCCCGGCCCGATGGAGCTCAGCATTCCTGCCATCAAGGGCATCGGCGACTCGCTGATCTACCTCGTCGACCGCTATCCGTCCGCCGACGGCCATGGCGTCTCGATCTACGACATCGATTTCGTGCCGCTTGCCGGCGTCGATCAGCATCCCTTCGGCGCCGGTTTGACCTACATCGATCACCTGACACACAACGTGCACCGCGGACGGATGGCGGAATGGGCGGGCTTCTACGAGCGGCTGTTCAATTTCCGCGAGATTCGCTATTTCGACATCGAGGGCCAGTTGACGGGGCTGAAGAGCAAGGCGATGACAAGCCCGGACGGCAAGATCCGCATCCCGATCAACGAAAGCGCCGACGACAAGAGTCAGATCCAGGAATACCTGGTCGACTATCGCGGGGAAGGCATCCAGCACGTTGCGCTCGGTACCGGCGAGATCTACGGGACGGTCGAGACGTTGCGCGCGCGGGGCGTCGCGTTCCAGGACACACCCGACACGTATTACGAGGCGTTGCCGACGCGCCTTCCCGGCCATCACGAGGATACGGCGCGCCTCGCGCGAAATCGCATCCTGATCGATGGTGCGCCGGTCAGCGACGAAATGCTTTTGCAGATCTTCACCGCGACCGTGATCGGCCCGATTTTCTTCGAGATCATCCAGCGCAAGGGCAACGAGGGATTCGGCGAAGGCAACTTCCGTGCGCTTTTCGAATCGATTGAACAGGATCAGATTCGCCGCGGCGTGTTGAAGACCTGACGGGCGTCGGCCGCTTGAAAGGGTTTGCTGCGACCGCACATGCACATCATCCGCGGACAAAAACCGTGCAATTGCACGGCGAGTCTGTTAGAATTTGACGTTTTCGACGGGTGTGTAGGTTAGTGCTTACTCCTCTTGGCTTCTCGCTGCTGCGCCAATTGTCGGATGGCGCCTTTCACTCGGGCGAAGACCTCGCCGCGACGGTGGGGCTGACGCGCGCCCGCGTTTCGCAACTGCTGAAGCAGGCCGAAACGGCGGGACTGGCGCTCGAGCGCGTCCGCGGCCGTGGCTACCGGCTGCTCGCCACGCCCGACTTCCTCGACGCCAACGAAATCCGTGCGGCATTCGAGGCGTTGAACGTCGAGGTGGCGCCCGCCGATGCCAAGGCACCCCTGCTGCCGGCGGCCAACGACGACGATCTGATCTTTCCGGCCAACGTGCCCGGCATTCCCGTGCACCCGGCGATCGCCGTCGAAGTGACCGACCAGGTCGATTCGACGTCAACCGAGCTTTTGCGCCGCGCCGCCCGGCGCGACATCCACGGCGCGTTGCTCGCCGCCGAGTGGCAGACGGCGGGGCGCGGCCGCCGCGGACGCGTCTGGACGGCCGTCGCGGGCGGCAGTCTCACCTTCTCGCTCGGCTGGCGCTTCGAACAGGGTGCGGGATTCGTCGCGGGTCTGTCGCTGGCCGTCGGCGTTGCCGTCGTGCGCGCGCTGGAAGCCGAGGGCCTGGCCGGCGTCGAGTTGAAGTGGCCCAACGATCTCGTCCACCGCCATCTGAAAGTGGGCGGCATTCTCGTGGAGCTCAACGGCGATGCGCTCGGTCCGTCGACCGTCGTAGTCGGCGTCGGACTCAACGTGCGCCTGCCCCAGGCGATCAAGCGCGACATCGCGCAACCGGTCAGCGATCTCGCGACGGTGGCGGGTCGCGGTGCTCCGCCGATCGACCGCAACCGGCTGCTCGCGCGCGTGGCGTCGGAGCTGGCGGCAAGCCTCGGCCAGTACGCCGAGCAGGGCTTCATCCCCTTCGCCGCGGAATGGCAGCGCCGCCACGCGTACCAGGGCAAGCCCGTCAAGCTGCTGCTGCCCGATGGTGAAAGCGTCAAGGGAACGGTAGCGGGCGTCGACAGCACCGGTGCGCTGGTGCTGGCCGATGGGCCGCGCCGCGCGCGTTTTCTCGCCGGAGAGATTTCGCTGCGCCGCGCCTGATCGCGCGGTCGGCCCCGATGCGCACGGCGCGCGCCGCCTCGCGGTACAGTTCCGCTTTCGTCCCGCCGTGAGCCAGATTCTCGTTATCGACGTCGGCAACAGCCGACTCAAATGGGCGATGCGCGGCCCGGGCGGGTGGACCGCCAAAGGCGCGGTCGCCAATCAGGACATCGCGTCGCTCGCCCTGCGCGATTGGCAGAACGTCGAACGCCCGGCGCGCGCGGTCGGCGTCAACGTCGCCGGCGAGGCCGCGCGGGTCCGCGTCGAAGGCCAGCTCGCGCGCTGGCGTCTGGCGGTTGAATGGCTTTCGGCCGGCACGCAGGCGGGCGGCGTCACCAACCGCTATCGCATCCCGTCGCAGCTTGGCGCCGATCGCTGGGCGTCGCTCGTCGCCGCTCGCCGGCGCGCGGTCGCGGCCCATGAAGCGGCGCCGCGCGCGTGCATCGTCGTCAACGTCGGAACCGCCGTAACGATCGACGCGCTCGACGCGCAGGGCGTTTTCCAGGGCGGCCTGATCCTGCCCGGCGTGCGGCTGATGCTGCGCGCGCTTGCCGACAACACCGCTGCGCTCCGTACCGCGCCGGGGGCTTTCCAGGACTTTCCGACGACGACGCCGGATGCGCTCTATTCGGGCGCCGTGCAGGCGGTGTCGGGCGCGGTCGAGCAGATGCGACAGCGGCTGCGCGGCGACGGCGAGGAGCTCACCTGTTATCTGGCCGGCGGCGGTGCGCCGGACATCGCGCCGCGACTCGCGGCACCGATCGAGGTCGTCGACAATCTCGTGCTCGAGGGCGTGCTCGTGCTCGCGTTGCTGCCGCGCGCGGAGTAATCGCCCGATGCGCGCGATCGTCATTATCCTGATCCTCGCCAACATCGCGCTGTTCGGTTACGCGCGCCTCGAGCGTGCCGGCGAGAGCGAGGCGGGTCGGCTGCAGGACCAGGTGCAACCCGACCGCGTAACGCTCCTGTCGCCGCAGCAGGTTGCCATGCTCGGGTCGACGAAGGTCGCAGCGCTGCCCGAGGTATGCGCCGAATGGGGTCCGTTCGCCGATGCCGATCGCCTGCGCGCGCAGGCCGATCTCGAGCCGCTCTCGCTCGGTCGCCTCGTCTCGCAACGACAGGTCGCGGCCGACGGGTTGTACTGGGTCAACCTCGGCGCCCTGCCGAACCGCGCGGCCGCGGATCGGCGCGCAGCGGAGTTGCGCGCGCAGTCGATTGCCGATCTTTCGGTCGTCGACTTCGGTCATGGCCAGTTCACCGTCTCGCTCGGACTTTTCCGCACCGAAGCGGCGGCGACGTCGCGGGCCGAAACGCTGGCGGCGCGCGGCGTTCTCGGCACGCACGTCGAGCCCCGGCAACAGGGTGCCATGCAGTCGATGATCGTCGTGCGCGATCCGCCGCAGCCGGCTGTCGCGCGGCTGAAGGAACTGCAGGGTCAGTACGCGGGAACCGATCTCAAGGTCGGGCCTTGCTCGCCGACTTCGTGATTCGCGATGCGCGGTGCGCCGGCGACATTGTCGCCGCGCGCCGCCTGTTCGAAGCGTATGCGGCGTCGCTGGACGTCGATCTCTGCTTTCAGAATTTCGCGCAGGAGCTCGAGCGCCTCCCCGGCGACTATGCGGCGCCGCGCGGCTGCCTGCTGATCGCCGAGCGCGCGCGTTTGCCGATCGGCTGCGTAGCGTTGCGGCCATTGTCGACCGCGCCCGATGCAACGTCGGCGGGTGAAATGAAACGCCTGTTCGTGCAGCCGGAGGCGCGGGGCCTGAGGATCGGCATGGCGCTCGCGAAGACAGTGATCGAACGCGCGCGGGTGATGGGCTACGGCGAAATCAAGCTCGACACGCTGTCGACGATGGCGCAAGCGCGAGCGCTGTACACATCGCTCGGCTTTCGCGAATGCGCGCCGTACTACCGCAATCCGTTGCCCGGTACGGTGTACATGACGCTCGCGCTCTGATGAGGCGAGGGCCGAATGCTAAACTTTGACGTCGTACATATAACGTTGCGCCACGCGACCTTCCCATGCAGCCGGATCGTACCGCCGACCTGACGCAACTCCTCCGCGCGCGAATCCTGATCCTCGACGGCGCGATGGGAACGATGATTCAGGCGTGCCGGCTGACCGAGCGCGATTTTCGCGGCCCGTTTCACGACCACTCGCACGACCTTCTCGGCGACAACGACATCCTGTCGCTCACGCTGCCGGACACGGTGCGATCGATCCACGACGCGTATTTCGAGGCGGGCGCCGATATCGTCGAGACGAACACGTTCAGCGCGACACGCATCGCGCAGGCTGATTACCGGATGCAGGATCAGGCGCGCGAGATCAATGCGTCGGCAGCGCGCATCGCGCGCGCATCGGCGGACCGCTGGACGGCGCGCACGCCAGAGCGCCCGCGGTTTGTCGCCGGCGCGCTCGGCCCCACCAACCGCACAGCGTCGATTTCACCGGAGGTCAATGATCCCGGCGCGCGCAACGTCACGTACGACGAGCTCTCCGCTGCCTATTCGGAAGCGACCGACGGCTTGATCGACGGCGGAGCGGATCTGCTGCTCGTGGAGACCGTATTCGACACGCTGAACGCCAAGGCCGCGCTGTTCGCGATCGAGGACGCATTCGACCGGCGCGGTGCGCGCTTGCCGATCATCGTCTCAGGCACGATCACCGACGCATCGGGCCGCACGTTGTCCGGCCAGACACCGGAAGCGTTCTGGAACTCGGTGCGGCACGTGCGGCCGCTCGCCGTCGGCCTCAATTGCGCGCTTGGCGCTGCGCTGATGCGCCCGTACATCGAAGAGCTGTCGCGCGTCGCCGACACGTTCATCTCGTGCTATCCGAACGCGGGGCTGCCCAATCCGATGTCCGATACCGGCTACGACGAATCGCCCGAGGAAACGTCGCGGATGATCGCCGAGTTTGCGCGGAGCGGATTCGTCAATATCGTCGGCGGCTGTTGCGGCACGACGCCGGCGCACATCCGCGCGATCGCAGACGCGGTGCGCGACATTCCGCCCCGCCGGCTGCCCGCCGAAGCGGAGCTCGCGGTTGCCTGACGCGGCTCGCGGGTCTGATCCCCCCACGCTTGCGGCGGACGCCGCTTCGCTGCCCCCCGAGAGGCCGGATTCGCGCCTTGGGACGGCCCGGCGGCGCTCATTGCGGCTCGCAGGCCTCGAGCCGCTCACCATCGACGAGCGGTCGCTTTTCGTCAACGTCGGCGAGCGGACGAACGTCACCGGATCGCGCGCGTTCGCGAAGCTGATCCTCGCCGGCGACTACGCCCCGGCGGTCGAAGTCGCGCGCCAGCAGGTGCAAAACGGCGCGCAGATCATCGACGTCAACATGGACGAGGCGATGCTCGATGCGAAGGCGGCGATGGTGCGCTTCCTGAATCTCATCGCGTCGGAGCCCGACATCTCGCGCGTGCCGGTGATGATCGATTCGTCGAAATGGGAGGTGATCGAGGCGGGGCTCAAATGCGTGCAGGGCAAGCCGGTCGTCAACTCGATCTCGATGAAGGAAGGCGAGGCCGAGTTCCTGCGGCAGGCGAAGCTCGTCCGTCGTTACGGCGCAGCGGCCGTCATCATGGCGTTCGACGAGCGCGGGCAGGCCGATACGTTCGAGCGCCGCATCGAGATCGCGCGCCGCGCCTACGATCTGCTCGTCGGCCGCGTCGGCTTTCCGCCAGAGGACATCATTCTCGATCCGAATGTGTTCCCGATCGCGACCGGCATCGACGAGCACGCCGGCTACGCCGTCGATTTCATCCGCGCGACCGCCTGGATTCGCGAGCATCTGCCGCACGCGAAAGTGTCGGGCGGCATCTCGAACGTGAGCTTCAGCTTCCGCGGCAACGACGCGGTGCGCGAGGCTATCCACACGGTGTTCCTTTATCACGCGATCCGCGCAGGACTCACGATGGGCATCGTCAACGCGGGCCAGCTCGGTGTGTACGACGAGCTCGACCCGGCGCTGCGCACGCTCGTCGAGGATGTCGTGCTCAACCGTCGGGCGGCCGACGGCGGCAATCCGACCGAGAAGCTCGTCGCGTTCGCCGAGTCGTACAAGGTGCTGGGCAAGAAGCCCGAGGAGGATCTCGCGTGGCGCAACGCGAGCGTCGAGTCGCGCCTCACGCATGCGCTGGTGAAGGGAATCACGACGTTCGTCGTCGAGGACACCGAGGAAGCGCGCCTCGCGGTGGCTGCGCGCGGCGGGCGTCCGATCGAGGTGATCGAAGGCCCGCTGATGGCCGGCATGAACGTCGTCGGCGATCTCTTCGGCGCCGGGAAGATGTTCCTGCCGCAGGTGGTGAAGAGCGCGCGCGTGATGAAACAGGCGGTCGCGCACCTGATTCCGTTCATCGAAGCCGAAAAGGCGGCATCGGGCGTGGCGGCGCGAGCGAAGGGCCTGATCGTCATGGCGACGGTCAAGGGGGACGTGCACGACATCGGCAAGAACATCGTCGGCGTCGTGCTCCAGTGCAATAACTTCGAAGTCATCGATCTCGGCGTGATGGTGCCCGCGCAGAAGATCCTCGCGACGGCGCGCGAGCGCAACGCCGACGCGATCGGATTGTCGGGGCTTATCACGCCGTCGCTCGAGGAGATGGCGCATGTCGCCGGCGAAATGCAGCGCGAGGACTTCCATCTGCCGCTCCTGATCGGCGGCGCGACGACATCACGCGTGCACACCGCCGTCAAGATTGCGCCGCATTACACGAACGGGCCGACCGTCTACGTCCCCGACGCCTCGCGCGCCGTCGGCGTCGTCACGAGCCTTCTGTCCGATGAGCAGCGCGACGCGTATGCCGCGCAAGTGGCCGACGATTACGTGAAGATCCGCGCGCAGCATGCAGGCAAGCGCGGGCCGAAGCTGATCCCGCTTGCGGCGGCGCGGGCGAATGCGTTCAGCGCGGATTGGTCCAACTACGCGCCGCCGGTGCCGTCGTTCATCGGCCGGCGCGTGTTTCGCCGCGTCGACCTTGCGGACATCGCGCGCTTCATCGACTGGGGACCGTTCTTCCAGGCGTGGGAGCTCTCCGGCCCGTATCCGGCAATCCTGGAGGACGCGATCGTCGGCGAGGCCGCGCGCAACCTGCTCGCCGAGGGCCGGGCGATGCTTGCCCGGATGATCGAGGGACGATGGATCGAAGCCGACGGCGTCACCGGGTTCTGGCCCGCCTCGGCGGTGTCGGACGACGTCGTGCTGTGGGCCGACGAAAAGCGCGCGACGCCACTTCTGACGTGGCGCAACCTGCGCCAGCAGAACGAGCGGCCCGCCGGCAAGCCGAATTACTGTCTCGCCGACTTCGTGGCGCCTGCTGCGATGCGATTACGCGACTACGTCGGCGCGTTCGCCGTGACGACGGGCGGCGCCGTCGAGGAGCGCGTTGCCGCGTACAAGGCGGCCAACGACGACTATTCGGCGCTGATGCTGAAATCGCTCGCCGATCGTCTCGCCGAGGCGTTTGCCGAATGGCTGCACCGTAGAGTGCGCACCGAGCTGTGGGG
>Ga0070696_100002182_pt1 | contig 12896 bp, 13 predicted proteins | sample KBSK1253metaG_FD_65474 | JGI IMG/M metagenome (GOLD analysis project Ga0070696, IMG submission 65474) | Corn, switchgrass and miscanthus rhizosphere microbial communities from Kellogg Biological Station, Michigan, USA - KBS K1-25-3 metaG | ecosystem: Host-associated > Plants > Roots >... | reverse complement strand
ACCAAGGACGTCGAGGTCGGCAAGGAGTACCTCGGCAAGGTGACCCGCATCATGAACTTCGGCGCCTTCGTCGAGATCATGCCCGGCAAGGAGGGGCTGGTGCACATCAGCCAGCTGGCCGACTACCGGGTCGCCCGGGTCGAGGACGTGGTCGCCATCGGCGACGAGCTGATGGTGGTCGTGACCGAGATCGACCGCATGGGCCGCGTCAACCTGAGCCGCCGCGCGGCGATGGAGCGGCACATGGCCAAGGCAGGCGTCAGCGAAGAGTCCTGACGCCGATGGGGGCCGAGCTGCTGGCGGCGGTTGCGGCCGAGGTCGCCGGCTGCACGCTCTGCCCCCTTCACCGCGGTCGGACGCTGACGGTTCCCGGCGAGGGGAACCCGCTGAGCGACGTGCTCCTGGTGGGGGAGGGACCCGGCGCCCGCGAGGATGCCACCGGCCGCCCGTTCGTCGGCCCGGCGGGGCAGCTCCTGGACGAGCTGCTCCGGTCGGTTGGTTGGGCACGCGAGCACGTCTTCATCGCCAACGTGGTGAAGTGCCGGCCACCGGGCAACCGCGACCCCGAGCCGGACGAGATCAACGCCTGTCGTCCCTACCTGGACCGCCAGGAGGCGGCACTCGATCCTGCCGTGATCGTCACCCTGGGGCGCCACTCGCTGCGTCGCTACCTGCCCGACGCACGCATCGGCGAAGTGCACGGCCGACTGCGGCGATCGGGCGGCCGCTTCGTTTTCCCGATGTACCATCCTGCTGCGGCGCTGCACCAGTCCTCGCTGCGGGAGACACTCTTCGCAGACATGCGTGGCCTGCCGGCCGCGCTGCTTGCCGCCCGCGAAGCGATCGAAGCCGAGCGGACGGAATCGGTCCAGGCGATCTCGCCCGATCCGGTGCCTTCGGCGCCGGCGGCTGAGACCGACGATGCCGAGCAGATGACCCTCTTCTAGGAGCACCATGCCAGACACCCTTCGCATCATTCCGCTCGGCGGGGTGGGCGAGGTCGGCAAGAACATCACCGTCATCGAGGCGGCCGGAGAGATCCTCGTCGTCGACTGCGGGCTTGCCTTTCCCGAGCAGGAGATGCTGGGGATCGACCTCGTCATCCCGGACGTCACCTACCTGCGCGAGAACCGCGACCGGGTCAAGGCGATCCTGCTGACGCACGGCCACGAGGACCACACGGGCGGCCTGCCCTATGTCCTGCCACAGATCCCCGGGACCCCGATCTACACCAGCAAGCTGACTGCTGGCCTGGTGACCGGCAAGCTGAAGGAGCACAAGCTCCTCGGCCAGACCCGGCTCGAGGTGGTCGAGCCGGCGGTCGAGTTTCGCATCGGCTCCTTCGCCATCACGCCGTTCAGGGTCAACCACTCGATCCCTGACGGGATGGGCTTCGCGATCAGGACCCCGCTGGGCACCGTCGTGCACACGGGCGACTTCAAGTTCGACCACACCCCGCCCGACGGCCGCCGCGCCGACCTCGGCCTGATCGCCGAGATCGGCAACCACGGCGTCGAGTTCCTCCTCTCGGACTCCACGCGTGCCGAACGCGAGGGGTACACCCTCTCCGAGAAGACGGTGGGGGATTCGCTCAACCAGCTCGTTCGCGAAGCGAGCGGCCGGGTCATTGTCGCCACCTTCGCCAGCAATATCAGCCGCGTCCAGCAGGTCCTCGACGCCGCTTGGGCCAGCGGCCGCAAGATGGTCGCCCTGGGGCGCTCGATGGAGCAGAACATCGCGATTGCGCTCGAGCTCGGCTACCTCGACCCGCGCGAGGGCACCCTGACCGGCAAGGAGGGACTGCAGCGCCTCCCCAAGGATCGGCTGGTGGTGATGACCACGGGCTCGCAGGGTGAGCCGATGTCCGGCCTGACCCGGATGAGCAACCGCGACCATCGCAACATCACGGTGGAGCCCGGCGACACGGTGATCATCTCGGCCTCGCCGATCCCCGGCAACGAGGAGGCGGTCGCCAAGACGATCGACAACCTCTTCAAGGAGGGTGCGATGGTCCACTACGAGCCGCTCGTGCACTGCCATGTCTCGGGGCACGCTTCGCGAGAGGAGCTGAAGCTGATGCTCGGACTCGTGAAGCCCCGCCACTTCATCCCGGTCCACGGGGAGTACCGCATGCTCGTGCAGCACGGGCTGCTGGCCGAGGGGGCGGGCGTCCCGGTCGACGGCATCTTCGTGCTGGAGAATGGGCAGGTGGTCGAGTTCGACGGGACACGCGCGCGGCTCGCCGGCTCGGTCCCGGCGGGTGCGGTCCTGGTCGATGGCATCGCCGCCATCGACGGGGTTGACGGCGTCGTGCTGCGCGACCGCCGCGCCCTCGCTTCCGATGGTGTGGTGATGGTCGCCCTGACGGTCGACCACGCCACCGGGCAGGCGGTCTCGGGTCCCGACCTGGTGGGCCGCGGCTTCCTCTCCGACCCCGATGACCCGGTCATGGCGGCCGCCTGCCAGCACCTGACCGAGGTGCTGCTGCAACCGGTCGCCGACGCACATGCCGCCGAGGTCGGCTACCTGAAGACGAAGATCCGCGACACCCTCTCGCGATTCTTCTTTGAACGGACCAAGCGACGGCCGATGATCCTGCCGATCGTGATGGAGGTCTGACGGTCCCTTGACGAGGCGACGCACGAACGGGTCGAGGCGCCGTGGCAGCTCGCGTCGTCGCAAGGCCTCGACCACGGTGACCATCAGCGGGCGCGTCGCGCGCGAGGTCCTCGCGCTCGTGCTGGTGGTGGCTGCCATCGTCAGCACCATCGCGCTCTTCGCGCCGGAGGCCGGCCTGATCGTCAAGCCGTGGCACGATGCGCTCTCGTTCCTGCTCGGGTGGGGGATCGCCTTCGCGCCGGTGCTGCTGGCCGGATTCGCGTTCATGCTCTGGCTCAAGACGATGCCTGCCGAGCGCTGGATGGCCGCCACCGGCGCGGCCGTCATGTCGGTCGGCCTGCTGGGGATCTTCCATCTGACCGGCGGCAACGGTGCCGAGGGGGTGAATCGGGGCGAGGGCGGGGGAGCGATCGGCTTTGCCGCCTCGGCTGCGCTGAGCAGCGCGATTGGTGCCGCCGGAGCCTGGATCGTGCTTGGCCTGATGCTGGTGGTCGGCCTGCTCCTCTACTTCAACATGACCGTCGGCGACCTCGTGGCGGCCTGGCTGCAACGGCGCGACGAGCGGGCTGAGCTGGCCGACCTCGAGGCGCGACGGGGTGGTATCGATCCACGCGCCCGTCCGGAGCCTGTGGCGGTGACAGCCGCGCCCGGGGGGCGTGGACTGCTGGACCGGATGCGGAACGCGCTGGGCGGAGGCGGAGAGGCGGACGACGAGCCGCTCATCCTGCGACGCGCCCGCCCACCGGAGACAGGCGCGCCCGTCCTGCGCCCGCGCGAGGTGCCGTTCCCGATCGGCGAGGTCGAGCCCGCCGTGGCCGTGCCGGTCACGGTCGACGAGCTCGAGAGCGAGGAGACAGCCCACCTGGCCGAAGTCGAGCATCACGAGGTGGCGGATGCCGCGCTCGAGGCGACGCTCCGCAGCTGGGACCTGCCGGAGATCTCGCTCCTCGACGATGCGCCTGCCAGCAGCGCCGCCCAGCTCGACCTGACGGCCAAGGGCCAGCGCATCCGCGAGACCCTCGCCCACTTCGGGATCGGGGTCAAGGTGGCCCGCATCCAGGAGGGGCCGGTCGTCACTCAGTACGCCCTGGACGTGGAGCCGGGGATCAAGCTCTCCCGGATCGAGGGCCTGGCCGACAACCTGGCGCTCGACCTGAAGGCGCGGAGCATCCGGATCCAGGCGCCGATCCCCGGGGAGCCGTACGTCGGGATCGAGATCCCCAACAGCGCCTTTGACCTCGTCACGCTGAAGGAGGTCCTCAGCTCCCCGAACTTCGAGGAGGCGTCGGGACACAGCAAGCTCGCCTTTGCGCTGGGGCAGGACGTCGCCGGCCAGCCGTTCAGCGCCGACCTGTCGCGCATGCCTCACCTGCTCATCGCCGGGGCGACCGGATCGGGGAAGAGCGTGTGCGTCAACGCGATCATCTGCTCGCTGTTGATGCGCGCCTCGCCGACCGAGGTGAAGCTGATCCTGATCGACCCGAAACGGGTCGAGATGGCCCAGTACAAGGGGATCCCGCACCTCCTGACCGAGGTGATCGTCGACAACGACAAGTCGGTCAATGCCCTGAAGTGGACGGTCGGCACCATGGAGAGCCGCTACCACGAGTTCGCGCAGCGCGGCGTGCGCAACATCGCCGGCTACAACGAGGCGCTGCGCCCCGGCGAGCCGCGCATGCCCTACATCGTGATCGTGATCGATGAGCTGGCCGACCTGATGATGGTCAGCGCCTACGAGGTCGAGGCCACCATCACGCGCATCGCGCAGCTGGCCCGCGCGACCGGCATCCACCTGGTGGTCGCCACGCAGCGCCCATCGGTCCAGGTCATCACCGGCCTGATCAAGGCCAACATCCCGTCGCGCATCGCGTTCGCGATGACCAGCGGGGTCGACTCGCGCACGATCCTCGACACGGTCGGCGCCGAGGACCTGCTGGGCCGCGGCGACATGCTCTACCAGCCGATCGATGCGCCCCGCGCGGTCCGCCTGCAGGGCGTCCTCGTCACCGATCACGAGATCGAGACCGTCACCCGTCACTGGCGCGCGCAGGGCGGCCCGCAGTACCGGCCCGAGATCACCGCGCCGAAGCGCGAAGGCAGGGCCGGCGGGCGACCCGGCGAGGAGGAGGACGATGGAGACGCGCTCCTCGCGGCAGCGGTCGACATCGTCCGGCGCTCGGACAAGGCATCCGCCTCGCTGCTCCAGCGTCGACTCCGGATCGGCTACGCCCGCGCCGCCAGGATCCTCGACCAGATGGAGGACCGCGGGATCGTCGGCCCGGCCGATGGGAGCCGATTCCGCGAGGTGCTCGTCACGCCCGATGGATGGGGAGGCGAGGTCAGTCCCGGCGAGGACGGGGAGTGACGGATCGGGAACCCACCAAGCTCGGCACCGTGCTCCGAACCGCGCGCGAGGCGAGGTTCATCGACCTGGCCCGCGTCGAGCGCGACATCAAGATCCGGGTCCGCTACCTGTCGGCGCTCGAGCGTGGCGACTACCGCGACCTGCCCGACTCCGTGTACACCCGCGGCTTCCTGCGCAACTACGGCCTGTACCTGGGGCTCGACCCCGAATACCTGATCGACCTGTACCGGCTCGAGAGCGGCATTGCCGCAGAGCGGCCGGCGATGCCCTCCCCGCGGCGGCCGGTCGCGGCGCGGCAGGGCCGATCACTGGTCGTCAGCTCGGGTGCCGTCGTGGCGGCCATCCTGACCCTGCTGGTCGTCGCGTTCGTGGTGTACCTGGTGGGAGAGTTCGTCACCTTCGCCCGCACCCCCGACCTGCGCATCAGCGATCCCGCCACGGACATCCTGGCCCTGGAAGGCGTCGAGTACACCATTCGAGGGGTCACCGAACCGAACTCAACGATCACGACCGACGGGTTGCGGCAGAACCCGAGCACGACCGCCGACCCGGACGGCGCCTTCGAACTGCACGTCAGCCTGGTCCCCGGAGCCAACGTGATCACCCTCGTCGCACACGACCCCCTGACCGGTCGCGACAGCGCCGCGGTGCGCAGAACGATCACGGTGGTGAGCCCGGCGAGCCCGACACCCAGCCTGCTGCCCACGGCGGGAGCGTCGGGCGGCAGCGCGCCATAGGGGCGAAGATAGGGGAGCGGGATCAAGCAGGGAGGCGAGATGGCCGATTCTTCATTCGACGTGGTGAGCGACTTCGACCAGCAGGAGCTCGTGAATGCGCTCGACCAGGTGCGCCGTGAGGTGGCGACGCGCTACGACTTCAAGGGGGCGAGGGTGTCGCTGGAGCTCGCCAAGGACGAGATCACACTCCATGCCGACGACGAGTTCCGGGCAGGCTCGGTCAAGGACCTGATCGAGACCAAGGCGGTTCGTCGCGGGCTGTCGCTCAAGGTCTTCGACTGGGGCAAGCTCGAGCCGGCCGCGGGCGGCACCGTGCGGCAACGGATCGGGCTGCATCGCGGCCTCACGTCCGAGCAGGCCAAGGAGATCGCGAAGATGGTGCGCGAGCAATTCCCGAAGGTGAAGCCCGCCATCCAGGGCGACGCGGTGCGGGTGTCGGGCAAGAGCAAGGACGAGCTGCAGGGCGTCATCAGCCACCTCCGCGGCCTCGACTACGCGGTCGCGCTCCAGTTCATCAATTACCGATGAGCCCGCCCAGCGAGGCCGAGCTGGCGCGCCTCGGTGCTCAGCTGGGGGATGCCCTGCGGGCACGCAGCTGGCGGATGGCGACCGCCGAATCGTCGACCGGCGGACTGATCGGGCATGCCATCACCATGACCCCCGGGGCCAGCGACTACTACGCCGGCGGCGTCATCTGCTACTCGAACCTCGCCAAGGAGCTCGCCCTGGGCGTCCCGCACGCATTGATCGAGGCGCACGGGGCCGTCTCCGAAGAGGTGGCAGCGGCACTGGCGGGGGGTGCCGCGCACCGCTTCGAGACCGAGGTCGGGATCAGCGTCACGGGCATCGCCGGGCCCGACGGCGGAAGCGACCGCAAGCCGGTCGGGACGCACTACGTCGGCGTGGTGCGGCGTGGCCACCCGGCCCGCGTCGAGCATCACGTCTTCAGCCACGATCGCGACGGGAACCAGGCAGCGGCGGCGATGGCCGCCCTCGAGCTGGCGCTGGACGAGGTCTCAGCGGCAGGCTGATGGACCCCGGCGAGCGGATCCACCTCATCGGCATCGCCGGCTCCGGAGCCGCCGGGGTGGCGCTCCTGCTGCATCACGCCGGTGCCCGGATCGACGGCTGCGATGCCGACACCCCCTCGCCTTACACGCCTCCCCTCGAGGCGGCAGGGATCAGGGTCATCAGCGGCCACGACCCGTCCCACCTGGCCGGGGTCGAGCGGGTGGTCATCACACCCGCCCTGCGCGCGAATCCCGATCTGCCCGAGCTGGTCGCAGCCCGCGCCCAGGGCCTCCCGATCGTCACCTGGCAGGCCATGCTGGGCCAGCTGATGGGGGCCCAAGGCCGCATCGGCCTGGCCATCACCGGCACTCACGGAAAGTCGACCACCACCGCCCTGCTGGGGCACCTGCTGGAGTCGGCGGGGATGGACCCGACGGTCGAGGTCGGCGCCTTCATCCCGGCCTGGGGCGCGAGCGTTCGGCTCGGTGCGGGGGAGCCCTTCCTGGTCGAGGCGGACGAGTTCGGCGACAACTTCCTCAACTACCACCCGGCGGGAGCCATCGTGACCAACGTGGAGATGGATCACCCCGACTATTTCGCCGATCGCGAGGCAGTGCTGGCCTCGATGGAGCGCTTTGTGCGCGGGATGGGGGAGGATCCGCGCCTCGGCGGCCGTCTGTTGCTGACGACCGCGTCGGACAGTGGCTGCCAGGCCCTCCTGGAGCGTCTCGGAGGCTGGGAAGGCCGAGTCCTCACGTATGGGCCCGCTGGCGAGATCGAGGCGCGTGACGTCGCCTACGCGGGCGGGGGAGCGACCTTCACTCTATTCGAACACTCGTTCGAGTCACCCCTGGCGGGGGAGCACAACGTCCTGAACGCGACCGCGGCACTCGCCCTGGCGCGCGAGCTGCGTGCGCCGGTCGAAGCGCTGGTCGACGGGTTGCGCACCTTCCCGGGAGCTGGACGACGGATGGAGCTGATCGCCGATACTGCCGGCGTGATCGTCTACGACGACTATGGGCACCATCCGACCGAGGTGCGCGCCACCCTGGCCGCCATGCGCCAGAAGGTCGGCGATCGGCGCCTGTGGGCGGTCTTCGAGCCGCACATGTACTCCCGCACCGCGCTCTTCCTCGACGAGTTTGCCCGCGCATTCACCGATGCCGACGAGGTCGTCATCGTCGACATCTTCGCCTCGCGCGACACCGATGCGTCGCTGCGCGCCACCTCGGCCGAGGCACTGGCTGACGCCATCGAACGCACCTCCGCCGTCTCGACGATGGCCGGCGGCGATGTGGACGCCGCGACCGCGTACGTGGCGCAGCACCTCAGCCCAGGCGACGCCGTGCTGGTGATGGGGGCGGGGAAGTCATACCAGATCGCCCAGGGCCTGAAGGCGGCCCTGGAGGGCGGGATCCTGAGCCAACAGCGCACCATGCCCGGCACCGACTAATGAGCGACAACCGCATGCTCATGGAACGGTACTGGGCCGCCGCCGAGGCGAACGACATGGAGACGATGCATAGCCTCCGAGACGAGGGGTTCATCGTTGACTTCCCGCAGACCGGGGAACGGCTGTCCGGCCGTGACGTCGTCCGTGCCTTCGAGGAATCCCACGACACCGGCGGCAGCTTCGAGCTCACCGGCCTGGTCGGGGACGGCGATGTCTGGACCGCGCAGGGCGTCATGCGGACCGGGGAGCAGGCGACCTATGTCGTCTCGATCAACGAGCTGCGGAATGGCCGCGTCGTCCGTTCGATCGACTACTTCACCGGTCCGGTGCCGCCAATGCTCGGCGGCGGTGAGCCGAGCGCGCCGGGACATCAATGAGCGGGTCCCGTTCGGTCTTCCTCGGTGCCCTGCTGGCCCTGGGTGTGGCCATCCTGCAGGAGGCTCTCGTGCGCCTGGTCGAGGCATCGGGGGCGCGGGACCAGCCGGCCCTGATCCTGATCCTGTTGCTGGCGGCATTTTTGGGCTTGATGACCGCGGTCGTGGTCCGGGCGATGCGCCTGCCGGGCGCTGTCGCGCCGACGGTGCTGGTCATTGGCTGGATCGTGGTGCCACCACTCTTGAGAGCGATACCCGCGCCCGTCACGCAGATCTTCGCCTCGGATGCTTCGCTGACCGCGCCGGACGCGGTGGCGCTGGCGGTTGCCGTCCTGGCGGCCGCGGTGACGCTGGGGGTGCAGGCCGAGCGCTGAAGGACGTACGGCCTTGCCGCGGCCACCCCGCGTGAAGGAAGATGCGGTCACCGTGCCAGATCCGGAATTACCCGCCGGCGGCGAAGAGCCGACATCATCCACACCCGAGCCAGATTCGGTCACTCGAGGGTTCCTGTTCTCCGACCTGCGGGGCTACACGCATTTCGTGGAGACCCGCGGAGCGACGACCGCCGCGGCGCTGCTGGTCCGCTATCGCGCGCTCGCGCGTGCGGCGATCGCCCGCTTCGGAGGAGCGGAGATCAAGACGGAGGGGGACAGCTTCTACGTGGTCTTCAGCTCGGTGAGCTCAGCCGTGCGCTGCGGCCTGGCCATCAGCGCCGACGCCGCGGCCGCCTCATCGGACCAGCCTGACGAGCCGATCCAGGTTGGTGTGGGGATTCACGCCGGGGAGACGGTGGAGTCGGACGGCGGATATGTCGGGTCGGCGGTGAACATCGCCGCCCGAATCTGCGCTCAGGCCGCTTCGGGGGAGGTCCTCGTCAGCGAGACCGTGCGGGCGCTGACGCGGAGCGTGCTGCCGGTGCGGTTCGAGCCGCGCGGCCGGCGCCCGCTCAAGGGGATCGCCGATCCGATCGCGCTGTTTGCTGTGGTCGAGACGGTGCCTGGGGCGGCGTGGTCGAGGGGTCCGCGTGGCCTCCGGGGACGCAGGCTGCTGGCCACGGTGGTCGCCGCCGCAGCCTTGACGGCCGGTGCGGCGTTCTTCGGATGGTCGGCTCTCCATCCGGCTGGCCTGCCGCCCGGCAAGTGGACCATCGGGCTGGATCAGCCGCTGTCGGGTCCCGCGGCGGCCCGCGGGGAGCCACAGCGCAACGCCGCTCAACTCGCCATCGATGCCGCCAACAAGGAGGGCGGGATCCTGGGTTCGCTGCTCACCCTGCAACCGTACGACGACGCGGGCGAGCCGCCCAACTACCAGGATCCTGACAAAGGCGCCGCCAACGCCGCTTCCATGATTGCAGACCCGATGACGATCGCGATGATCGGTCCAAGCAGCTCCGGTGTCGCGCGCGCCATGCTGCCGCTGACGAACGACGCCGGCTTGCTCCAGTGCAGCGCGGCCAACACCGGGCCGGACCTCACGAAGCCGCGCTATGGGGCGCTCGACCTCCGCTCGGCGCACCCGGATCAGATCAACTACGTGCGCCTGGCGCCCTCCGACGACATCCAGGCGCCGGCACTGGCGTCATTCGCGTTCCGAGACCTCAATGCAAAGGTGGCGCTGGTGATCGACGATACGGGAGACGGTCGCGAGATCGCCGATGGCTTCGCGGAGGAATACACGAAGCTCGGCGGCATCGTGATACGGCGCGCGCTGAACGAGGGAGCGGATCCGCTGACGGTCCTGGCCCCGGCGGCGGACGTCACGTTGGCTCCGGACCTCGTCTTCTTTGGCGGCTTCACCGACACGGGTGGAGCGGCGCTTCGCCTGGCCATGCGAGACACTGGCCTCGAATCCGTTCCGTTCCTGAGCTGGGACGGCCTGTTCGACGGGAGCGCCGCCGATACGGGCTCGTTCATCCAGCAGGTGGGATCGATGGCTGTCGGCTCGTACATCGCCCACGCCTCGCTCGGGCCGCAGAAGGCCAGCTTCGCGGAGGCCTATCGCGCCGCATTCGGCGGGGAGCCGGACGAATACTCGGCGGCTGCCTACGCCTGCGTGGAGGTCATCGTCGCGTCATTGCGGGAGGTGGCGAAGCAGAGCCCCAGCGCAGATAGCCTCCGAGGGCAGCTGCGGGCGTACGCGGTCAACCCGAGCCATCAATACCCGACGGTGCTGGGCACGGTCGGCTTCGACGCGAACGGGGACTCCATCCAGCAGTTCGTCACGTTCTACCGCGTCGATCCATCCGCGGCCGGCGGTCTGGGCGACTGGGTGATCGACAAGCAGCAGGACTTCGGACCGGCTCCCTAGGGTCCCTCCGACACGATCGTGTCGCCTCCGAACACGAATGGCTCCGCGACCTGGTACGCATCGGCCCGCTTGTTCCATGCCTCGAACCGCGGGTCGCCGTCGTGCTCGTGGTGACCCTCATCGCCGGCGAAGATCGCCACCACCAGGTACTGCGTGGCACCGTCCGCCGATTTCGTGCTGATATCGAGCTTTGTAAGCGTCGCCATCGTCAGGAGGCCGCGGGCGTGCAGATCAGCCCAGATCGGCGCCTCCATCTCGCGAAACCCGCGCTCGAACTCGTCAACATGATCGTGGCCAACGTTCAAAACGATCCCGATGGTCTGCATGCGCACCTCCCCACTCCTCATTCCCGCGTAAGGTCACATAACATCTCTTTGCGGAAGTCTAGTGGTAGGACCAATGGCTGGAATCCTGCACCGGATGGTGGATACAGGCCCATCGTGGACGGCCGTAGTGTGTGGTCATGAAACACTCATTGCTCTGGGTCCTGATGGTCGGCAGCCTCGGCGCCGGCGTGCTGATGGTTCTCGGCGGCGGCGCCGCAGGGAGTGACATCGGCCAGCTGATGGCAGGATATGGCCTGCTCGTCATCGGCAGCTCGCTCTTCCTGGGATTCGGCCTGGCGATCCAGGCGCTGGTCCACAAGGTTGCCGCTCGGCCGGGCCGCGAGGCCCATTCAGCTGGCACGGTCCTCGGGCACCGCGTCTAGGTCCTCCTCGCCACCGGACGCTCCGGCAGACGCGACGTTTCCTCCGGTAACCAGCACCCCGATCGCTCCCAGGTGAGATCGAGCCGCCCGAGCGGCTGCCCATGCAGCGCCGGCTGCCGGCTCGACCGTGGTCGGCAGTGCGACCGACATCTCGCGCGTCGCCGCCACGATCTGATCGTCATCGACCAGCAGCATCTCGTCCACCACCCTGATCATCAGCTCCAGCGCCGCGGCCACGGGCACCCGCGCGGCGATCCCATCCGCAATCGTGTCGACGGTTGGCGTCTCGATCGGGCGTCGTTCGCGCCATGACAGCGTCATGGCCGGTGCGCCGGTCGACTGGACGCCGATGACGCGCGTGGCTGGCGCGTCGGATCGAACCCACGTGCCGATCCCGCCGATCAGCGCCCCGTTGCCGACGGGTATGTAGAGCTGCTCGAGCGCCGGCAGGTCGCCGGCCACCGCGGCGTCGGTGAGCTCGAGCGCAATGGTGCCCGCCCCGATCGAGATCCAGGGATCCTGCCCGTCGACCAGCAGGTGCCAGCCGCTGCCGGAGGCGAGGTCGGCGGCAGCCAGGCGGGCCGAATCGAAGTCCTCCCCCACCGTCCGCACGTCCGCGCCCAGGCGCCTCATGGCCGCCACCTTGACCACATTCGCGGTCGTCGCGGCAACGACGATGACCGGGATCCGCATCGCCCGACCGGCGTAGGCCACGCCCTGGCCGAAGTTCCCGGCGGACGCGACCACCACCCCCTGACGCTCCCCCACCAGCCCGGCTGCCATCAGCTCGGACATGGCCAGCCACGTCCCACGCCCTTTGAAGGACCCGATCGGGTTGGCGGTCTCGAGCTTGACCACCACCGGGACGCCGATCTGCTCGCTCAGCGCCTCGGAGATGAACTGGGGCGAATCACGAAACGCGCTCGGGATGCGCCGATGAGCGGAACGGATCGCATCCGCGCTGACGCTGACCATCGGGTGCCTCAGCGGCGCGCTCGGCGTCCGTTGGCTGCCGCCCGCCGGGCATCGGGGGCGGCCCGCTGCACCTCGGCAGCGATCGCGTCGGGGAGGTGGCCGGAGAGCCGAACCCCGACATCGGTGAAGCGCTCAGCCACGTCACCTGCCGCCTTGGCGCGGGCGACGAGCTCGCCACGGGACCACGGCACGACCGCATCGACGGCCACCATCTGGTCGCGCAGCAGCCCGGCGACCCGCTCGAGAAGCGGGTCGATCCCCTCGCCCGTCGCCGCGCTGACGAACACTGCGCGGTCGCCTGCCGGCATCGAGGCGGCGCGCAGGCCGGGGGCCAGCAGATCGATCT
>Ga0070696_100002181_pt1 | contig 12901 bp, 9 predicted proteins | sample KBSK1253metaG_FD_65474 | JGI IMG/M metagenome (GOLD analysis project Ga0070696, IMG submission 65474) | Corn, switchgrass and miscanthus rhizosphere microbial communities from Kellogg Biological Station, Michigan, USA - KBS K1-25-3 metaG | ecosystem: Host-associated > Plants > Roots >... | reverse complement strand
GCGGCGCGCCGCTCGGCCAGCGGGCTGTCGCCCTCGTACATGAATGCGCCGACGTAGCCGAACAACAGCGACGCCGCGAACGGCGACGGGGTTGCGGTCTCCACTTCGACGACCCGCAACCGGCGCTGCGCAACGCGATTCATCAGCTCGGTGAGCGCGGGCACGTCGTAGACGTCCTGCAGGCATTCCCGAACCGCCTCGAGCACGATCGGGAAGTCGGGGTACTTGCGGGCGACGTCGAGCAGCTGTGCGGCGCGCTGCCGTTGATGCCACAGCGGCGACCGCTTACCCGGATGGCGTCGCGGCAGAAGCAGTGCGCGGGCGGCGCATTCGCGGAACCGCGAGGCGAACAGTGCCGAGCCCCCGACTTCCGCGGTGACGATCGGTTCGATCTCGTCGGCGTCGAACACAAACAGATCGGCTCCCGGCGCAGCGTCTTCGGTGTCGGGCAGCCGCACGATGATGCCGTCGTCGGAGGCCGTCGGCTTCTCCTCGATGCCGTAACGCTCTCGAAGCCGTCGTGACACCGCCAGCGCAAGCGGTCCGTGCACCCGAAGCCCGTAGGGGGAATGCAGGATCACCCGCCAGTCGCCGAGCTCGTCGCGGAACCGCTCGACGACGAACGTGATGTCGCTCGGAACCGTGCCGGTGGCCTGCCGCTGGTCGTCCAGTAGCTGCCACAGATTGTCGGACGCGAACTCGTCGAAACCCATTGCGCGGCAACGCTCGATGAACTCGTCGCGGCCGAGCCGTGCCAGCTCGCCCGTGAACGCACCCACTGCTGCACCCAGTTCGGCCGGCCTGCCTACCCCGTCGCCCTTCCAGAATGGCAACCGGGCAGGTTGTCCAGGCGCCGGTATCACGAGCACTCGGTCGTGGGTGATCTCGGTGATGCGCCAACTGGTCGCCCCCAGCGAGATCACGTCGCCGGGCCGGGACTCGTAGACCATCTCTTCATCGAGTTCGCCTACCCGTGACGGCTTTTCGGCGTCGGTGGCCAGGTAGACGGTGAACAGGCCGCGGTCCGGGATCGCGCCGCCGGAGGTCACCGCGAGTCGCTGTGCACCCGGGCGCGCGGTCAGTGTGCCCGCGTCCCGGTCATAGACCAGCCGCGGGCGCAGTTCGGCGAACTCGGTGGACGGGTACTTGCCCGACAGCAGGTCCAGCGTCGCCTCGAATGCGCTGCGCGGCAACGTCGCGAACGGCGCGCTGCGGCGCACGGCGTCGAACCAGCGGTCGGCGTCGATCGGCTCCAGCGCACAGGCCGCCACGGTGTGCTGGGCGAGCACGTCGAGCGGGTTGGTCGGCACATGCATGGTCTCGATCTCGCCGGCGAGCATCCGCTGCACGGTCACCGCGCACCCGATCAGGTCCGTGCGGTGCTTGGGAAACAGCACGCCTTGGGAGATCTCGCCGACCTGATGACCGGCGCGGCCGATGCGCTGCAGGCCGCTGGCGACCGACGGCGGCGCCTCGACCTGGATCACCAGATCGACCGCTCCCATGTCGATGCCCAGTTCGAGACTCGAGGTGGCGACGACGGCGCGCAGGCGTCCGCTCTTGAGGTCGTCCTCGACCTGGGCGCGCTGCTCCTTGCTGACAGAACCGTGATGCGCTCGCGCCAAGAGCGTCGGCGCTCCGTGGGACTGGCCGCTGGCCATGATCGCCGCCGGCGCTCCGCCGCCCACCTGTTCGTTGTGAGACGACGGCAGTTCGACACCCGACCGCTCGGCGTGAATCTCGTTGAGCCGTGAGGTGAGTCGCTCGGCCAGCCGTCGCGAGTTGGCGAACACGATCGAGCTGCGGTGAGCCTCGATCAGGTCGACGATGCGTGCCTCGACGTCGGGCCAGATGGTGTTGTTATCCAGATTCGCCATGTCCGGGACTGGGACCTGTACCGACAGATCGAATGTCTTGGCCGCCGGCGGCGCGACGATCGTGGTCTTCGCCTGCCCCGACAGGAATCGCGCGACTTCTTCGGGAGGCCGGACGGTCGCCGACAGCCCGATACGCTGAGCGGGCGTGGCCAACAGCTGGTCGAGCCGTTCCAGTGACAGGGCCAGGTGCGCGCCGCGTTTGGTGCCCGCGACGGCGTGCACCTCGTCCACGATGATCGTCTGCACCTCGGCCAGCGTCTCGCGCGCCGCGGACGTCAGCATCAGGAACAACGACTCCGGCGTGGTGATCAGGATGTCCGGGGGATTGGTGATCAGCGTGCGCCGCTGTGCGGGCGGAGTGTCACCGGAGCGGACGCCGACGCTGATGTCCGGTGCGGGCACACCGCGGCGCTCCGCGACCCGGCCGATGCCGGTCAACGGGGTGCGCAGGTTGCGCTCCACGTCGACCGCCAGCGCCTTCAGCGGCGACACATACAGCACCCGGGTGCCGGCGCGCGCCGGTCTGGGCTCCGACGAGGCGAGCCTGTCGATGGCCCACAGGAACGCGGCCAGCGTCTTGCCGGAGCCGGTGGGTGCGATCACCAGCGTGTTGTCGCCATCGGCGATAGCCGACCACGCCTCCGCCTGCGCGGCCGTCGGCGCCGCGAAGGTGCCGGTGAACCACTCGCGGGTCAGCGCGCTGAACCGCTGAAGCGGGTCGGAGGTCATCTAGCCATGGTGCCAACGAGCACCGACAAAAATCATCGATGCTCGGGCGCGACGGCTTCGCCCAGAGCGGACGGGATGTCCGGCACCCGCCCGATCGCGTCCAACAAGGCGTGCGCACAGGCGTCCGCGGCGTATCCGGCGTCGATCGACGGGTCGATCAAGCGCTGCCTGCACATCTCGAACGTGAAAGCCAGCCAGCCGTAGACGGTGACCCGTAGGTCGCGCTCGACCTTGGAGTCCATGCCCCCACCGACCGCGCCGGCGATGCGGCTGAGGATCCGGTCGGCCTGACGGTCGTTGTCGATGTCCTCGATGCCACGCAACACCGGATCCGAGCGGCCCATGCCGACGTAGGCGGCCCACGCCCCGTGCGGGTGCTCCTCGTCGTAGCGCACGTACGCCAGCACACCCTCACGTACCTGGTCGAACAGGTTTTTCCCCGGCTCTGGCAGGGTGTTGGTGGCCTCGAAGAGTCGCTCACCCTCGGCGTGCACGACAGCCGCGAAGAACGTCCGCTTGTCCGGGAAGTAGTGGTACATCAGCGCCCGCGAAACGCCGGCACGCTCGGCGATCTCATCGATGCGTACCTCGTCGTACGGGCGCTGGCCGAAGACCTCCGCGCCCAACGCCAGCAGCTCGTTGCGGCGGTCGTCGGGGGACAGCCGACGTCTGGACTCAGCCATGCCCCCAGCTTAGTCAACACATGTCAAACAGCGCCGGAGGTTGGCACGCTCAGGTGCCCTTGACGTTGACGACCTGCCGCAGGCTCGTCACCACCTCGACGAGCTCCTTCGAGTCCTCCATGACAACGTCGATGGACTTGTACGCGTCCGGTATCTCGTCCACCCACTGCTCACCGTGGCGGTACTCGATGCCCTCCATTCGCTCTGCCAGATCGGCAGCCGTGAACCGGCGCCTGGCCTCGGTTCTGGAGAATCGCCTGCCCGCCCCGTGCGGGGCACTACACAGCGCGGCAGGATTGCCTTTGCCGCGCACGATGTACGAGCGGGTGCCCATCGAGCCCGGGATGACCCCCATGACGCCATGGTGGGCGTCGACGGCGCCCTTGCGGGTGACCCACACTTCCTTGTCCCCGTGACGCTCTGGCACAGAATAGTTGTGGTGAGCGTTGATGCGCTCCGCCTCGACGTCCGCCGGGTCAACCCGCATCCAGTTTGCGAACTGCCGACGGAATCGGTCCATCATCTCCTCGCGGTTCGCCAGCGCGAACTGCTGGGCCCAGTGGAGTCCGTCGATATAGTCGGCGAACGCCGCGGTGCCTTCCTCCAGGAACGCGAGATCGGAATTGGGCAGCGACACACCTCGTTTCGCGCACAGCGCCTTGGCGACGTTGATGTAATGCGTGGCGATCTTGTGGCCGACGCCGCGCGACCCGGAGTGCAAGAACATCCACACCGCATCCTCGGCGTCGACGCACAGTTCGATGAAATGGTTTCCGCCGCCGAGAGTTCCCAGCTGCACCTTCCATTTCGGCGAGTGCGAAAGATCGACGCCGCTGTCGGTGGCCAGCTGCTCGAGCTGATCGAGGCGGCCCTGTGTGAACTCGAACAGCGCCAACGACCGGTTGTAGTTGCCTGCGCTCAACGGGATGGCTGATTCGATCGAACTGCGCAGCCGTGCCAGGTCTTTCCCCGCGATGTCGCTTGCGGTGAAACGCGTCCGTGCGGCGATCATGCCGCAGCCGATGTCGACGCCGACGGCCGCCGGGATGACAGCGCCGAGCGTCGGGATCACCGTCCCGACGGCTGCGCCCTTGCCGACGTGTGCATCGGGCATCAACGCGACGTGGGGATACACGAACGAAAGGGCCGCCGTCTGATTCGCCTGCTCGATCGTCGCCGGATCGATGTGGCTGGCGAAATTGACGACCTTTGCGCTCATCAGCTGTTCCATGGTCTAGCCCCCGGTACCAAACGTATGCCTGAGAATGGTTCCGCGCCAGCGAGGACGGGCGCACGCGGTTTAACCCGGCCGGCGAACCGGTTCGCGGCCGGGCGGTTGTGACGGCGGTGGCAACAGCGGCGTGCGGCGTTGCACAGCGACCGTCTTCGGGGCGCCGGTGTGCAGATCGAGCCGCTCGCAGGCATGGCGAATCGTCAGCATGTGGTCCGGCCCGTCGCGGAGGGTGTAAGTGACTTCGTCATGGTCGGCGTCGACGGTCAGTCGAAAGCTCTTCCAACGCAGCCGAAACCGTAATCGCGAGATGCCATCCGGCAGCTGCGGATCGAGGGCGAGCTCACCATCATCGTCTCGCAGTCCACCGAAGCCCGCGACCAACGCTGTCCACGCTCCGGCCAGCGATGCCACGTGAAGCCCGTCGCGAGTATTGTGCTGCAGGTCGCGCAGATCGATCAGCGCCGCTTCGTAGAGGTAGTCGTGGGCCAGTTCCAGGTGGCCCACCTCGGCGCACATCACCGCCTGTGTGCATGCCGACAGGGACGAGTCCCTGGTGGTGCGCCGCTCGTAGTAGTCGACGTTGTGGGCCTTCTGTTCAGGCGTGAACTCGGTGCTGCGCCAGTGCATCGCGAGCTCGAGATCGGCCTGCTTGACGACCTGCGACGGGTACAGCCGCACATACGGCTCGTGCAGCAGCAGCGGATACGACGTGTTCCCGGTGAAGTTCCACTCCCGCAGGTTGGTGAAACCCTCGCACTGTTCGTGTATGCCGAGTTCCTCGTCGAACGGGATGTGCGCCGCCGCGGCAGCATCGCGCCAGCCGGCGGTTTCCTCCGAATCGACGCCGAGCGCCAGGGCCGCGTCGGGGTGTCGATCACACGCCTGCCCCGCGGTGCGAAGGTTGTGTGCGGCCATGAGATTGGTGAAGACATTGTCGCGCACGACGGCGGTGTACTCGTCGGGGCCCGTGACACCGTCGAGATGCCAGACTCCGTGCCGGTCGTGATGGCCCAACGACATCCACAGCCGCGCGGTTTCGACCAGTACGTTCAGACCGCAATCGGCTTCCAGCGAATCATCGCCTGTGACAATGCGATACCGTTCGAAGGCCATTGCGATATCGGCGTTGATATGCCAGGCCGCCGTGCCCGCCGGCCAGTATGCCGAGCACTCCTCCCCTCGGATCGTTCGCCACGGAAAGGCGGCGCCCGCGAGGTCCAGCTCGGCCGCGCGGTCACGGGCGAGATCCAGCGTCGACGCCCGCCAGCGCAACGCATCCGCAGCGGCATACGGCGCGGTATAGGTGAGCACGGGAAGAACGAAACCCTCGGTGTCCCAGAAAGTGTGGCCGTCATAGCCGGTGCCGGTCAGGCCTTTTCCCGGGATCGCGCGGCGTTCGGCGCGCGCACTGGCCTGCAGTACGTGGAACAGACCGAAGCGCACCGCCTGCTGGCAATCGGCGTCACCCTCCACCTCGACGTCCGCACAGTCCCAGAATTCGTCCAGATAGTCGCGTTGCGCCTTCAGCAGACCCTCCCATCCGCAGTACTGAGCACCCGCTACCGCGCCGAGCACCTGGTCGCGCAACGCCGGTCGCGAGCGCAGGCTCGACCACCCGTATCCGAGATACTTGACGATCCGCAGCCGCTGCCCGGCGCGCAACCCGCAGATGACGGTCGTGCGCGCCCAATCCTCACCGGCTTCGGTGCTCACTTCGACGCGGCCCGGCACGTCGACATGATGTTCCATCGCAGCAGCCATCATCAAGCGGCTGCTTCGAGTCCGGTGCACGAGCAGCGCTCCTCGGTCGCTCGCGTCGTGCTGTACCGCCTCCAACGGATTCAGCAACACCGCGGCGACCCGTGGATCGGCGGACGGCTGCGGTTGGTCCTCGTTGGCGACGAGCTCGGATTGCACAGTGACAAGCGCGAATTCGCCGACAGCCTCCACCACGTACTCGATTGCCGCCACACCGCGCTGGGCAAGTGACACCAGCCGCGTCGAACGGACCTTCACCTGCTTTCCCGCCGGAGACGTCCAGCACACGTTGCGGCTCAGCGTGCCCGCGCGCATGTCGAGCACGCGTTCGTGTGCTTCCAGATCGCCGTATCGCACGTCGAACGGTTCGTCGTCGACGAGCAGGCGCAGAATCTTGCCGTTGGTGACGTCGACGACCGATTGGCCGTCCTCCGGATAGCTGTATCCGGCTTCGGCGTACGGCAGCGGGCGGGTCTCGTAGAACGAGTTGAGGTAGGTTCCCGGCAGCCCGTACGGCTCGCCCTCGTCGAGGTTGCCGCGCAGCCCGATATGGCCGTTGGACAACGCGAACAACGACTCCGATTGAGCAAGCAGATTGAGATCCAGCCTGGTCTCACGCACGTGCCAGGGCTCGACCGGGAAGGTTTGTTCGGGGATCATCGCTTCGCCAGCAATTCGGCGAGGTCCGTCACGACGATGTCGGCGCCGTTGCGGCGCAACGCTTCTTTCTGACCCACGCGATCAACACCGACCACGCATCCGAAGTTCCCGCGCCTGCCCGCCTCGACTCCGGCCAACGCGTCTTCGAAGACAGTCGCCGCGGCCGGTTTGACGCCAAGTAACTCGGCCGCCCGCAGGAACGAGTCGGGGGCCGGCTTGCCAGGGATGTCCTCCTGCTGCATCGTCACGCCGTCCACCCGCTGCTGGATGAACTTGTCCAGCCCGGTGACCTCCAGCACCTCGCGGGTGTTGGAGCTCGACGACACGACCGCCACTGCCAAATCGGCGGCGGTGACCGCCTCGAGATAGCGGCGCGAACCCTCGAACACCTTGACCCCGTCCTGACGGATCGCCTGTTGAAACCGTTCGTTCTTGCGGTTGCCCAAGCCGTACACCGTCTCGGCCGACGGCTTGTCGTCCGGCTCGCCTTCCGGCTGCGTGATCCCACGGGCTGCCAGAAACGAGCGGACCCCGTCCTCACGCCTCTTGCCGTCGATGTAGTCCAGATAGTCGTCCTCGGCGTCGAATTCGACGAATTTGTCTCCGGTCCGGTCCGCACGCGTCCGCAGGTACGCGTCGAACATCGCTTTCCAGGCTTTCCTGTGCACACTCGCGGTGTCGGTCAGCACCCCGTCGAGGTCGAACAGGCAGGCGCGAATGGCGTCAGGCAGCCCGAGCATCGTCGCTACTGATGCTGGGATTGGTGTTTCGCATGGTCCTAGAGTGACCCGCATGTGCCGCATCAAAACGCCTGCGGCAACCGTTACCCGAAGTGCACTCCCTGCGCCAGCGGCAACTCTGAGGAGAAGTTGACGGTGTTGGTGGCCCGGCGCATATAGGCCTTCCACGCATCCGAACCCGACTCGCGACCGCCACCGGTCTGCTTCTCCCCGCCGAACGCCCCGCCGATCTCCGCGCCCGAGGTGCCGATGTTGACGTTGGCGATGCCGCAGTCCGACCCGTCCGCCGCCATGAACCGCTCCGCCTCCCGCACGTCGAGCGTGAAGATCGCCGAGGAAAGTCCCTGCGGTACAGCGTTGTTGAGTGAGATCGCCTCGTCGAGGCCATCGTAGGTCAGCACGTAGAGGATCGGTGCGAACGTTTCGTTGTGCACGACCTCGGTCTGCGTCGGCATCCGCACCACCGCGGGTGCGACGTAGTAGGCGCATTCGTCGCCGACGTCATGGCGCTCGCCGCCGAACACCTCACCGCCGTCGGCGCGGGCCTGCTCGAGGGCCCGCACCATGTCGCGATAAGCCGTCTCATGAATCAGCGGACCGACCAGCGTGCCCTCGGCCGCCGGGTCGCCGATCGGCAGCTGGCGATACGCGTTGATGATGCGCTCGACCAGCTCGTCGGCGACCGACGACTGCACGATCAGCCTGCGCAATGTCGTGCACCGCTGGCCCGCGGTGCCCGCCGCCGAAAACACGATGCCCCGCACGGCGAGGTCGAGGTCGGCCGACGGGGTGACGATCGCGGCGTTGTTGCCGCCCAGTTCGAGGAGCGCCTTGCCGAACCTCTGCGCCACCCGCGGACCGACCTGCTGGCCCATCCGCACAGAGCCCGTCGCGCTGAGCAGCGCCACCCGAGGATCGTCGACGAGCCGCTCGCCGACCTCGCGCCCACCCTGGACGAGCCGGCTGATCTCTCGCGGCGCACCCACGTCGTCGGCGGCCCGTTCAATCAGCGCTTGGCACGCCAGCGCCGTCAAGGGGGTCAGCTCCGACGGCTTCCACACGACGGTGTCACCGCATACCAGGGCGATCGCGGTATTCCACGACCAGACCGCGACGGGGAAGTTGAACGCGGTGATCACACCCACGACGCCGAGCGGATGCCAGGTCTCCATCAACCGGTGGCCTGGGCGCTCTGAGGCGATGGTCTTGCCGTAGAGCTGTCGTGACAGGCCGACCGCGAACTCGCAGATGTCGATCATCTCCTGCACCTCGCCGAGGGCCTCGGAGGTGATCTTGCCTGCCTCGATGGTGACGAGTGTGGCGAGATCGGCCTTGTGCTCGACGAGCAGCTCGCCGAGGCGGGCAACCAGTGCTCCTCGGACTGGAGCCGGGGTGGTGCGCCATGTCGTAAACGCTTGCGCGGCTTCGGCTATCGCGGCTTCAGCCTGTTCGGCAGTCGTCTCGGCGACGGTGAACAGCACCTCACCGGTGATCGGCGTGCTCGCCTGCAGGCCGTGGCCGCCCGGCTGCCCGAGGTCGGCGCGCGCGCCGACGGCGTTCAGCGCGTCACGGGCCTGGGCGCGCAGGTTCTCTGCCGTCGGGAGCTGGGGGGTCTGAACGGTGGTCATGATGATGCGACTTTCTCGTAGAGCTCGTATGGGTCGTGAATGTGGTGCCCGATCTGTCCGGCCATCCACTCAAGGCTGTACTCCGAATTATCGGCCGCCTCGGCCGCCTGGGTATCGGTATCGAGGTTGGACCGGAAGATGCCCGCCGCCGAGTCAGGCAGGAAATCCTCGTATACAACGGGTTTCGACGGATCTCCGCCGTGGTAGTAGGCCAGCCGGTCGGCCGCCATCTCCTCGTCGGTGGCGGGGAAGTATTCGCCCCATGCCGCGGCGGGGTCTGGAGCGGCCATCGCGGCGTCGTAGCGGTCCCGGCCCTTCGGTGTCAGTGCGACGCCGCGCGCCTCGACCTCACCGAAGCGCACCCGCAGCGTGCCTTCGGAAACCGTGCCGTCGGCCTCGCGGAAGCGTCGCGGCTCCGCCAGTGCGCGAAATGACGTCTGCCGCAACAGCACATTTGGGCCGTGCCAGGCGGGTGGGCCCTGAATGGCGTCGATCATGGTGATGCCGCGGGCGGTCATCCGCCGGTACAACTCGTCGATGTCGAGCACTCGCGGCGTCAGGTGATTGATGTGCGTCGTATTCACGCCCGCGATGTCGGCAGCCACCGCCGAGACCTTGGCCAGCTCCTCGTGCCAGCCGCGGTCGATCGGCTCGCGGGAGAGCGCGAACGTGGATACCGCGGCGGCCATGAACCTCTCCGCCCGCTCACTGTCGGCACCACCGTCGGCCGCGATGCGCCTGGCCTCAGCGATCAGTGCGGGGTCGAACAACTGGCGCGCTCCGACGAATCGCTCGACCCGGGCGCGCAAGTCGGAGGAGAAGAAGCGGGCATCGCAAGTCGCCAGCATCGACGTGAACACCCGGAACGGGTTGTGAGCCAATTGGTCTGTGTCGATCGGCCGGAATGCGGTGGACACCACCGGAACAGGTGATGCCGCGTCGCGCAGGTCGTAGAAGCCCACCGGATACATGCCGAACGCCGAGAACAGGTCTGCGACGTCGGCGAGTTCGCGCGCGCTGCCAACGCGGATCGCGCCATGGCGTTCGGCGGTCACCCGGTCCAGTGAGCCAAGCCGGTCGTCGGTGACGACGTCACGGTTCACCTCGGTGCCCACCGCGACCAGCGTGTTGTAGGCAGGCACCTCGACGCCGTACAGGCGCGACAGTGCTGCGGCGAATTTGGCGCGCAGCTGCCAGCTTTCCCAAAAACCGGAGCGTCGGTTCATGCGAGTCGCCACCTTGGATACAGTGCCGCAATGAGCGAACCGCTCGATGAGATCGACCGCATCCTTGCGCGCGAACTGGTCGTAGACGGACGGTCGACGCTGGCCCACCTTGCTGCCGCCGCCGGGCTGTCGGTGTCGGCCGTCCAGTCCCGAGTGCGCCGGCTGGAGTCGCGCGGCGTGGTGACCGGGTATTGCGCCCGGATCAGCCCCGAAGCGATCGGGCACATGCTGTCCGCGTTCGTGGCAATCACTCCTCTCGATCCTTCTCAACCCGATGATGCGCCCGCCCGGCTCGAGCACATCGAGGAAATCGAGGCTTGCCACTCGGTGGCGGGCGAAGAGAGCTACATCCTGCTCGTCCGAGTGGCGTCGGCGCGGGCGCTCGAAGACTTGCTGCAACGGATCCGGACGGCGGCGAACGTGCGGACTCGAAGCACGATCATCTTACAAACTTTTTACGAAGGACGCGACTTCGTGCCGTAAGTGTTGCGGTCAGACAGGCATTCAGCCGTAAAAAATTTGTTAAGATCGCTTCATGACTGCCGTCCTGACACATGCCGCCCTGTGCCCCGACGACGTCCGCGACGTGCTGGCCCGCAGCATTTTGGCCGACGGGCTGGACTTCGTCCTCGACATCGATCGCTCGTCGGGCTCGTATCTGGTGGATGCCCGCACCGGTGAGCGCTACCTCGACATGTTCACTTTCTTCGCGTCGTCCGCACTGGGCATGAACCACCCGGCACTGGCCGACGACGAGGATTTCCGCGCCGAGTTGGCGCAGGCAGCAGTGAACAAGCCGAGCAATTCCGACGTGTACAGCGTGCCGATGGCCCGCTTCGTCGCCACCTTCGCCCGCGTGCTCGGCGACCCGGGTTTGCCGCACCTGTTCTTCGTCGATGGCGGAGCGCTGGCCGTCGAGAACGCGCTGAAGGTGGCCTTCGACTGGAAGAGCAGGCACAACGAGGCCCGCGGCCTCGATCCGGAGCTCGGCACCAAGGTGCTGCACCTGCGCGGCGCATTCCACGGCCGCAGCGGGTACACGCTGTCGCTGACCAACACCGACCCCAACAAGGTCGCCAGGTTCCCGAAGTTCGACTGACCGCGTATCGACGCGCCGTACATCCGACCCGGTGTCGACATGGATGCGGTCGAGGCGGAGTCGTTGGCACAGGCGCGCGCGGCGTTCGAGGCGCACCCGCACGACATCGCCTGCTTCATCGCCGAGCCGATCCAGGGTGAGGGCGGCGACCGGCATTTCCGTCCGCAGTTCCTCGCCGCGATGCGCGAACTGTGCGACGAGTTCGATGCGCTGCTGATCTTCGACGAGGTGCAGACGGGCTGCGGCCTGACCGGAACCGGCTGGGCCTACCAGCAATTGGGAGTAGCGCCCGACGTCGTCGCCTTCGGCAAGAAGACACAGGTGTGCGGCATCATGGCCGGCCGCCGCGTCGACGAGGTGCGCGACAACGTGTTCGCCGTCAGCTCGCGGATCAACTCCACCTGGGGTGGCAACCTTGTCGACATGGTGCGGTCACGGCGCATCCTCGAGATCATCGAGTCCGACGATTTGATGGTGCGCGCCGCCAAGGCGGGGCGCTATCTGCTGGACCAGCTGGAGGGGCTGGCAGACGACTTCCCGGGATTGGTGCTCGACGTTCGCGGTCGCGGGCTGATGTGCGCATTCAGCCTGCCGAGCAGCGCGGAGCGCGACGAGCTGATCCGCCGGCTGTGGGATCGACGGGTCATCATGCTCGCCAGCGGCCCCGACAGCGTGCGGTTCCGGCCGGCGTTGACGGTGTCGCGGGAAGAGATCGACACCGCCGTCGACGCCGTGCGTGGAGTGCTCAAGCAGATGCGGTGAGGCGCCGGATCGTCGACCGTAGCCGGGGCAGCTCGGATCGGCCGACGAGTTCGCAGCCGTGCAAATCCGCGAGTTTGCGTGCCGCACGCGTGAATTCGTGGTTGGTGACAACCATGGTCCTGGCGCAATCCTGCATCGGTGCGCCGGCCACCACTTCCTGAACGGCGCTCGTGCCGACCGGGCGTGATTGCCGCTTGCATTGAATCGCAAGGCGATTGGGCCGTCTGCCGACGATGATGTCGACGCCCCAGTCACCGGTGATCGACGTCATGATCACGGGAACGCCGCACGACCGGACGACCCGGGCGACGTAGTCCTCGAACTCCGTACCGGACATCGCGGCGGTGACATCATCGCGGGTGCTCAGGCCGACGAATGCGCCGCGCAGGAAATGAGGCACCGCGGCGAGGACTGCGGGTGCGACGGCGCCGATCGCCACGCTCCACATCGCTGACGCGCCCAGAAGGTATGCGGCTATGCCTGATACGACGCCGGCGCCGAGGTA
>Ga0070696_100002179_pt1 | contig 12906 bp, 13 predicted proteins | sample KBSK1253metaG_FD_65474 | JGI IMG/M metagenome (GOLD analysis project Ga0070696, IMG submission 65474) | Corn, switchgrass and miscanthus rhizosphere microbial communities from Kellogg Biological Station, Michigan, USA - KBS K1-25-3 metaG | ecosystem: Host-associated > Plants > Roots >... | reverse complement strand
CAAGCACCAGCGTGCTGCCAATGAAATGCCAGCGCCGGCAAATGCGATGGCTGTGCTGGGACAGGTAGTACGGATAGAACGCCGCGAAATTGTTGAAGTCAGCCACGTCGCACTCCGCGCTGGTGGAGAACGCCACCATCGTGGCGCAGGGCCAGACACGCGTCCAGTGCATAACCGCCATCCCCGACTACCGGATACCGCCTGCTGCGGCGCGCGTCCGGCACGGCGAACCCGTCGGCGCCAAGCTCAGGCTGGCGACTGCCTGCGGGCAGGGCCGGATCGATTCCACGGCTGCCGCCGCCGTTACCAGGCTCGCTGATATTGCACTGGCGCAGCAATCGACGCGCCCAATAATGCCGCGGCACGGCGTGGGAAATACGGATCACGCAGACTCTCACGTGCCAGCAACACCACGTCTGCCTCGCCACCGGCAACAATCGCCGCCGCCTGTGCCGCAGTCGTGATCAGGCCCACCGCACCCGTGGCGATCCCACCCTCGCGGCGGATGCGCGCGGCAAACGGCACCTGGTACCCCGGTGCGGTGGGCACGCTCACCCCCGGCAACAACCCGCCGCTGGACACGTCGAGCAAGTCCACGCCGAGCGTTTTCACCTGCTGCGCCAGCCGCACGCTTTGCTCGACGTTCCAGCCGGCATCGGCCTCGGCCCAATCGGTCGCCGAGATCCGCATCCACAGCGGCAACCGCTCCGGCCACACCTCACGCACCGCCGCCACCACTTCGCGCACGAGACGCGTGCGGTTGACGAAACTGCCACCGTAATCATCGCTGCGCTGATTGCTCAGCGGTGAGAGAAACTGGTGCAACAGGTAGCCATGGGCGGCATGCAGTTCGAGCAGCTCGAAACCAGCAGCCAACGCGCGCTGTGCCGCGGCGCGAAAATCCGCGATCACGCCACGAATGCCGGCGCCATCCAGCGCGCCGGGAACCGGCGCATCCGCATAAAACGGCAACGCCGACGGCGCCAGCGTGGGCCACGCACCCTGCTCGGCTGGCAACGATCCATGCCCTTCCCACGGGCGCCAGGTGCTGGCCTTGCGTCCAGCATGCGCCAGTTGCATGCCGGCCACCGCACCTTGCGCGGTGATGAAACGCACGATGGGTTGCCACGCCTGCATTTGCGCGTCGTTCCACAACCCGGTATCGCTCGGTGAGATGCGACCGGGCGCGGAGATGGCCGTGGCTTCGGCCAGCACGACACCCGCGCCACCTACCGCACGACTGCCCAGATGCACCAGATGCCAGTCATCCGGCACGCCGTCCACCGCCGAGTATTGACACATCGGCGAGACCACGATGCGATTGCGCAAAACGACGCTGCGTTGCGGGAGCGGGGCAAAGAGTTTCACGCGTGATGTCCGATATCGGCCAAGTCCTCGCCATGCTGCCACATGGGCGCCAACTCGATCATCCAGGCGGGCTGGCGGGCAAGGCCTGGATCCAGCGAGCGCTGCGTGCGGCCACCGCCTGCGGTGTCTGCATCCAGGCGAAATGGGTTGCCGACTCCACGCCGAGCGCCTGCGCATCGAGCGTCTCCACGCTGCGTCGCGCCAGTGGCGCCTTGTCCAGCAGATATTGCAGCGATCGCGCCGGGCCCAGCCAATCGTCTGCCAGCCGCAATCCCAGCACCGGTGTACGCAATTCGGCCAGAGCCTGCTCCGGATCGACCGCAAACCCGCGCACGACGTAACGACCACTGCGCCCCGTACGCGCCCAGTCGGCAATGACTCCACGCGCCTCCCGACCGCCGAAACGAAGCTGCCTGCCGGGCAGATAACCGCACAACCACGCCAGACATGGCGCAAGGACAAACGCGCCCGCCAGCAGCCAACCACGCCGGAACTGGCGCCAGTAGGGCGCGCCGCTTGCAACCAGCACGATGCCCGCGTACTCCGACGGTGCCAGCGCTGCCCGCAGCATGGCGATTTGTCCACCAAGACTGTGGCCACCCACGCACCACGTCACATGCGGCCAACGGGTGCGCAAAACCCGGTGCGCGGCCGGCAGGTCGTCCTCCAGAATTTCGCGGTAGCCCCAACTGCATTGCCGACTGGCCCGTCGGCTGCTGGAGCCGATACCGCGCCACTCATGGATGACCACTGCAATGCCATGCGCAGCCAATGCCTCAGCCAGCGGCAGATAGTGCCGCGCCGATATGCCGAGTGCAGGTAACCAGTACAGCGCGTGTCGCCACGTCCCTGTCGGCGCAATGCACAACAGCTCAAAACGCGAGCCATCGGCAGTGACTACCGGCAACGTGTGTCGAACCAGGGATGCGTCGCTTGCAGGCAACACCAAGGCCCCACCAATGGCACTCCCACCATCAGTGGTGTCCAGAAGAAATCCCCTCCCGGCAACGCGAGCCAACCAAAAGGGGCCAGCACGTGCCAGCCCCTCTTGCTGCATCGTTGGCTATCAAGCCGGTGTGACGTCTTCAGCCTGCAGACCCTTCTGGCCCTGGACAACCTTGAAACTCACTTTCTGGCCTTCCTGCAGACTCTTGAAGCCAGAGCCGGTGATGGCACGGAAATGCACAAACACATCCGGCCCCCCATCACGGCTGATGAAGCCGAAGCCCTTGGCATCATTGAACCACTTGACTGTACCTACTTCGCGATCCGACATAACTCACTCCGATCCATGCTTGACGCTGAGAAAAAAGCGGCCCTTGCAGGCCAGCAACTTACTGAGCATGCCGAGATCGGGTGTAACGATGGGATCACACAGAACCCTTACCGTGCACGCGTGTCGCCGAGCAGACGCAGCAACACAAGCATAACGGATTTTTTGGTCATTGGTGATTTGTCAAGAGGCCCAGTTCGAGCCCGCACCGGAGGCGGTTCCCGATCGGGTTGAGCCGGCCCCGGACCGCACCAATCGGCAGGCAGAGCGGATGCCGAGGCCGCGCAGCAAGGCGGCTTCGCCCGGCGCAGGGCGAACCGGTACGCAGCCCGCTACCAGCTGCCTGCGGCTTGGCCGGGACCCTTGGCCCCGCGCCATGGCAATCCTTGGCCGCCGTGGCTCACGGCGCGCCGCGCGCTCCGCAATTTACCCACTTCGCCGGCAAACGGAGGCGCGACTCAGCCAGACCACGATTGGCATTCACATAATATTGACCAAGCCGCGGCATATTCATGCCGTTACCCTGTCAACTCGACAGGTGGCTCGCCCACGGCGCGCCAACCCGACCGCCGCCGACCTTGTCTCCGGGGTCAATCCCCAAGGAGTGTCTGATGCCGATCCCGTTTCGTATCGCCCTTGGCGCGATCGCCGCCAGCGTGTTGCTGGCCAGTTGTGCACACAACAAGACGACGGCACCGGCCCGCACCGCGACCACGCCATCCGCCCACGCGCCGGCAGCTTCGGCCACCCGTTCCGCGGCGCACGCGAGCAAGGCGGCAGCAGCACGCACCGCGAACACCATGCCGACGGTGTCTGCCAAGCTGCCGGAGCGGACCGGCATCGCCGCCTGCGACGACTACCTGTCGAGCTACCTGGCCTGCCATCGCGCGGCACAGATCTACGCGCCCGAGCAACTGCAATCGCGCTACGAAGCGATGCGTACGAGTCTGCTGCGCGATTCCATGGATGAGAACATTCGCCCGCAACTGGCCAATCGCTGCAACTCACTGGCAACACAATTGCGCACGGCACTGCACGGCAAGGCGTGTGCACCAGGCCCGGCGCCCGCCTCCAGTTCGCCCTGAACGCGGCATGGACCGCGCGTGCTGATCCGTCACGCCCACCACGCATGTAGCGCTGCGGCCAGCCCGGGCGGATGCGTGGTGTCCAGTTGCACCTGCGGCGTGCCATGCCAGCGCGCAGTGGCAGTAATGGCCGCAGCCAACTCGCGCAGCAGGCGCGGCTCCGCTGGCACGCCATCTTCAAGGAACAGCGCCTTGATCTGGAAGACCCCGCGCGCACGTTGCGCCTTGGCATCCAGCCGACCGATGAGCCGTCCACGGTGCAGGATCGGCAACACGAAGTAGCCGTAATGACGCCGCTGCGCCGGCGTGTAGCACTCGAGGGTGTAAGTGAAACCAAACATCTCGCTCACCCGCGCGCGGTCCCACACCACCGGGTCAAACGGCGACAGCAATGCGGTATGCGTGGCCCGCAAGCGACCGCGCTGCGCGGCCTCCAGTAGCGATGCGTGATCGCGATGCACATAGGCCGCGGACTTCCAGCCGTGCACCGCCACTCGCAGCAATTGCCCACTGGCCAGCAACGGGGCCAACTCCGCGTCCGTGACCGCCGGACGCAGCCGATAGTAATCGGCGATCCAGCCGGCACGGGTTACGCCAAGGGCCCGCACACTGTCGAGCACGAAACGTTCGCGCACGGCAGCCGGATCCAGCGCCGCGACCGCTTGATCCAGCGGCGGATCAAGCTGCGCCAGCACATTTGCGCTGAGGTCGTAGACGCGTTGAAAGCCCTCGCGTCGCGTGATCATCAACTCACCCAGCGCAAACCACGCCTCAAGCCAGCGCTTCTCCGGCTTCCATTCCCACCAGCCCGACTTGGGCTCGTTGGCACCAGTCAGACGCGCAAAGTCCGCCGCCCGCACCGGGCCGGAATGCGCAATGGCACGCAACAGCGCCTGCATCGGATCACGCTGCGCGGCGTAGGTGCGCGCCGCGTTGCGTTGCGCCCAATGTTGCGCGCGCCGATTGCCGGGATGGCGATGCCACGCCACATCGGCGGCTGCCACGAGACAGGCCTCATGCGCCCAGCATTCGGCTACGCGACCGCCTTCCAGCGCGTCATCGAGCCACTGCGTCGGGTAATTGCCAAGACGCGCGTGCAGCACCAGGTACGCGCTACGGGCCACGACATGGATCGAATCAATCTGCAACAACCGCATGCGCTCGATCGCCGCCAGCAAGTCGTTGCGACGCGGGCGACGGCGTAACGGTTGCAGCAAGCCCTGCGCGGCCAGATGCAACGCGCGCGCCTGCTGACCACTCAGGCCGGGGAACCCGGTCAACGTTCGGGAGGTCAACAACGACACAGCGCCTTCACGGCCGCCCAGCGAACGTGAGCAGCGGGCGCACGACACCGCTTGCCCGGTGCTCGCGCCAGGCCGAACACCAGCATCCAAACCGCGAAGAGGCAACAACCCAGTTCAATCGACATGCTGACATGGAGTATTCACGATGAAATTCCACAAATCATTGTTATGTACCTTGACTGCTGGCGCCCTGCTGTTTGCCGGCGCCAGCGCCGCCCAGGAACCCCCCGTCCCGGCGCCGCCACCGCCTCCAGCTGCCCCATCTCCGCCAATGCCGCCGCCACCGCCAGCCACATCGGCCACCCCAGCCACCCCAGCCATGCCGCCCGCGCCAGCCATGCCGCCTGCACCAGCCGCGCCACCCGCTCCAGCCGCGCCGCCCGCGCCAGCCATGGCCACCATGCCCACCAGTGCCACTGGCAGCACTGCAACCTACCAGACGCCGCAAGGTGAGCTCACCGTCCGCAGCGTCGCGGCACCTGCGCCCATTGTCGGGCCTGCACCGTCGTTCGAGCAATTATCCGGTGGCGGCAGGGCCATCACTGAGGAGCAGGCGGCGGCCTATCCACCGTTGGCGAATGACTTCATCAACGCCGATCGAAACCGCAACAACGGCATCAGCGCCAACGAATACCAGCAGTGGCTGAAGCAGCTGTAAACAGCGCCGGGGAATGGCCGGCCAAGCTGCACGCACTGCAAACCGACGCCGGCCTGCGAACTGCCGGAGCCGGCATTCCAGGCAGCCTGCCCCGCAGGCTGTCGCCGTGCGGTGCGACGCCGGCGGGTAGCACGGCACCCGGCCACCGTGCTACCCGCGCCCGGCAGGCCGGGCGGCCACACCGCATTGGAGGGCGGGGTCGCTGGTACGTCGCTCCCGCACATCGTGCGCCCCACATTGCTCGGTAGCGGCCACGGAGGTAGGCCATACTTCATTCCCCCGACATTCACCGGAGTCTTGATGACGCTGCGTTTGCTTCCTGTGATGCTGGCCTTGTCGGGCAGCGTCGCCGCCGTTTGCGCGCATGCGCAAAATCCCGATCCGACCGACATTCGCGCATGTACCGCCATGGAAAGCGACGCACAACGTCTGGCCTGCTACGACCACGCCACTGGGCGCGTGAACTTGCCTGCGGCACAAAAGCGCACGGACCAGAGCGGCGCCACGCCACACATCTTCAGCCCGGCCGCGGGCAATTCCGCGATCTCGACAACCGCACCCAACGATGAGGTGGCCAAACCACTCTCGCTACTCGACAGCCGCTGGGAACTGGCGCCGGAGACCCGCCTGGGAACGCTGAATCTGCGCGGTTACCGACCGATATATGTGCTGCCGCTATTCGTCACCAGCCACCGGAATGACCGACCAGACAGCCCGAACCCGGACAATACGATCACGAACAGCGAGCAACTGGACAACGCCGAGGCGAAATTCCAGTTGAGCATGAAGACCAAGGTGTGGCAGGGCGTATTCGACGATGTGGGCGACTTGTGGCTCGGTTACACCCAGTCATCGCGCTGGCAGGTCTACAACGAACAACTGTCGCGCCCATTTCGTGAAACCAACTACGAGCCCGAGGCGATGCTGGTGTTCAACACCAACTATCACGTACTCGGCTGGAACGGTCGCCTGCTGGGTGTCAGCGTCGATCACCAGTCCAACGGACGCGGCAATCCGTTGTCACGCAGCTGGAACCGGGTCATTGCCAGCATCGGCCTGGAACGCGACAACTGGGTGGTGACAGTACGTCCGTGGTGGCGCATTCCCGAGCCGCGAGGTGACGACAACAATCCGGACATCATCGACTACATGGGGCGCGGCGAAGTACAGATCGTGCATGAGTGGCGCGGTCAGGAGTTCGGCATGTTGCTGCGCCATTCGCTGCGCGGCGGTGCACACAGCCACGGCGCCGCCAGCTTCACCTGGAGTTTCCCGTTGGCGGGTAACGTGCGCGGCTACGCCGAGGTGTTCAAGGGCTACGGTGAAAGCCTGATCGACTACAACCACAACGCGACCTACGCCGGCATCGGCATCTCGCTGCTCGACTGGTACTGAGCATCAGGCCAGCCGTTGCCACGGCACGGCGCCGCTCACGACTCAGTGGGCGTGGCCATCCGCACCGTGCACGTGACCATGCTCCAGCTCCTCGGCCGTGGCCGCGCGAACGTCGGCAACTTCGATGGCAAAATGCAGCGTCTTGCCGGCCAGCGGATGATTGCCATCGATGAAGATGGTGTCGTCCTCCACCTTGGTCACGGTCACGTTGATCTCGCCTTGTGGGCCGCGGCCCTGGAACTGCATCCCGGGCTGGATCTCGTCAATGCCCGGAAACGCGCTGCGCGGTACCTGCTGCACCAGCTCTGCATGCGGCACGCCATAACCTTCCTCGGGACTCACCTGCGCAGTGAACTTGTCCCCATGACTGTGGCCTTCCATCTGTCGCTCAAGCCCGGGCACGATCTGCCCGCTGCCATGCAGGTAAGTCAGCGGCTCGTGACCCGCGGAACTGTCAATGACCTGACCGGCGTCGTCGGTCAACGTGTAGTGAAACGCAACAATGGCTTGGGCGGCAATCTGCATGGGGTTCTCACGTGCGGGTGGCAGTCACCAGTGGCGGCAACGCACCCTGGCGGAAATGCGCAAGGTTAACAGAGAGGCCTGCCGCATTCGCGCGTTGCATGCCGCAAGCGCCGGTCCGCCCCTCATGCCTGCATGCGTGCCAGCGTTTCCTTGCCGATCTTCTCCGGCGAATCGGTCGAGGCATAACGCTTGACTACCTGGCCATTCGTATCAACCAGAAACTTGGTGAAGTTCCACTTGATCGACTCGCTGCCGAGCACGCCCTTGCCTTCGCTCTTGAGCCACTGATACAGGGGATCGGCGTGTTCCCCGTTCACTTCCAACTTGGCAAACATGGGAAAGGTGACGTCGTAACGCGTGCTGCAAAATTCCTTGATCTGCGCCTCGTCGCCCGGTTCCTGATGACCAAATTGATCGCACGGGAAGCCGAGCACCACCAGACCAAGGTCGCGCTGATCCTGCCACAGGCTCTCCAGCCCTTTGTATTGCGGGGTGAACCCGCACTTGGAGGCTACGTTCACAATCAGCAAGGTCTTGCCGCGCCATTCGCCCAGTGAGCGCATATTGCCGTCGATATCACGGGCGCTGAAATCGTAAACGCTGGACATGATTTGACTCCGGTGCAGGATCGGGCTCTTGAGTCTACGTCATCGCCCGCATTGAGGGCTGGCCGCAGGCGCCGCGACGCAATCCGCACACCAGCCGGCGCGTCAGCTGCCCTGCTCCGGCGGCAGTTCGAACACCCGCCGCAAATAGGCGACATAGTCCGGATCGTCACACATTGCCTTGCCTGGCGAGTCGCTCAGCTTGGCCACCGGCTGGCCATTGCAGCGGACCATCTTGATCACGATCGACAACGCAGCTGGCCCGACATCGTTGGTCAGGTTGGTGCCTACGCCAAATGCCAGCTGGCAGCGTCCACGGAAGTGGGCGTACAGCTGCATCACTTCGGGAATGTCCAGGCCGTCACTGAAGACCAGCACCTTGCTGCGCGGATCGACGCGGTTCTTCCGATAGTGCGCAAGCAGCTTCTCACCCCAGACAAATGGATCGCCAGAGTCATGGCGGGCACCATCAAACAGCTTGCAAAAATACATATCGAAGTCACGCAGAAACGCGTCCAGTCCGTACACGTCAGACAGCGCGATACCCAGATCGCCGCGATACTCCCTGGCCCACGCTTCGAGTGCAGCCACCTGTGAGTCACGCAGCCGGGGCCCCAGCGCCTGGTGGGCCTGCAGATACTCGTGCGCCAGCGTACCCAGCGGGGTCAGACCCAAGTGCCACGCCAGCCATACATTGCTGGTGCCTGCCAGTTGCGCGCCCAGTCCGTCGCGCAACGTGGTGACCACTTCCCGCTGCCAGGTGCGCGAGTAGCGCCGGCGCGTGCCGTAGTCGGCCAGCGTGCAACCGGAGTAGCCCGGGGTGTCGCGCAGCAAGGCGATCTTCTCGCGCAACCGCCGGCGCCCTTCGTCCAATGTGAGACCCGCACTGATACGCCGGAAATACACCTCGTTGACGATCGCCAGCAACGGTACTTCGAACAGAATGGTGTGCAGCCATGGCCCGCAAATGCGAATCTCGATCTCGCCCGCCACGGTGGCCGATGGTGCAATCTCGACATATTTCTCGTTGAGCTGGAACAAGCCAAGAAAATCGACAAAGTCGCTCTTGATGTAACGCCAACCGCGCAGGTATTCCAGCTCGTCAGCCGTAAACCGCAGGCGGCACAATGCAGCCAGTTCGGTACGGATCTCCGCAATGCACGGCGCCAGGTCGATACCCGGGTCGCGACACTTGAAGCGATACTCGACTTGGGCAGCCGGATACTGGTGCAGCACCACCTGCATCATGGAAAACTTGTAAAGGTCGGTGTCCAGCAAGGATTCAATAATCATCAGTCGCTCACGTGACGCGCACATCCACTGCACACGTGCGCAACATTATCCGCGCGGACGGACGAAGATGGATCAACGTGAACGAACCCGGCAGCGCCGGGCAAAATAAAACCTCGTCAGCCAGGGGAGGACTGACGAGGTTTGTCGGGCGGCCACCAGGGGAAGAAAGGCCAGCCCCTCAGCAACACGCTGCACTGTGTCGCTTCTTGTCGCCTCACGGCGATACAGGAGTTAGTGTGCACGCAAGCATGTGAGTTCAACGTGTAGCGGCGAACGCATTCAGCTTGGCGACAGGCTCACGTAGTCACGGCACGCTGCGCTGTCTGGTTCACGATTTGCCACGGTGGATGGCAGGGCAGGATGGCAGGGCACTGCCGGGGTTACCGCTGCCTATAATCCACGCCCACCATCAGGGTCGACCATGAAGTTGCTCGCGTCATGTTTTTTGCTGCTGTGCCTTGCCCTGCCCGTGGCGGCCGCCGAGTTGACGGTTGATCTGGGCCACGGGGTGCGCAGTTACCGCACGGCGCAATTGCTGGCACGTGCCGAGGTCCGCACCATCGACATTCCAGCTGATGTGGCGTTCCAGCGGCCCATGCGCTACCGCGCCATACCACTGCGCGCCCTGCTCGACCACATTGCGCCCACCGACCACCTGCAATTTGTCGCCCGCGATGGTTTTGTCGCGGAAATTCCCGCTGCGGTATTGCTGAACCGGCGGCACGGCGAGCCATGGCTGGCGATTGAGGAGCCGGCCCGGCCATGGCCCGCGCTGCCCCACAACCATGGCACGGCGGGCCCGTTCTACGTGGTATGGACACAACCGCAGGCAACGCAGGTCAGCCCCGAACAATGGCCTTATCAGCTGGTCTCGATCCGCAAACTGGGCAGCCTGGCCGAACGCTTCCCGGCATTGCTGCCTGCCGCATCCGTGCCGGCGGACAGTGCGATACGTCGCGGTTTCGTCGTGTTCACGCAAACCTGCCTGGCCTGCCACACACTCAATCGCCAGGGCAATGCGAGCCTTGGCCCCGATTTGAACGTTCCGCACAACCCCACGGAATATCTGCGCGCCGATTTGCTGCGTGCCTACATCCGCGATCCGCAATTATTGCGCTACTGGCCGGCGGCAAAGATGCCGGGCTTTGACGCTCGTGCGCTGTCCGATCCTGATCTGGACGCCCTCGTGGCCTATCTGCAGCACATGGCGGGACGCAAGACACCCGGCACACATACGCCATGATCAACGCGTCGCGCACCTGCCGCGAGTCAACTGCCGCCCCGTCGCAGCCACGTGTCGACTTCGTCACTCAGTGTCCCGCAGCAGGATCTGCAACGCGTGCGTGCGCTGCTCCTGCGGCTGGCGCGCCAACGTCCGTACGCTGGTGTAAAACCCGGACCAGTGACGTCCGGCACGTCGAAACAGCACGGCAAACGCTGGCGCCCACCGGTCGTACAAGCCAAACGGCAACAGCCGGGCGTTGTTGATCGGCTGCGCGACCCACGCCGCAAAGCGTTCGGTTGGCGGTTGTTCGCGTTGTTGCCATTGACGATAACGCGCGCGAAACGCGGCGATTTCGCGTTGCTTGCCGGCGGCCATGGCGGCCTCGTCCACGCCGCTGGCATACAACGTCCGCAACCGCTCGCGCAGATCCAGCACGAGCCGGGTGAAGTCGTCATGCAGTAGCCGCGCGCGGCCATCCGGCGCGGGCAAGCCACGCGATTGTCGCCATTGGCGCAAACCTTCCGTTTGCACGAAGGTGGCAAACGATTCATTGAACGCCGTATCACCCTTCACGTAGACCAACTGATGCGCCAGCTCGTGAAAAATCGTGCTGCTCAGTTCGTCATCATCCCCACCCAGCATGCTGGAGAGGATCGGGTCGGCAAACCAGCCCAGCGTGGAGTACGCGCTTACGCCGCCGACCCACACATCGTCACCGCGCACTCGAAGCCGCGCGGCATCCGCCTGCGCCGCCGATTCCCTGAACCAACCGCGATACCCGACACAGCCGGCAATCGGAAAGCAGTGCTTCACGGCATCCACCGAGTAGCGCGGTGTGGCAAACACGTTCCACACCACATACGGTCGCTGCAACGCAACGTAGCGGGTGTAACTGCGATTGTCCGGCAAGGCCAGCTGCTGCACCGCGAAGCGGCGCGCCTGCAGCGCCAACCGCAGGCGCGCGGCAAGCTGCGGCGTGGTCGCCGGATCACGGATCACGGTGCCGATCGCACGCTGCCGCGCCAGCAACTGGCTTTGGCCGCGCACCGCCTGGCCGTAGTAACGCAGACCGCTGCACGCGCACAAAAACAGGCTCGCCAACGCAAGGAGAACGAGCCGCGCCTGGTGCACCGGTGGCGCTGTCACCGGTGCTAGCGACCGGGTGCGATCAGGCCGCCATCAGTGATCGTTCCGGCGATCATCGCGGTCACCCCTGCGACGCCTGTCGTCGCGATGATTGTCCGAGCGTGCGCCGTCATACCGTCCTCGCCATTGACCGCCACGATAGTCGTGGCCATGGCCACGATAACCACGACCACCGCGATAGTACGAGCCGCCATACCACACGCCACTGATGCCCAGGCTGACTCCGGGCGCGTAGCAGCAACCGTAGCCATAACCGCCACCGTAATAGCCACCGTAAACCGGCGCCCCGTAGTAGCCATAGTAGCCATCGTCGTAAGTGCGCACACCGCGGCCGTAATAGGCGTCACCCTGATAACCGTTCTGACGTACATAACTGTAGCCAGGGTCAAGGTAACAGCCCGACAGCGCAACCGCGGCGACAGTGAAGATAAGACTGGCAAACAAGCGTTTCATGGTCCGTCTCCCGTGCGGGACGACACCACGCTAGAGTGTGGCCGTTGAACGCCCGATGAGCGCTACGCACACAGCTGGTGGGGGTTTATCCGCCAGCCATGTGCGTTCGCCAAGACGATCATTCAGTCACATTGCGCAAGCTCAATCCCCGCGCTTGCCCATATCGTCGCGTGGTGCAGTGCCTGGCGCACCATTCTCTGCAGCAGGGGCCGCACCGGCGGAAGCCGCGGGGATGGACGCCGACGCGCTGCCCGCAGCCGACGAGACAGCGTCACCCGCATCAGGCCAGGGCGGTGTCTGCGCTGCACGCTCCTGCTTGGTTACGAGCAACGCCTGGATGTGCGCAACTGCCTCCTCGGGGGTGATGTGCTTGATCGGTGCGTCCGCACCGGCGACAACCGGCGCGGCCACTGGGTTGCGGGTCACGGCATCCTTGCGCGCAACGGTCGGCTTGCCAGCTCTGCCCAGCCCGGCTGCGGTTTTGCGCGGTGTCGGCTTCTTCGCCACGACCTTCTTTGCTATGGCTTTCTTTGCTATGGCTTTCTTTGCTATGGCTTTCTTTGCTATGGCTTTCTT
>Ga0070696_100002178_pt1 | contig 12907 bp, 6 predicted proteins | sample KBSK1253metaG_FD_65474 | JGI IMG/M metagenome (GOLD analysis project Ga0070696, IMG submission 65474) | Corn, switchgrass and miscanthus rhizosphere microbial communities from Kellogg Biological Station, Michigan, USA - KBS K1-25-3 metaG | ecosystem: Host-associated > Plants > Roots >... | reverse complement strand
CATCGCGTGGTTCGACGGGTTTCTTCGCTACGCGCAGCGCCACGCGCATGGCATCGTGACGGTGTCGGAGGCGAGCAGGCGCGACATCGTTTCGCGCGTCCCCGTCTGCCCGGACAGCGTGGGCATCCTGCCGATGCCGGTCAATCCACAGTACGTCGAGCCCGTGTTCGACGCCGGGGTGGTTTCGTCCATGGGCGTTCCGACGCCCTATCTTCTCTGCGTCGGCACCATCGAGCCGCGCAAGAACCTGCGCCGGCTCGTCACCGCGTTTCAGCGGCTGCAGAACGACACGCCGCATCACACGTTGGTACTGGCGGGGCCGCCCGGGTGGGATGCCACCTTCGGCGCCTTCCTGGGCGAGGCGAATGCATCAGGCGTTCATCTGGCGGGGTACGTTCCGCTCGAAACGCTCCCGTCGCTCTATCACTTCGCATCTGCCGTCGTGTACCCGAGCGTGTATGAGGGGTTCGGGCTTCCCGTTCTGGAGGCGATGTGCTGTTCGGCGGTCGTCCTCGCGTCGGACAGCAGTGCGATCCCGGAAGTGCTCGGCCCGGGCGCGCTTCAATTCGATCCGTACGACGTCGAGGACATGGCGAACGCGATGCGGCGCGCGCTCACCATGACAGCCGAGGAATCGAGGCGATACCGGACGCGCAACCGCACGCGCGCGCTCGCGCATCTCGATCGGCTGCGCACCGAGCCGCCGCTGCCGGGCCTGTGGTCCGGCGGAATCGGGGCCGCGTGAAGGTCACCTTCGTGTTGCCATTCGTCAACCTGACGGGCGGCGTGCGCGTGATGCTCGACTACGCGAACTGGCTGCACGACGCCGGTCACGGCGTGACGGTGGTCTATCCGACGTGGCCCTACCGTTTTCATTGGACGCACCGCCAGCGCTGGTTGGAATTCAGACGACAGTTGTCGAGTGAGGTGCGCGTGCCATGGGCGACGGTGAAGTGCCGGCTGACGCGCGTCCCGCTGATTCGGAGCGCCTTCCTGCCGCGTGCCGACGTCGTCGTGGCCACCGCGTGGCCAATCGCCCACGACGTCGCGCGCCTTCATCCGTCGCGGGGCAGGAAGGTGCACGTGGTCATGCACCACGAGAGCGGCAACGGTCCCGAGCACCGCATCCAGGCGGTCTACAGGAAGCCGTTTCATCGCATCACGCTCGCCCGGTGTGTCGGTGACAGCCTCGAGCAGCAGTTCGGATGCACGATCCACGATGTCGTCCCCGCCGCCGTCGATCCGCAAAGATTCTTTCCGGACGGACCTCCAGGACGCGATTCCGTCCTGATGCTGTATCACCCGGACCCGCGGAAAGGTGGCAGCGACGGCCTCGCGGCGCTGCAGCGGCTGCAGGCACGCATGCCGCGCCTGGCCGTGCGGGTGATGGGGACCGTGCGGCCGCACGGGACGTGGCCGTTCCCGTTCGAGTTCCATCCAGACGACGCCACGGTGAGGCGCGCCTATTCGACGGCCGGGGCGCTCCTGTATCCGAGCCGGTACGAAGGGTTCGGCCTGCCGCCGCTCGAGGCCATGGCGTGTGGGTGTCCGGTGGTTACGACGGCGGTCGGCGCCGTCGAGGAGTACGCCTGCGATCGCCGCAACGCGCTCGTCGTGTCCGTGGGCGACGTCGATGCGATGGTGGACCGCCTGGAAGAGGTCCTGACCGACGGACGACTTCGACAGCGCCTGGTCGGCGAGGGGAAGAAGACGTCGGACGCGTTCCATGTCAACAGGATCGCGCCGCTGTTCGCGGCGGCGCTGGAGAGAGCGGCTATGTCACGGTGATCGCCAGCGTCGCCGTCGCCGACCCGTTCATCTCGAACCAGCTCACCCCCTCGCTCACCAGGTCGAACTCCAGCAGGTAGTCCCCTGGCTCCGGGGGCGCGAGCGCAAACGCCACCGTCTGCGCGCGCCCCGGCGCGGTGCCGCCCGCAAGCGCGACGCGCGCGAAATCGACCGCGATCGGCCGGCCGTCGCGCGCGCGCAGGTGCACGCCGAGATTGACGCCGCCGACCGTCGTCGATCCCGCGAGCCAGCTCACGCTGCCGACGTTCTGCACGGTGGCGGTTCCACGGATCGCCTCGCCGGCGCGCACCTCCGTGCGCTCCAGCCGGACGGTGATCTCGCCCTTCAGCCCTTCGCGCTCGCGGCTGTCCTTCGCGGCCTGTCCGCCCTTGCGGAGGAAGAACGTCTGATGTCCGTGCAGGAAGACGCGCACGCGTTCCGCGTAGCGAGCGAGCGCGCGGCCGCCGCGCGTCAGCTCCTCGAATTCCTCGAGAGAGACGCGATGCGATTGGGTGTCGAAGACCGCGAGCTCCACCTCCGAGAAGCCCGCCGCGCGTGCCCACCGCCAGACGTCTTCCATGACGACGTCGTTTTCGACCGCGGTGTAGTTCTTCATCTCGTACTGCGAGCGCGCGCCCTTCGAATGGTGGCGCCCGGGCTCGGAGAAGCCGGCGATGCCGCCCGGCCGGAGCACGCGTCCGAGCTCGGGCATCACCTGCGCCGGGTTCGGCACGTGATGAAACGCGTCGAAGCAGAAGATGCGATCGACGCTCGCATCCGGCAGGTCGATGCGCCGGCCGTCGAACACGAGGAAGCGCGGCGGCGGGACGTCGCCGATCGGAGGCAGCCGCGCGTACAGCTGCCGGCCGAGCTCGAGCGCCGTCGGCGACACGTCGAGCGCAATCGCGGCGCACCCGAGCTGCGTGAGGCACCGCGTCGTCCAGCAGGCGCCGGCGCCGAAATCGAGCACCGTCATCCCGGGCACGAGGTGGAGGCCGCCGAGCAGCTGCGCGAACGAGCCGAGCAGGTCCGGCGTGTCGCGCGGGTCGGCAAACGGCTTGGCGAGATAGCGATCGCTGAACTGCAGCGTGGTGCGGTAGTAGTCGTCCGCGGTGCGCGCGAGCGCCTCGACGCTCAGCGTCTCGCTCAACGCGCGCGCCTCGACGAACGCTGCCGACTGCGGCAGCGCGCCGCCGGCGCCATCGCGATCGCGCGCGATCGTCGCGCGCAGCCGCGACTGGAATTCGTCGGAGGCCGCGATCTCCGCGGCGACCTCGCGCAGCGTCATCCCCTCGTCCTGCATCCGCCGCAGGTAGTTCGAGCGCCCTTCGTCGTCCACGGGACGTGCGAGGAGAAACCGGTAGGCGAAGTCGACGGCCGCGTGCCGTTCGTCGCGGTCGAGCAGGTCGGGCCGCCGCAGCGTCGGCGAGAGCAGCCGCCGGAGCCGGCGCACCAACTTCCGCATGTGCGGAGGTAATGTTAGTGCCCGAATGGCCGTCGCGGCGACCGCCTACGTGCTCGCGAAGCGGGGCGAAGTCGTCCTGACGGTGGCCTAATTTCTCCCGAAGAACGCATTCAGGACGTCGAGGCGCCCGGTCCCGCAGCCCACGTACCGATCACGTTTATCGACCGTGTCGGAAACGCACTGTGACTCGATGACCGCCGCCCCCTCGAACAGCTCGCTGAACACGACGAACGGCCCGATCGGGTCGTACACCGTCCCGGTCGCGTCCTTGATCGAGGCCACGTGGCGAAGCAGCTCCGCGCGGCTTCGCGGGTACATAGGGGGCCTCCCACGGCCGGGGTACTTGGAGTCGTCGAAGGCCGCCTGGAACGTCGGGATGAAGATGTAATGACGTCCCGTTTCCGCCTCGAACTGGTCGATCGTGGCGCGCCAGCGCACGGCGTTCTCCGACGAGCGCGCGATCATGTCGCTGTATCGCTCGGAGTACAGCGCGTATTCCATGAATCCATCGAACGCGCGGAAGTTTCTCAGCGCCTGCGGGTCGGTCGGCGGCGACATCAGTCCCGGCGAGCCGATGAAGGCGACGGGGTATTGCGCCCGTACCTCGTCCAGCAGCGACGCGAAGTCGCCGTACATCGCGGCCGCTGCCCACATAAAGATCACGGCCCGTCCACGATAGGACACGTACCGGTCCTGGAACGGGACGATCACCTTGCGGACGATCGTGTCGACGTCAGCCTTGAACATGACGCGATTGGACGGCAGGTCCATGTCCTTTGCGCCGTCCTCCGGTGTCAGGCGTGTCCCGTAAATGTGCTCGTAGGCGACGAAGAACGGCCGCCGGCCGTTGGTGAAATAGGTACGTAACCACTGGTTGTGATCGGGTAACGCCGGGTTGGCGCTGTACTCGAGGACGTCCGCGCTCGATCCGTACTGATTGAGGAGATCGTTCTGCCGGCTGATGTCACCCGCGGACTGGTAGTCCAGCGGCTTGGTCCACAGCGACCGCACCGGATGCACCGTCGAGAACGACGGCAGGTACGGCCACGGATAAATATTCGCGAACCACCCCCCAAGATGTTCCATTTCGGGACCATCGATGCGCTTCGGGATCCGGCGGCTGATGTCGGAATTGGCGTCGCTGGCAGGCAGGCTGCTCGTGAACAAGACCAGGAGGAGCGGGATCACCGTCAAGCGGGAGACCATGGGACACCCCGAGCTGTGTGGCCATCGAGTTATTGGGGATTGTTCGCGACGAACTCTGCCGTACTTGCAAGCACGCTGCCGGGGCCGATAAAATTCGAAGGTTCCTACCATCGAATTTCCGCAATCTCCTCTACAAGTTAAAGAGATTGGGGAGTCAGGGAAAAGTCAGGATTACATCGATGTCCGTAACCGCCCCGTCCGAACAGGAAGTCGGCGTCCGCGAGACCGCCGAGCGCATCGTCAACGATTTCGCCATCCAGGTCGCCACCGTCAACGGGTCCGGCAGCCAGACCGCCAATCTCGTCCTCCTCCGATCGATCTTCCAGATGGGAGTGCCCGTCTCCGGCAAGAACATGTTCCCGTCGAACATCGCGGGGCTGCCGACGTGGTACACCATCCGGGCGAGCTCGAAGGGGTACATCGCGCGCAAGAAGGAAGTCGATTTCCTCGTGGCGATGAACGCGGAGACGGCGAAAGAAGACGTCATCACGCTGTCGCCCGGCGCCGCCGTCGTCTACGACGAGCCGCTGAAGCTGAACGCGCTGCGGACCGACCTGACGTTCTATCCGGTCCCCTTCGACAAGCTCATTGCGCCGGTCACGACCGACGCCAAGCTGCGGCGCCTCGTGCGCAACATGATTTACGACGGCGTGCTGTCGCGCCTGCTGTCGATCGACATGGGGCAGATGGAGAAGGCGCTCCGCAAGCAGATGGGCAAGAAGGAGAAGGCCATCGCGCTCAACATGGCCGCGCTCAAGGCGGGCTTCGACTTCGCCGATGCGAACCTGGCCAAGCGCGACCCGTTCGTGGTCGAGCCGATGGAAGGAAAGACCGAGGGGATGATCCTGATCGAGGGGAACGCTGCCGCGGCCATCGGCTGCATGATGGCGGGCGTCACCTTCGTCGGCTGGTACCCGATCACGCCCTCGTCCTCGCTCTGCGAATCGCTGATCGAGTACCTCAAGAAGTACCGGAAGGACCCGGAGACGGGCAAGGCGACCTACGCGGTCATCCAGGCGGAAGACGAGATTGCCGCGCTCGGCATGGTGATCGGCGCCGGCTGGATGGGCGCGCGGGCGATGACGTCCACCGCCGGTCCGGGGATGTCGCTGATGGCGGAGTTCACCGGGCTTGGATATTACGCCGAGGTGCCGGCGGTAATCTTCGACATTCAGCGCGCGGGGCCGTCCACCGGTTTGCCGACGCGCACCGGGCAGCAGGACATCCTTTCCACCGCGGTGCTGTCGCACGGCGACACGAAGCACCCGATGTTGTTCCCGGCGTCGGTCACCGAGTGCTACACGATGGCGCAGGAGGCCTTCGACCTCGCCGAGCGCCTGCAGACGCCGGTGTTCGTGATGTCCGACCTCGACCTCGGCATGAACACGTGGATGTCGAAGCCGTTCGAGTACCCGACCAAGCCGTACGACCGCGGCAAGCGGCTCGACGCGGCGAAGCTGACGCAGCTCGGCGAATTCGGGCGCTACCGCGACGTGGACGGCGACGGGATTCCGTATCGCACCGTGCCGGGCGATGGGATGCCGCCGTTCTTCACGCGCGGCTCGGGCCACAACGAGAAGGCGCTCTACAGCGAGCGCGCCGACGACTACACGAACAACCTCGACCGCCTGACGAAGAAGTTCGACACCGCGCGCACGCTGGTGCCGAAGGCCGAGATCGACATGGCCGGGCGCGGGGGCGTCGGCATCGTCGCCTACGGCACGTCGCATTGGGCGCTCATCGAGACGCGCGATCAGCTGAAGGCGGAGCGGAAGCTGAACACGTCCTACTTCCGCCTGCGCGGCTATCCGTTCTCGAAGGAGCTGTTCGACTTCATCGACGCGCACGATCGCGTCTACGTGGTCGACCAGAACCGCGACGGGCAGATGTGGAGCCTGCTCAAGCTCGAATGCAACCCGCAGCAGGTCGCCAAGCTGCGGAGCATCAAGCATTACTACGGCCTGCCCATTGATGGCAGGTCGCTGACGACAGAATTGCTGCTGCAGGAAGGTCGCTAATTCAACGCAGGGGTCCGGCTGCAGGCCGGCCCGGGAGAACTCATGGCAGGGAAAGTCAACATCATCGGACTGGAATCCACCGCCTACCGCGGCGCGAAGACGACGCTCTGCGCCGGCTGCGGGCACAACGCCATCACCGAGCGCATCATCGATGCGTTCTTCGAGCTCGGCGTGCAGCCGGACCAGGTGATCAAGCTGTCGGGCATCGGCTGCTCGAGCAAGAGCCCCGCCTACTTCCTGAACCAGTCGCACGGCTTCAACTCGGTGCACGGCCGCATGCCGTCGCTGGCGACGGGTGCGGTGATCGCCAACCGCAAGATGATCGCCATCGGCATCAGCGGCGACGGCGACACGGGGGCCATCGGCATCGGGCAGTTCGTGCACCTGATGCGCCGCAACCTGCCGATCGTCTACGTCATCGAGGACAACGGCTGCTACGGCCTCACCAAGGGGCAGTTCTCGCCGACCGCGGACCTCGGATCGACGCTGAAGACCGGCGTCATCAACGACCTGCCGCCGATCGACACCTGCGTGCTGGCGATCGAGCTCGGCGCGTCGTTCGTCGCCCGCTCGTTCTCCGGCGACCCGAAGCAGCTGAAGGCGATCCTCAAGGCGGCGATCAGCCATCGCGGCACGAGCATGATCGACGTCATCTCGCCGTGCGTGACGTTCAACGACCACGAGGGATCGACCAAGAGCTACGCCTACGTGAAGGATCACGACGAGCCGATGTCCGAGGTCAGCTTCGTGCCGTACTTCGAGGAGATCAACGTCGAGTACGACCCGGGGACGACGACGCAGGTAACGCTGCATGACGGGTCGAAGATCGTCCTCTCGAAGATGGCGGAGGACTACGCGCCGACCGACAAGGGGAAGGCGCTGCAGATGATTCGCGCGACGCACGCCCGCGGCGAATATGCGACCGGCATCCTCTACCTGGAGCCGGACAAGCAGGACTTCGTCGACATGCTCGGGCTCGTCGACGAGCCGCTGGCGTTCCTCGATCAGTCGAAGGTGCGCCCCGGCAAGCAGGTGCTCGACGAAATCGTGGAGAGTTTCAGGTAGTCAGCGGGCGGCGGGCTGCTGGCAGTCGGCAGTGGGCAGTGGGCAGTCGTAGGGCGGGTTCTTCCGGACCCGCCAGGCCGGATCGATCGTAGAGGCTGGCGCTTCACCTTCGACGAGGCTTCGGCGGGCGAGCAGGTCCGCCTTTCTCATTTTTATGGATCGTAGAGGCCGACCTTCAGGTCGGCCTCTCATTTGGCGGGCGCGAGCCGCTTCAACTCGTCGAAGAAATTCGAGACGATCACCACCTTGTCCTGCTTCGTTCCGGAGTCCCGCGGTGCTATGGCAATCGCGAAGCGCTGGCCGTCTGGATGGAGCGCATATGGTCGGCCGGGCAAAGCGGCAGCCGCCCGCGTTTCAGCCACCGGCCGCGGTTTGTCCGCGCGGAATGACTGACCGTCGGCGGTGTACGCAACAGCCATGATGTGGCCGTCGGGTGTTCGATAGAACAGCTCGCGGCTGCTTCGCGACCATGCTGGGAAACTACCACCTGCAGTAGAGATCTGCCATTTCCCGCCAGGGCCCGGGAACGGACGAACGTAGACGTCGTTCGGACCAAGACCTGATTCATTCGACGCGTAGGCAATCAACCGGCCATCGGGTGAAAAGGTCGGCCAGAACTCATTGGCGGGTGTGCTGAGGTACACGTTCGGCTTGCCCGGCTTCCAGCCGGATGCCTCGTCACCTTCGATTGGCAGAATCATCAAGTCGAAACCCTTGCCCGGGACGCTTTCGTCGAATGCGAGGAACTTGCCTGAAGGATGCCACGATCCCGCTGACTGTTGATTCTTGCTCTCGGTGAGGCGCTGAACATCGCCGGTGCCGTCGGCATGCTGCCAGTACAGGTTGTAGGTCGCACCGTCCCCGCGGCGCGATTCGAACGCGATGCGGTGCCCATCGGGCGTCCAGACGGCGTTTCGATTGCTGGCGCCGAAGGTCAAGCGCGCAATGGCATCCCGCTGCAAGTCATAGATCCAGATATCGCGTTGGAACGCCGTCGCGCCGTACCCGAAGATGTCGATGGCGAGTGAGTGGCCGTCGGGTGAAAACTGCGGACTGCTCCACATCACAGGCGTACTTCGCAAGTCCGCAATCGTGCCCTTGCGGTCCATCCACTGGATCGGTGCGCTCAGGTCAAGACGTGAGCCCTGCACATACACGAGCGTCCCCGCGTTGGACACCGCAAATTGTGCGCCGCCGAATTGAGCGTTCGTCGCGATGCCTTCGATTGCCGGTGCCGGCTGGCCTTTCAGAGCGAGCGACTCCACGTCGAACGGCGCCGCGAAGACCGCGCCCTCGTGCATGTACACGAGATGACCGGTCGGCAGGTAGCGCGCGAAATAGCCGCCGGCTACGAGCACCCGCCGCGAGCCGTCCGCCAGCGATTGCACGATGATGTTTGCACCTTCGTACCCCGATGTCGTGGTGTTGTGAGCCGTGAAAAGAACCGCCTTGCCGCCGGGGAGCACCTGCGGCCAGCGGTGCGTCACCTCATCTCCAACAAGCGTCGTGAGCGGTTCCGGCGTGCCGCCGCTCGAGGCGACGCGCACCAGTGCTCCGACGGCGCTGCCCAGGGGTTGCGCGTTGATCGGCTGAAACACGATGCTGTCGTCGTCGGTCCAGACGGCGCCGCGGCTATTGACTGCGTCGGCGAGCGTGACGGCGGCACCTCCGCCCACGGAGATCTTCTTGAGCTTGCCGCCGGCGAAATATCCAATCCACCGTCCATCGGGTGAGAAGAATGGATCGCGCGCGCCGTCAGTGCCACTGAGCGACTGCGCCTGCAGCTGATCGAGTCGACGCACGAACAATTGCGACGTCGTACCGCCAGTCGGCTGCGCGACAAAGGCAAGCGTGCTTCCGTCGGGCGAGATGACCGCAGCGGCACCTTGATCGATCAGAAGCGAGGCATCTGCGCCGAGCTCCACGCTGAGGCGCTGCGGTGCCGGCGGCGCCAATGTGCGCCCGGGTGCGGACACGAATAGGGCGATGCCTCCGACGAGCAATCCCACTGCGGCGATCGTCCACGGAACCGCACGACGGATCACTGAATGCCGCAGTTGTCCGTGCGCTTCGGTGGATCGCGGTTCCGCATGCGATGCGGATCGCGATTCAGAGAGATCGAGACGCGCGACACCGATGTCCGGGAGCCGCTGCTGACGATCTTTTTCGAGGCATCGCCGGAGCAAGCGCCGGACCGCCGATGGGGTCGCCGGTGGGAGCGCGTCCCAATCCGGCTCCTTCATGATGATGAACGCCAGCGTGTCGGTGACCTCCGGCGCGTCAAAGGCGCGCCCGCCCGTCAGCATTTCGTAGAGGACGCAACCGAAGGCCCAGACGTCGGTGCGCTTATCGGCGGGCCGGCCGCGTGCCTGCTCGGGCGCCATATACGCGGCGGTGCCGAGAAGGAGACCGACACCTGTCATCGCCGGACTGGTAATGGTCGGTGACATCGACATGCCGGCCGCCGCCGGAGCGTGCTCCATCGCCTTGGCCAAGCCGAAATCGAGCACCTTCACCATGCCATCCGGTCGCAGCTTGATGTTCGCGGGCTTCAGATCGCGATGAATGATCCCCTGCTCATGTGCGGCCTCGAGTGCTTCGGCGATCTGAATGGCGATCGGCAGCGCGTCATCCAGCGGAATCGGTCCTTGCGCGATCCGATCGGCGAGCGTCGGTCCCTCGACCAGCTCCAGCACCAGCGCATGTACGTGGGGGCCGGCTTCAGCCGGCCCTTCCTCGAACCCATAGATGGCGCCGATGTGCGGATGATTGAGTGAGGCGAGCACTTGGGCCTCGCGATGGAAGCGCGTGAGACGCTCGGGATCGGATGCCACCGACGAGGGCAGGACCTTCAGCGCGACGTCGCGATTGAGCTTCGTATCGCGGGCGCGATACACCTCGCCCATGCCGCCCGCGCCAATCGCGGCGATAACTTCATACGCGCCGACACGAATACCGCTCGAAAGACTCATGGCCTCACGGTTGACGTCCAGTTCAGGAGGATGGTGAGCGGCGTGGGCGGTGCTGACGAAAGCGTGCCAGGCAGCGCTCCGACCAGGAACTTCTGACCGTTTGCCGTCACGGCGAAGTCATTCCGCGCCGTGGGATGGGCATCGAACAGCGCGTGCGGGGTCGCTGGAACGAGGCTACTGCCCGCGACGCCTGTCTCCACCGCCATCATCTTGCCGTCCGGGGCGAGATAGAAGAGTTCGTTGCCATCCTGCCGCCATCTCGGATGCACGCCGCCATTGGTCGAGATTTGCCACTTCCCGCCGGAAGGTGGAAAGTGCTGCACGTAGATCTCGTTGTGCCCGGATTCGTCGGATTGGTATGCCAGCCACCGATCGTCCGGTGACAGCTGCGCCGCAGCCTCCGAGTAGCCGCCCGTCAGAACCCCCGAGATCTTTCGTTCGCCGCTTATCGGTAGCGCGGCGATGTCCGCGCGTCCTTTCGAATCGGCTGGTGAAAAGAACACCGCGCGCCCATCGTGAGACCAGGACAGTGACTGTCCGGTGGCTATTGCAGCAATCGCAGGGTCCTTGTAGAGCGATGTTTCGGGTGCGGCACCGCCTGCATCCTTCAGCAGTAATTCGATGGACGCGGCGGTTGCGGCGTAGGCAATCGTTCGCCCGTCGGGGGACCATGCGGGATTCGCGAAGTGGCGGGCTGGGTCGAACGTAAACCTGCTTGTCGTGCCCCGCGCGGCGTCGAGCATCCAGATGTCTCCGCCGCCGCTCGCATTGTGCAGATGAGCCGCGATTCGCTGGCTGTCAGGCGAGACATCGAAGCCGCGGTAGTCGGCGACGTTACCGACCGTACCGAGGACCTTCCCCTGACGATCGAACCATGTCAACGCGGTGCCGATCGTTCCCGCCCGCGTTCGATACGCAAGGATGCCGCTGGTCGTGGCCGTAAATGCTGCGCGTCCGGCGCCCTGCACATACGACACGTCTTCCACGAGGGCAGACGCATCCCCTGTGGTCTTCAAGCTCCGCTCGTCGAAGGGCTGCGCCATCAGCGTGCCTTGCCGGATGAACACGAGGTGCCCGTCCGAGAACACTGCCTTCGAATCCGCTGTCACCAACTCGATCGGTGCGTCGTCGTCGAGCGATCCGACGTAGACCGTCAATTGCGGCGTCGGGAGCGTGGCAACGTACACGAAATGGCGACCGTCGCTAAGAAACCACGGAAGACGGTGCGAGAGTTCCTTTCGGGCGGCGTCGGGCTCGGTCAGACGAACCGGCGTACCCCCAGCGGCCGAGACTTTGAACAAACCGTCATTCTCGGTGCCGAACACGATCGTGCCCTCGCTGTTCCATGTGCCGCCGGAACCGGTGGCCGCATCGCAAACAACCAGCGCGGGTCCCCCATTGGCATCGACCTTCTTCACCTTGCCGTCGGCAAAGAAACCGATGAATCGACTGTCTGGCGACCAGAATGGCTGTGCGAAGAGGGTGTCGGCGCTCTCGGTGCCTGGAAGCGCCTGTGCCTGCTGGCTGTCGAACGATGTGACGGCCAGCATGGGCGTGCCCGAGGCGCCGTTGACTACGTAGGCGACCCGTCGGCCATCGGGCGAGAGTGCCGGCCACGGACTCGCCGCCAGAGTTGGTGGAAACGACATGGATGCAGGCGGTGACACCTCGAAACGCACTGCCGCGGGACGTGGCGGCGTCGCACGATTCAAGGCGAGAAAAGTCGATATCAACGTTCCGGCGGCTGCAGCCGCTGCGATCGCCCATGGCAGGTACGTTCGCGCGAGCGCACGATGCGTGGTTGGCGACGCCCCGTCGAGCAGAAGTCGGTAATCGCCCACAGCTTGGAGACGTCGGCGTGGGTCCTTTTCCAGGCACGCATGGAGAATCCGGCGCAACGGCGCTGGCACGTGCGCCCAGTCAGGTTCGGCGCGCAGCACGGCGGCAAGCGTGTCGGCGACCTCGTCGCCCTCGAATGCACGTCGGCCAGTCACCATTTCGTAGAGCACGCAGCCGAACGCCCAGATGTCAGCCCGTTTGTCGACCGCCTTGCCGCGGGCCTGCTCCGGCGCCATGTACGCCGCCGTGCCGAGCAGCACGCCGACGCCGGTCATCATCGCCGGCGAGGTGATCGTCGGTGACAGCGACATCGCACTGCCTACCGCCCCCTGCCCACTGCCGAGTGGCTCGGCCAGCTTCGCCAGACCGAAATCCAGAACCTTCACCGTGCCATCGGGCCGCAGCTTGATGTTCGCGGGCTTCAGGTCGCGATGGATGATCCCCTGCGCGTGCGCGGCCTCGAGCGCCTCGGCGATCTGGATTGCGATGGGGAGCGCTTCATCCAGCGGAATCGGTCCCTGCGCGATCCGATCCGCGAGCGTCGGTCCCTCGAC
>Ga0070696_100002177_pt1 | contig 12908 bp, 8 predicted proteins | sample KBSK1253metaG_FD_65474 | JGI IMG/M metagenome (GOLD analysis project Ga0070696, IMG submission 65474) | Corn, switchgrass and miscanthus rhizosphere microbial communities from Kellogg Biological Station, Michigan, USA - KBS K1-25-3 metaG | ecosystem: Host-associated > Plants > Roots >... | reverse complement strand
CGTCAACTACATCCATTGCCTTGATTTCTGCCATGTAATCGATCTCGTTCCGAACGTCCGCCCAACCAAGGTGCGTGGATGCTTTCTGTTCCTGGCAGGCAAAATGGTTTAACAAGACGTAATTGGCATCGTCAAAAATGGCCACGAAATGGCGCGTGTTAAGGTGGCCCTGAGAGTCGCAATGCCACGAATGAATGACAGCGGAAGTCACCTTGTTCATATCGTTATCGTGGAGCCGATGCATTGACCGATTGCCAGCTACCCGTCTTTTCGCTCGCGTAGATCGCGAAGAGAGCCGCCAGAGTTCGAATTCCATTTCTCGCTCCCGACGAGGGCGGCTTGCCCGCATCGAGTTCCTCACAAAAGTGCTTCAGCTGAGCGCCGAAGTGAGTCGGTGTCGTGCCTGGTGGAAGTCGGTGCTCCTGGATCTTATTCCCTTGACTCCTGAAAAGTCGGTTTGCGTAGTGGTAGATGCGCAGCGATCCGCGGCTGCCGTAGACACGGATATTCGCGGGATGCGCGTCCCAACAGCCGCGGGACCCGACCCAGCCGCGCTGATCGATCCATTCACGGGCTTCACTGAAAAGACCCTCCGAGGGCAATTCGAGCGGCCAAGTGCTACCGTCGTAAATGAGCATACCCAACGGTCCACCGTCGAGCGCCAAAATACCGAACTCAGGTCTTGCGTTCTCTCCGGACCGATCTCCGCGTCCGAATACGGATGCGATGGAGCTCGCGCAGAGCCAGGGCAAAATATCAAGCATGTGGATGCCGTGATCCACCATGCCGTATCCGCCGCCGCCGGGTCCACCCACCGGGTAGTGCGTTGGCGGAAGGGGTCGATAGGCGGACGCGCCGTCCCCTGTTATGACTTCTTCGACCAATAGGCGAACCGAGCCAATCTCGCCCGCTTCGATTAGCCGGCGGGCCTCCTTGAGGGCGGGGAGGTGCCGATAGGAGGAGCCATAACAAAATTGAATTCCATGTCGGGCGCACGCCTTCTCCATGGCGAAAGCGTCCTCGAGCGTGTGAGCCATCGGCTTCTCGCACAGCACATGAGCCCCAGCGGCAGCACACTGTTCCGTGATCTCCCGGTGAGTGCTGGCAGGGGTTAGCACGCATACGATCTCTGGGCGGACGGTGCCCAGCATCTCTGGACAGGTTTCGAAGGGCGGGACACCAAACCGTTGCGCTACTTCGGAACGTCGCTGTGCGCGGGGCTCTGCAACACCGACGAGCTCAACGCAGTCAAGCTCCGAATACGCCTCGAGGTGCGGCTCTGCAACGCCCCCGAGTCCAACGATCCCAACTCTGCGCCGTTTCGATTGCATTCCTAGAGACCGCTGCATGTTTTCGCCAGGCTAACGCGTCGGCTTCGGCTATGAGGCGACACCTAAAAGTGGTAAGCAACTTGGCCTTTGAACCACCGCGGCGGCCCGTAGGCCGCCTGCTCCTCGCCGAACAGCGCTGCGATATCAAAGCCTACTGTCTTGTAGCGCACGTCCGTGAGATTCGTGCCCATGAAGGAGACGCTCCAGCGAGAATCCGGACTAGTCCAGGTCACGTTCGCGTCGTATAGGGTGTAATGCGGCTGCCGCGTTGAATCGTAGTTGGTAAGAGAAAAGAAATAAGTGTCGATGAATTTCGCGTCAGCCTGGACGGCGAGACTGCCCTTCAAAAAAGGGAACTCGTAACGCAGGATGCCGGTCGCTTGCCATGGCGACGTAAACGGCGCCTCCTTGGTGTAGTAGTAGGGTAAGCCCGACAGAGTGGCTATGTTGACCTGATAGACCTTGTTGTCCACGTAGTCGGCCGTCAGTGAGGTCGTGAACCCCTTGAAGGGTTTGGCGTCGATGCTGATTTCCGCGCCGCGTGTTTTCGCCGTATTGTTCCGGATGTAGGTCGTCAGCGGGGGCAGCAAGATGAATGACTGGAAATCGTGATAGTCGTAGTAATACCCCTCGCCGTTCACCTGGAGCGCGTGATCGAGCCAGTCGCTCTTGAAGCCGACTTCATACGCATCGAGGCTCTCCGGTTTATACGGCAGCGTTGAAGCCGGCTGAGAGGCCGGAGTCGTGCTTCCCAATGGAAAGTTGAAGCCGCCCGACTTGGCGCCGCGATTGTAGCTGGCGTAGAGCAGCGCGCCCTCCCGGACATGAAACTCGAGCTCCCCCTTTCCCGTCACCAGCCCGTCGTCCCGGCTCAGATCCTGATCCGGATAGAACGCGTTCTGGCAAAGGTTGAAGTTCGGACAGACATTCTGGACATACCGGTAGTGCTTCTGGTCGTTGGTGTACCGCAATCCGCCGATCAGCGTCCATTGGGGCGCGAAGTCCCACTCCGCCTGACTGAATGCCGCATAGGCATTCGTATTGAGCGAAGCGAATCCCTGAAAATAGTCCGGTCCACCGAGCGCGGGCTCAATGATCTGAATATTCGGGTCCATGTTGGTGTGCATGTATAGGTAGTACATGCCGGCTGTTAGCCGCAGGAAGTTAAAGTCGCGGTAGGCTCTCAGTTCCTGCGAAAAACTTTGAAACAGGACGTTGTCGTCCGTATCGAAGAACGAGACTGGGAGCGCAGTATCGTCCAGCAGAAGTCTCGATGCGAAGTGCTTGTAGTCGCTGATCGAGGAGAGGGTCCAGCCGGCGACGTCGTAGGTCGCGCGCATATTTGTTCCTTCCATGTTCTGGAAGTCGCCATGGCTCTGCGCGTCGTGCGCATTCAGTGTCAGGGAGTCCGGGTCCGAGGTATTCGTCGGCCACAAGAGGCTCCTAGGGGCGGGCACGGAATCCACTTGTCGCCTGAGAGGACCCGTACCTGCGTACACCGGTGTGTATGGAAGGCTGAAGTAAGCACCCCAGGACCCGGTCCATCGCGTGACGAAACCGGTGAACAGAATATCTAGGTCATCCGTCGCCTTGATGTCGAGCTTTGCCCTCGCTCCCCAGTCGGTCGTCTCTCCCAGATCGCCGCCCGTGGGGGCCAAGTTGGTGATGTACGAGCCGTTGTGATCATAGAGAACCGCCAGGCGACCGGTGACCCTGTCGCTTCCCAAAGGTCCGGTCACGGCAGCTTCGAATCGGTTCGTGTTGTACGAGCCGTATGTGTACTCGGCGTAGCCGCCAAATGTCGATGACGGATCACCCGTCAGAATGTTCAGTACGCCGCCCGTCGCATTCCGTCCGTACAATGTGCCCTGGGGACCCTTGAGCACTTCGACGTGATCGAGATCGAACAAGCCGACCGCAGAGATATTGTTGATTCCGACGTAGCCCTCGTCGATGTAAACCGCATTGGGTCCCTCGGATATCGCGTTGAAGTCCTGCTGCGTGACGCCCCGTATGGAGATCGAGGTGTTCTGGTTTGCGAAAGCGCCCGAAAGCCCGAGTCCGGGAGTGAATCGGGCCAGGTCGGTCAGATTGGTTACGCCCGTGGCGTTGAGATCTTGGGCAGAGTACGCAGCGAGTGCGATTCCGACGTTCTGCGCATTCTCCGATCGCTTCTGAGCGGTGACGACCACCTCCTGAAGCTGGTTGGCGGGTGACTCTGCCTCATCCGCCAAGGTGACGTCGGAAACGGCGAGACTGAGCAAAACAGCGCCGCCTATAACCCCCAACCTCCAAGCGTTGTTGCCTTTTTGCATCATGCGACTCCTGAATGCGACTGCGGACTCATCGCCGCACTCAATCGGTTGACGGTTATGGCATGCATGTTCGTATATTCCCCCGATATAGTTCTTATATAACGTCGATATTGTGTAGAATGTTCGAAGATTCGGCAATGGTCAAGCGCATCTTTCGCGTTTTGTCATGACGCTTTGCAGCGTAAGAATGGGCAAGAGCCGCTGATGAGCGGTCGCTTTTCTGCGAAGGTGCCAGAGGCGGTTGGCTGCTAGATCAAGCGCTTTAAGAGGGAACTTGGCTCTGCTTGCGGACGCGCGTCCGCGACGGACCCGCAAGAGATCCCAGATGAATAGACTTCCACCCACCTGCGTGAGTGCTCCGAGTCATCCTCGGACGGCTTGAGTGGTAGGTCATGGGCGCGGGTGGGCGAGCGCGCGTGGGGGACGGAATAGCGGCCAAATCCGCGGATGTGCGCCACACTGCGACTACACTTGCAACGTAGGAATGAGTGCCATGAAGACATTGCGACGGACTTTGTCCGCGCTCGTAACCTTGAATGTGTTTGTAGAGCGGCTTTCCGTGCCAGCGCACGTCATCAACCGGCGGGAAAAAAGATGAGTGAGCGCCAGACCGTGTCAGTAGACCAATCCCCAGACCGGGAAGAAGGCAAGCGAGTCCCCGCGGTCGAGCGTGTCCTCGACTTCATTTTGGCGGAAATGGACGCGGGGCACCTTCAGCCCGGCTCCCGCGTGAATGCTGCACGCATCTCGGCCACTCTCAACCTCAGTGCCGCGCCCGTACGGGAGGCGCTCAGCATTCTCGCTGGCCGTGGCGTCCTCGACCTGTTGCCGGACCGAGGAGCCGTCATGCGCCCAATCAGCGCGCGCGAGGTGACGCAGCTCTGGGAGGTCATCGCCGCGATAACTGGATTGGGACTCCGCTTGGCGGCAAATGCCGTCGCCCGCGGGGCAGACGCGAGTGAACTTGTGGCCAGGTATCAGGAAATTGGGCGCGAGCCGCTTGCCGCCTCGCCTGTCGAATTTCTCCTGCGTTTAAACGAATGGCACTGGGCCGCGCATCGGCTTGGCGGCAATGACTTTGTAGATGCGGCGTTGCATCGGTTGAGCGTCCCATATTGGGACCGATATCTGGCCGAGCTGATTGATGTGCGCGCAAACATTGACGGCTATCTGACCAACTACCGGCGCATGCATGAATCCGTCATGGCCGGGGATGCGGAGGCTTCCGCGGCAACCATCAGCTATCACGCAAACTGGTCCGTGCGCCTCATGCAGGATCGAGCTCAGAAGGAGAAAGTCCGGCGGCCGCGCCGACGGCGACCCTGAGCGATTGGTCCGGTTTTGCCCAGTCTCCTTTCTCGCGCTGGAATCTTCGAATATATTGGGGTATAACTCCTTTGTAGGCTGCTACTATGCCAGTATGTTCGAATATTAGACCTGATGGTACATGGCCACAGGCTTATGAGCAGGAGTGCGGATGCGACTTGCCACGGACACCGGGGGTACATTCACCGATCTGATCGTGGAGTTCGACGATGGGTCTATCGAGCTCTTCAAGGCATCGACGACACCGCGCGATCCCGTAAAGGGCGTACTCGACGCGCTCGAGCTCGCCGCCCGCCATCACCGTGAGGCGCTGGAGCGATTCCTGTCTCGGGCCCACACCTTCATTCACGGAACCACACACGCGATCAACGCGATCATCACCGGCGAAACCGCGCGCACCGCATTGCTGGTGACCGAAGGACACCGCGATATTCTGACCTTGCGGGAAGGGGGACGCTCGCAGCCGTTCAATCACACCGAGCCTTATCCTGAGCCGTACATTCCGCGAGCACTGACCTTTGGAATTCCCGAGCGCCTGCTCTATGACGGCAGCGTGCGCAGAGCGCTCGATGAATCGGCGGTGCTGCGCACGATCGAGGAGATCAAGGCTCGCGACGTGCGTGCCGTGGCGGTGTGCTTGCTGTGGTCGATCGTCAATCCGATTCACGAGCGACGTATCGCCGCGCTCTTTGCGGAACATGCACCGAACATCGAAGTGACGCTGAGTCACGCGCTCAATCCGACGCCGCGCGAATACCGCCGTGCCATTTCCGCGGCGATCGACGCCTCGCTGAAACCGTTGATGACCCGGTACATCGCCGGGCTCAAGGGACGCCTCGCGGAGGCTGGATTCAAGGGTCGCGTGCTGGTCCTGACGAGCCGCGGCGGTGTGCTCGACGCCGACCAGGTGGCGCGCACTCCCATCCAGGTGATCAACTCGGGGCCTTCGGTCGCTCCGGTCGCCGGCCGCCACTACGCGCTGGCGGAACAAGCGGCGACGGCGATCGTTGCCGACACCGGCGGAACGACCTACGACGTCGGGCTGATTCGCAACGGCGAGATTCCCGTCACGCGCGAGGTGTGGCTTGGCGCCCCGATGCGAGGCCACCTGATCGGATTCCCGTCTGTCGACATGCGTAGCGTCGGCGCGGGGGGCGGCTCGATCGCATGGGTGGACCGCGGCGGACTTCTGCACGTCGGCCCGAAGAGCGCCGGAGCGCAGCCCGGCCCTGCCTGCTACGGGAGCGGAGGTCAGCATGCGACGGTGACGGACGCCGCTCTGGTGCTGGGATTCATCGACCCGCAGTTTTTTCTCGGCGGAGCCATCCCGCTGGATCCCACAGCCGCTCGATCGGCGATCGAGCGCGACGTGGCCCTTCCAATGGGCACGGACGTGGAGACGGCCGCCCGCTCCGTCATTGAGGTGGTCACCGAGAATATGGTCCAGGCCATTCTGGATATCACGGTGGCGCAAGGCGTCGACCCCTCGCACGCGGTTCTCATCGGCGGTGGCGGCGCCGCCGGACTCAATTCGGTCTACATCGCGCGACGCCTCGGCGTCAAACGCCTGCTCATTCCGGAGACGGGCGCGGCGTTGAGCGCAGCGGGAGCACTGCTATCCGACCTGACGGCCGAATTTGCCGAAGCATGCTTCGCCACGACACGCAGCTTCGATGACGGCAAGGTGAATGCCGCGATCCAGGCGCTCGTGGGGCGATGTCAGGAATTTGCCGCGGGGCCGGGCGCCGGCGCGGAGCAGGCTTCGATCGCCGTCACGGCGGAGGCGCGCTACCAGAACCAGGTCTGGGAGATCGACGTGCCCGTTCCCATGCAGGGCTTTCGCGATTCCGCGTCGGTCGAGAGCTTCAGGCGCGCCTTCGACGCGCAGCACAGCACGCTGTTTACGGTCGAGGATCCGCGCTCGCCCGTGGAGATCGTGATGCTGCGCGCTAATGTGAGCTGCCGCCTGGCATCGCGCGCGGGCTTCAAGCTGGGCGAGACCACAGCCCCCCTCCAGCGAGGCGAGCGCGAGGTTGCATTTCCGGGAGGGGGGCGCATCCGAACGCCGGTCCGCCGCATCGACGCTCTGCCCGAAAACGAAGTATTCACGGGGCCGGCCATCCTCGAATCCCCCTTCACGACGGTGGTCATCGACCCCTCGGCGCGATACTCGCGCAGCTCGACCGGCAGTTTGGTGGTGATGCCATGAGCGAATTTCACGGTGCGAAGCTCGCGATCCTCGTCAACCGCTTCGAGGGCGTCGCCCGCAAGATGTCGAACACCCTGCTGCGCACCGGGCGCTCGGGCGTGCTCAACCGCGCGAAGGACTTCTCCTGCTGCATCGTCACAGCGAGCGGAGACCTGCTTGCCACGGCGGAGAGTCTGCCCATCCACGTGCTGTCGGGACCCGATCTCATGGCACGCAGCATGAAGCAATTCCACTCCATCCTCAGGCGCGGGGATGCGTTCATCCACAACAGTCCCTATCACGGCTGCAGCCATGCGGCCGACCAGACCATCCTGGTCCCGGTGCTGGACGATGCGGGTCACCACCGCTTCACCGTGATCGCCAAGGCACATCAGGCCGACATCGGCAACTCGCAGCCGACGACCTACATGGCCAACGCCGTGGACGTCTACAACGAGGGCGCGTTGATCTTTCCGTGCGTGGCAATCCAGCGGGACTACGAGGACATCTCGGATGTGATTCGGATGTGTGAGATGCGCATCCGCGTGCCCGAACAATGGCGCGGCGATTATCTGGCGGCGCTCGGTGCCGCGCGCATCGGCGAGCGCGAACTGCGCGCGCTGGGCGGCGAATTCGGCTGGGACAGCCTCGACGCCTTTACCCAAGCATGGTTCGAATACTCGGAAATCCGCATGACGCAAGCCATCGCGGCGCTTCCGGCGGGATGCTCGACGGCCGTGTCCACGCACGATCCGTTTCCCGGCACGCCCGCCGAAGGCGTACCGATCCGCTCGACGGTTACGGTGAATCCGTCATCGGGAAGAATCGAAGTCGATCTGACCGACAATCCAGACTGTCTGCCCTGCGGGCTTAACCTGAGCGAAGCCTGCGCCCGTACGGCCGCCCTCGTCGGCGTGTTCAATTCGATCGATCACACCGTGCCGAAGAACGCGGGCGCCTTCCGCCGCGTCACCGTGCGGCTGCGCGAGAACTGTGTGGTCGGTATTCCGCGCCATCCAACGAGCTGCTCCGCGGCGACCACCAATATCGCCGATCGCGTTGCCAATGGCGTGCAGCGCGCCCTCGCCGAGCTCGCGGAAGGCGTGGGCATGGCAGAAGCGGGTGCGGTCATTCCGCCGGCGGTCGGCGTGATCTCCGGGTACGATCCGCGCACCCAACTTCGCTACGTTAACCAGGTGTTTCTGGGAATGACCGGAGGAGCGGCGGGTCCCCATGCGGACGCCTGGCTCACCATCGGCCATGTGGGCAACGCCGGGATGTCGTCCGTCGATGCCGTTGAGCTCGACGAGCTTTATCATCCCATCGTCATAGAGCACCGGGAGCTCATTGCCGATACCGAGGGAGCGGGCATGCACGTGGGTGCTGCGTCGATTCGAGTGGAATTCGGTCCAACCATCGCCGACTTCGAGATCGGCTATGTGAGCGACGGGCATCACAACCCGCCGCTCGGGGTACGTGGCGGACTGCCGGGCGGCGCCGCCGGGCAATCCATACGGCGCCGCGACGGTCGCGAAGAGCGGTTGGCACCGTGCGCGCAGGTCCGCGTCGCCGCGGGCGAGACGATCATCTCCATCAGCACGGGCGGCGGCGGCTACGGGCCTCCCGCCCGGCGCTCGGCCGAGACGGTCGCCCGGGATGTGCGCGAAGGACTCATCAGCCGCGAGCGCGCCAAGGATGTTTACCAGGTTGCCCTCGACCCCGATGGTGAGGTCGACCGGCCCGCAACCGAGCGCCTGCGCGCGCAGGTCCGGCCATGACGTCTACGAGCCTCCGCGACGTACGAGCTGTGGTGACCGGCGGCGGCGACAGCACCGGCCTGGCCGTCGCCGCGCAACTCAGCCATCGGGGTGCACGGGTGCACATTGCCGACGTGCGGCCCGAAGCCATCGAACGAGCCCTCGCGGCCCACGGGGCATTGACCGGTACGATCGCCGATGTCGGCCGGTCGGAGGATGTACGCCGGATCTTCGCGGACGCACGCCGCCACCTCGGCCATGTGAACACGCTGGTGAGCGTCGTCGGCATTCCGGGACCGCAATCGGGCGTCGAAGGGATCAGCGACGAAGATTGGACGCGGACGTTCAACGTCAACGTCCATGGCCTGTTCTATGCGGTGCGCGAGGCCGTGCCGGACATGAAGCGCAACGGCAGCGGGAGCATCGTGACGTTCTCGTCCGGCTCGACCCGCACCAACATGCCGAATCGATTGCCTTACGTCGCCTCCAAGTGGGCCGTCGAAGGCATCACCCGGGCGCTGGCTCGCGAGCTCGGCCCGCACCAGATTCGAGTGAACGCCATTCTGCCCGGGCTCATCGACAATACCCGCATGCAGGCGATCATCGAGAAGAAAGCTCACGAGCAGGGATGCACGGCGCAGGAGCTCAAGGAGCAGTATCTACATTACATCTCGATGCGCGCGGCCATTGAACCTGAGGAGATCGGTGCGACGGTCGCATTTCTATGCTCGTCCGACGCCCGGCATATCAGCGGACAGCTACTAGGTGTTGACGGTAATATCGAATGGGAGCCTTGATGAACGCGAAGATCAGCAACTCGATTCCTGCAGCCTGGCGCTACGCCGACACGTACGAATTCATGGAGCGAGTCCAGCACGGAATGCCCCCGGCCATCGTGTGCGTGGCCTGCAACGGCGGCGTGCAGGGCAAAGAATCCAGCGACGCCCTGCCGGAAACGGCCGACGAGATCGCGGATTCCGTGTACGGCGCGTACCGCGCGGGGGCGAGCGTGGTGCACGTCCACGCGCGCAATCCGAACAATCTTACGGAGGCGGCCACCATCACCGATGTCTGGTGGGAAGTGAACAGCAAGATCCGCGCGCGCTGCCCCGAGATCATCATCAATAACACCACCGGCGGAGGACTCAACTCTACGATGAAGGACCGGCTCGCGTGCCTCGATGCGAAGCCCGAACTCGCCTCGCTGAACTTGACGCCCGACATGAGCCGCTTTCGGCTCAAGGAGCGCAAGGCCCCGCTGCCCAATCCGCGCGGCGTCATGGAATTCGACGATTGCATTCCGTTCAGCTATCGGCTGGTCGGGGAGTTCGCCCGCGCCATGAAAGAGCGAGGCATCAAACCGGAGCTCGAGACATATCATACGGGTGGCGCCTGGGTGATAAGAGACCTCGTTGAGCAAGAGTTGATACGCCCGCCATACTACGTGCAGACGGTCATGGGCTATCAAACTTCCAGCTTTCCCACGTTCGAGAACGTCATCGGTCTCGTGAAGGAGTTTCCTCGAGACTCAATCTGGCTGTGCTCCGGAATCGGGCCCTTCCAGCTTCCAATGACCACATTCTCACTGCTCCTCGGCGGGCACGTGCGCGTCGGCCTAGAGGACAACCTGTATCTCAAGCGTGGCCAAAAACTGCGCTCGAACGCCGAGGTAGTGGAGCGTACCGTGCGCATCGCCCACGAGCTCAATCGCGCGATCGCCACGCCCGCCGAGGCACGTCAGATGCTCGGGGTCTCGTCCACGCCGAGCCGCTACTGAGAGGACAGAGCTCGACACGCCAGCTATCGGAGATCATATGAAGTTGAAGGATAAGGTTGCGTTCATTACCGGTGCTACCTCCGGGATCGGGGAGGCCGTTGCGCGCCGATTCGCGCGCGAAGGTGCGAAGGTGGCGGTCGTAGCCAGCAGCGACCTCGCTAAGGCTCGGGCGGTGGTGAGTTCGATCGAGAATGAGGGCGGAAATGCATGGGCCTGCGTCTGCGACGTTCGCAGGCGCGCTGCGGTCGAACAGGCGCTGCTCGGTGCTGCACAGGCGCTCGGGCCCATCGACATCGTGGTCAATGCCGCGGGGGTATATTTCGCGACCCCGATCGGAAGAACGCCGGAGGAAGATGCCGATCGGATGATCGACATCAATCTCAAGGGGACGTTCAACGTCATCAATGCGGTCGCGCTGCCTATGCAGAAGGCCGGCCGCGGCAGGATAATCAATTTCTCCTCGGTAGCGGCGGGGCTCGGTGTGCGCGAACGCAGCCTCTATTGCGCAACAAAGGCGGCCGTTGCCCAGATGACGCGCGCACTGGCGCGCGAGTTCGCGCCTTACAACGTCAACATCAATGCTATCGCGCCCGGCAACACGGCCACGCCGATGAACGCGAAGGTCAGGACAGATCCGTCCTACGCCGAGCAGCTTGCAGGGATGGTCGCCGTCACGCCGTCGCGGACGCCCTATTCCGATCCTGCCGACATGGCGAGCGTCGCCCTCTTTCTTGCATCCGAGGAATCGAAGGTGATGCACGGCGCTATGTTGGTTGCGGACGAAGGGATTTCAACCGGACTCGGTTAGGATCGAGGATTGCGTTGTGACGCCGTCCTGGTGCTGAAGCGCAACGTCACCCGCATTCATTGATGGCTGGACCTGGGTGTTGTACCGGCTCGTCGGAGGCACCCGGGTTTTGACCGAGAAGCCACGTCGATCGCGGTCGCTCGCTATAGGACTTTCTGATCGGTGACGGTGAACGACTCATTTGCCCGTCCGGGGTAGATCACCAGATTCCGTCCTTGGCTGCGCGCCGACGGGACGAAGACTCCATCGAATCCAAACCAGAATGCGGAATTTTGCAGTCGCGCAATGATCGCTAGCACTTCCTTCTGGCGACCCTTGGCGACGAGATCCGCGGGGCGCTCACCCTTCAATTGGGGGTGGGGGGCAAACAGCTAAAGCCGTGCATCCTCCGGCTCGAAGAATTCCGCCAGACGTTCCGTCAAATAATCAAATTCCAACAGCCGGTCCAGATGCTCTCGCTGCGGATCATTCTTACCGGTGCCCCACCGCGACAGCGTCTGGGGGCTATGATTCCCGATGTGCCGGTTGAGCTGCGCGTGTTAGACGCATATGCAGGTTCGACCGACATCTTTGACTATGACGGCCGACCTACTGTGAACTGGTTTGTGGTCTAAGGGTCAGGAATCAGCAATTGTATATTGCTGAAGAAATCTCAAATTCGAGACCTTCGATATGTGTACAAGTCCGGGCGCGCATGGCGATCCGGATAAATACGGCATGTGGATCTATGGTCGCCGCCCGGATGGTCGAACGGTCAGGATGCACAGAAGACAGCTCGAATGTACGGCACGCCACTATACGTATGGGCAAACGGCGAGGTGGTTGCCAAGAAGCCGTAAAAACACGCGCCGGTCTTGAGACTATTGAGGGCGGATGCAATGGCCTTCATCGCAGTATCCCAGCGTGGGGTCGAACCACAGAAATGGCGGGACTTGCGAGCGATTCCAGCTGGCAAACTCGCTCCGATGCTTCGATCAGTGCGCCGATCTCCGGCGCAGAGTAGTGCGTCGTCACGTGCTGCGCTTTATGGCCGAGGAGGAGCTTGCGGTCCTCGAAGCTGACCCCGGCTACCCGCAGACGATGGCCATAGGTGTGCTTGAGGTCGTGCACGCGAATTGACCGGAATCCTGCGGGGCACGGGCGCCCGAACTCACGCTCGTAACGCGCAGTGGCGCGTCGCCGCGCGGCCTTCCAGCCCGAGTTGTAGATGTGCGTCACCGGCTTCCCATCGCGGGTGAAGACGAACTCAGAATGCCTGCCCCGGCAATCCTCGATCACGGATCGAGCAATCCGGTTTAACACGACGTAGCGGTCGAGCGCGTTTTTCACGTAGTCGCGCGGAATGACGAAGATCGAGGTGCCCAGCTCTGGAATCACCACCTCCCACTGCCATCGGAGGTTGACAA
>Ga0070696_100002175_pt1 | contig 12915 bp, 12 predicted proteins | sample KBSK1253metaG_FD_65474 | JGI IMG/M metagenome (GOLD analysis project Ga0070696, IMG submission 65474) | Corn, switchgrass and miscanthus rhizosphere microbial communities from Kellogg Biological Station, Michigan, USA - KBS K1-25-3 metaG | ecosystem: Host-associated > Plants > Roots >... | reverse complement strand
CAGCGCGTGACGACGCGGATCGACGCGATCGACGAGCACGGACGCGCACTCGATCTCCACTTCCAGGAATACTGGGTGCTCCGCGGCGCCCGCGACGACGTGAAGGCGATCCGCTACGAAGGCGCGTCGGATGCCTCGGCCGCCCCGGGCGTGCTGGAGGCGATCGCGAAGGCGGACGCCGTCGTCGTGTGTCCCTCCAATCCGGTGGCCTCGATCGGACCGATCCTCGCGGTTCCCAAGATCGCCGACGCGGTCCGGTCCCGCCGCGAGCGCGCGGTGGGCGTCTCCCCGATCGTCGCGGGGGCGCCGCTCCGCGGGATGGCGGATCGGCTGATGCCGGTCGCCGGCCTGGAGGTCTCCGCGGCAGGGGCGGCGCAGGCGTACCGCGGGCTCGTCTCCGGGTGGGTGATCGACGAGCGCGACCGGGAGCTCGTGCCCCGTGTCGAGGCGCTCGGCATGCGCTGCGTCGCGACCGACACCGTCATGGAGAGCGACGCGGTGGCAGAGTCCGTCGCGCGTGCCGCCCTCGCGCTGCTGTGACCTCCGGCCTCAGCGTCCTTCCCGTCGAGGGCATCCCGGAGATCCGGCCGGGCGACGACCTCGCGGCGATCGTCGCGGCAGCGCTACCGGCATCCGATCTCCGGGCCGGCGACGTCGTCGCCGTGACGCAGAAGGTCGTCTCCAAGGCGGAGGGGCGCCTCGTTCGCTCCGACGACCGGGCGGAGTGGGTCCGGCGCGAGACGCGGCGCGTCGTCGCCTCGCGCGAGGACGTCGTGATCTCCGAGACGGCGCACGGCTTCGTCTGCGCGAACGCCGGGGTCGACGCGTCCAACGTCGCGGAGGGCTGGCTCTCGCTCCTGCCCGAGGATCCGGATCGGTCCGCGGAGGAGCTCCGCAAGCGGCTGTCGGTGGAGGCCGGGGTCGACGTGGGCGTCGTCGTGACGGACACGTTCGGCCGCGCGTGGCGCCGCGGCGTGGTCGACGTCGCGATCGGCGCCGCGGGACTGCCGGCGCTCGTGGATCTCCGCGGCACCGCCGACCACACGGGCCGCGCCCTCGAAGCGACGATCGTCGCGCTCGCGGATCAGGTCGCGTCCGCGGCGGGGCTCGTGATGGGGAAGGCCGATCGCGTTCCGGTCGCGATCGTCCGCGGCCTCGCGACGGGGACGGCACCGGCGGGTTCCGCCCACGACATCGTCCGGCCGCCGGAGGAGGATCTCTTCAGGGAGTCGCCGCTCGTCGCCATCTCGGCGCGGAGGACGATCCGGTCGTTCGGCGACGGCGCCGTTCCGCGAGCCGCCCTCGAGGAGGCAGTCCGCGCGGCGTGCACGGCTCCGGCGCCGCACCACACTCGTCCCTGGCTCTTCGTCGCCCTCACGTCACCGGCCGCGAAACGACGGCTCCTCTCCGCGATGGCCGTCGCGTGGCGTGCGGATCTGGAACGCGACGGCACGCCGGATGACGTCATCGCCCGTCGGATCGCGAAGTCGGACGCGGTCCTCGGCGCGGCGCCGGTCCTGATCGTGCCGCTGATCCGTCTCAAAGGCGCCCACTCTTACTCCGACGTGGAGCGCCGCACGGCGGAACGCGACATGTTCGTCCTCTCCGGAGGGGCCGCGATCCAGAGCCTCCTTCTCGCGCTCCACGCGCAGGGACTCGCGTCGAGCTGGATCTCCTCCACCCTGTTCTGCGCGGAGGAGACCCGCGACGCGCTCGGCCTCGACGACGAATGGATCCCACTCGGGTCCGTCGCGGTCGGTCCTCCGCCCGCGGGGAACCCTCCCCCGAGGCCGTCGCTCGACCTGGGCGAGCATCTCCTGTTCCGTTCAAACGACGCCGTGGATGAAGTACCAGAGGAAGACGGCTGACACGAGGTACATCAGCGGGTGCACCTTCAGCGCGCGTCCGCGAAGCACCTCGATCAACGTGTAGGAGAGGAACCCCGCGCCGACGCCGTTCGTGATCGAGAACGTGAACGGCATCACGACCATCGTCAGGAGCGCCGGGATGCCGATGCCCGGGTCGCTCCAGTCGATGTCGCGGACGAGCGTCATCATGAAGTAGCCGACGAGGATCAGGACCGGCGCGGTCGCCTCCGGCGGGATCACGCCCGCGAGCGGAGAGAAGAACAGCGCGAGCAGGAACAGCACCCCGACCACGACGGACGTGAGGCCGGTGCGCCCACCCTCCGCGACGCCGGAGGCGCTCTCGATGAACGTCGTGTTCGACGAAGCCGAGGCGGCTCCCCCCGCGGCGGCCGCGAGGGAGTCCACGAGCAGCACCCGGTTGATCCCCGGGAGCCGGCCTTTCTCGTCGAGGAGCCCGGCCTCTCCGCCGAGGCCGATCACGGTGCCCATCGTGTCGAAGAAGTCCGACAGCATCACGGAGAGCACCACGGCGATCGCGGTCCACGTCCCGAGCGCGCTCCAGAAGTGGAAGGAGAAGTTGCCGACGAGCGCGAAGTCCGGCGCCGCGACGATCTTGTCGGGCACGACGCCGACGCCGGGTGTGGTGGCCCAGATGTTCGAATGCCCCCAGACCTCGTTGATCACGATCGCGACAACGGTGGTCACCACGATGCCGATCAGGAGCGCACCGCGAACGTGGCGGGCGACGAGCGCGGAGGTGATCACGAGGCCGATCGCGAACACGAGGATCCGGAGCGTGCTGAGATCAGAGGCAATCGTGACGATCGGCGCTCCGCCCTCCGGGTGAACGACGATGCCGGCGTTGACGAACCCGATGAACGCGATGAACAGTCCGATGCCGATCCCGATCGCCCGTTTGAGGTCCATCGGGATCGCGTTGAGGATCGCCTCCCGGAGACCCGTCAGCACCAGGATCGTGATGAGGATCCCCTCGGCGACGATCACGCCCATCGCGTCGGGGAACGACAACCCGTCGTGCGCGACGAGGGTGAACGCGACGAACGCGTTCAGACCGAGACCCGCGGCGAGCGCGAACGGGTAGTTCGCGTACACGCCCATCGCGATCGTCACGACGCCGGCGACGAGCGCGGTCACCGTGAGAACCTGCGCGAAGGGGAGGCCCTCCTTCTGCAGACCCGGGATGCCGATGAAGCCGAGGATCGCGGGGTTCACGAACAGGATGTAGGCCATCGTGAGCCACGTCGCCGCACCCGCGACGATCTCGGTGCGGACGGTCGACCCGCGCTCCGAGATGTGGAAATACCGGTCCAGCCCGCTCGCGCTTCCCGGCGGAGCTTCCGTCCTCGCCATACCGGCGCCCCCTCCCCCCGGCTCGCGGTCGCGGGCATTGAGCCGCGCCGGCAACCGGGATCTCCCGGCCGATGGGGAAGGCGCGCAAAGGATAGGAGCCTCCTCCCGCGCCGCGCAACGCGAGCCCGCGCAGCGCGGCCACGCAGCGCGGCCACGGAGCGCAGGGCAGCGCTCGCCACTATCCTCGGCCGGAGTTCCGATCCCCGTCGTCGAGGAGGCACCCATGAGCGACCAGCGCAAGGACACCGGGGAGCTCTCCCCGATCGGGAAAGCCGGGCGAAAGGCGAGCCGCTACTCCCGGGAGTTCGTCGCGACCGTGATCTCCCTTCTCACGACCGCGCTCGGGGTCGTGGCGGCGCTCGCGTGGAACTCAGCCCTCACAAGCCTCTTCGTGACCTACCTCGGTCCCGGCGGTGCAGTCGCGGCGCTCTTCGTCTATGCGGTCGCGATCACCGTGATCAGCGTGATCGTCATCGTCGCGCTCGCTCGGATCGCCACGCGGATCGGAGCCGACCCCCTGGAGTTCAAGTACCCGGCACCGAAGAAGGAGGAGTAGCCGGAGCTACGCGCCCGGGATCTGCGACGGGATCGGGTTCGGAACCTCCGCCTTCGTGCCGTAGGTCAGCACGATCTCCTGCGATAGCGGCTCCAGGCTGAACGCCACTTTCGTCGGATCGCCCGTCTGGAGCTTCCCGTTCACGTAGACCTCGATCTTCTTGTTCTTCGTCTCGCAGAGGCTTCCGAGGCACTGCGGCGTGAACTTCACGCCCCAGACGTCGAAGAACTCTCCAAGCGTGTATTGCGTCACGGAGGGCGCCTCTACGTGCACGATGCCGCTCGTGTCGTGCGTGTGGAGGATCGAGATGAAGTCGGTCGGCGACGTTCCCGGGTCGGCCTTGTAGCCCGGCGGGATGCCGATGCTCTGCGGGATCTGGACCGGCTGGCCGTCGACGTAGATGTCCAGGTGTTGGTCGGAGTGGAGGCCCTGACCCTCGACGGCCTGCGGCGGCAGCCCGATGGCCTGGAGCCGCTGGTAGAGCCCGTTGATCTCCGCGGGCCACGGCGGCGGCCCGTCGTTGAGACCGGTGAGCTGACCCGGCTGCGCATTCGGCGTAGAGGTCTGGCTGTTGTTGCTGACGATGAGGTAGACGACGACCCCCACGATGATCACGGCGACCAGCGCGATCCCTCCCTGGCGCGTGCGGCGGCGGCGCGACGCCTGCCGCCGGATCCGGTCGCGCTGCTGGCGCGCTTCCTCCTTGCGGGCGGAGCGGGCGCCACCCTGTCCCGCTGAGGCTCCTCCGCCGCCTCCGGCTCCGCCTCCGGCTCCGCCTCCGGGGCGGCGGTCTCGCTCGCCGGCGGCTCGGCCGCTGCCTCCGTCGCCCGCTCCCGCGGTCGAGCGCTCGGCCGGACGCCCGGAGCCTGCCTGGGCCGGCACGGCCCGAGGCCGCCGCTTCCGCTTCTTCGCCATCCGTCGTTCCTCGTTCGTCTCAGGGGGACGCTTCGCCACCTCTCGAGCGAGGCGGGACGGACATGCTACCGCCCGCGAAACCGGACCGAGCCTCGTAAGCTCTCTTCCGGACCGGGCGCGCGAACGCGCCGACCCGGCGTCCAGAAGGACCTCCATGGCCAAGAAGTCACGATCGAGCGACCGTGAGCGGCAGGCGACCGCCGCCGTCCCGCGCGTCCAGGTCCGGTCCGCGGAAGAGACCGGCGGCCTCAACCGCAAGGCGCGCAAGGAGGAAGCCCGTCAAGAGCGGGAGCGCCTCCAGCGCAAGGCCGTCCGCCGCCGGCGGATGCGATGGACCGGCGTCGCGCTCGCGGCGCTCGTCGTCCTCGGTGGAGCGGCGGCGCTGGTCGCGGCGACCCAGGGCTCAGGAACGCAGGAGCTCCCGGGGATGCTCACGTCGACCGCGCCGTGGCCGGCGAACACCGCGGATGTCCTCGACCGTCTCAAGGCGATGGGACTACCGGCGCTCGGTCAGTCGATGTCGATCAAGCAGCACATCCACGCGCATCTCGACATCTTCGTGGACGGCAACAAGGTGCAGGTGCCGGCCGACATCGGCATCGCCAGCACGTACAGCTCGCCGATCCACACGCACGACCCCACCGTGACGACGACGTCGGACTCCGCGACGATCCACGTGGAGGCGCCGACCGACCAGACCTACACGCTCGGCCAGTTCTTCGACGTGTGGGGGGTTCGCCTCACGTCGTCGTGTCTCGGCGGCTACTGCACGAGCGGCAACAAGACGCTCCAGGCGTTCGTCGACGGCAAGCTCGTTCCCGATCCGCGCGCGATCCCGCTCAAGGAGCACGAGGAGATCGTGCTCGCGTACGGCGCGCCGTCGGACGTCCCGTCCCCGGTCCCCTCGTCGTTCCACTTCATCAAGGGCGAGTAGCGCCCCCGCGTGGCCAGGAACAAGAAGTCTCGCCGGCGCGGGAAAGCCGGTCGGGCGGGAGCGGGACCTCCTCCCGGATCGAAACCCGCGCCGAAGACCACCGGAGCTCGTCCCCAGGACAAGCGCGACCGAGGAGGACGCGACGCCGAGCGGGAACCTCGCGGCCCGCTCCGCGGCCTGCTCGTCATCGGCGTCGTGGGGTTGATCGGCTACGTGTTGTTCTTCCCGGCCGCGGGGCCGAAGCCGGTTCCCGCTTCGGCGGTCGCGGCGGCGAAGAGCGCCGGATGCTCCGCGGTGACGTCGCCGATCCCGCAGTCACAGGCCGTCGGCGGCCTCCATCTCCAGCCCGGGGAGACCTACGACTACGCGCGGCACCCGGCGACGTCGGGGTACCACGACCCGGTGCCGCTCCCGTTCACGCCGAAGGTCTACACGCGGCCGCTCGTGGAGACGCGCGCCGTCCACAACCTCGAGCACGCGTTCGTGATCGTCTACTACCGCGAGGTCGGCCGCGACGCGCTCCCGAAGGACGTCGTCGACGCGCTCGCGACCTACGTTCAGTCCCAGGATCGGATGCTGATGGCCCCGTACCCGCAGCTCCCCCGGGGCGCGGCGCTCGCGCTCACGGCGTGGAACAAGATCCAGACCTGTCCGGCGGGCGTGAGCGTCGATCAGGCGAAGACGATCACGGCGGGCTTCGTGGACGCGTTCCGCGGAACGTCGAACGCGCCGGAGCCTCCGAGAGGGCTCGTCGGGCGCCTGCTGCACCCCTGAGCCGCAGCCTTCAGGCGAGCGAGCAGCCGCTCCCCTTCACACAGGTGATCGTGCCGTGCGCGAAGGACGCGTGGCTCGAGCCGGATCCGCCTCCGCCCTTGATGCCCGACGTGGGGAAGCCCGCGCTCCCACCCGGTCCGCCGACCGATCGGTAGAAGTCGTACACGGGCCCGTGGAGCCACACGGTCTTCGGCGTGGAGGAGCTGTCGTAGATCGCGCCGTGCTGGAAACGCTGGCGCGTGCCGCCGGGAACGCTCCGCTCCGCGCTCTTGGCCGCTCCCGGCGCGCACATCGAGTGGTCGTAGCGCGCGCGGATCTCGCCGGTGATCAGCCGGTCGTGACCGATCCACACGCGGTCGTCGCGGAGGCCGAGCGCACCCTTCAGCTGTGAGCCCGTGACGGCGTGCGACCCACCGGTGCCCGTGACCGACACCTGCATCACGCGCCCGGAGACGCCGCGCGACGCCTTGCCGAACCCCTTGACGGTGCCGATGTCGCCCGTGTACGGACGGAGGCGTGAGGTGAGCGACGACGCGGAGAAGGTGGCCGTCCACGCCCGCGAGGAGTTCTCCGGCACGTAGTCGCCGGGATCGCAGACGCCGCGGAGATACGGGATCGGCGTCCCGCCCCAGACGTTCTCGTTGTTCTCCGTATACCCACCGCTCGAGGCCATGTAGAACGCCTGGATCGGCTGGCCTCCGTACTCCACGACCTCCCCGGCCGTCGCGTCGACCGCGGCGACCCAGCGGTCGCCCATCGTCTCCGACTCCTTGCCCCAGCCGGAGTAGACCTGATCGGCGGTCGTCGCGTACAGACCGCAGTCGCACCCGGGACGGTGCTGTCCGTACGTGAGGATCTTCCGCAGCGCGTACGTGCGCGCGGCGTCCGCCTGCGCCTCCAGCGCCTCGGTCGGCCAGCTGTTGCTCACCTCCGCGATGCCGTAGAGGTACTGCTCCATCGGCACGACCGCGAGGAGGCGCAGCTTGCATCCGGCGCAGTTGTACAGGCCGAACTGGAGCCGTCCGCGCGCGTACGTGTGGGCGAGCTCCGGGACCGTCGCGCGAGCGGCCGGGGAGAGCGCCACGACCGCGTCGTCGGCCTCTCCGCCCCAGAGGTGGCCGCCGACGAGGTTCCCGTGCTCGTCGAGGATCCGGTATGCGTTCTGCGCGGAGGTGAACGTCCACGTCTCGCCGGCCGGGATCTCGCCCACCGACGCGCCGCTCGACGCGAGTGTGACGGGAAGGGGACCGCCCTTCGCCTCGACGTGGAGCGTCTGACGGCCCTGCGTCAGGCCGACGCGCACCTGCGGGATCGCCTTCGTCCACCCCGCCACGGTCGTCCCCGTGTAGTAGTGCGTCAGGATCTGCTGATGGCTCCAGCCGTCCTGCGCGAGGCCGTACGCGCCCCACTGCGACATCCCGAGGCCGTGGCCGAATCCCGCGCCGTAGAACGTGAAGCTCGCGTCCGCTTGCGCGACGGCGGGCAACGCCGCGACCGAGGCGAGCGACGCGACGAGCGTCGAGACGACGAGGAGGATGGAGCGGATGCGCACGGCATCTCCATCGACCGTGCGTGCGGAAGCCTTGAGACCGGCCGCTCAGGCGGCGGGGAACCGCTCCCCCGGGGCGACCTTCTCGCCTTCGGCCCGGGCGCCCGGAGCGAGCTCGGCCCCCTCGGCGAGGACGACGCCCTCCGCGATCGCGTCGGAGCCGATCCGGCTGGCGGGACCGAGGATCGATCGCGACACCGTCGCGTTGCGCTCCACGACCGCGCCGGCGTGGAGCACCGAGTCCTCGACCCACGCGTCCTCCTCCACGACGGCGGCGGGTCCGAGGACCACCCGCGAGCCGATCCGCGCCGCCGGATCGACGTTCGCGTCGGCGGCAAAGAGGGGGGCACGGTAGCGACGCCCGGCGAGCCGTCCCTCCAACAGGTCGGCGTGCGCCTGCAGATACTTGTCGGGCGTTCCGAGATCCATCCAGTACGCGCCGGAGAGGAAGCCGTACACGGGGACGTCGCGCTCGATCAGCACCGGGAAGACCTCCCGCTCGATGTTCACGCGCCGTCCTCGCTCCCAGCTCGACAGCGCGGAGGGCTCCAGCACGTACGTGCCGCTGTTGACGTCTCCCGCGATCGGGTCCTGCGGCTTCTCGCGGAACTCCAGCACGCGCGCGTCTCCGTCGGTGGTGACGAGCCCGAAGGCCCGAGCGTCCTCCACGTGCGCGAGGGTGATCGTCGCCGCGGCGCCGCGCTCGCGGTGGAACCGGAGCAGCGCCGTGAAGTCGAGGTCGGTGAGGATGTCGCCGTTCAGGACGAAGAACGCCTCCCCTCCGAGGAGCGCCAGCGCGTTCACGATCGCTCCCGCGGTGTCGAGCGGCGCGGTCTCGGTGATCCACGTGATGCGCGGCGCGTTCCCCTCCCGCGAGTCGATGAACGGCCGGAACGTGGACTCGAGGTAGGGGGAGCTCAACACGACCTCGTCGACGCCGTGCTCCGCGAGCCGGTCGAGCACCTCGGACAGGAACGGCCGGTTCACGAGCGGCAGGAGTGGCTTCGGGATCGTCTCGGTCAGCGGCCGCATGCGCGTGCCCTCTCCGCCGACGAGGATGACGGCCTTCATCGGAGCCCCCCGCCCCTCACGCGGCGCTCCGGCGTTGTCGGAACGCGACCAGCTCCGCGCGAGCGCGCAGCGCGATCCAGGCGAACGGCAGCAGCACGCGCCGCCATCCGCGGGCGCGGTGCTTGGAGTAGTAGCGGTAGATGCTCATCGAGTGCATGACGGCCATCCGCCGCGACCGGCCGGTGGAGACGGCGCCCTCGTGCACGACCTCGAGCTCCGGCGAGAACAGCACGCTCCATCCGGCGTCGCGCAGGCGCGTGGAGAGATCGAGCTCCTCGCCGTAGAGCCAGAAGCTCTCGTCGAACCGTCCGATCTCCTCGAACGCGGACCGGCGCACGAGCATCGCGGCGCCGCTCACCCAGTCGACATCGCGCTCGGAGCGCCGGTCCCAGTCGCTCTGCCGGTAGGCGCGGCTGAAGCGGTTGTCCTGTCGGAACGGACCCAGGAACGCGTGGCCGACCGCCTGCCCGACCGTCGGGAAGACGCGACCGCTCTCGTAGATCGAGCCGTCGGGGTTGCGGATCAGCGGGCCGACCACCGCCACGTCGGGACGGTCTCCGGCGACCTTGAGGAACGTGGAGAGCTCCCCGGCGGAGACCTCCGCGTCGGGGTTCAGGAACAGGATCCACGGCGCCGAGGTCTCGCGCGCGCCCTGGTTCCACGCCGCGGAGAGCCCGCGGTTCTCCGGGTTCTCGATCAGACGCATCCGCGGTTGCCGCATCGCCGCCGCGACCGCGCTCCCGTCGTGCGACGCGTTGTCGACGACGAGCGCCTCGACCTCGACGCCGCTCGACGCCGCGAACACCGACGCGACGCAACGCGTGAGGTACTCCCCCGCGTTGTAGTTGACGACGACGACCGAGAGGTCGGGGCGCGCACCGGCCATCTACGCGTTGTGTGGCGTTCGGGAGACCAAGATGATCCCCGTCACGATGAACGCCACGCCCGCCCACCGCAGCGCCGGCACCGACTCGTGCAGGACGAACCGGTCCACCGCGATGATGAAGACGTACGTCAGCGAGACGAACGGGTAGGCGAACGACAGCGATGTGCGGGACAGGACCGCGACCCAGGCGACCGCGGAGCACGCGAACAGCACCACCCCGAGCCACACGACCGGTGTCCCGAGCATGCTCTTGATGGAGGAGCCGTTCAGCTTGAACGTCGCCGGCGGCGGGAACGCGAGATTGACCCCGTGCTTGAGCGTCAGCTGTGCCGCGGCGGCGAGCGTGACGGAGACGAGGATGAGTCCGATGAGCATGGTCTTGTGTCCCTCCTTGGCGGCAGCCGCCGTCCGTTCCAGCGCGTCGTCGGGCTGAACGATGGGATCGGGCGCCACCGCTACAACTCTTCCACGTCGACGTCGACCGGGATGAAGACCTGCCCGGTCGTCGCCTCGCCGACGCTCACCTCGAACCGGTAGCGCTGCTCCTGCACGTGGTAGACGTGCCGGTGATCGCGGGAGTGGACGCCGAGGGTCACCCAGTACTTCCCGCTCACGAACGGGACGTTGTGGAGCTGGAAACGGATGCGGCGCTTCCCCTCCATCCAGTGGAGATCGACGCCGTGGTCGTCGGTGCTTGAGCCGAACACGAACTTGTTGTCCTGGTCGTGAAGCGCGAACGACAGCACCGGATCCTCCACCGGCGCCGAGGCGCGGAGGTCGACGACGATCGTGAGCTCTTCCCCCGGATGGATCACGGATGCGCTCCCGCCGTCCGCGCCCACGAGCTCCGCGGAGACGATCTCGACCTCCTTCGTGCCCTCGTCGGTCGCGTAGTCGAGGTCGTGCTGCAGCATGACGAGCCGGAAGTCGCGCACGACCTGGTCCGGCGCGCCCTGGGAGTGGATCGAGCCGTGGTCGAGCATGACCGCACGGTCGCAAATCTGTCGCACGAGGTCGACCGCGTGCGTCACGAAGATGATCGTTCGCCCGTCTCGCTGGAACTGCCGGACCCGATCGAGACACTTGTGCTGGAACGCCTCGTCCCCGACCGCGAGCACCTCGTCGACGAGCAGGATCGCGGGGTCGACGTGCACGGCGACCGCGAACCCGAGCCGCACGAGCATCCCCGAGGAGTAGAACTTCACCTGGTTGTCCATGAAGTCCGGGAGCTCCGCGAAGTCGACGATGTCGTCGTAGACGGCGTCGGTTTCCTTGCGGGAGAGGCCGAGGAACGCGGCGTTCAAGTACACGTTCTCCCGCCCGGTGAGCTCCGGGTGGAAGCCGGCGCCGAGCTCCAGAAGCGCCGCGATCCGCCCTCGCGTGACGACGCTCCCTGCCGTCGGGCGCAGTATCCCGGCGATCATCTTCAACAGCGTCGTCTTTCCGGAGCCGTTCGGTCCGATCAGGCCGACCGACTGCCCGGGCTCGATGTCGAAGCTCACGTCGCGGAGCGCCCAGAAGTCCTCGGCGCGCATCCTGGCGCTGATCAGCCGGGCCTTCAGCGAGGACGGCTTCTCCTTGTACAGCCGGAACTTCTTGCTGACGTTCTGGATCTCGACCGAGGAGGTGCCCATGTCAGAGCTCCTCGGCGAAGTCGCCGGACATCCGGAAGAACAGCCGCCACGTGAGGTAGAGGAACCCGATGGAGCCGATGCACACGAGAACGAGCAGGCCGAAGATCCAGAGGACACTCTCGTCGATCAGGATCAGCTTCGGCTTCCCGTCGACGACGGCCGTCACGGTGCCGTAGAGGGCGCGCTGGAACCCGTACATGATGTCCGCGAGTGGATTGAGTAGGTAGATGTGCCAGAGGTTCACGCCGAAGATCGTGTGCTTGCTCGCCGCCTGCTGCACGTACCCGCTCGGATAGACCACCGGCGTGAACCAGAACCAGACGAGCAGCAGCAGCGCGAGGAGATGCTGGGTGTCGCGGTAGTGGACGTTGATCGCGGCCACGAGGAGCGACATCGCGCACGTGAACAGCAGGAGCGCCAAGATCGCGACCGGGAGCAGCACGAGGTTTTCCGGATGGATCGGGTATCGGAACGCGAGCATGAACAGAATCAGCACGGTGCTCTGGAGCGCGAAGTCCACGAGCGCGGAGCCGATCGACGCGAGCGGAAGGACCTCGCGGGGGAAGTACACCTTCTTCACGAGGTTCGCGTTGTCGATCACCGAGCGCACCGCGCTCGTCGTCGATGTCGAGTAGAGGTTCCACGCGAGGAGTCCCGACAGCAGGTAGACGGGAAAGTGCGGCACCTGGTTGTTCAGCACGACCGTGAAGACGAGCGTGAACACCCCGAGGAAGACGAGCGGGTTGATCATCGACCACACGGCGCCGAATACCGACGACGTGTACTTGACCTTCAGCTCCTTGCGGACGATGTTCAGCAGGACCTCGCGGAAACGACGGAGGTCCCGGAGCCTCGAACGCCAATGGAGCCGGGGCGGTTCGGAGCTTCGGACGATCACGTTGGAGTCGGCAGCGGCCACGGTTCGCCCTCAGGTCACGCCGGACGGCGCTGGAAGTGGGTGAAGTCTAACAAGGCGCCTCCCCGATCCTTCGCTATCCGACCGACCGCGCGAAGGTGCTGAGCGCCTGGATGTAGGAGAGGCCGAAGCCCTCGTGCATCGCCTCCTCCGAGACGCCGCAGTCGAGGAGCGCTCCCGCCCACCTCGCGAGCGCCTGGCGCGCCGGATCCTGGAGGAGGCCGAGCGTCTCGAGGATCGCTCGCTCGTAGCCGAGAGCGGTGGCCTCCGATCGCGCGAGGCCCCGCATGTACTCCCGCGCACGGGCGCCGAGCGCCTTCCGGCCGGCGTCGTTCGCGGCGAGCTCTCCGAGGACACGGGCGAGCTCGCTCGCTCGGGGCGGCCCCCCCTCGATCCGGCGGACGACGTCGTCGGGGAAGTCGAGGTACGTGCCGGTCGCGC
>Ga0070696_100002174_pt1 | contig 12917 bp, 12 predicted proteins | sample KBSK1253metaG_FD_65474 | JGI IMG/M metagenome (GOLD analysis project Ga0070696, IMG submission 65474) | Corn, switchgrass and miscanthus rhizosphere microbial communities from Kellogg Biological Station, Michigan, USA - KBS K1-25-3 metaG | ecosystem: Host-associated > Plants > Roots >... | reverse complement strand
AAGCTGATCCCGCTGCTTCTGGTGGCGATCGTGGGCCTGTTCTTTGTCGATCCTGAGCGTTATTCCCTCGGGACGCCGCCGGCCTACGGTTCCTTCTCGCAAGCGGCGCTGTTGCTCGTTTTCACCTACATGGGATTTGAGGGCGCGGCCATACCGACCGGCGAAATGCGTGACCCTGCGAAGCATCTTCCGTTTGCGCTCCTAGTGGGCCTTGGGGTAGTCGTGCTCGTGTACGTGTCGATCCAAACCGTGTGCATTGGGACGCTGCCGGACCTCGCTCATTCCGAGAGACCGCTCTCAGATGCCAGCCTGCATTTTCTCGGCGCGCCAGGTGCGTCGCTCATCGCCGGCGGCGCCCTGGTGTCGATTGGCGGGACGTTGAACGCGCTCATGTTCGCAACGCCGCGGCTCCCGTTTGCCATGGCGGAGAACCGCCAACTGCCTCAGACGCTCACGGCCACCTCCCCACGCTTTGGGACGCCCACCGCAGCGATCCTGCTCACGGCGACGGTGACGCTCGCCGTCACGCTGTTCAGTACGTTTATCTCAGCGTTGACGATGAGCGCGGTCGTCAGGCTGATGGCCTACATGACCACGTGCGCGGCACTACCAGTCCTGCGACGAAATCCCAGCGTGCCGCCACCAGCATTCCTCGTGCCTGCCGGGCCTCTCGTCTCAGTAATCGCGGTCAGCCTGAGCCTGTGGCTCCTCTCGAGCAGTCCGTGGAACGAGAAGCGCCTCGCAGGCATCGCGTTGTTACTAGGATTCGTTCTATACCTGCCGCATGCGCGCGGGTCGCGTTAGTCCCGCATGGTACCTCCCGAGGAGACCGGGATGGCGGTCGGGGCGCCGGCCTAATGTCGCCTGAGCAGGCAAGTGGGGGTGCAGTGGACAGCCGCTCTGACGTGTACGCGCTCGGCTGCGAGCTCTACGAGATGCTGGCCCTGGCTCTGCCTAGTCCTGGATACCATACCGGGAACCAGTAACCAGGCACTTCACCGCCCCGCCGTGCCGCGTACGCCGCATACAAGGGCCCGCGCCGCCTTGGCGCGGGACGAACCGGGCCGGTAGGTTTGAGGACTCTCCTCAGGTTGGGCGCATGGGGATCAGCACGCCCAGGTAGGCGATAAGGGCGCTACTCGATCGAGCGCGAGCTCGGCCGCCATGAGAACATCCCCGCTGGACCTGGCTGATCAGATGACAGATCTCGAGCTTTCGATAGCCTTCGCCGACCGTTACCGCCTCAAGCAGGAGCTGGGCCAGGGCGGCATGCCGTTTGGCGAGGGTCAAGGACACGTCGCCGTAGCCGTCCACGCCTAGCCCTCCATGATCGGAGGCAAGGGGGTCTCTGTGACTAATTTCAGCAAGGACCAGCTTGACAAGATTCGCGCCCAGCTGGAGAAAGTTGGTGTAAAGCCGGAGTGCCCTGCCTGCAAACGGGGTATGCTGGTGCTCGACCGCGGACAATTCGGACTCCGAGAAGTGGCGCAGGCGCGCGACACCCCCACGGGAGCGCCGGGTGGCACTGCGGAATCGACGGGGAGAATCGCAACGTGTGTGCTCTTTGCCTGCAACAGCTGCGGCTTCGTCCGAATGCACTCACTTACGGCGATCGGCCTCGACAACATGATGTGAGGAAGTATGCTCCGAAGAGGCATCGGACGCCCCGCCACTCCTGGTTGCCCGGGCGTCACGGCCTAGGTACAGGCACGCCGGGTGCAGCCGCAGAAAAGACTCTTTCCATCCTTGCGTCTCCTGAAGCGGCATTTTCTCCGCCAGGGTGCTCGGCCCTTGGCGCCCAGGGGGATGAGGCCATGGCGATCGTCCGACGACGTGGCGCCGGACACCGCACAACCTCCGCTTGAGATGGTAGGGTGAATAAGACCAGTCTTACATCCTAGCAGGATTCCGGACGATGGTTGTGACCAAACCGCAGGCGAACAGAAGGGGCCGGTGTGGACCGGCTGCGCAGGAACACCATGCAGGAGGGCTTATGAGGAGATCCAAGAAGTCGTTTCGCCTCGAGCTCACGAAGGAGCAACAAGCGCTCGTCTTACAGAAGAGTGGGAAGGAAGCCAAAGAGTTAGAGGTGACCGTCGACGAGTTGAAGAGGCAGACAGAGCCCAAACGGGTGGACGATAAGCCGTGATATCCATCGGGGGCTCGACGCCTGCACCCACGTGCTTAGTTGCAGCTTGGCAAAAGGGTGACAGCTCCTGGCGGGTCCTGGGGCGCGGTGGTAGGACCGCGCCTCGCAGGGAAACAATCCGGCATTCCGGGTCCCGCTGTCGCGGTTGAGCGACGCCAACCCGATTGGGCCGGCAATCTTCTGTGGGAGCGCCTGCCGAGCGCAAGGATGTCGATGCGATAGGTGCTATCTCGAGGCACCGATACCTCCCCTCCGGCTCCTCCGGATCAGGAGGGTCCTGATTCGCCTCGGACTCTCCTGATCCAGAGGGGCCGCTGTAACCTCTCGAATTCCGGCAACTTGCAAGTAATTACGCGAGTTCGTGTCACCCGATGCCGGAGTTTGACGTCCATGATGTCGGACTTTGCCGTACTTTACTCACTCAAATGTCGGAGTTTGCCGCCATGCCTCAGGCCTCGCCCTTGATGTTGGTCGGGATGGCGGCCGAGGGATCCACCGGATCCCAGTAGTCGGCGCGGCGATGACTCCTGAGCAATGTCATTCTTTCGTCATCCGAGCAAGCGCATTCCGCGCCTCGACCACAAAGGGTTGCAGCTGGGGGTCGGCTTGGCGCCAGACATCGACCACGAACTGGTATGACTGCATAGCCTTGTCACGCGCGCCCAGGCCCTCCGCGATGCGTGCTTGCTCCAGGACGCCGAAGACGAAGAGGGGGCCCCCGCCACTCCAGACCCAGCGATCCAGGACCGCTGCCGCCTGTCGAGCCTGCCCCTGTACGGTGAGCAGGCGGGCCTCGATGAGCTTCTCATAGAAGCAATCGTTCTCTAAACAGAGCGTGTCCGGAATCGACTGAAAGAGACGCAACGCCCGGACGGAATCGGCTCGAGCCAGCGCGAGATACGCGGTCGCGGCAACGTGGAGATATCGGCCTTGGAGCTTGCCCCGGGCGCTTCCCTGCATTCGGGCTTCCTGCCCGGCGCGGAGCGCGAACCGCGCCAGCGACGCCGTGTCTCTTCGGGCCAGCCACCACGGAAGGCCTCGCAGCTGCCGTGCGGTGCCCAAGGGAGACATCGGCCACGCTCTTCCAGGCTCGAGCGCGTGTCCAAAGGTCCTGGCGCTCAGAGTCTCCGGGATCACCCCCAGGAGCGCCAGGGCACGGAAGGGATCACGGAAGTCGCTGAACGGCGATGCGTTCGGGTCGAGGAGCAAGCGGCGATCCGCCGCGTACGCCTCTTGAAGGTGGCCCCGGTAGGCCAGCTCGAGCGCCAGGTACTGATCGTACATCAGTGTGTCCGTCCAGGGATCGACACCGGTGCCGCCCCGCCGGGTCAGCGCTCGCAGGAGCCGGACCCCGGATTCGCCCGAGTCGGCCCACCAGCCGAGCTGCATCATACCGGCGCCAAAGAGTTGCTGGGCGGAGGCGCTGTCGATCATCCGCGCCGTCTCCGGTGCGTGTGACCGTTCGGGATCGAGCATCAGAGCGGCGAGACGAATCGAACGCGCATTGACGTCGGTCGGATCCAGGCGCAGGTAGGCGTCGGCATACTTCCGGGCCAGGTCGGAGCGATTCAGCCGGATCGCCAGGTGCACCGTATGCTCGTACGCCGGCGCGAACCCCGGGTCGAGGGCGATCGCGTGGTCGAAGGCCTCGAGTGCCGGGGCGGGGACTCCTCCCAGCGGAGGAGCGTCATGAAACCGCGCTTCACCGAGCTCGAGCCACATCTCGGGGTCATCGGGGTAGCGGCGGACGGCCTCCTCCAGGATAGAAAGGGCACGATACCTGAAGCGGATCAGATCGGCCGGGTCGGTCGCCTCCTCCGACGCGATCGCAAAGGAGTCGGCGGCGATGAGCAGGCTATCCCTCGGGGGAAGCCCGCGACCGAGTGTCACCGACCGGCGCTTGTACTCCTCCTCGGGCCGGTACGCGTCCGAGCTCGCGGGAAACCAACTGAGCGCCAACGCCATATTGCGAAAGGCGATCGCGAAGGTGCTGTCCTGGGCGATGGCTTGGTCGTAGTACACCAGGGCAGAGTCCCAGAGGCCCCGCCGATAGAATTGCTCCCCGTACAGGAAAGCCTTCAACGCCGGGAGCGATCGGGACCCGATCGAGACGTGTCGCACCGCCCCGATGGGGCGATTCCGTCCCAGCACCTGAAGTATCCTGACCCCGAGGGAATCGGCCAGGTCGCCAATGGCCGTCGTGTCACCTCTGACCTCGAGGTCGGGCCCGGCTCTCTGTCGGGCCACATCCAGCACCGTCGCTCTAAGGCTGACGCTGTCCCTCGTTTTCCTTACGCTCCCGAACACCACCAGCCCGGCGCCAGTGCGGTGGCCGAAGGTCTCGGCTGACACCCGATCGGCGCGGCCGTGCCAGCGCTTGATTCCTATCGTCTGGGGCACCGTACGCAGTGGCCCGGCGCCGTCGAGGTCCCGGGAGAGGATGTCCACCAACCCCTCGTGCCAGACCTGCAGTGACGGGTCGAGCACGTCGAACGGCGCGATCGCCAGAAGATTGGGGTTGGTCGGCGGCGCCGGGCGGCTCCGCGACAGGAGGATTCCTGCCGCGGCCACGGCGGCCAGACCGAGGGCCGCGCCCCAACGGCGAACCGCCACAGCAGCGCGGCGAGGCGGTGCCGCGCTTGGCTGACGCAGGGCCTTCGCGAACTCTCCCGCCGTCCTGAACCGGTCGGCAGCTACTTTGGCGAGGACTCGCTCGAGCGCCCGTTCCACCGCCAGCGGAACACCTTCCCGTACCACCCGGATGAGCGGGACCGGGGCGCCGAATCGTTTGGCCATGACGGCCTGCGCGGTGGGACCGGTGAACGGCGGCTCCCCGGCGAGCATCTCATAGAGCACACACCCCAGGGAATAGAGATCGGTACGCCCGTCCACATGCCGATCTCCCGCTGCCTGCTCCGGGCTCATATAGGCGGGGGTACCGAGCGCGAGCCCGCTCTCGGTCAGCCGTTCTCCGCCTGCCGCGCTGACCGCCAGGGCCAGGCCATAGTCGGCAAGCACGGCCTCGCCGCTCTGCAGCAGAATGTTCTCGGGTTTGATGTCTCGGTGGACGACTCCTCGGGCATGCGCATACTCCAGGGCGTCGGCCACCTGGCAGGTGAGTTTGAGCGCCAGTTCCACCGGGAGCTGAGCCTCACGCTCGAGCCAGGCTCGCAGCGACCCCCCCTCCACGTACGGCATGACATAGTACAGGAGTCCGTCGGCGGCGCCCGAGTCAAAGACCGGCAGGATGTGGGGATGGGTGAGCTGAGCGGCCACCTCGATCTCGCGAAGGAAGCGGTCGGTACCGAGGGACAGACTGAGCTCGGGCTTGAGAACCTTGATAGCGACCTGTCGCTGGTGCTTGCGGTCGCGGGCGAGCATGACCACCGCCATGCCACCCCGGCCGAGCTCACGCTCGACGGAATAGCGGTCGGCGAGGGCATGCTGCAGGTGGTCCAGCGGATCGGCCATGTCTGCTCAAAAATGACTGCGGGCTAGAGGTTCGCTAGAGCCAGGCGAGCGCATGACAGACCAGCCGCTGGACCATCTTCGTCACCTGCTCGGCTACAGATGCCCGCCTTGGACGGTCAGCTGGCGAACCTGCCGCGGTTGCTCATGGCGGCACGCTGGGAAGCAAGTGACAACGACCTGGCGGATGGATAGGGGCGCAAAACTGGACAACCAGACTGGAGCACACAGAGCGCGACAACGGCTCAGCATGAGCCCCAGAGAAAGGCCGAGGGCAGACCGCCCTCGGCATTGCCCCTCCAGGGCTCGAACCAGGACTCTCCTGATCCAGAGTCAGGGGTACCATATCGGGGACCAGTAAACACGCACTTCCGCGCCCTTCTGTGCCCCACGGCGCTGCATTTCCACTCTTAGCATGACGCCTCCCCAGGGCGTCTCCGGCATTTTGAAGGTCGGGCCAGACCGAAGTGTGGTCCCGCGTAGGCCTATTTCAGCGAAAGCGCCGGTGAGCTGTGTAGCCCCGGTCTGGTCGTCCTCCGGACCTGCTTCTAGTCTTAGCCTACTCTCTCAGCTGAAGAGAGGCCCACGTGGCGGACCTCCGCGAGCGCCTCGCTGTCCGGCGGCGGCGCGTAGGGCGCCTTGCCGCCAGAGCACTCCTGAGCAGCGAGGGGGGCGGCTGCCGGCGCCGGTGCCGGCCTGCTCTCGGGCTGGCAGCTCTGGCGATCCCAGGGGTGGGGCCGTTCGGCGCGCTCCCATCCTTGGGCCGCAAGGTCCACTCGTACGGGCTACACTCCCTGGCCCACTCGCCCGCCATCGTGAGCTCACGTTCCGGCATGGCCAGGTTGGTCATCGACTTCAGCGGTATCTCGCCGAGGTCCGCGCATCGCTGGCGCGGCTCACAACGGAGGGCTCAGGCCGCCACCTGGCTGCCACACGCCGCACAGAAGCGACTGTCCGGGGGAAGTTCTGCCCCGCAGCGAGTGCACCCTGCATGCTGAGGCAGTCGCACGCCGCAGGATGAACAGAAGACGGCGTCGGACTCGGGTCGAGGTCCACAGGTCGGGCAGCGTGGGAGGTCGGGCGGCATGGAGCCCGCAGCGGAGCGAAGGGATCGAACCCTGGCAGCGATCATGGCCTCCAGGTCGTCCGACCCGGCGCCCTCACCGACCGATTCCGCTCGAAGTGCCTCCAGGGCGGCGGCGGTGTATTTGGTCTTGAGCAGGTGATAGTCCGGATCCGAGAGCTTACCGGTCTCCCGGTCGAACTCGATCTCTCTCAGGGCAGTGAGCGCGACCCCTTTGGGAGTCTCCTCCGGATCCACCGGCTCCGCAGGCAACGGCACGTGGGGTCGAGGATTGATCAGCGGCTTCAGCACCAGCCAGAGCACCGCCAGGCCTACCAGCGCGGCGGCCACCGCCTCCACCAGCATCAATCCTCCACCTCAGCCAACGCCTGGCGAAGGCGTTCGAGCTCCTCCGGGGTAGCCCCAACCGGACCGGGTCCGCCACTCCCAAGCTGCTCCAGCCCGGTGGCCGCTGTCATGGCCGCCTTTCGACGCCCGATCACCGCCAGCAGCACGCCGCCCGCCAGTACGATGGCTGTCCCCGGAACCAGGTATCCCAGCCAATTGAACCCCTGGGCCTTGGGCGCCATCAGCGCCTTTTCACCGTATTTGGCTACGAAGGCATCGAGGATCTGCTGCGCGGTCTTGCCCTGGGCACGCAAGGCGAGCACTTCGCGATGGAGACGGGGCGAGTAGGTGCAGGAGAAGTCGGTGGTTCGACAGGTGAAGACGTCCAGGGTACAGCCGCAGTTGCACGCCAGCCGCTGCTCGATCGCCTGGATCTCCGCGTTGTTCTCGCGCGGGTCCGTGGGTGGACGGGGCCGGCCCACCGCGGCGGGGTTCGCCAGCGTACCGGTGGCGCCACGACCAGCGAGCGAGTCCTGCACCGACGCCTGCACACCATGGAGCGGCAACAGCGCAGCGGCCCCAAGGCAGCGGAGAAAGTCACGCCGGGTTGAAGTAAACGTCTGGTGGACCTCGCCCATCTGCTACTCCTTCCCCTCGCCCACCAGCGTCACCTCGTAGCCGGCCTGCGCCCGCCTGGGCCCCGCCAGCAGTGGCCCACCGCCGGGCCACATGGTGATGACTCCGCCAATGGCCAGAACGAAGCCGCCGAACCAGACCCACCACACCAGCGGGTTGAGGTTGAACCGATAGACCGCTTCCTCGGTCCCTTCGACCGCGCCGGCGAAGACGATGTAGAGGTCCTCCTGCAGCCCGCTCCTGATGCCGACCTCGGTCGATGGCTCGAATGTCGGCCGTTTGAAGCGGTCCACATGTTGCCGCTTTTCCGAGGTCATCACCCCGGCCGGCTTGCCATCGCGGGTGACTTCGACCGTGGCCGCCGACACGACCCGGTTGAGCGCCTCAAACTGGGAGATCCCCATATGAGTGAACTTGTAGACGTGACCGAACGGGCTCACCAGCTCGACTGACTCGCCCGGTCGAAGCGTCGCCTCCATTTGCCGGCGGAACGCCATCCCGGCGAAGGCAACGAAGTAGATCAGGATGCCGGTGTGCACCAGGTAGCCACCGTAGCGCCGGCGGTTTCGCGCGATGAGGCGGGACAAGGCCAGGAGCACGGATTCGCCGTGCATCCGCCGACGTGCCCGCACGCCGCGATAGAACTCCTGGAGGATGGTACCCGCCACGAAACCGGCGAGGGCCAGCGCGATCGTCGCGTAGAAGTCCCGGATCCCGGCCGCGAGCAGGAGAACCAGGGTCGCCGCACCAGTGCCGAGCGGCACGGCGAATTGTCGCTTCAGGTTGGCGGGAGAGGCCTTGCGCCACGCGATGAGCGGGCCTATCCCGGTGAGCCCAAGTAAGAGCAGGCCCAGCGGAACATTGACCTGATTGAAGAAGGGCGGGCCGACGGTGATCTTGCTGCCCCGCACGGCTTCGGAGAGGATAGGAAAGAGCGTACCCCACAGGACCGAGAACGCGATCCCCACCAGCAGCAGGTTGTTGAACAGGAAGGCGGCCTCCCGGCTCAGCATGGATTCGAGCTGGACCTCAGCCTGCAGGACCGGCCAGCGGGTATAGAGCAGGGTAAAGGCGAACACAGCCGCGATCACCAGAAAGGCCAGGAAGAAGTAGCCCACGTTCGATTGGGTGAAGCTGTGCACGCTTGCGATCACACCCGAGCGGGTGATGAATGTGCCGAAGATGCTGAGCAACCAGCTTCCTACGATCAGACCCAGATTCCACCGCTTCAGCATTCCCCGCTTCTCCTGAATCATCACGGAATGCAGGAATGCGGTCATGGTGAGCCAGGGCAGCAGGCTCGCGTTCTCCACCGGGTCCCAGGCCCAGTAGCCTCCCCATCCCAGCTCGACGTAGGCCCACCACATCCCCAGGGTGATGCCGATCGAGAGGAACAACCAGCTGAGCAGGGTCCAGCGCCGAATGGCGTGAATCCACCCGGTATCCAGGCGGCGGGAGAGCAGCGCGGCGACGGCGAAAGCAAAGGGGATGGTGATGGAGATGTAGCCGAGGTACAACATCGGCGGATGAATGACCATTCCCACATTCTGCAACTGGGGATTCAGTCCCCGCCCCTCGGCCGGCGTGAAGCCGAGCCGGGTGAAGGGGTTGGCGGCGAACAGCATCACGCTCACGAAAAACGACACTACGGCGCAAGTGACGCCGGCAACGTACGGCATCAGCGCGGCATACCGTCGGGAGGTGAGCAGCTGGGCCGCGCTGGCGAAGAGCGACAGTACCACCGCCCAGAACAGGAGCGATCCCTTCTGCCCTGCCCAAAACGCCGAAAAGATGTAGTACGAGGGAAGATTGCTGGAGGTGTAGGCCCAGACGTACTCGATATTGAAGTCGTGAGCGATGAGCCCTTTCCACAGCGAGATCGAGGCGACGACCAGGCACGCGAAGACACCGTACACCGCGCGCACCACGCTGGTCGCCAGCTCGGGCCGACCCTGCCAGCGCCCCGAGAACGAGACGGCCACACACCATAGGCCGAGCAGGAGCGCGGCCCAGAGCGCGAATTGACCCAACAGTGTCATGGTGGAATCAGGCCTTCGGTACAGCCTCGTAGCGGGACCCGCACTTCGCCAGAACGTCGGTGGCACGAATGACGCCGTCGCGCCCCAGTCGCCCTTCGACGACCACCTCGATGTCGCTGGCGTCAGTGAAGGTGTCCGGCACCAGGCCACGATAGGTGACGGGGTAGGTCTTCACACCGTCGGACACCTTGAAGTCGATGCGGCGGGCGGCAGGATCGCGGTGGACCGAGCCCGGCACCACTTTGGCTCCCACTTTGAAGCCCACATTCTCGACAAAGGTCGGGTCGGCCGCGGTCTTCGCAGCCAGCTCGGTGGGGGTCAGGAAATACACCCCGGTCTCTTTGACCCCCTCGGCGATGAGGAAGCCCACGCTGGCGACGATCAGCCCGGCGCCAATCAGGAACTTACGACCGGCTTTCACGGGTGGTTCTCAATGGGACCCATAGGAACAATATATAGGGATTGGCCCGGTTCGACTCAGGAGTTGCGGGCCCAGGACAGCGCCGTCTTTACGGCCCGATGCCACCCTGCCAGGATCGCGGCACGTTGGCCGGAGGCAAGGTGAGGCTCGAAGCGGCGAAATCGCCTACCGGCCAGGAACTCAGCGGTCGTCTTCCACACCCCAAGCGCCATGCCCGCCAGGCCTGCCGCTCCCAGCGCGGTGGTCTCCACCATGTCGGGGCGCTCGACCGCAATGCCGAGGGTGTCGGCCTGGAACTCCATGAGCCAATCATTGGCCGCGGCACCGCCATCGACTCTCAAGGTAGGCACCGCGACGCCGCCGGCTCCCTCCATGGCTGCCAGCAGATCCGCGGTGCTATAGGCCATGGCCTCCAATGCCGCGCGCACCAGATGCGCCCGGTTGGTGCCCTGGGTTATCCCGGTCAACGTTCCCCTTGCACCGGGCTCCCAGTGGGGCGTGCCCAGGCCGACGAACGCCGGCACAAAATGAACTCCCCCGGTATCGGCCACACTGCGCGCCAGAGCTTCCGACTCCTGCGCCGAACCCAGCAGGCCCAGCCCATCTCGCAGCCATTGGATCGCCGCGCCGGCGATGAAGATGCTGCCCTCGAGCGCATATGCGGGTTCGCCGCGAGGTCCGCACGCCGCGGTTGAGAGTATGCCCGCGATTGGAGCAGGCAGTCGGTCTCCGGTGTATACCAAGAGAAAAGCGCCGGTTCCATAGGTGTTCTTGGCCAGGCCTTCCATGCAGCATCCCTGGCCGAACAGGGCCGCCTGCTGGTCACCGGCCAGGCCGGCAATGGGAAGAGCAAAGCCCAGGTGATCGGGATCTGCCTCGGCCACCACCTCAGAGGAGCGAACCAGGCCAGGCAGCACTTCCCGCGGCACGTGGAAAAGGCGAAGCAGCTCGTCGTCCCACTCTCGCTGCCGAAGTCCGTACAGCAGGGTCCGCGAGGCATTGGTATGATCGCTAAGGTGGGCCCGTCCGCCGGTGAGTCGCGCTACCAGCCAGCTTTCGACCGTGCCGGCCGCCAGCTCTCCGCCTTCGGCGCGCCGGCGGAGTGCAGGATCCCGAAGCAGCCACTCGAGCTTGGTTGCGGAGAAGTAAGGGTCGGGCACCAGCCCGGTGCGCTCCCGGAGCAGCGGCTCGACCCCGCTCTCACGGAGCTCGCGGCAACGGTCGGTGGTGCGGCGATCCTGCCACACGATGGCCGGCGCGACCGGCGCCAAGGTCCGCCGGTCCCAGAGCACCACCGTCTCCCGCTGGTTGGTGATGCCCAGTCCTGCCGGACGCTCGCCCGACCGGGCCAACGCCTCGCGCATTACCTCGACCGAAACCCGGAAGATCTGCTCCGGATCGTGCTCGACCCAGCCCGGTTGAGGATAGTGCTGATCGAACTCACGGTAGGCCCGGCCGAGGATGCTGCCGTCCTGGTGAACCAGAAGGGCGGTGGAGCCGGTGGTGCCCTGGTCGAGCGCGAGAATGGAGGGCATTCAGTCCATGGCCCGGGCGAGATCTCCGGGTTGAAAGACTCCTCGATCGGTGATGATCGCCGTCACCAGGGCCGCGGGCGTCACATCGAAGGCCGGGTTCCACACCGGGATGTTGTCCGGGGCCGTGCGATGGCCGCGCCAACCCGCGACCTCGTCGGGCGCACGTTCCTCGATCGGAATGTGGGCACCGTCGGGCGTGTTGGGGTCGAGAGTCGAGCTCGGTGCCGCGACGTAGAAGGGCACGCCATGAGCCCGGGCCGCGAGCGCGAGTCCGTACGTCCCGATCTTGTTGGCCACGTCGCCGTTGGCGGCAATACGATCCGCACCGACGATGACACAGGAGACGTCCCCCCGGCGCAGCCGGCTGGCCGCCATGCCGTCGGCAATCAGCGTGGCTGGGACTCCGGCTTGGGCCAGCTCCCAGGCTGTGAGCCGGCTGCCCTGAAGCAATGGACGAGTCTCGTCGACGATGACTGCCACCCGGTGACCGGCCTGGTGTAGGGTGTACACCGGAGCCAGCGCCGTCCCGATCCCGCCGGTCGCCAGCGCCCCGGCGTTGCAGTGCGTAAGCACCTGCGCGTCGCCGCCGATCAGCTCGGCGCCCAGGACACCGATCCGGGCACACATGGCCCGGTCCTCCTCCCAAATGGCGTCGGCCTCGGCAATCAGCGTGCGATGGAGATCCTCACCTCGAGCGACCGCATCGGCGGCTCGGCGCTCCATCCGCGAAAGGGCCCACTGCAGGTTGACCGCGGTTGGGCGAGTGGCTCCCAGAGCCGCTGCGGCGGAGCACACGGCGTCCAGCGTGTGCTTCTCGCGGGCGGCCAACGTCACCCCCATGGCGGCGGCGATGCCAATCAATGGCGCGCCCCTAACCCGAAGCGTACGGATCGCCTCCGCGACACTCTCGACCGAGTTCAGGTCGAGGTAGCGCTCCTCGGTAGGAAGCAGGGTTTGGTCCAGGATCCGAATGGCATGGTCCGGGGTCCACGCGATGGGAGTGGGGATCGGCATGGGGGGGAAGCTAACAGCTAGCAGCTAACAGCTAACAGCTAGCAGCTGGCCAGCAGATACGGCATCGGCTAGATCCAGGCATGAGGCAGCCCCTACAGGTTACGTTATATGCTGTTTCGGTTGTTAGCTGTTGGCTGCTAGCTGTTAGCTGTTAGCTGCTAGCTGTTAGCTGCTAGCTGTTAGCTGTTAGCTGTTAGCTGTTAGCTGTTAGCTGCTAGCTGTTAGCTGCTAGCTGTTAGCTGTT
>Ga0070696_100002173_pt1 | contig 12924 bp, 16 predicted proteins | sample KBSK1253metaG_FD_65474 | JGI IMG/M metagenome (GOLD analysis project Ga0070696, IMG submission 65474) | Corn, switchgrass and miscanthus rhizosphere microbial communities from Kellogg Biological Station, Michigan, USA - KBS K1-25-3 metaG | ecosystem: Host-associated > Plants > Roots >... | reverse complement strand
TTGTCGGGGAAGCGGATGTAGTGGAAGAAGCAGCGGCGCAGGAAGGCGTCGGGCAGCTCCTTCTCGTTGTTGGAGGTGATGAACACGATCGGCCGGTGCCTTGCCTTCACCAGCTCGCGCGTCTCATACACGTAGAACTCCATGCGGTCGAGCTCGCGCAGCAGATCGTTAGGGAACTCGATGTCGGCCTTGTCGATCTCGTCGATCAGCAGCACTACCGGCTCCTCGGCGCTGAAGGCCTGCCACAGCATGCCCTTGACGATGTAGTTGTGGATGTCGTGCACGCGCGCGTCGCCGAGCTGCGAGTCGCGCAGCCGGCTCACCGCGTCGTACTCGTACAGGCCCTGCTGCGCCTTGGTGGTGGACTTGATGTGCCACTCGAGCAGCGGCAGGCCGAGCGCTTTCGCCACCTCGACCGCGAGCATGGTCTTGCCGGTGCCGGGCTCGCCCTTCACGAGGAGCGGGCGCTCGAGCGTGATCGCCGCGTTGACCGCGAGCGTCAGATCGTCGGTGGAAACGTAAGCGGACGAGCCCTTGAACCGCATTTCGCGCTTTCGGCCGGCAAAATTGGATTCTAGCAGCCGCTTTCCGTTAAAATTCCGCAGCCTGCAACTTCCAGAACAACTTCCAGAACAAGAGCGATGCCCCATCACCTTCTGAACCTGCTCGCCGGCGCGGCGCTCGTCTTTGCCGGCGGCACGGCGGTTGCGCAATCCAAGACGGCCGCGACTGAAAAACCGGCCGCGCCCAGCATTAAAGAGCTGGGCATGGAGAACGCGCACGCGATGTGCATCGGCTGCCACGGCATTCCCGGATACAAGACCGCGTTCCCCTCGACCTACCACGTGCCGAAGATCGCGGGACAGCAGCCCGCCTACATCGTGAACGCGCTCAAGGCCTACAAGTCGGGCGAGCGCTCGCATCCCTCGATGCGCGGCATCGCGTCGAGCCTCACCGAAGAGGACATGAAAAAGCTCGCCGACTACTACGGGGGCGGCAAATGAAGCGCCTCGCCCTTCTCGCGGCGACGCTCATGCTGCCCTTGGGTCTGCACGCAGGAGGCAACGCCGAGAGCGGCAAGGAAAAGGCCGCCCAGGTCTGCGTCGCCTGCCACGGCGCCGACGGCAACAAGCCCTCCACGCCCGATCAGCCGATCCTCGCCGGCCAGCACTACGACTACCTGGTGCGCGCACTCACCGACTACAAGATCGGCCGGCGCGCCAATCCCATCATGAAGGGTTTCGCCGGCCAGCTCACGAAGCAGCAGATCGAAGACCTGGCCGCCTGGTTCTCGAGCCAGAAGTCCCACCTGCACGACCAGCGATAGTCGAATTCGGGGTCAGAGCCCGAACTTGTTTTTACGTACGTGAAAACGAGTTCGGGCTCTGACCCCGAATTCTCAGATCGCGTTCGCCTGCAGCTCGGCGTTGCGCACCAGCTCTTCCCACAGCCCCTCGGGGTTGCGCAGCACCAGGCCGGAATCGGCGTGCAGGACGTACCACGCGCCGCGTTTGATCTCCTCCTCGAGCTCGCCAGTGCGCCACGCGACCAGTCCCGCCACGAAGCGTGCGTGCGACGGATCCTTCTCGATCACGTCGTCCACGAGCTTGCCGTCGATCACCGCGAAGAGGTTGTCCAGCAGCTTGACGCTGCGGCCGCCGGGGTTCTTCTTGGTCTGGACCAGGGCGAAGATCGATTCGGTGTTGACCGGCCCGCCGACGAACACCGGGTCGAGCACCTTCTGCGACGGGCCGTGCTGCGGGAAGAGCTGGCCGAGAGTCACTTTGGTCGGCCGGTTGACGATGAAGCCGATGTGCTGGTCCCGGCCGATCGGCCGCGCGACCAGGATGGTGGCGCCGTAGAAGCGGTCCGTGAGCTGCGGCTTCGCGACGAGGATCACCGGCGCGTCGAGGTCGCCCGCGGCCGCGGGCAAGGTCACGAAGAGGGCGGCCATCAGGCCAAGGAACGATTTCATGCGCGCGGCTCCGGAGCGGTTTGTCCGAGCCATCATCGCGCGGCCCCATTGCGCCGCGTTGCGGCGTCCTAGTCCGCTCAGCTTAGGTGAGTCCCCGTCGCTCGAGGCACGACAGGTACGCGGCCGCGTCGGGCGGCGCTCCCTCGCGCTGGGCGCGCCAAAGCGTCTCGGCGAGGCACTCCAGCGCCTGGTGCAGCGCTTCATGGCGCTCATGAAACCTCGAAAGCAGGACCTGGAAGCTCTGCGCGATCCCCGGCGGCTGGTCGATGGAAAGCTGCTCTTCCAGCGCGAGATGCAGGCTCATGTGCAGGAACGGGTTGGTCTCGTCCGTGTAGTCGCGCTCGCGGTAGCGCTGCGGCGTCTCGAGCACGTCGTGGTATTCGGGGTGCTGCAGGATCACGCCGAGCGCGAGCGACTCGATTCCGGCGAGCGGCGCGCCGCGGCGGTACTTGCCCCAGGAGGCAAAGAACATCTCGCGCACTTCATCGCGTGACGGGTTGAGCATCCTTGGTCTTCTGACGGTACTCGCACAGGTCGAGGATCAGGCAGCTCGGGCAGCCTGGCTTGCGCGCGAGGCACACGTAGCGCCCGTGCAGGATGAGCCAGTGGTGCGCGTTCTTGAGGAACTCGGGCGGCGTGAACTTCAGCAGCTTCTGCTCCACCTCGAGCGGATCCTTCCCCGGCGCGAGCCCGGTCCGGTTCGCGACGCGGAAGATGTGCGTGTCCACCGCCATGGTGGGCTGCCCGAAGGCGGTGTTCAGCACCACGTTCGCGGTCTTGCGCCCCACGCCGGGCAGCCGCTCGAGCGCTTCGCGGTTCGCCGGCACCTCGCCGCCGTGCTCTTTCAGCAGGACCTCGGAGAGCGCCACCACGTTTCTCGCCTTGGTCCGGTACAGTCCAATGCTTTTGATTTGCTCCTCCAGAGCTTGCACACCAAGCTTGAAAATTTTTTCTGGCGTGGCGGGAAAGAGCTTGCGCGTGGCGAGGTTCACCGACTTGTCGGTTGCCTGCGCCGAGAGCACCACCGCGACCAGCAGCTCGAAGGCCGTGCCGTACTCGAGCTCGGTGGTCGGGTTGGGGTTCGCCCGGGCGAGGCGGCTGAAGATCTCGTGGCGCTTCTTCGGGTTCACTACGTCTTGCGCCCGAGGATCGCGGCGAGGATGCGCTTGCGCTCCTCGGGGCTGCGCGCCGCGACCGCGGGCACGTCTTCCAGCCGCTTCTTCCTGAGCTGGCCGCGCCGGCCGGCAGCGCGCTTGAGCGTCTCGGTCCACCGCCCGCGCGGCGCCACCATGTCGATGCAGTCGACCGGGCAGGCCGGCAAGCACAGGTCGCAGCCGATGCACCAGGCCTCCACCACCGTGTGCATCAGGCCCTGCGCGCCGACGATGGCGTCGACCGGGCACGCCTCGATGCAGCGCGTGCACCCGATGCAACGTGCCTCCTCGATTAGCGCGGCTTTTTCGCGCTTCATCGGTGAGGGCGGCGGCTTCGCGCTTCATAGGCCTGCACGCATTCGGAGACCAGGCGCGGGCCGCGGTACACGAGGCCCGAGTAGAGCTGCACCAGCGCCGCCCCGGCGTCGAACTTCGCGCCCGCGTCGGCGCCGCTCATGATGCCGCCGACGCCGATCAGCGGCAGCTCGTTCTTCAACAGACGGGAGAACTTCCACAGGACTTCGGTGGAAACCGCGGTGAGCGGCGCGCCGGAGACCCCGCCTTCCTCCATGCCGTGGGCGAGCCCCGCGATGTCTTGCCGCGACACGGTGGTGTTGGTGGCGATCAGCCCGTCGGCGCGCTCGCGCCGCGCCACGTCGGCGATGTCCCGGATCGCGGCCTCGTCGAGGTCGGGGGAGATCTTGAGCACGAGGGGAACGTGCTTGCCGTGCTTGTCCCGCAGTTTTTCCTGCTCCTGTTTCAAAGTCTTCAGGAGGTGAGTGAGCGCCGGGCCCGACTGAAGATCGCGCAAGCCCCTGGTGTTGGGCGAGGAGACATTGAGCGCGAGGTAGTGGACGTGAGGATAGAGGACTTCCATGCAGCGCGCGTAATCGTCGGCGGCGCGCTCGTTCGGCGTGTCGCGGTTCTTGCCGATGTTCACGCCGATGATCGCCCGGCTGCGGGCCCTTGTCAGATTTCCGGCAAAGGCCTCGACCCCGACGCTGTTGAGGCCGTAGCGGTTGATGATGGCGCGCGCCTCGGGCAGGCGAAACAGGCGCGGCCGCGGATTGCCCGGCTGGGGCCGCGGCGTCACGCCGCCGAGCTCGATGAAGCCGAAGCCCAGCGCCGCCAGCGCGTCGACATGCTCGGCGTGCTTGTCGAGCCCCGCGGCGAGGCCGACCGGGTTGGGAAAATCGAGGCCCATGACGCGGACTGGCGCTTTTAGAACAGATTTCGAAAAGAAAGAGGCAACCTCGGCCAGCCGCAGGCTGACGCGGTGGGCGGTTTCGGGGTCGAGCGAGAAGAGAAGCGGGCGAAGTAGGAAGTACAGCGGGGCGTCGTGCATCCCTAACCAGGGTCCCGCCTCCCCAGCCGGCGCCATGCGCCGCCGATGAAGCCCTCGATCGGCTCGAACTTCGACTTGTAGGCCATCTTCGGGCTCTCGCGGATCCAGTAGCCGAGGTAGAGGTAGGGCAGGCCGAGGCGCCGGCACGACTCGATCTGCCAGAGGACGTTGTAGGTGCCGAAGCTCGCGCCGCGGCGGTCCGGCTCGTAGAAGGTATAGACCGACGACAGGCCGTCGGGCAGGTAGTCGACGATCGAGACCATGACGAGCTGGCCGTTCTCGCGGAACTCGACCAGCCGGGTGTCGACGCGGCTCTGCAGCAGGAAGTGCGAGTACTGGTCGCGGCTGTCGTTGTCCATGCCGCCGCCCGAATGGCGCTTGGACTGGTAGCGCAGGTAGAGCGCGTAGTGCTCGAGGCGGAACTTGAGCGGCTGCGCGTGCGCCACCAGGCTCTCGTGCTGCTTCCAGGCGCGGCGCTGCGAGCGGTTGGCGCTGTATTCCTCCACCGGGATGCGCACCGGCACGCAGGCGCGGCAGGCGTCGCAGTGCGGCCGGTAGGTGAAGATGCCGCTGCGGCGGAAGCCCGCCTTGACCAGGTCCCCGTACAGCTCGGTGTTGATGAGATGGCTCGGCGTGGCGACCTGCGAGCGGGCCATCCGGTCCGGCAGGTAGCTGCAGGGATAGGGCGCCGTCACGTAGAACTGCAGTACGGCATGCGGCAGATCGTTAAGTTTCGACACTGCTTTTCAAGCGGTCCACTTCATGGGCGGCTCGGGGTAGTTTACCAAGCTGGCGAGCGCCCGCAAGAACTCGCGCCGGGGAATCTCGCGCGCGCCGAGCGATTCGAGCAGCGTGGTATGGATCTGACAGTCGACCAGCGGGAAAGCGCGCGTTTTGAGAACTTCTACCAACCTCACCAGAGCGACCTTCGAGGCGTCGGTGGCGCGCGAGAACATCGATTCGCCGTAGAACATCCGTCCCAGCGCCACGCCGTAGAGGCCGCCGACCAGCTCGTCGTCGCGCCAGGTCTCGAAGGAATGCGCGTAGCCCTCCTGGTGCAGGCGGGCGTAGGCGACGCGCATGTCGGCGCCCAGCCAGGTGGCGGGCCCGTCCCTGCGCGGCTCCGAGCAGCCGCGCAGCACCTCGGGGAAGGCGGTGTCGACGCGCACTTCGTAGCCCTTGTTGCGCACGCTCTTGTCGAGCGAGCGGCTCACCTTGAGCTCGTCGCAGTAGAGCACCATGCGCGGATCGGGCGACCACCACAACGGGGGCTGGCCGCTCGAGTACCAGGGAAAGATGCCGCGGCGGTAGGCGGCGAGCAGGCGCTCGACCGAGAGGTCGGCGCCCGCGGCGAGCAGGCCGTTAGGGTTCTTCAGCGCCCGCTCAACCGGCGGGAAAGGCTCGCCGCGCTCGAGCCAGGCTAGCACCTGACCTGTTGCTTGCAGTAGTTGGCGAGCGGCTGAACCACGCACGAGCCTGCAACGGGGACCTTGGGAGAGCGATGCTCCAGCGCGAGCTTGAAGGCGTACTTCTGGAAGAAGTCGTTGAACATCTCGCCGCCCAGCGTGCCCACGGCGTGAATTTCATCTGAACTTGAATCATGTTCAAGCAAGATTGCCGCCAGTGGCTGGGGCGCCGGGCCCGCCACGACCTTCGCGCCCTGCGCGGGATCGTACTGGCTGTGCTCCGAGCAGCAGTGGATCACCGCCGCGTGCGGGTTGCGCGCGCTGGTCTCGGCGCGGAAGCTGATGAAGCTGATGTCGCGCGTCGGGTAGGAGAGCTTGTGCGCGCAGATCGCCGAATAGGCGACCACCGAGCGCGCGGCGCCGATGCCGCCCTTCCATTCGTAGATTTCGTTTCCCGCGGTCTTCAGCCGCACCGTCGCCGCGGCGGGCTTGCCGAGGTTCAGCAGGAAGCAGGGCGTGGCCGCGAAGGGGTAGTTGAAGATGAGGTTCTGGTTGACCGGAATGGCCTTGGCCCGGACCGCATCGCCCTTCTCGTCGACCAGCCTCGCGCGCGAGTAGAACCGGGGGCTCGAGTCGGCCGCAACCGCCCCGGGCGCGGCGAGCGCCGAGGCGGCGCAGAACTTCATGAAGTCACGGCGCTCCATGCGCGGCATTCTAACTTCCAACGGTTGTAGCCCTGCCTCTAGAGGTTGTATCCCTTCTCGTTGTGCAGGACGGTATCGAGCCCTTCGGTCTCTTCCTCTCCGGCAACGCGCAGTCGTGCCACGGCGTCGGTGAGCTTGAGCAGGATCCAGGTCAGGATTCCCGACCAGGCGCCGACCGCCACGATGCCGGCGAGCTGCGTCGCGATCTGCTTGCCCATGCTGCCGCCCTCCGGATAGCCGGCGCCGTTGAAGGCGGCGGAGACGAAGATTCCGGTGAGCAGCGTGCCGAGCAGCCCGCCGACGCCGTGCACCGGAAAGACGTCGAGCGAGTCGTCGACGTTCAGCGCGCGCTTCATGTAGCTGGTGGCGAAGAAGCACACCACGCCCGCCGCGCCGCCGATGACGAGCGCGCCCACCGGCCCGACGAAGCCCGAGGCTGGCGTGATGGTGCCCAGGCCCGCCACCATCCCGGTGGCGATGCCCAGGACCGAGGGCTTGCCGTAGCGCGCCCATTCGCACACCACCCAGGCGACCGAGCCGGTGGCCGCGCCGATATGAGTCACGAGCATGGCCATGCCGGCCGTGCCGTCGGCAGCGAGCGCGCTGCCGGCGTTGAAGCCGAACCAGCCCACCCAGAGCATGCACGCGCCGGCGACGGTCATCGTCATGTTGTGCGGCGGCATCGCGGTTTCGGGAAACCCGCGGCGCCTGCCCAGGACCAGGGCACAGACGAGCGCCGCCATCCCGGCGTTGAGGTGCACCACCGTGCCGCCGGCGAAGTCCATGATGCCCATTTTCTGCAGCCAGCCCTCGCCCCAGACCCAGTGCGCAACCGGGCAGTAGACGACCAGCAGCCACAGCAGGCTGAAGAGCAGCATGCCGGCGAAGCGCACGCGCTCGGCATAGGCGCCGATCACCAGTGCGGGCGTGATGATGGCGAAGGTGAGCTGGTACATCGCGAACACGGTCTCGGGGATGCTTCCCTTTACCGTCTTCGCGTCGATGCCGGCGAGGAAGGTCTTGCCGAGCCCGCCCCACCAGGCGTTGCCCTCGCCGAAGGCGATGCTGTAGCCGACGAACACCCAGGCGAGCGTCACGACGCAGGTGATCGAGAAGCACTGCATCAGCACCGACAGCACGTTCTTCGTGCGCACCAGGCCGGCGTAGAAAAGCGCGAGCCCGGGCAGCGTCATGAAGAGCACCAGCACCGACGCGGTGAGCATCCACGCGGTGTTCGCGGCGTCGAGCTTGGGCGGCTCGGCGCCGAAAGCCAAGGGGACGTGGGTGGCGAGCAGCATTGGCAACAGCAGCGGCAGCGGCAGCGGTATTTTCTTCATTTGACTCCTCCCTGGGCCGCAACTCTAACCAAAAAACCGAATCAGCGGGCGAGGATGTCCTCGGCATGAAAGCCGAAACTCCCGCGCTTGCGGTCGGCGAACCAGTGCCTGAGCGTCGCTGCGACGGTGCGGAAAGCGATTTCCTGCCACGGGATCGCCGCTTCGTCGTGCAGCGCGACTTCGAGCGACTCCTCGCCCGGCCTGAAGTCGAGCTCGAGGAGCCGCGCGCGGTAGAAGAGGTGCACCTGGTTCACGTACGGAACCGAGATCAGCGAGAAGGGCTGGGCGAGCTCGATGCGCGCGCCGGCCTCTTCGAGCGTCTCGCGCAGCGCCGCCTGGGCGGTGGTCTCGTCGTTCTCCATGAATCCGGCCGGCAGGGTCCAGTAGCCGTAGCGCGGCTCGATGGCGCGCCGGCACAGGAGGATCCTGCCCTCGCGCTCGGGAATCGTGCCGACCACCATGAGCGGGTTCTGGTAATGGATCATGCCGCACCGGTCGCAGACCCAGCGCGGCAGGCTGTCGCCCGGCGGCACGCGGCGCGCGACCGGCGCGGCGCAGTTAGAGCAGAATTTCATCCAGGCGCTCGACCACGCGGTCGGGCTTGAAGCCCAGCCGGTCGACCGGCGCGCCGCCGCGGTTGATCCAGAACACCGTGAAGCCGAACGACTTGGCCCCCAGCGCGTCCCAGCAGTTGGAGGAGACGAAACCGATCTTCTCCTTCGCCGTGCCGAGCCTGCGCACCGCGAGCTGGTACACCCTCGGTGCGGGTTTGAAGACGCCGACTTCATCGACGCTGATGACCGCGTCGAGCTCGAGGCCCGAATGCGCGACGAGCGGCTCGAGCATGTCGGGCGAGCCGTTCGAGAGAATCGCCCGCTTGACGCCTCTCATCCTCGCAAAAATACCGGGGACATCCGGAAAGACAGAAAGCATGTTGTACTCGGCCATCAGCGCCTCCATGCGCTCGGCGGTGAGCTCGAGCCCCAGCACCTCGCAGGCGTACGCGAGCGCCTCGCGCGTCACGGTAGAGAAGGGCGCATGGCGCTGCATCAGGCTGCGCAGCCAGGTGTACTCGAGCTGCTTCGCGCGCCAGAGCTGCGAGAGCTGCGCGTGCCTGCCGGGATAGAGGCTTTCGCAGCGCCGCATCACCGAGTGCACGTCGAAGAGCGTGCCGTAGGCGTCGAATACTATGGCTTCAAGGCGCAACGGCATGGCTTCCAGGCTCATGAAGCTTCCAGGCTCAGGTAAACTCAAATTAAACCATGATGGACCGCTACGACGAGCTCTACCAAGGCTTTCGCTGGCAAGTCCCGGAGCACTACAACATCGCGCAGGCCTGCTGCGGCCGGTGGGCCGCGGAGCGCGCGCGCTGCGCGCTCTATTGGGAGGATGAGTCGGGCGCCACCGCGGCCTATTCCTTCTGGGATATCCAGGCGGCGGCGAACCGGCTCTCGAACGCGCTCGCCGGCCTGGGCGTGAAGCGCGGCGAGCGGGTCGCGATCATCCTGCCGCAGCGTCCCGAGACCGCGATCGCCTACATGGCGATCTTCCAGATGGGCGCGATCGCGCTGCCGCTTTCCCATCTCTTCGGCCCCGAAGCCCTCGAGTACCGCCTGGATCACGCCGAGGCCTCGGTCGCCATCGTCGAGCCTGCGACCATCGCCAGCCTCGCCGCGATCCGGGACCGCCTCGAGCATCTCAGGCACGTGATCGGCGTCGGCGGTGCCCGCGAAGCCGACGTTCATTCATGGGAAGCTTTGCTCGCCCGCTCTTCCACTTCCTTTTCCCTTGACGAAACCAAAGCCGACGACCCGGCGCTCATCATCTACACCAGCGGCACCACCGGCCCGCCGAAAGGCGCGCTCAAGGCGCACCGGGTGATGCTCGGCAACCTCCCGGGCTTCGTGCACTCGCACGACTTCTTTCCGCAGCCGGGTGACATGTTCTGGTCGCCGGCCGACTGGGCCTGGACCGGCGGGCTCATGGACGCGCTGCTGCCGGCGTGGCACTTCGGCATCCCGATCCTCGGCTACCGCGGCCGCTTCGACGCGCAGAAGGCCTACTACCTGCTGCAGAAATACGCCGTGCGCAACACCTTTCTCTTCCCCACCGCGCTGAAGCTGATGATGAAGGCCGAACCGGAGCCCAAAGGCAAGTACGAGCTCTCCCTGCGCTCGATCATGAGCGCGGGCGAATCGGTCGGCGCGACGCTGATCGAATGGGCGCGCGCCGAGCTCGGGGTCACGATCAACGAGATGTTCGGCCAAACCGAGATCAACTACGTGGTCGGCAACTGCCAGGCGGCCTGGCCGGTGAAGCCGGGCTCGATCGGCCGGCCCTATCCCGGGCACCGGGTCGCGGTCATCGACGGGGAGGGCAATGAGCTTCCTCCCAGCCAACTGGGTGAAATCGCGGTGCACCGCTCGTGCCGCGGCGAGCGCGACCCGGTGTTCTTCCTCGAGTACTGGAAGAACGCACAGGCGACGCGGGACAAGTTCATCGGCGACTGGGCCTGCACCGGGGATCAGGCGAAGAGGGACGAGGACGGGTATCTGTGGTATCAGGGCCGCTCCGACGATGTCATCAAGAGCGCCGGCTACCGCATCGGGCCCGCCGAGATCGAGAGCTGCCTGGTGAAGCATGCCGCGGTGGCGAACGCGGCGGTCATCGGCAAGCCCGACGCCGCGCGCGGCGCGATCATCAAGGCGTTCATCGTGCTGCAACCGGGGTTTTCGGAAAATGAGAAGCTGGTCGAGGATATTCAGAAGCATGTACGCGCGCGCCTCGCGCCCTACGAGTATCCGCGCGAGATCGAGTTCGTCGACGCGCTCCCGATGACGACCACCGGGAAGGTGCAGCGCAAAGAGCTGCGCAAGAGAGAAGCAGCGGCCTTGAAAGCGTGAAGCGCATCCTGCTGATCGGCGCGGGGCATGCGCATCTCGCCCTGCTGCGCTCGCTGAGGGAAGAGCCGCTGCACGGCGCGCGCTTCGCGCTCGCTACCGCGCGCGCGAAGCAGATCTATTCCGGCATGCTGCCCGGCGTGATCGCGGGCCACTATCGGCGCCACGAGGCCGAGATCGACGTCGCGCGCCTCGCCGAGGCGGCGTACGCCGAGTTCATCGAGGGCGAGGTGGTGAAGCTCGATCCGGCGCAGAAGCTGGTCAAGCTCGCCGACGGCGCCGAGCTCGAGTTCGATCTCGTCTCCATCAACGCCGGCTCGCTCGTCGAGCGCACGCTGCCGGGCGCGCATTTCGCGCTTCCGGTCAAGCCCTACGAGCCCTTCTACGACCGGCTGCGCACCGCGAAGCTGAACCGGGTGGCCATCGCGGGCGCTGGCGTGAGCGGCGCCGAGATCGCGATGGCGCTGCGCTACCGCGGGGCGGCGGTGACGCTGTACTCGGAGAAGCCGGCGCTCTGGCCGCCGCGCGCCGAGCCGGTGCTGCGCCGTCTGGGGGTGGATCTGCGTCCGGCAATGCCGGTCGACGAGATCGAGCGCGGGCCGGTGGTGATTTCCGGCACCACTACGCAGGAGTTCGATCTGGTCGTCCTCGCCACTGCCGCGGTCGGCCAGAAGTGGCTGCGCGCGAGCGGCCTGCCCTGCGACGAGCAGGGCTTCCTGCTGGTCGACGACATGCTGCGCAGCGTCGCGCATCCCGAGGTCTTTGCCGCCGGCGACTGCGCCACGCTGCGCTCGGGGCCGCTGCCGAGGTCGGGGGTCTACGCGCTGCGCCAGGGCGAGACGCTGGCCGCGAGCTTCCGGCGCGTGGTCCAGGGCGAGCCTCCGCTCGAGCATCGCGCGCAGCGCGTCGCCCTGGTGCTGATGAGCTGCGGGCGGCGCTACGCCGTGGCCCAGCGCGGCAACTGGAGCGCACAGGGCCACTGGGTGTGGTGGTGGAAGAACCACATCGACCGGCGCTGGGTCAAGTCGCTTACGGTTTGAAACTACGGCAGGTTTAAGCAACCTTGCTGCAACCTGACGTATTATCGCGGTTCCTTTGGAGGAGGACATCAATGCAAAAACTGATTGCAGCTCTCGCTTTTGCCGCCGTTTCGCTCGGCGCTCAAGGCGCCTATCCCGACCGCCCGGTGAAGATGATCGTGCCCTGGGCCGCGGGTGGCGACACCGACAACATCTTCCGGCCCTTCGCGCACGGGTTCCAGAAGCACCTGGGCGAGACGGTGGTCATCGCCAATGTCGGCGGCGCCTCGGGCACGCGCGGCGCGAAGGAGGCCAAGGACTCGCCGGCCGACGGTTACACGCTGTACGCGGTGCACGACTACATCCACTCGACCTACTGGGCCGGCGTGGCCGATGTGCGCTACAGCGACTTCGAGCCGGTCTGCATGATCTCCTCGACGCCCTCGGTGCTCACCGCGAGCCCGAAGACGCCGTGGAAGACGCTGGGGGATCTGCTGAAGGACGCCAAGGCGCATCCGGGCACGATCACGGTCGGCGCCACGCTCGCCTCGACCAGCCACTTTTTCCCGGCGCTGATCGAGAAGGCGACCGGCGCGAAGTTCAAGTACGTCTCCTACGAAGGCCTCGCGCCGCGCATGAACGCGATCCTCGGCGGCCACGTCGATCTCACCGACTCCAACCTGACGCAGAAGGGCAAGGTCGACGCCGGGCAGCTGAAGTTCCTCGCCATCGCCACCGAGCAGCGCGATCCTGAGCTGCCGAACGTGCCGACCCTGAAGGAGCTCGGCTACAACATCGTCTATGAGGTGGTGCGCGGCCTGGTGGTGCCGAAGGGCACGCCCGCGCCGGTGCGCGCCAAGCTGGTCGAGGCCTGCGGCAAGGCGACGGGCGAGCAGGCGTTCAAGGACGCGATGAAGCTGCAGGGCACGCGCGTTGCCTATCTCGATGGCGCCAAGTATGCCGCCTTCCTCGACAAGATCGACGGCGAGAACAAGGCGATCATGACCGACCTCGGGCTCATCAAGAAGTGATGGTGATATGAGGCTCGGGCGCGACGGCATCGCGGGGCTCATTGGCCTGGCGA
>Ga0070696_100002172_pt1 | contig 12926 bp, 17 predicted proteins | sample KBSK1253metaG_FD_65474 | JGI IMG/M metagenome (GOLD analysis project Ga0070696, IMG submission 65474) | Corn, switchgrass and miscanthus rhizosphere microbial communities from Kellogg Biological Station, Michigan, USA - KBS K1-25-3 metaG | ecosystem: Host-associated > Plants > Roots >... | reverse complement strand
TCCGCGCTCGGCCGGACGTCGTAGGTCAGGATCGCGCCGGGCGCGTCCACGGTCTGCGTCGTCGGCCGGGTCATCGTCGTCATCGGTTTGGTCTCCGGTTGCAGCGTGAAGGAATGACCCATCAGACGAGTTCCGACCTCGGATCTCATCGGTCGAGGTCAGGCCGGCAGGCGCGCGCCGTCCTCCGCCAGGATCGCGTCGATCTGGCCGACGGCCTGGATCATGCCCTCCTCCTGGCCCATGGCGAGGATCTGCTCCATGACCTCAGTGCTCGGGAAGTGGCTCTCGATCGACATCCGGGTTCGGCTTCCGCCGATCGCCTCGATCCGGACGTCCATCACCCCGGGGCCCGGCATGTCGTCGGCGTTCGAGCCGTCCTCGTTGGCAAAGCCGTCCTCTACGCGGAGATGCGTCGGCGGTTCGACCTCGAGGATCGTCCAGTAGCCCTTCGGCGTTTCCCCCTCCGGGGTGGTCATGAAGTACTCGACGCGGCTGCCGGGCCTGAGATCGTGCCTGGTGAACGTGGCTGGGTAGCTCGGCGGCCCCCACCAGCGCTCGAGCTGGCGCGGGTCGGCCCAGAGCTGCCAGATGCGCTCGGGCGAGGCATCGAACTCGGCGGTCAGGGTCATGGTCAGTGCGGCGGGATCCTTGCGGACGGCGGTGACAGTCATGCCTGCGTCTCCTCGGTGTTCCGGATGAGGTCGGTCATGCGCTCGACGCGGCCGCGCCACAGCGCCTCGTATCGGTCGAGCAGGCCCCGCGCGAGGCGCAGTCGCTCGATGTCCGTCCGCACCACCTTCCGCCGGCCATCACGTGCCTTCGTCACGAGACCGGCCCGCTCCAGCACCGCGACGTGCTTCTGCACGGCAGCGAAGCTCATGGCGTAGTGGCGGGCGAGCTCGACGACGCCCTCGGAGCCGTCCAGCGCCCGCAGGACAATGTCGCGACGCGTGGCGTCGGACAGGGCGGCGAAGACATGATCGGCATCAAAGGCGTGGTCCATTGATACAACCATACGGTTGTATGACAGCGTCGTCAAGCACCTGACGGCATTACAGCATTGACTTATATCAGCCCCGTCTTATAACATCGCGCCGTGCACGCGTTCGACGTCCTCGGTGACCCGGTTCGACGGCGGATCCTCGAGCTGCTCAGGGAGGGGGAGCAGACATCCGGCGCGATCGCGGCCACCGTCCAGGACGAGTTCGGCATCTCGCAGCCGGCCGTCTCGCAGCATCTCAAGGTGCTGCGGGAGAGCGGCTTCGCGACCGTCCGGCCCGTAGGCGCCCGGCGCCTCTATGCGGTCGACTCGGCGCCCCTGCACGAGGTCGACGCGTGGCTCGACCCGTTCCGTCATTTCTGGAATCAGCGTCTCGACTCGCTCGCGACGGAGCTCGCCCGCGGCAAGCGCGAACGGCGCCTGGCCGCAACCGCCCCAACCCCAACGAAGGAGGGACCACGTTGATCGACATCGTCCGCGAGCTTGAAGCCATCCACCGCGAGGTCGGCACCGGCCGCATCGCCGCCGGGGAGGGGATCGCCGTCCGCCTCAGCCGCACGTACGACGCGCCGATCGAGGACGTCTGGGACGCGCTGACCAGCCCGAAGCGAATCAGCCGCTGGTTCCTGCCGATCAGCGGCGATTACCGGATCGGTGGGCGCTATCAATTCGAAGGCAACGCCGGCGGCGAGATCCTCACGTGCGAGCAGCCGCACCGCCTCAAGGTGACGTGGGCCTACGGCGTCATCACGAGCCCGGCGGACATCTCGGAGGTCGAGATCCGCCTGACGCCGGCAGGCGAGGGATCGACGGTGCTCGAGATGGAGCACACCGCCATCGTCCCCGAAGACCGGTGGGCGGAATATGGGCCGGGTGCGGTCGGCGTCGGCTGGGACGGGGCCATGCTGGGGTTGACGCTCCACCTGCGCGGCGGGTCCGTCAGCGATCCCGTGGCCTGGCAGGTGTCCGCCGAGGGCCGAGACTTCTTCACCCGGAGCAGCGTCGCCTGGGGCGTCGCGAACGAGGCCGCCGGCGCGAGCCCCGAGGCGGCCGCAACGGCCGTCGCGAACACGACCGCGTTCTATGCGCCACCGGCGGGTATCGTGGAGGGGTGACGCCCGAGGACGTGGCCACCCGGAATGCGACCTACCGGCGCTTCGTCGAGCTCGGACGGGCGCCGACGGCCGACGAGGTCGCCTTCGCGACGGGGGAGGGGAGCGAGGCGGTTCGCGACGCCTGGCGACGGCTCCATGATGCCCATGCGCTGGTCCTCGACGATGGCGGTCGGATCTTGATGGCGAACCCGTTCTCGGCGGTCGAGACGCCGTTCAAGGTGGAGGCCGACGGCCGCACCTGGTACGGGAACTGCGGCTGGGACGCGTTCGGGATCGGCGCCGCGCTCCACACCGACTCGACGATCGGCACGACGTGCCCGGACTGCACGGAGCCGATCGAGCTCGAGGTCCGCGACTACCGCCCGACGGACCCGAACGCCGTCTTCCACGTCCTCGTGCCGGCCCGCGACTGGTGGAGTGACATCGGATTCACCTGAGGGTCGATGCTCGTCTTCCGGTCGGAGGACCACGTCGACCGGTGGCTCGCCGGGCGACCGCGCGGCGCGATCATCTCGATCGCGAAGGTGGCCGAGCTCGCCGAGGCCTGGTGGTGGGACCGCCTCGATCCCAGCTGGCAACCGCACACGCGCGAGCAGAACCAGGCGATCCTCGACCGGCTCGGTCTGACGGGGGAGTTCTGGCGGCTCGGCTAGACGAGGGGCTCCGAACGAGTCCGGCCACGTCCGCCTATCGGTAGTAGCTGCGGCCGCTCTTGCGCAAATCCGATGCGACGGCCTGGACGGCACGACCAGCTGCCGCGGCGTCCGTAGCGCCCTTGACGAGTGCCTGCACCTGGCTGTCGATCTCGGCCGTGATCTCCGGCTCCCAGAGCCAATCAATCGGCGAGATCGCGTCGTCGAACAAGGGCAGGAACTCGCGTGCGACCGGATCGGTGATCGTGTCGTTCGAGGCTGCGATCGGGGAGTAGCTCTGGGATCCGGCTGTGACCGCGCGGTCGACCTCGGGCCGGCTGGCGTACTCGAGGAAGGCATAGACGGCGTCGCGCGGCCTGGACGCGGCCGCCGGAAGGGCGAAACCCGCCCATGCCAGGATCGGCCTCGGTCGCTTCGCGCCGTCGACGAGCGGCGGAGGCGCGACGTGCACGTCGAATGGCCTCGGCGCGGTCCCGGCCTCGATCTGCGGCAGCATCCACGATCCCTGGAACGTGGTCGCAGCCTTGCCCTGCAGGAACAGCCGCTGCATCGCGAGGTAGTCCGTCGCACCCGAGCCTTCGAGCATCACGCCGCTCTTCCGAAGGTTCCCGATCGTCGTGAAGGCCTCAATCCACTCGGGGCTGTCGTAGGCCGCGTCGCCTTTCACCGTGCTGTCCGCGAACGCGTGCGGGTCGCCACCGGCCCGCTCCACGATCATCGGCAGGACCCAGGTGAGCAGGATCTGGTTGAAGAACACGTCACCAGAGCAGTGGACCAGCGGAGCCGCCCCGACCTTCGCGAGTGGCCCAACCATGGCTTCCAGGTCCGCGATCGTCCGAGGCACGGCGAGGCCGGCCTCGTCGAGGAGAGCCTTGTTGTAGTAGAGCCCGGTAGTCTGGACCCCGCGCGTCATCGCAAGAGGAAACGCCCGCGTCGCGGTCTCGCCAGGTCCGCCAATCTGAAACCTCGCGGGCACCCGGGCAAGCACGTCGGCCAGGTGCGAGTCCGCCGAGAGGTCGGCCAGCAGGCCGTCGCGGGCCCACGATCGTAGCTGCTGTCCGTTGATCATCGTCAGGTCGACCGGCTCGCCGGACGCGAGCAATGCGCGCGCCAATCGGTCCCACTCCGGCCCGCCACCCGGCAGCGCCCGAACGTCCCACGACAGGCCGGGATGCTGCGACGCGAAGTCGTCGAAGACCTTGCGGAGCGGCGCCTCGGCCATTGGATCGCCGCCACCCGCGATCATCGTGACGGGCCCGCTCGCGGTGGACGGGCTGCCGGACGCGTCGATGGATGCGACCGAGGCCGCATCTCGACGGGGCGCGCATGCGCCCGCAACCACTGAGGCGGCCGTTCCGCTCGCGAGGAGCGCGCCCAGCTTGAGAACGTCCCGGCGCGCCAGCAGCCGGTTCCAGTCGATCGACGGCCGCGGAAGTGCAGGCGCCATGATCCTCCCCGCACCAGCACCATGGGCACCGCAGCCGGGAGTCGGCTGCGCGCACGACCGAGTATCGTTCCCCGGGATGGTTTCCGCTCGCTGACGATGATCGCGGCCGGGCGCAGGGAGCGCGCGCTCGACGTTGCCCTTCTCCTGCCCGTCATCGCGCTGCTCGTGGCCTTCCTGTTCTACCCGCTGATCTACGGGCTCGACCTGAGCGTGAACCGGACCGAGGGCTTCGAGGTCACAGGCTCGGTCGGCCTCGAGCACTATGTGCGTGCCCTGTTCGGCGATGCGGTCTTCCGCCAGGGCCTCGCCAACACGCTCGTTCTGACCGGGGCCGCCGTCGTGCTCCAGACGGGCCTCGGACTCGTGCTCGCGGTCCTCGTCGCCGAAGCACGCCGTGGACGGACCCTGTTCCGAATCGCGTTCGTGGCACCGTTCGTCCTCGCCCCGGTCGCCGCGGGCACGGTCTGGAAGTTCATGTACGCGCCGTTCTTCGGGATCGTGCCAGCGGTCGGAGGGGCGCTCGGGTTCGACCTGTCTGGCGTCGCTCCGCTCGCGGATCCCGCCACAGCGTTGTGGGCGATCGTCCTCGTCTTCGCGTGGCGGTTTGCCGGCTTCTCGATGGTTGTCTACCTCGCGGCGATGGAATCGATCCCGCGCGAGTACTACGAGCAGGGGGAAATCGAAGGCATCGGGCGAATGGCGCGGCTCCGGCGGATCACCTGGCCGCTCGTTTGGCCGCAGACCTTCGCGCTCGTGCTGCTGACGTCGATCGCGACCCTCCGCGTCTTCGACCTTGTCTGGATCATGACCGCAGGCGGACCCGGTCACGCAACGGAGACCGTCGCGACCTACGTCTACACGACGGCGTTCCGGACGCTTGACGTGGGCTACGCACAGGCAATGGCCACCATCCTCATGGTCCTCATCGTGGCCCTCGCCGTCGTCGAGTACCGGCTCCTCAACCCGCGCGCGGAGGCCGCGAGCCTGTGACGACCCGCCTCCGCGTCCGAAGGACGAACCTCGTCCTGGTCGCCCTTGCGCTGCTCTGGATCTACCCGGTGGTCTGGACGCTGACGAATGCGGTCAAGAACACTGCCGATCTGTACGGCGGCCCGCTTGCCATGCCGATCCCACCCGCGTTCGGCAACCTCGCCGAGGCCTGGAACCGGGCGAATCTCGGCCAGGCGTTGCTCAATTCCGCGTACGTCGCGTCGTTGACGGTTGTGGGTGTGCTCCTGCTCGCAATCCCGGCTGCCTTCGCGCTGACACGACTCCGGCCGCCGGGCCGCGCCGGACTGTTTCTCCTCATCCTCGCCCCACTCATCATCCCGACCGAGGTGCTGATCGTCCCGTTGTTCTCGATCTATCGGACGATGGGACTGATCAACAGCCTTCCGGGTCTGGCGCTCGTGAACGTCGTATTCAGCGTGTCCTTTGCGACGATCATCCTCGCCGGGTACTTCCGGCGGATCCCGCAGGACCTCATTGACGCCGGCCGGCTCGACGGGGCCGGACGCCTTGCCCTGCTGACGTCCATTGCGATCCCGCTGGCCCGTCCGGGCATCGTCGCTGTCGGGGTCCTCATCGCGCTCTTCTCGTGGAATGACTTCGCAGGCGCGCTGGTCCTCATCCAGCGGCCGAGCGCGTTCACCGCGCCGCTGGCGCTGACGACCTTCTCCACGTTCTACGCGACCGACGAGGGCCTGCGGTTCGCAGGTCTGGCGATCACGTTCATCCCGCCGCTGGTCGCATTCCTGCTGCTCCAACGCACCGTGCTCCAGGGTCTGACGGCCGGGACGGCTCGATGACGGCCACGCCGCTGCTCGAGACGAAGTTCCACCTGCCGATCACCCACGGTCGGCTCGTGCCGCGTTCGCGTCTGAGCGATCAGATCGGGCGCGCCGCGAGCGCGACGCTGACGCTCGTGTCCGCGCCGGCCGGGTTCGGGAAGACGACCGTGATGACGGAGCTCGCGAGCCGATCCGATGGCGCGCGGATTGCGTGGCTGTCCCTCGACGCAGCCGACAATGACCCGGTCACCTTCTGGACGTACGTCATCGAGGCCATCGACCGCGCGGCTCCAGGGCTCGTGACCGGCGCTCGGTCGAGCCTCACGGGCGCCGAGATCTCCGTCGACGCCGTCGTGACCAGGCTCCTGAACGGCCTGGCCGCAGCCGATCGCGACGTCGTCCTCGTGCTCGATGACCTCCACGTCATCGAGTCGCCGGCGATCCACGAGCAGCTCGGCTACTTCCTGGAACACCTTCCGGCGCGCGGCCACGTGGTCGTGGGCACCCGCGCCGATCCGGCGATCCCGCTCGCGCGGCTCCGCGCTCGCGGCGGCCTGGTCGAGATCCGGGCGAGCGACCTTCGGTTCTCGCCGGCCGAGGCCGAGCGCTATCTCGAGACGATGGATCTGGTTCTTCCGGACGAGGACGTCGCCGCCCTCGAGGGCCGGACCGAGGGCTGGATCGCCGCGCTCCAGCTCGCCGCGCTCTCCCTTCAGGGCCGGGCGGACACGACCGCCTTCATCAATGCCTTCGCCGGCGACGATCGCCACATCGTCGACTACCTCGTCGAAGAGGTCCTGCGGCGCCAGCCCGCGCCGATCCGCAACTTCCTGCTGAAGACCTCGATCCTGTCCCGGTTCACCGGATCACTCGCCGACGCGGTCACGGCGGGGGAGGGTGGAGCCGCGACGATCGAGGCGCTTGACCGTGGCAACCTGTTCGTGGTCGCCCTCGACAGCCAGCGCCGCTGGTATCGCTACCACCACCTGTTCGGCGGCGTGCTGCAGGCTCACCTCACGGCCGAGACGCCGGGTGACGTCCCGGCTCTCCACCGCCGCGCGAGCGACTGGTTCGAAGAGCACGGGGATCGGTCGGCGGCCGTCGAGCACGCGTTCCGCGCCGGCGACCCGGAGCGCACCGCGGAGCTCGTGGAGCTCGTGTCGGTCGAGATGCGCCAGTACCGGCGCGAGGCGACCCTCCGCCGCTGGCTCACGGCGATCCCTGCCGACGTGCTGGCGCGACGACCCGTCCTGGCCGTCGCGCTTGCCGGATCGACCCTATCGGCAAACGAGGTCGATCGGGTCGACGAGCTCCTCACCGACGCCGAACGCCGGCTCGGGGCCGGCGAGCCCGTGGTGATCGTCGACGAGGGGGAGCGGCGTCGCCTCCCGGCGATGATCGAGCTCTATCGCGCGGCACTCAGCAAGCTCCAGGGCGATCTCGAAGGCAACATCGCGCACGCACGGCGAGTGCTGGAGCTCGTCGATGACGACGACGACATCGGCCGTGGCGGTGCCGAGACGTTCCTCGGACTCGCCGCCTGGGGAGCGGGCGACCTCGACCAGGGCTTCGCGTGGTACGAGAAGGGCATGGCCAGCCTCGAGCGGGGCGGGCTCCTGACCGACGTCGTCGGCGCCGGCATCATCGGCGCCGACATCCGGCAGGCGGCGGGCCGGCTGACGGACGCGATGCGGATCTACGAGGACGGCCTCGCCCGCGCGAACCGGACGCAGCCACCGCTCAAGGGTGTGACGGACATGCACACCGGGCTCGCCGACATCGCCTACGAGCGTGGTCGGCTCGACGAGGCCCAGGCGCAGGTGGATGCCGGCCGCAGCCTCGGCGATGAGCTCGGGTTTCCCCGCGAGCCGTACCGCTGGCGCATCGTGCAGGCGCGGATCCTGCAGGCGCGGGGCGACATCGAGGCCGCGCTGGCGCTGCTCGAGGAAGCAGAGCGGTTGTACCTCAGCGAGTTCTCGCCGGACATCCACCCGGTGCCGGCCATCCGAGCCCGAATGCTGATCGCGCACGGGCGAACGGGCGAGGCGCGCGCATGGGCGCAACGCGCCGGGCTGTCACCGACGGACGAGCTCACCTACGTGCGCGAGTACGAGCACACGACCCTGGCCCGGCTCCTGGTCGCCGAGGCTGCCGACGGCGTTGCCGGAAGCCTGCCCGCGGCCCTCGCGCTCCTGGAACGCCTCCTCGCGGCGGCGGAGCACGGACGCCGAGACGGAGGCCGGCTCGAGATCCTCGTCGTCCAGGCGCTGGCCCGGCACGCGGCCGGCGACGGAGCCGGCGCCTTCGCCGCTCTCGACAGTGCGATCGCGCTCGCCGAGGCCGAGGGATATGTCCGGGTCTTTCTCGACGAAGGACCGTTGATGACGCGGTTGTTGAAGGCGGCGGAGAAACGATCCAAGGCGCCCGGCTATCTCCGTGAGCTCGTTCGCGCGTCGACCGGGGCCCTGGGCCCGGCGCCCGTGGGCCGAGGGCTCGTCGAGCCGTTGAGCGAGCGCGAGATGGACGTCCTGCGCCTGCTTCGCAGCGACCTCGACGGGCCCGGGATGGCACGCGAGCTCGTCGTCTCCCTCAACACCCTTCGCACCCATACCAAGAGCATCTACGCGAAGCTCGGCGTCGGGAGCCGTCGTGCCGCCGTGCGGCGAGCGGAAGAGCTCGACCTGATCTGACGGACCTGGGCGTCGCGACGCAAACGTCGGGGCGCTCACGAGCCATCCGCGAAATCACCCGACGAATCACCACGTGTGGTGATGCCCGCTCACCACATCTCGCCCGACGCTCCGTTCGATCGAACCACGCCCATCCATCAGGAGGGCACCTCGAAAGGAGCGGAATGAGCGATACGACCCCGGGTCTCGGCGACATCGGCAGCTACGAGATCCGGACCCAGGGGTGGATCGGCGCCGGCCGGTCGGACTGGTTCGAGGGCATGACGCTCGTCCAGGAAGCCGACGGCACGACGCTGATCCTTTGCCCTGCCCTGGACCAGGCGGCTCTGCACGGGCTGCTCGCGAAGGTTCGCGACCTCGGCCTGCCGTTGATCTCCGTCACCCCGACCCCAAGTCCCCACCACAGCTGAAGGAGCACACCAGATGTCCCAACTCAAGCTCGGAACCCTTGCCCGAGGCGCCGTCGCGGCCATCGCGATCGGCGCGATCGCGATCGGCACCGCCCAGGCCGCCGACAACGGCGGGATCCGTAACTGCGTCGACATCACCGGCAAGCAGGCCAATCAGGTGGGCTGCTACGAGAAGGTCTGGTCCGGCGGCGTCGAGTACCGGATGACGTTCTCGAACGTGAAGTTCTCGGGCAACACGCCAACCGCCCTCGATCCCTTCTACGTCCTCGCGCCCCAGCGCGCCGAGGCGCAGGGCTACTCGCCAACGTTCCTGCACGACCACGTCTCCCGGGTCGCTCCGAAGGACAACGGCGGGACCTACAGCACGAAGCTCCAGGGCTACTTCGTGCTCTGCAGCGGCCAGGGCCTCACCAGCGGCTCCTGCGTCCCGTTCTGGACGGCGCCGGCCGGTGACCCGCTGCCATTCGCGAAAACGGTCGACGGCCACGACCTCACCTCGACGGACGCGATCGAGTCGGCTGCGGCCGCCGGCGATCTCGTCCTGGTGAACCTGGGCCCGAACGCCGTGATCGTCGGCTCGTTCAGCGCCGTCCACTGACCCACCAGGAACCGAAAGGAGCACCCCAATGACCTCGTTCCGGAAGACCGCCCTCGTCGGCGGCATCCTCTACCTTGTGACCTTCGTCGGGTCGATCGCGTCGGCCCTTCTTGTCGGGCCGGCCCTCAACGACCCGTCCTACGTCCTTGGCGCCGGCGCCGATCAGCAAGTCGGACTCGGAGCCATCTTCGAGCTCGTCAACGTGTTCGGGCTCATCGGCTGCGGGATCGCCTTCTTCTCGGTCGTGCGGAAGGTCCACGAGGGCCTGGCGATCGGCTACCTCGCGACCCGGCTGTTCGAGGGCGCGATCATCACGGTCAGCGTCCTCAGCCTGCTCTCCGTCATCACGCTCCGGCAGCAGGTCTCGGCCGGCGCGGACGGCCAGTCGCTCGCTCCGGTCGCCGCAGCACTCGTCGCGGTCCGCAACTGGGCGATCGTCATCGGTAGCAACATGGCGCCGTTCAACGCCTTGATGCTCGGCACGGCGTTGTATCGGGCGCGGCTCGTCCCGCGCTGGATGCCCGCCCTCGGCCTCGTCGGCGCGCCGATCCTCATCTCGTTCGTCGCAGGCATGATCCTGGGCGTGGCGCAGGTGGGAACGGTCTTCCACGTCGTCGCGGTGTTCCCGTTCTTCGTCTGGGAGCTCGCCCTGGGGCTCTGGCTGACCTTCAAGGGCTTCAACGAGTCGGCGCCGATCGCGGTTGCCGAGCGCGCGCGGCTCGCGCCAGCGACAGGCCTCACGGCCAAGGCAGGTGCCGCGTGACCGCGCAGCAGGTTCCAGCCAAGGCCGAGCGGCCGGTCCCGCGTCCGCTGATCAAGACCTTCTGGGCGATCCACCGGGCCATCGTCCGGGCCAGCGGGGGCCGGGTCGGCTTCCGAAGCCCCGAGGCGGGCAAGACCTTCGGCATGGCGCGCCTGACGACGATCGGCCGGCGCTCCGGCCGAACGCGGGTCGCGATGATCGGCTACTACGAGGACGGCCCGAACCTGGTCACCCTGGCGATGAACGGCTGGGGCACGACCGATCCCGCCTGGTGGCTCAACCTCCAGGCAGTCCCGGAGGCTCGCGTGGAGCTTCCGAACGGTCCGCGGCTGGTGGCGGCGCGAGCCGCGACGGGCGCCGAGCGGGATCGGCTGTGGGCGACCTTCGCGGACTACCCCGGCTGGGGTGCGGACCTCGACGCCCTGGCTGCGCGTAGCCATCGCGAAGCCGCGGTCGTGGTGCTCGAGCCACGGGCTGGGTCGGACCGATGAGCGGCACGACAACCATGCGGGTGGGGGAGGGGACGGGGCTTCGCCTTCGCCGCCGGCACCTCTGGCTCGTCCCCGGCCTCGCCATCGCGATCGTTGCGAGCGAGGTGGGCAAGGCGAACGGCGTCGGAATCCTGACGCTCATCGCCTTCGGGATCGCCCCCGACCTGCCGCGACTCATCGGGTCGCGCGGGCGCCTGGCGCACAACGTCCTCCATCAGCCGGCGGCCCCGCTGCTGGCCGTTGCCCTAACCGCGACCGGCCTCGTGCCGATCGTCTGGCTTGTCGGTTCGCTCGTGTGGCTTGGCCACGTCGTGGCCGGCCGTGGGGTCGGCGATGTCCCGCGCAGCAGGATCGGCCGGGTCCCCTGAGCTGAGCCCTTCTTGAGGATCTCTGGAGCGCCGTCCGTCGACGGCGCTTCGAGATTCCCCGGTTAGGATCCGGCTGATGATCCTTCCCAAGATCCGGGATCCTCGCTTCATCACCGTGCGGCGGGGCGGCACGCTAACGGACGACCATCACCGCCTGCTCGCGATTTGGGCGGCTGACTGCGCGCAGCACGTGCTCCATCTGTTCGAGCGGACGCGGCCCCGGGACGGTCGTCCAAGACACGCGATCGACCTCGGGCGCGCCTGGGCGCGGGGTGAGATCCCCTGGGCCGAAGCTCGGACGGCAGCCGGCCACGCCAACGCGGCCGCCAGAGACCTCAGAGGGGCCCCACGACACGCGGCGTACGCCGCCGGTCAGGCCGCGGCCGTTGGCCACGTGGCGGCCCATGAGCTCGGTGCCGCGGCCTACGCGATCAGGGCAGTTCAGGCGGCAACTGTTGAGGACGAGCGTGAGGCGGCGGGCCGCCTGGAGTGCCGGTGGCAGCGCGCTCAGCTCCCCGCTGCGATTCGGGAGCTCGTGCTCGACGACCAGCGCCTCCGCAACGAGCTGTGCTGGTTCGTGTTCGACTGTTGACCCTGGCCATCGGCCGCTCGAGTTCGGAATCCTGTTGCCGGGCAAATGTCGACCACGCAGGGGCGGCTTCGTCGCGATGACAGGAGCAGGAACTCTCCTGCCGCAAATGAGGAGCAGACGATGCCTCAGTTCATGTTGTCCGTGCATACGGCGACTAGCACGCCCCGCGAGCCGATGACCGAGGACCAGCAGCGGGAGGGATTTGCGAGGATCGCGGGTCTGGAGGCCGAGATGGAGGCCGCCAAGGCCTTTGTCTTCTCCGCTCGGCTCAGCCAGCCAGGCGAGGCGAAGGTGGTTCGTCGCGGAGCGGGTCGGCCCAAGAGCACCGATGGGCCGTTCGTCGAAACCAAGGAGCACCTCGGCGGCTTCTATCTGATCGAGGCGCCGGACATGGACACCGCGATCGAGTGGGCATCCCGCGTCAGCGACGCGATCGGCGAGCCGATCGAGATCCGCGCGCTCGTTGGGAGCCGGGGACGCTGATCCGTCCCTATTTCGAAGGCCCGACCCTGCTTCGAGTGACCGAGGAACTTCGCCAGCGAGCGACCGTCGTCTGAGCGTTTCGGCCCGCCGCTGCGTCGATCCCAGCAGAGGACCCGCATCCGCGGGTCCGAGCGAGGGGAGATGGATCGATGAAGCGGACCTTGATCGGGATGGCAGTTCTCGTCCTTGCCCTCGGCGCGCCGATCGGTGCGTCGGCCGGGCGCGGCGAGAGCGTGGACCCGGCCCTCATGCAACCGCCGTTGAACGCGACCTTCGCGCCGTGGGACTGCTGGCGGACGGCCACGGGGATCACGTGCGAGGGCCACCGGACACTGACGGCCGTCGGTGTCGAAGCCGAGTTCGTCTGTGACGGCCGGCAGGTCTACACGACCGAGACGGACACGCGAACGATGCGCCGCTATGGCGACGCGAACGGCCTCGCCCTGAAGACCGTTGCGCACGTGGACATCCGCGGGATCCTCGGCTTCGAGCCGGACCTCAGCGGCCCGAACCTGGCCGGCCGGGG
>Ga0070696_100002170_pt1 | contig 12930 bp, 10 predicted proteins | sample KBSK1253metaG_FD_65474 | JGI IMG/M metagenome (GOLD analysis project Ga0070696, IMG submission 65474) | Corn, switchgrass and miscanthus rhizosphere microbial communities from Kellogg Biological Station, Michigan, USA - KBS K1-25-3 metaG | ecosystem: Host-associated > Plants > Roots >... | reverse complement strand
CGTCCGAGTCGAGGTAGAGGCCGATGAACTGCCGCCGCAGCACCCACTGGTAGGGCACGTTGCGGGTGGCCGGCGCCGCCGCGCCCTCGCGGAACGCGGCCGGGATCTGCAGCCGGTCCGGGGCCACCGCGCCGTTGAGGGCGACCTCGGTCACCTTCGCGTCGATCACGGTGCGGCCGTTCAGCTCGTACTTCACCGAGCGCGCGACCTTCACGCCCTGGACCGCCTGATAGTCGCTCAGCACCGCGTCGTAGGTCACGTCGCCCCAGATGTTGTCGTAGTCCAGCGTGCGGACCCGCGCGGGCAGTCCGGTGGCGGGGTCGAAGGCGACCAGGAGCTGCTGCCCCTCGGCCGCTTGGTACGCGACGGTGGGATGGCGCACGCCGCCCACCGTGATGTCGGGCGCGCCGGTCACCCGGTCGGGGTTCTTGGACATCTCGAGCAGCAGGAGCGGCGAGGTGCGGAGCAGCTCGCGCTGGGTCGCGGCGAGCCGGAGCCCCGACATGCTGTGGGCGGGCGGATTCGACTCCTGGCTCTGCTTGTTGCGCCCGGCGCTGTCGATGCCGGCCACGTAGCCGGCCTCGGCGGTGACGATCTCGGTGAACGTGAACGTGCGCGGCGCCGGGTACTCGAGCTTGCGCACCCAGTCCAGGCGGCTGGAGCGCGCGCTCACGTCGGTGACCATCTCCAGCGCGGACTCGTTGGCGAAGGGCATCTCGCCGCCGGCGACCGCGGACTGCTCGGGCTCCCAGTAGCGCACGGTGGCCTTCTGCGAGATCGTCCTGACCGCGGCGAGGGCCTCGGGGCCGCCCTGGGCCTGGACGCCGCGGGCCACCAGGTCCCGACCTCCGCCCGACATCGAGGCGCAGGCCACCACGATCATCGAGACGATCAGCGATAGGGCGAGCGTCGTTGCGGCGCGCTTCATGGTGGTCCCCTCCGGAGGGTGAATGGTTGCGGCAGTATAACCGAGCTCCGCCGCGAAGGTTCCGCGCCGGCCCTCCGGTCCTCATGCCGAGGCGGGATGATTGGGATAGGATAGGCAGCCGATGACGGCCACCGGGGTCCGCGGCGGCGGGAGGGCCATGGCGCAGGCGGGACCGGTCCGCGGTGGCGTGTCCCGGCGGCGCGTGCTCGCGCTGGCCCCCGGCCTGGCCGCGCTCTTCGCCTCGCGCGCATGGGCCCAGCGCCCCGCCACGGCCACCCCGGGCCGGATCGGCTGGGTGTCCTACATCGGCCGGCCGGACGTGGGGCTCGACCGGCTGCGTGTCGGGCTCGTCGAGCTCGGTCACGCCGAGGGCAAGACCTTCGTGGTGAGCCCGCGCTTCGCGAACGGTGACTTCACGAAGATCCCCGCACTGGTGGACGAGCTCCTGGCCGAGCGCCTCGACGTGCTGGCCTCGCGCGGCCCGACCGTCGGCTATCTGAAGGGCGCCGCCGCGAAGGTGCCGGTGGTGTTCGCCTACAGCGGCGATCCGGTGGCGGCCGGGTTCGCGGACAGCCTGGGCCGCCCGGGGCGCAACATGACCGGCATCACGTTCATGGCGCTGGAGCTGTCGGCCAAGCGGGTCGAGGTGCTCAAGGAGCTGGTGCCGCAGGCCACCCGGATGGCCCTGCTCTCGAATCCCGAGCACGCGGGCGAGCTCGCCGAGTACCGGGTGACCGAGGAGGCCGCTCGCCGGGTGGGCGCGACCATCACGCGCCATCTGGCCCGGACGCCGGCGGACCTGACCCGCGTGCTGGGCGAGATCCGGGCCAGTCGGCCGGACGCCATGCTGGTGTTCCCGGACTCGCTCACCCTCGCGCGCCGGCAGGAGATCGCGGACTTCGCGACCCACGCGCGGATCCCGGCCCTGTTCGGCTGGGACGAGTTCACCGACGTGGGCGGACTCGCAAGCTATGGAGCCGGGGTGTTCGAGAGCTTCAAGGGCATGGCCACGTTCGTGGACAAGATCCTGAAAGGAGCCGATGCGAGCCGGCTGCCGATCGAGCAGGTGAGCCGGATCTCGCTGCGGATCAACGCGGGGACCGCGCGGCGCATGGGGCTGACCGTGCCGCAGGCCCTGCTGGTCCGGGCGGACCGCGTCATCGAATAGCTGCGGAACAGAACGGTCAGGAGAGAGGCATGAGCGAGCGAGAGCTGACGTACGGCGAGGCGGTCAAGGAAGCCATCGCGGAGGAGATGCGGCGCGACCCGCGCGTGTTCCTCATCGGGGAGGACGTGGCCGAGGCCGGCCATCCGTTCAAGACCCTGGTGGGGCTGGTGCAGGAGTTCGGCACCGACCGCGTGATCGACACCCCGATCTCGGAGCCGGGCTACGCGGGCATCGGGGTGGGCGCGGCCATGACCGGCATGCGACCGGTGGTGGACGTGATGTTCGGCGATTTCATCACCCTCACCATGGACCAGATGGTCAACCAGGCCGCGAAGGCCCACTACATGTCGGGCGGCAAGATCAAGGTGCCGATCGTCTTCCGCACCACGCTCGGGGCCACCCGCCGCTCCGCCGCGCAGCACTCGCAGTCGCTCCACGCGTGGGTGAGCCACGTGCCCGGCCTCAAGGTGGCGCTGCCCTCCGGGCCCTACGAGGCCAAGGGGCTCATGAAGACCGCCATCCGCGACGACAGCCCGGTGGTGATCTTCGAGGACAAGATGATGTACCGGGTGAAGGGCCCGGTGCCCGAGGGCGACTACACGATCCCGTTCGGGGTCGCGGAGGTGAAGCGCGCGGGCCGCGACGTCACGATCGTGGCCACCAGCAGCATGGTCCCGGTGTCTCTGGGGGCCGCAAAGCTTCTGGAGGATGTCGGGATCAGCGCGGAGGTGATCGATCCGCGCACCACGTGGCCGCTCGACAAGCAGGCCCTGATCGACTCGGCGAGGAAGACCTCTCGCGCGCTGGTGGTGGACGAGGGCTACGAGCGCTACGGGGTGACCGCCGAGATCGCCTCCGTGATCGGAGAAGGCGCCTTCTACTACTTGGATGCTCCGGTCAAGCGTATGGGTGCCATGGACGTGCCGGTGCCGTTCTCACCGGTGCTCGAGGACCTCACGGTCCCGTCGGAGCAGACCGTCTTCGAGGCCGCGAGGGCGTTGTGTCGCCGCTGATCCCCCTCTCCCCTCCGGGCACGACGATCTCCACCCTCTCCCCTCCGGGGAGAGGGCAGGGTGAGGGGCGAGCCTAGACCGATGCCCGCCAACGTCATCATGCCGGCGCTGGAGCTGGCGCAGGAGACCGGCAAGCTCCTGCGCTGGATCAAGGCGCCCGGCGACATGGTCCGCAAGGGCGAGCCGATCGCCGAGATCGAGACCGACAAGGTCACGGTCGAGCTGGAGGCCCCCGCCTCCGGCATCCTGCAAGACGTCACCGCGCAAGAAGGAGACGTGGTCCCGGTCGGCCACACCATCGCCATCATCGCCGACTCCGCCTCTCCCACCCTCTCCCCTCAGGGGGGCCGTTCCGGCACCCTCGCCCCTCAGGGGAGCGGCGCCGTTCCCACCCTCTCCCCTCAGGGGAGCGGCGCCGTTCCCACCCTCTCCCCTCAGGGGAGAGGGCAGGGTGAGGGGCCCACGTCTGACCGCATCAAGGCCTCCCCACTCGCCCGCAAAGTCGCCGAGGCGCACAACGTCGACCTCGCGCACGTCCGCACCGCGAGCGGCAAGATCGAGAAGGCCGACGTCCTCGCGTACGTGGAGAGCCGGCGGACCGTCGCCACGGCGGGCAACGGCGGGCCGGGGACGATCGTCGCGGCGTCGCCCAAGGCGCGGCGGTTCGCCGCGGAGCGCGGGATCGATCTGCGCGCGCTGAAGGGATCGGGGCCCGAGGGGGCGGTGCTGGCGATGGATGTGCCGGCGGCGGCGGAGCCCACTGGCACCGCGCCCCCCACCTCCGGGCCCCTCACCTCCGCGCCCCTCACCTCCAAGCCCCTCACCCTGCCCTCTCCCCAGAGGGGAGAGGGTGTCGCCGCGGGAGAGGGGGGCGGGATTCCTCGGAGGGGAGTGGAGGACGCTGCGTCCCAGGAGAAGGTGGGAACGGTGTGGCGGGTGATGGCGGAGCGGATGGCCGCGTCGTGGACCAGCGCGCCGCACTTCTTCCTGGTGCGCGAGGTCGCCGTCGCGCGGCTCGGGGCGTGGCTCGACAAGGCGCGCGCCCAGACCGGCGTTCGCATCACGTACACGGACCTCCTGATCAAGCTGGTGGCGGCGGCCATCGTGCAGCATCCGCGCGTGGCGGTCTCGTGGAGGGACGGCGTGATCGAGCGGCACCCGGACGTCAACGTGGGCCTCGCGGTCGCGCTGGAGGACGGACTCGTGGTGCCGGTGATCCACCGGGCCGACACCCTCGGCCTCAAGGAGATCGCGGCGCGGCGCGAGGACCTGGTGGCGCGCGCGCAGGCCGGCAAGCTGCGGCCGGCCGATATCCAGGGCGGCGTCTTCACGATCAGCAACCTCGGCATGTACGGCGTGGACGCGTTCAGCGCCATCGTCAACCCGCCCCAGGCCGCGATCCTGGCCGTGGGGCGCATCACCGATCGCGTGATCCCCGTGGACGGCAAGCCCGCGGTGCAGCCGACGATGGTGCTCACCCTCTCCTGCGACCATCGGGCTCTCGACGGCGCTCGCGGCGCCCGCTTCCTGGGCGCGCTCGCGGACCTGATCGAGGAGCCCCTGACCCTGCTCGTCTGAGGACCCTTGCCATGGCGTTCACCGACCGTTACGGCCTGACCGTCACCACCGACTCGTCCGTCGCCTTCGAGCGCTTCCAGGAAGGCATGGACCACCTGCTGGCCTATGGCCCCGAGGGCGAGACGCGGCTCGCCCAGGCGGTGGAGGCCGACCCCGGCCTCGCGGTGGCGCACACCGGCCGGGCCTTGCTGGCCCTCGTCGCGGGCGACGCCGCCGCCGCGCGCGCCGCGATGGCCCGCGCGCGGGAGACGGTGGGCGGCGCGTCGAGGCGTGAGCGCCAGCACGTGGAGGCCCTCGACGCCTTCGTGGGCGGCGAGAGCGCGCGGGGCTTCGCGCTGGCCGACGAGCACGTGAAGGATTTCCCGCGCGACGCGGTGCTGGTGAACCAGGTGAGCAGCGCGATCGCCCTGGCCGGCGCCGCCGACCGAGAGGAGTATCGGGTCGCGTTCATGGAGCGCCTGGCCCCCGCCTACGGTGACGACTGGTGGTACCAGTCCGCGCTCGCCTTCACCTATCACGAGGTGGACCGCTTCGACGAGTCGCGCCGGCTCTCGGAGGCTTCCCTGCAGAAGTACCCTCGGAACGCTCACGCGGCGCACAACCTCGCCCACATCTCGCTCGAGACCCTCGACTGCGAGGCGGGCGCCGCCTTCCTCGACGAGTGGATGGCGGGCTACGACCGGCGCGCCTCGTTCCACTGCCACATGGCCTGGCACCAGGCGATGTTCGCGCTGCACGCCGGCCGCCACGCGCACGCGATGGAGATCTTCGAGCGCGAGATCCTGCCCTCGAGCAACCCCCGCTCGGCCATGACCGACGGCACCGCGCTGCTCTGGCGGTTGAAGCTCGACGCGGAGGGGGGCGCGCTGCCGTGGCGCGCCCTCGCCGACCTGGCCGAGAAGGTCTCGCGTCCCGGCTTCCTCTTCGGCGAGGTGCACGCCGCCTTCGCCTACGCGGCGTGCGGCGACCAGGCCGCGCTGGACCGGCAGGCGGACGGCCTCCGCGCGCTCGGAGCCAAGGGCCACCCGATCGCGGCCCGCGTGGTGCTGCCCCTCGTGCTGGGCACCGCCGCCTTCGCGGCGGGCGACCACGCGGGTGCCCTGCGCCACTTCGAGCCGGTCGAGGCCGAGATGCACCGCATCGGGGGCAGCCACGCCCAGTGGGAGATCTACGAGGAGACGATGGTGCAGTGCTACCTGGCGCTCCAGCGGTGGGACGACGCCACCCGCCTGATCTCTCGCCGCCTCGCCCGCCGTGCCTCGCCGCGCGACCAGCAGTGGCTCGCGCGCGCCGGCCGGCGCGGTAACTAGTTGCCCGCGGGCGCATGATGATCCGGGAGGCGGGCACATGGCCAAGCTGACGCTCAAGGTGAACGGGACGGCCCGGGAGGTCGAGACCGACGATCCCGACACCCCGCTGCTGTACGTGCTGCGGAACGATCTGGCCCTGACCGGCACCCACTTCGGCTGCGGGCTGGCCCAGTGCGGGGCGTGCACGGTGCTGGTGGACGGTCGCGCGGTGCGCTCCTGCATCGCACCCGCCCGCTCGGTGGCCGGCTCCGAGGTGGTCACGATCGAGGGGCTCGGCTCGCCGGAGCGTCCCGATCCATTGCAGGCCGCGTTCATCGCCGAGCAGGCCGCCCAGTGCGGCTACTGCACCGCGGGCATGGTGATGAGCGCGCGCGCCCTCCTCGCCCGGACGCCGCGCCCCACCGAGCCGCAGGTGCGCGAGGCGCTGGCCGGCAACCTCTGCCGCTGCGGCAGCCACGCGCGGGTCATTCGCGCGGTGCTGCGGGCATCGGGCCGCACGCCGGGAGCGCGCTGAGATGGCGGCCCGGCTCTCGCGCCGCGCCTTCCTCGCCACCGGCCTCGCGGCGGGCGGAGCCCTCATCGTCCGCCTGGGCGGCGACGGGCTCGGCGCGGTCGCGCCCGCGCACGCCCAGTCGATCCCCGACGCGGACCGCTTCCTCGGCAAGTCGCTGGCCCCCGACGCGGTCGACTCCTACCTCGCGGTGCGGGGCGACGGCACCGTCACGATCTTCGTGGGCCGGGTGGACCTCGGCACCGGCTCTCGCATCGCCATCCGCCAGATGGTGGGCGAGGAGCTCGATCTGGCGCCGGATCGCATCGCGATGATCGAGGGCGACACCGCGCTCACGCCGAACCAGGGCGGCACCGGCGGCAGCTACGGCGTGGCCCGGGGCGGCGTCCAGATCCGTCGCGCCGCCGCCACCGCGCGGCAGGCCCTGCTGGGCATGGCCGCGACGCGCCTTGGACGGCCCGCCGCCGAGCTGGAGCTGGCGGACGGGGTGGTGCGCGCCAGGGATGGAGCCGGCTCGGTGGCTTTCGGCGAGCTGATCGGCGGTCGCACCTTCGATCTGAAGATCGACGCGCAGGCCCCGCTCAAGCCGCACGACCGCTTCCGCTTCATCGGCCAGTCGCTCCCCCGGCCCGACGTGCCGGAGAAGGTGACCGGCCACCATCGCTACCTGCAAGACCTGGTGCTGCCGAGCATGCTGCACGCGCGCGTCATCCACCCGCCCGCGCTCGGGGCCACGCTCGAGAGCGTGGACGAGTCGTCGATCGCCGGCGTCGGCGGCGCACGCGTGGTGCGCGTCCAGAGCTTCCTGGCGGTGGTGGCGGAGCGCGAGTGGGATGCGCTCCGGGCCGCGCGGGCGATCAAGGCCCAGTGGAGCGGGGGCCCCGGCCTCACCGACCACGCGCACGAGTTCGACCTGATGCGCGCCGGCAAGATCGAGCGCGACCAGGAGGTGGCCAAGCGCGGCGATCTCTCCGGGCTCACCGCGCCGCCCGCCGGCACGCGCACCCTCAGCGCCTCCTACCGGTGGCCCATGCAGACCCACGGCTCGATCGGCCCCTCGTGCGGGGTGGCCGACGTGCGCGCGGATCGCGTCACCGTGTGGAGCTCGTCGCAGAACGTGCACGGGCTGCAGAACACGTTCGCGCGCGTGCTCGGGGTCGACCGGGCGAAGGTGCGCGTCATCTACCTGGACGGGGCGGGCTCCTACGGGGCCAACGGCGCGGACGACGCGGCGCTGGAGGCGCTGCTGCTCTCCCGCGCGGTGGGACGGCCGGTGCGCGTGCAGTGGAGCCGCCAGGAGGAGCACGGGCTCGATCCCAAGGGCCCGGCCCAGATGCTGGACCTGCGCGCCGCCGTCGACAAGGACGGCGAGATCGCGGCGTGGGAGACGCAGGCGTGGCTGCCCATCGCCACCGCCAACCTCCCCAACATCCCGCTGATCTCGCTGGACTCGGCGGGGATCGCGCAGACCCAGGGCCGCTCCACCGGGCTCATCTACCAGAACATCGACCCGCCCTACACGATGGCGAACCTGAACGCGGTCGTGCACTGGGTGGCCGACGCGCCGCTCCGCACCTCGCCGCTGCGGGCGCCGGGCAAGATCGCCAACACCTTCGCGGTGGAGTCGTTCACCGACGAGATCGCGGCGCTGACCCGCGTGGACCCGCTCGAGTTCCGCCTGAGACGCCTGACCAACCCACGTGGCATCGAGGTGCTGCGGAAGGTGGCCGCGCGCATGGGGTGGCAGCCGCGCCCGTCGCCCAGACGGGTGGACCGCCGCGCCGCGGCGGTGATGACCGGGCGCGGGCTCGCCTACGTGCACTACAAGCACGAGGAGACCATCGTGGCCATGGGGATGGAGGTCGCGGTGGAGCGCGCCACCGGCAGGATCCGCGTGACCCGGGTGGTGGCCGCGCAGGACTGCGGGCTCGTGATCAATCCCGACTGCGTGCGGGCGCAGCTCGAGGGCAACATCCTGCAGACGCTGTCGCGCGCGCTCCACGAGGAGATCGCCTACGACCGTGACCGGGTGACCACGGTGGACTGGGCGAGCTACCCGATCCTCACGTTCCCGGAGGTGCCGAGGCTCGAGCTGGAGGTGATCCAGCGGCTGGACCAGCCGCCCCTCGGCGCGGGCGAGGCCGCGTCCACGCCCGTCGGTGCGGCGCTGGCCAACGCGGTGTTCGACGCGACGGGCGTGCGTCTCCGCACGATCCCGTTCCGCCCGGAGCGAGTGAAGGCGGCGCTGGCGGGACCGGGCGGCGCGGGGCGGGGATGACGGCGGCCGCCATCGAGGTCCGCCCGCTCGGCCCGCAGATCGGCGTCGAGATCCGCGGCGTGGACCTGCGCCGGCTCGACGACGCCGGCTTCGCCCGGATCTACCGGGCGTGGCTCGACCACAACGTGGCGGTGGTGCCGGAGCAGACGCTCGAGATCGACGACTTCCTGGCCTACAGCCGGCGCTTCGGCGAGGTCGTGCCGCATCCCTCGAAGATGACGCGGCATCCGGAGCGGCCCGAGATCACGCTGCTCGGCGCGAACAAGTTCGGCGCCGATGGGACGCTCGACCTGGCGATCTACCGCCGCGGCGCGGAGGGCTGGCACACCGACGGCGCCTACGACGCCGAGCCCTTCAAGGCCACCCAGCTCTACGCGCTCGCGGTGCCGAGCCGTGGCGGCGACACTCACTTCGCCAGCATGTACGCGGCGTACGACGCGTTGCCCGCGCGGCTCAAGGAGCGCCTGGAGGGGCGCACGGGCGCCTTCACCTACGGCGGGCGCAAGAAGGCGACGGCGCTGCTGAACCCGGAGGACCGCGACTGGATCCCGGTCCGCCACCCGATCGTCCGCCCGCATCCGGAGACGGGCCGCCGGGGCCTCTACTTCGATCCGGGCAAGATCCTCTCCATCGACGGGCTCGAGCCGGCGGAGAGCGACGCGTTGATCGACGAGCTGACCGAGCGCATGATCCGGCCCGAGGGCTGCTATACGCACAAGTGGCGGAAGGGCGACGTGGTGATCTGGGACAACCGGTGCTCGTACCACAAGGCGGCGGGCGACTATCCGCCGGAAGAAGACCGGATCCACTGGCGGGTCTCGATCAAGGAGCGGACATGAACGACGTGGTGCGGCCATGAACGTCGTGGCGCGGATGGTCACGCAGGAGCAGGACGGCATTCCGGGGTACATGGCGCATCCCGACGCGCCGGGCAAGCGGCCGGGCATCCTGATGGTCCACCACGCCCACGGGGTGACCGCGGACTACAAGATCGACGCCTATCGGCTGGCGTGCCTCGGCTTCGACGTGCTCGCCCCCGATCTCTTCAACATGTTCGGCATCGCGGGCACCACCCACATCGGCATGGGCGCGGATCTGCAGGCCAAGCACGGCGACGACGAGTTCCTGGGCAAGATTGACGAGGCCTGGCGCTACCTGATCGACCGCATGGGGACCGACCCGGCGCGCACCGGCTGCATCGGCCACTGCATGGGCGGGCGCCTGCTGATCCCGTTCGCGGCCGATCACCCGTCGGTGAAGGCCATCGTGCTCTACTACCCCTCGGTGCGCGACGAGCCCGAGACCGGGCACCGCCCACGGCACGCCTTCCACCTCGCGAAGACGCTCCAGTGCGCGAGCCTCGTGTTCGCGGCCGGCCAGGACTACATCGCCACGCCGGCCATCCAGGGCCCGCTCTGGCAGGCCTTCCTCGCCAACGGCAAGCTCGTGGAGTGGCACTTCTTCTCCGACGCCCAGCACGGCTTCCGGCATCCCGACAACCCGGGCTTCCAGCCCTACTACGCCGACCTCACGTGGCCACTGACCACCGGCTTCCTGCAGCGCACCGTCTGATCCCGAGAGGAGAGATCTGACATGAGCGACCCCAAGCAGAAGTTCAGCGCCAGCTACGCCAAGGACGCCGTCTACCAGCCCGGCCTCCGCAGCTTCATGGAGTACCGCGACCTCGGCATCGCGGACGCCACCCACGGCAAGATGCGCGCCCACATCGTCCGCGTGAAGCAGGGCGGCGACACCCACGACCTGCACACCACCGGGCTCCACCGGCACGAGTGCGACTTCCAGATGTTCTACGTGCTCAAGGGCACGATCAAGTTCGTCTACGAGGGCGTCGGCGAGCGCACCTTCGGACCGGGCGACTGCGTGCTGCAGCCCGCGGGCATCGTGCACAACGAGCTCGAGTGCACCGACGACCTCGAAATTCTGGAGATCTACTCGCCGGCGGTGCACCCCACCGTGAAGGTGGACAAGATGCCGGAGGCCGCGGCGGCCACCCGCTGAGGGAGCTCGTGACGTCGGAGCATCCCCGCTCGCTGTGGGCGGCTACCGGCACGCCGGCGGCCGCCCACGCGCCGCTCCGCGGAGAGGAGCGGGCCGACGTCTGCGTCATCGGGGGGGGATTCACCGGGCTCTCGGCGGCGCTCCACGCCGCCGAGGGGGGCGCGTCCGTGGCGCTGCTCGAGGCCGGCCTGGTCGGCTCGGGCGCGTCCGGGCGCAACGGAGGCCAGGTGATTCCCGGACTGAAGCTCGATCCGCGCGAGCTCGCGGCGACGTTCGGGACGGAGCGGGGCGCGCGGCTGACCGAGCTGGTCGGCGGCGCGGCGGACCTCGTCTTCGACCTCGTGCGGCGTCACCGCATCGAGTGCGATGCGCGTCAGGACGGCTGGCTCAAGGCCTGCCATTCCCGGGCGGCGCTGCGGGCTGCCATCCTGACCGCCCAGGACTGGGGCCGGTGCGGCGCGCCGGTCGAGGAGGTCGATCGCGTCCGGATCGCCGAGCTCACCGGGACCGATGCCTACCTCGGCGGCTTCGTCGATCACCGGGGCGGGGTCGTGCAGCCGCTCAGCTACACCCGCGGACTCGCCCGCGCCGCCCGGCAGGCGGGGGCGCGCGTTCACGAGCGGTCGCCGGCGAGGACGCCGCGGCGTGACGGCGACGCGTGGGTGGTGTCCACCCCGAGCGGCTCCGTGCGAGCGGCCCGGGTGATCATCGGGACCAACGGCTACACGGACCTCGTGGGAGCGCACGGCCCGTGGCCGAGACTCGCCCGCACCGTGATCCCCGTCTACAGCTACATCGCGGCGACGCGGCCTCTCTCCGACGATCTGCGCCAGACGATCCTTCCCAAGGGGCAGGCGGTATCCGATTCGCGGCGGCTCCTCCGGTACTTCCGGCTCGACGCGGCCGGGCGCATGGTGATGGGTGGCCGTGGGGCCATGCGCGAGTCGGCCGACCGGTCCGACTACGCGACCATCATCGGCAGCGCGCTCGAGCTCTATCCCGCGCTGCGCGCGTGCGAGTGGGAGTTCGTCTGGGGCGGCAAGGTCGCGGTCACGCTGGACCACCTGCCGCATCTGCACGAGCTGGCCCCGGGCGTTCACGCCGCCCTCGGCTACAACGGGCGCGGGGTGGCGATGGCGACGGTCATGGGGAAGGTGCTGGCCGACCGCGTGCTCGGCCGCGGCGCGCCGGTCTTCCCCGAGAGCCCGCTCCGGCCGGTGCCGTTGCACCGCTGGCGCCGGCCGTTCTTCGAGCTCATCGTGGCGTGGAAGCGGGCCCTCGATCGCCTCGAGGGCATCTCTCGTCGACCCTAGGGGGACCGACCAATCATGCGGAAGACCATCACCGGCACCGGCGGCATGCTGCTGCTGCAGACGCTCAAGGACGCGGGCGTCGAGTACCTCTTCACCAACCCGGGCTCCGCGGAGACCGGGCTCTTCGCCGCCATCGCCGAGGATGGCGACAACCGGTTGGTGGTCGGCAAGCACGAGGGCCTGGTGGCCGCGATGGCCGACGGCTACCACCGGGTGAGCGGCAAGGTGGGCGTGGTCATCGCGCACGTGATGGGCGGGTCGTATCAGCTCGCGGGCCAGCTCTTCAACGCCCAGGTGGCGGGCTCGTCCCTGCTGGTGATCGCGGGAGACTGGGCCTCCGAGCTGCAGGACTACCGCGGGCTCGCCCCGTTCCCCGGGCTCAGCCAGGCGGAGTCGATGCGGCCCATCACCAAGGAGGCGCGCTGCGCCTACCAGGTGCACACCAACCCCAAGGCCATCAGCGTGGCCACGATCCGGGCGCTGCGGGAGGCGACCACGCCGCCGACGGGGCCGGTCTACCTCTCGATCAGCGCGGAGCTGCTCCACACCGAGGGGCTCGAGGCCACCATCGGCGAGGACGCGCGCTACGAGATCGAGCGCCCGGGCCCGGCGCGGCCCCAGACGATCGACGCGATCGCCCGGCGCCTCGGCGAGGCCCGGTGCCCGGTGCTGATGTTCGGCGACGACGTCTGGCGCACCGGCGCGGCGGCGGAGGCGGTCCGGCTGGCCGAGGCGCTGGAGGCGCCGGTGTTCGCGAGCCGGCAGATCTTCCCCAACTTCCCCACGCGGCACCCGCTCTTCTGCGGCAACTA
>Ga0070696_100002168_pt1 | contig 12942 bp, 3 predicted proteins | sample KBSK1253metaG_FD_65474 | JGI IMG/M metagenome (GOLD analysis project Ga0070696, IMG submission 65474) | Corn, switchgrass and miscanthus rhizosphere microbial communities from Kellogg Biological Station, Michigan, USA - KBS K1-25-3 metaG | ecosystem: Host-associated > Plants > Roots >... | reverse complement strand
TGCCGATGTTCGAGCGCCTGCGCCACGGTGTCGCGGACCCGCTCCACGATCTCGCTGAAGCGCGGATTGCCCTCGAGCCGGTTGCGCAGGATCAGAGAATTGACGAACTGCCCGATCATCGGCTCCAGTTCGACTTGATCGCGATCCGACACCTGCGTGCCGATGACGATTTCGGTTTCGCCGGTGAAGCGGGCCAATGTGGCGCAAAGCGCCGCCAGCGCCGCCGCAAATAGCGTTGCGCCGTGCTCGGCGCTCAAGATTTGCGCGCGGTTGGTCAATTCTCGCGGCAGCACGCGCGACACGATGGCGCCGTTCGTGGTCGGCATCGCAGGGCGGCCGCGGTCCGGGATGACTTTGAATGGTTTGACTCCCGCAAGCTGGCGGGTCCAATAGGCGGATTCGGCTTCGGTGCCCCGTACCCGCAGCCATTCCAGTTGCCACAGCGAATAGTCGGCGTACTGGATCGCGAGCGCGTCGAGCTTCGGCGGCGACTCGTGGCGCAAGGCCTCGTAGATCACGCCCATCTCGCGCGCCATGACGCCGATCGACCAGCCATCGGAGACGATCTGATGGGTGGTCACCAGGATGATCGAGAGCACCGGCGAGAAGCGCAGAAGGGTTGCGCGAATCAGCGGCCCGGAAGCCAAATCGAAGGGCGCACGGGCCTCGATGATGCCGATCCGGTCGCCCTCGGCTTGCTGGGCATCCGGGCTCAAATTGCCGAGGTCGATCTCGTGGAGGCGAAACTGAATGTGCGGCACGATGCGCTGAGTCGGCGCGCCGTCGATCTCGAGAAAGATGGTGCGCAGGATTTCGTGACGTTCGATGATTTTGAGCCACGACGCTTCGAGCACATCGGTGAGCACCCGCCCTTGCAAGCGCCATCGAACCGCGACGTTGTATGAGGCGTTGCCGGGGTCCAGGCGGTCCAGCAACCAAAACCGCTCTTGGGCCACTGAACAAGGAAAGTCGGTGCGCTCCGCCGGATCCGGGGCCTGCGCAGGCGCGGCTTCGCCCGGCGGGCCATGCGCTTTGCCGGGCGGCGGCACCGGTTCAAATATCTTGTTCGCGGGTTTGGCCATTGGTCTCTCGAACTCACCCGGCGCGCCGGTTGCGTTTGAATTGACTCAAGCTGGGAAGCGGCGATGGGGCGCCGGAGGCCGCAGCCTCGCCCGCGCCGGAATCCGCCAAGGCCGCCAGCGCCGCGGCGTTCCGGTGCTGCAACAACTGCTTCGCCGTGATTTTGACGCCGGCGCGATTCGCCCGCGCGGTGATTTGAAATAGCTGTATGGAGTCGGCCCCCAGCTTCAACAAGTCGGCAGTCACGCCGACGCGCTCCAAATTCAGCACCTCGGAAAAAATCTTGGTCAGCGTCAATTCGGTGGCGCTCGTGGGCGCCACGTAATCCTCTTTTGCGCTCTGCGTGGAGTCGGGCTTCGGCAGAGCCGCGCGATCCAGTTTGCCGTTGGGAGACAGCGGCAGCGCGTCGAGACGCACCCACGCCGACGGGATCATGTATTCCGGCACCTCTTCGGCAAGCAGAGCGCGCAGCGCCTCCGGCGGGCGGGCCGCACCGGCTTTCTCGACATAGTAGGCGGCGATGCGCGGCGTTCCGGAAACATCCTCGCGCAATATGACGGCCGCGGCGCTCAATTGAGCTTTCTTCGTCAACACGGTTTCGATCTCACCGAGTTCGATGCGGAAGCCGCGCAGCTTGATCTGATGATCGATGCGGCCGAGGACTTGCAGGCCGCCGTCCGGCAGCCAGCGCGCCAGGTCGCCCGTTCGGTACATGCGGCCCGCGGCGAATGGATTCGGCAGGAAGTTTTCCGCGGTCAGCGGCGCCCGCTTGTAGTAGCCGCGCGCGACGCCGTCGCCGCCGATATGCAATTGGCCCGGAACGCCGATGGGCAGCGGCTGATCGTTGTGATCCAAGATATAGAATTGGGTATTAGCGATCGGGCCGCCGATCGTAATGGGCGCATCGCCCGGGAGGACGCGGGCGCAGGACGACCAAATCGTGGTTTCCGTGGGTCCGTACATGTTCCACAGTTCGCCGCCACCCGCGCTCAGGCGGTTCGCCAGCTCGCGCGGCAGCGCTTCGCCGCCGCACAGCATTTTAAAGCCTTGTTTGGCTTGAAAGCCGGCTTCCAACAGCAGCCGCCAACCGGCCGGGGTCGCCTGCATGGCCGTCGCCCGCACGGCGTCCAGTTGCCGCAGCAACTTGAAGCCGTCGATGACCGCGTCGCGTTCCGCGATGACCACCTTGGCGCCGGTGACGAGCGGCAGAAACAACTCGAGGCCGGCGATATCGAATGAGATGGTGGTCACGGCCAGGAACACGTCACTGGCATTGAGGCCCGGCTCGCGCGCCATGGCGGTCAACAAATTCACGACTGCGCGATGCGATATCTCCACGCCCTTGGGTAGTCCGGTCGAACCAGAGGTGTACATGACGTACGCCAGGCCTTCGGCATTCGATTTGTGCCGCGGAACGGCGATCGATGCGGCCGCGATCGGCGCGCGTTCTTTCCGGACATCGATCAGCGGGACGCCGGGGCCGACCAGCAGGGCATTTTCGGAGCCGTCGGAAATCAGCGCGGCGACGTCCGCTTCGCTCAGGATATGGCGCAAACGCGCCGCCGGATGCATGGGATCCAAGGGCACATAGGCGCAGCCCGCCTTGAGCACTGCGATGAGCGCAATCAGCATGTCGAGCGAACGTTCGACGGACACTCCCACCAATCTGCCGCTCTTTTCGCCCTTGATGCGTTCGCACAGAACGTTCGCCAATTGATTGGCGCGCCGATCGAGCGCCTGGTAGCTCAAAATCTCCTCGCCGAACTGCGCCGCAACGGCATTCGGAGTCGCCGCCGCCTGCGCTTCGATGAGTTCATGCACGCTGCGATCGCGCGGGAAGTCTGCCGCAGTGTCGTTAATGCGAACGAGCAGCTGCTCCCGTTCGGCGGCCGGCAGGCAGGACGCGCTGCAGAGCGGTTGGGCCGCGTCGGCGACGATGGCCTCCAACAGCGCCTGATAGCAGTCGAGCCAATGAGCGACGGTGGCGGCGTCGAACAAATCGGTGTTGTAGTCGCAGTCCATGCGCAGCCCCTGCGCCGATTCGATCACGTTCAGGAACAAATCGAAATTGACGTATGCCTTCGCGTTCGGCACCACATCGATGCTCAATTGCCCCACGTCGATGCGGTCCGCCAGGCGCTCCAGATTGAATTGGATCTCCGCGAGCGGCAGTCGGCCCGGCTCGCGCGGCAACGCCAACTTTCTTACCAGTGTGCCGAAGGTGTAGTCCTGATGCTCGTAGGCATCGAGGACGCGTTTCGCCGTCGCCGCCAGATACTCGGACACCCGGGTCTCGCGGTTCCACGCGCCTCGAATCGGCAGAAAATTCACGCAATGGCCGACCAGGATCTGATCTTCCAGGAGCGATTGACCCGCCGTGGGGACACCGACCACGACTTCGTTCTGGTTCGAGAGCCGCCCCATCAAAGCCTGGAATGCGGCGAGCAACGTGACGAACAACGTGCTGCCCCGGCGCGCGCCGGCTTTTTTCACCGCCTGATGGAGCTTGGCGTCGATGCGCCGGCACAAGCTTGCGCCGCGGAACGACTTTTCGGCGGGTCGGACGCGATCGGTCGGCAATTGCAACGGCAAGGGGCGCTGTTCGAACTGCTTGACCCAGTAGCCTTCCGTTTTGGCCAGATCATCGGCGTGACGCTGCGACTGGGATCGGGCGTAGGCGCTGAAAGGCAGCGCCGCGGGCAGCGGCGGCGCCGTGCCGCGGCAGGCTGCGTCATAGATCTGCGCCAATTCATTCACGATTACATTGATTGACCAGCCATCGCAAACGATGTGGTGCGCGGTCAGCAGCAGAGCATGCGAATCGCCGCTCAGCTTGACCAAGTGGGCGCGAATCACCGGCCCGTTGACCAGGTCAAAGGCGGTACGCGCATCCGCATCGAGCATGGCGGCATACGCGAGAGCCGCCTCTTGCGGCGATTTCATCGACAGATCCGTCGCGGGGAAAGCGAAGGCCTGCGCTTGGCCGATGCGCATCTCTTCACCGGTGGGGCTGAAAGTCGCGCGTAGTGCATCGTGACGGGCGATGAGGCGATTCATCGTCTCTTGCAATGCGGCGGTATCGAGCGGCCCGCGGATCTGCAGGCTGACGGATTCGTTGAAGGCACAGGACGCCTCGTCCCCCAATTGCGCGGACAACCAGATTTCCATCTGGCTTTCGGTCAGGGGCACCGGACCGTCGGTCGAGGGCGGCCCGCCTAATGAGTGATCGGAGGCGCCGGTTGCGGCGGCAATGGCCGTGGTGCCGGTCGTGGCCGCAGTGGCGGCCGGCTGCGGGTTGCCGAGAATTCCGACGGACTGCAATTCTTCGAGGCTGCTCTCGAACGCCCGATAGATCCGCTCGATGTCGCTTTCCGAGTGCGCGGTGGTCAGGAAACAGGGGAACCCGTCCTGGATATGGATGCCGCGCTCGCGCAAGTGGTAGAAGAACAAGGTCGCAAGCGGATGTTCGTTGTGAAAATGAAAATAGAACCAGCTGGCATAGGACTCGATCTTGGTCGAAAGGCCGTGGCTCCTGAACAGCTCGCTGAGGCGTTCGGCCAGCGCGGCGGTTTTCTTCGACAGAGTCTCCTGCAGCGACGGACCGTGTTCCTTCAAGTGATTGAGCACGGCCCAGGTGGCCGCCAACACCAGGGGATGGCGTACGAACGTGCCGGCGAAGAAAGTCACTCCCACCTCGGGGAGGGAATCATCGCCGTATCTCCATTGGCCCCCGTCCAGCGCGTCCATGAATGTCGTCTTGCCCGCCAGTATGCCGATGGGCAGGCCGCCGCCGACCACCTTGCCATAGGTGACGAGATCAGCCCTGATTCCCGTCACCGCCTGCATTCCGCCTGGATGAACTCGAAAGCCGGTCACGACCTCATCCATCACGAAGGCGGTCCCCGATGCCTCGGTGATGTTGCGCACCTCGCGCAGGAACTCGAAGGGCCGCAGATTCGGATGCCGGCTCTGCACGGGTTCGGCAATGACGGCGGCAAGCTTGTCGGCGTTCTCGCGAATCCATTGCAGGGACTGCGGGGTGCCATAGTCCAGCACGATCATCTCCGCCACCGACGATGCCGGAATGCCCGGCGCCACCGGCATTGAACGAGGTGCGGCGCCGGCACGCTGAACGCCCTTGACCAGCACTTCGTCGAATTGACCGTGATAGTCGCCGTTGAATATCACGATTTTATCGCGGCCGGTGACCGTGCGAGCGACGCGCATCGCCGCCATCACCGCTTCGGAGCCGGTGTTGCAAAAAGTCATGCGTTCGTTGCCGGTCATCTCGCAGAACAGCGCGGCAATCTTGCCGGCCAATTCGGCCTGCGGCCCGATGGCAAAACCCGCGTCCAATTGCGCTTTGACCGCATCGACGACGAATCGCGGTGCATGGCCGAAAGCGGTCTGACCGAAGCCGTTGACCAGATCGATGTATTCGTTGCCGTCGACATCGCGCAGTTTCGACCCGGCGCTGTTGGTCACGACGATGGGATACACCATGTCTTTCCATTCCGGGCGGAAGCCCGCCGCAACGCGCGGATCGGCAAGTACCGCCCGATGCGATTGCGTCACCTGCTTCGAGCCGGCGGTTTTCCGGGTGTAGCGCTCGATCAACTGATCGATGTGCCGCCGTTGGATGTCGGTGATTCCACCGTCGGCTGATTTGTGTACCGGCGTGAACACCTCGAAGCGCGAGGGTTGTTGCCCGGCAACCGGCGATGCGGCGGGGGCGGCGGCGTCCGGCCGGCCTGCGGGACGCGGCGCCGTGGCAGTGGCAGCCGGCGTGCGCGGCGCGCTGGCTGGCGGCGTGACCGGTGGCGTGACCGGCGCGGCGCCGAGGCCCTGCAGCAATTCGAATTGACGGTTGATCAGTTGTGTCATTGCCTGCAATTGATCACGGAAAATCCCTTCGACGCCGTTCGCCGCAGCCGATCCCGGCACCGCGGCAGCAGGTCCCGCCGTCACCGCCGACCCCGGCATCACCGCCGACCCCGGCGTCGCAGCCGACCCCGGCATCGCCGCGGCTGCCGCTCTTGGCGAAGCGGCCGCCAGGGGCGCAGCCTTGCGCGCAGGCGCCGGTGCGGACTTGGGCATCTTGTCGTCGAGGTATGCGGCGAGGGCGGGGATGGTCGAGAAATCACCCAGCAATTGCCGGAACGTGATCTTCACGTTCATCTGGCTTTGAATCTTTTGCGCCACTTGAGTCAGGAACAGCGAGTCGTATCCCATTTCCAGGAATGTCGTCTCGGCGTCGAGCGATTCAGGCTTCTCACCGGAAAGATTTTCTAAAATGGCGGCGATAGCCGCTCTGGTGTCATTCATCTCGAGGTCCTGAAGTTGAATCGGCAAAATCGTGTCGCTGCGGGAGAGATCATCGGCGGCCATCGGTGCAGCCGGTGTCGCCGACGCGCTGCTCGGGGCGCCGCCCGGTGCATCGGCCGGTGCATCGGCCGGGGCATTCGCCGCCGTGCCGGTACGGGAAATCTTCGGCGCGTCGATCCAGTGGCGTTTGCGCTCGAATGGATACGTGGGCAGAGGAACCCGATGTTGCGTGCCACCGCGCAGGGCGACCCAGTCGGGCGCCGCTCCCTGGATCCACATGCGCCCAGCGGCCTCGAGCAAACAGTCGGTATCGTCGCGCTCCCGCGCGGCGTCCTGCATCGAGGCGACCACGGGCACGCCGCGTCCGCGAGTGGCCTGCAGGCCCAAGGTGGTCAAGGCGTTGCCTGGTCCCACCTCGAGCAAGATCGCGGCGCCCGATGCGCTCACCTTGGCGACGCCGTCGGCGAAGCGCACCGGTTCCCGCGCATGCCGCGCCCAATAGTCGGGCGAGGTCGCCTGCTCCGGGCGAATCCAGTCGCCGCTGACACAGGATACATACGGTATGGCCGGCGGCGCAAAGTCGATGCGCTGCAACTCACGGCGCAAGGGATCGATCATGGGATCGACCATGGAGGAATGAAACGCATGCGACGTGTGCAGGCGGCGCGTAACCACGCTGCGCGCGGCGAGGGAACTCTCGAGAGCATCCACGTCGCCATTGGGCCCGGCGATCACGCACAGCGAGGGTCCGTTCACGGCGGCGATGGCCACCGGCGGCGCCAGTTGCGGCAGTAATTCCGCCTCTGCCAGACGCACCGCCATCATGGCCCCGCCCGGCAAGCTCTGCATCAGGCGGCCTCGGGCAGCCACCACCGTGAGCGCGTCCCTCAAGGATAGGACGCCGGCCAACGCCGCTGCGACGAATTCACCGATGCTGTGACCTATCATCGCCGCCGGGCGTATGCCCCAGCTCATCCAAAGCCTTGCCAGCGCATATTCAATACTGAAAATGGCGGGCTGGGCGGCAATGGTGGACATCAGACGTTGCTTCGCATCCGGCGAGTTCTGGGCCGGGTACAAGAGGCCCAGCAAATCTACAGGCATCAGCGGCTGGAGTATGTCGGCGCAATGCTCGATGTGCTGTCGGAATTCCGGATGGCGCCGGAACAAATCCCGGCCCATGTCCGGGTATTGAGAACCCTGACCGGGGAACATGAATACCACGTCCGCGCCCTTGGCAAGCCTGCGGCTCGAGAAGACCTTGCCGGGTTCGCGGCTCTCCAGCGTAGCCCGTGCGTCATCCACGTCGTGGGCGAGGAAGGCGAGCCGATGATCGAAAGCACGTCGCCCTACCTGCAGCGAATAGGCGACATCGGCCAGCGGCAGCGCGCGGTTCCCGCGCCAATGGGCGGCAAGATTTGCCCGCATCGCCTCGAGTGCGCTCGAAGTCCTGGCCGATAGGACGATGAGTTCGGCGCCCACCGAGGCAGCGTCCAGCGACACAGCATCCAGCGACACAGCACCCACTGACGCCGCGCCGGGTGCGGCGCGCGGCTGCGCAACGCTTCCTTGTGCGGCCGCCGGCGGCTGTTCCAGCACGATGTGGACATTCGTGCCTCCCACGCCGAAGGCGCTGACGCCGGCGCGGCGCGGCCCGCCGGACTCTGGCCACGGCCGCAGCGCGGCGTTGACGAAAAATGGCGTCTTCGCGAAATCGATTTGCGGGTTCGCGTGCCGGTAGTGCAGCGAGGGCGGCAGCATCTGATGCTCCAGCGCGAGGGCGGTCTTGATCAGGCCCGTCACCCCCGCCGCCGCGTCCAAGTGGCCGATATTGCCCTTTACCGACCCGAGCGCGCAGAACTGCAGGTCGCCGGTTTGAGCGCCGAATGCCTTGGTGAGGCCGGCGACCTCGATGGGGTCGCCCAAGGGCGTCGCGGTGCCGTGGCACTCGACATAGCTGATCGAGCGCGCATCGACGCCTGCCGTGGCCAGGGCCATCTCGATGCAGGATGCCTGCCCGTCGACGCTGGGGGCCGTAAAGCCCACTTTGGATGCCCCATCGTTATTGATGCCGCTGCCGCGGATCACGGCATAGATGTGATCGCCGTCGGCGAGGGCATCTTCCAAACGCTTGAGCAGCACCACGCCCGCGCCGCTGCCGAAAATGGTACCGGTGGCCTCGGCGTCGAAGGGGCGGCAGGTGCCGTCCGCGGACACCATGCCGCCGTCCAAGTGTTGGTAGCCGCGCTTTTGGGGAAACGTTACCGACACGCCGCCGGCAAGCGCCATGTCCGCTTGGTACAGCAGCAGGCTCTGCGCTGCCTGCGCCACCGCCAGCAAAGAAGTCGAACACGCGGTTTGCAGCGTGACGCTCGGACCCTTCAGATCGAGCTTGTAGGAGACGCGGGTGGCTAAAAAATCCTGGCCGGCACCCAGCAGCATGGGGTAGCAGCCGACCTGGTAGCTGCTGGTGAATTCCTCGACGGTCCGCCGATCGCCGCAGACATTGTTGAGAAAGTAGGTATTGATGCTCGAGCCGGCGAACACGCCGATGGAACCGCGATAGCTCGCCGGATCGTAGCCTGCGCTTTCCAAGGCTTCCCAGGAACACTCCAGGAAAATCCGATGCTGCGGATCGGTCAGTTCCGCTTCCCGGGCGTACATGCCGAAAAACTCGGCATCGAACTGATCCACGCCGTCGAGTATGGGACGCGCCTTGACAAAATTCGCCGCGTCGCGGGTCGCCGCGTCGAAGCTGTCTTCCAGTTCCGCGTCCGTGAAGCGCGTGATGGATTCAACTCCGCCGCACAAGTTGCGCCAGAACTGGTCGATTCCCTTGGCTCCGGGGAAGCGGCCCGCCATTCCGATGATGGCGACACCACCCGGTAACGCGGCTTGCTGCTGGCTGTCGGCGCGATCGTTCATCGGGCGTTTCTACGGATGGGTGGGCGCGCGCGCGCAAGTGCCGCCTGTCGCCGCCGGGCTCGTTCCTCGGCGTTTAACATATTGACGGCCGGTGTGCCGGATGCCGACCCCTGGGTCAACCACGCGGCCAGAGCGCTGATTCGCGGATATTGGAACAAATCGACCACGCTCAGATTGTTTTTCAACTGTGCTTTCATTGTGGCGTGCACTTGAATGAGCTGGAGCGACGTGCCGCCCAAATCAAAAAAGTTGTCGTCGACCCCGACGCTTTCGCTGCCTAGAACATCGCGCCAAATAGCCAACAATGCGGCTTCGATCTCATTTTTCGGTGCAGTGGCAACTGCACCCCCTGATAGTACAGCAGGTGGTGCGGGTGCGGGCAGCTTGGATCGATCGACTTTGCCGGTGGGCGAAAGCGGCAGCGCGTCGAGCAGCGTGATGGAGGCGGGCCACATGTAGTCCGGCAATTCCCCCTTGAGATGGGACTTCAGGTCGGCCATCGACAGGGATGTACCCTTGATCGGGGTGACATAGGCCAGTATTTTGCGCGAGCTGCCGGCGATGACGCTGGTGACGGCCGCGTCCTCGATCAGGCCGCTACGCCGCAAGCCGGCCTCGATCTCGTCGAGCTCGATCCGTTTACCATTGATTTTCACCTGCCGGTCGACGCGGCCCAAGAACTCCAGATTCCCGTCGCCACGGCGCCGCACACGATCCCCGGTTCGGTACAGTTTGCTCCGGCCCGTGGCGTCGAACGGATTCGCGACGAATCGCTCGGCGTCGAGTTCCGGGCGGTTCCAGTAGCCGAGCGCGAGTCCGTCGCCGCCCGCATAGAGTTCGCCCTCCTGTCCGTCGAGAACGGCGTTTCGCGTGTCGTCGAGCACGTATACCTGTGTGTGCGCGATGGGTTGGCCGATGGGTATCGGGCCGTCGCCGCCATCGCGCGGTATGCGGTAACAGCAGGTGAAAGTGGTATTTTCCGTGGGGCCATAGCCGTTGATGAGTTGGCAGTGAGGCAGCGCTTTGAGTGCCTTCGCGACATGCGGCGGCGACAGCACGTCGCCCCCCGCGATCAGCTGTCTGAGCGGTTTCAGTCCGTCCAGGCGATGATCCACCATCAAGTGGAACAGCCCCGCGGTCAGCCACAGGGTGGTGACGCCGTGACGCGAAATACTATTGGCGATGTCGTCCAGCGAGGGATAGGGCGCCGTCAATATCGCGAGCTTGCCGCCGTGAAGGAGCGCGCCCCAGATCTCGAAAGTCGAAGCGTCGAATGCCAGGGGGGCGAGCTGCAGGTGAACCTCATCGCTCCCCATGTGTGCAAAGGGATTGTCGATGACCAGCCGCACGACGCCTCGGTGCGCCACCGTCACCCCTTTGGGACGGCCGGTCGAGCCGGAGGTGTACATGACATAAGCGGGATCCTCGCGATTCACGGCGGGCAGGGATCCCGTGGACAGGGATCCCGCGGGTGGGGGCGCGACGCTCCGTGGCGGCGCGGCCGCGAACGCCGCGCGGACGTCGTGGGCCTCCCCGGTCCAGAAGGGCACATCGCCGGCTCCCTGCAGCGAGGGCTGCACCAACATCAGTGACGGCGCGCAGTCATCGTAGACGAATTTCAACAGCTTGCCGGGGTAGGCGGAATCGAAGGGCACATAGGCCGCGCCGGCCTTGAGTATGCCCAGAATCGCGGCAATCGCGTCCAGGGAGCGCTGCGCGTACAGGCCGACGCGCGTGCCGCGGCCCACGCCGCGCTCGCGCAGCGAGACTGCAATGTGGTCCGAGCGGCGCGCCAATTCCGCGTAGGACATTTGCTGCGTATCGCTGACCAAGGCGGTGCGTTCGGGTACTTTGGCGGCAACTGCCGAGAAAACTTCGTGAATCGTCTGTTGTGGGAACATGAGTGCACAACCCCGGCGCGTGGCCTTAGCGTAATCTTTCATTGTGATGGCTTAAGGGCTCAAGTAAAAGTGTCTACCAGTTCACAGTTCGAGCGAAATCCGGCGGCCTTGTCCGCAGGCCTCACCGGGCTATTTCCGGCCGGTGTGGCCGTGGCGGAACTGCGCGACCCCGGTGATCCGGGCTTGTTGTCGGCGGCGGAGCGCTACCATGTGAGACAGGCCGTTCGCAAGCGGGTTCAGGAATTCGCTGCCGGGCGCCTGTGCGCCAGACGGGCACTGGCGGAGTTTCGGGTCGAGAATTTCGACTTGCATGTCGCCGTTGACCGACAGCCGCTATGGCCCGACGGCATGCTGGGGAGCATTACGCATACGGCCGGCCTGTGCGCCGCCGTGGTGGCTCCGCGGCGCACCCTGGCGGCGGTGGGCATGGACAGCGAGATCGTGGGACACGTCACTGCGGACATCTGGCCGGCTATTTGCGGTCCGCAGGAGGCGGACTGGCTGCGCTCGCTGCCCGCATCGGAGCGGGCCGCCGCGGTCACCCTGATCTTCTCGGCCAAGGAGGCGTTCTACAAATGCCAGTACCCCGTGACGGGCGAGTGGCTGGACTTTCACGACCTGGTGGTCGAGCCGGCCGCGTGGGGCCGCAATCCTGGGGAGTTGTCGATTCGGGCGACTCGCCCGATCGCATTCGCCGCGCACGCGAGGATGCCGATGCCGGGCCGCTACCGGTATCACGAAGAATTCGTGTCGGTGGGCGTTGCTCTGCCGCGTGGGTGCACCCTCCCGGCCGGTGCGCCCGGCGCCGCTAGTACGCCTTGTCGTCGCGAAACACCTTGACCACGGTGAGCAGAATGATCTTGATGTCCAGCATCGGCGACCAGCGCCTGAGGTAATCGAGGTCGTAATTCACCCGCGCTTCCATGTCCTCGAGGTGCGAGGTCTCCCCGCGGCAGCCGTTGACCTGGGCGAGGCCGGTGATGCCGGGCAACACTTTGTGGCGCACCATGTAGCCCTTGATGAGTTTGCGATATTCCTCGTTGTGCGCAACCGCGTGCGGCCTGGGTCCCACCAGGCTCATGCGGCCCTGCAGGACATTGATGAGCTGCGGCAGTTCGTCCATCGACGAGCGCCTGAGGGCGCGGCCGACGGGCGTGATGCGGCTGTCATGCTTCGATGCCTGGCGGATGTGCGCGCCGTCCTCGGTCACCCGCATGGTTCGGAACTTGTACACCGCGATTTCACGTCCATCCAGACCGTAGCGGCGCTGCTTGAAAATCACGGGTCCGGGGGATGTGGTCTTGACCAGGATGGCGACCAGCAGCAGCAGCGGCAGCAGCAGCAGCAGTATCGCGACGGACAGTCCGATGTCGGTGAGCCGCTTCGCGACGCCGCGATAGCCGTAGAACGGCGTTTCGCACATCGCGACGACGGGAATTCCGTGAATCTCGCCCGAGCGCGCCTGGATCAGGTCGAAGACGAAGATGTCCGGAACGTAGTAGATTGAGGCCGTCGTGTCGCGCAAGTCGTCGAGGAGGTTCATCACCCGCTTCACGTGCCGAATCGGCAACGCGATGAAAATCACGTCCGTGCCGTTTTGCTTCACGTATTGGGCGACGTCGCTCAAGGAGCCGATGAGTTTGGCGTCGGGCTCCATTCCCAGCCGGTCGCTGCTGCGGTCGTCGAAGAAGCCCGACACCGCCAGGCGCAT
>Ga0070696_100002166_pt1 | contig 12943 bp, 13 predicted proteins | sample KBSK1253metaG_FD_65474 | JGI IMG/M metagenome (GOLD analysis project Ga0070696, IMG submission 65474) | Corn, switchgrass and miscanthus rhizosphere microbial communities from Kellogg Biological Station, Michigan, USA - KBS K1-25-3 metaG | ecosystem: Host-associated > Plants > Roots >... | reverse complement strand
GGATGCACTACGCCTCCAAAACCTTGATCTACCGCCGCCAGGTCTATAAAGCCGGAATCGATGTGGTCAAGAAGCACTACGGCTACGCCCCCTTCCCCATGATCTACGCCTATTCCTGTTCCTTCCTCGACAAGCGGGATGGTTTCTTCGAACCCGTGCCGCCTTCGCCCGCCAAGTACCTGCTCAGTCTCGTCTGCGGATCGTATGAGAACAGCCGCCACCTGCTCCGGTACTGGAAGGAATGGTTTCTGGCCGGGTGGGAAAAACTGCCGCGGATCAAATCGCGGTCGAAACCTTCGCGGGCAGCGTAACTTCGCGGAGCTGTTCATTCGCCAGCCCCCAGTCGTCACGGTTGAAAATCATGGTCGAACCAAACCTGCGCATCTGCTCGGCCCAGCCGACCAGTTCCCGGTATGCGAGCCACGGAATGCCCCGGTCCTCCATGCGCGCGAAAAGCTTGGCTTGCCCCTCCGGAGTCCAGCCCGAACCGGTGGCGTGCTCGATGTGGTAGATGCGCAGCGGATCGCGCAGAATCTCCTGCGGCGCCCCGCCATGATGCGCCGCGTAACAAAGTACGGAATCCAGGTTCATCGAGAAGATCTCGAACTCCGGATACGCACGCAGATCGAACCAGTGCTCGCGAGCCATGAGTGTGAAATCACCACATGCGTTGGTGTGCAGAAACACCGGAGTGTTTTGAGAGCCTGCGGTAACCTCGCCCGCTTCCGGCCGCCGCCCCAACAAACGGCGCACGATGGAGCCCGCCGGCAGCGGAACCTGAACGTTACCAGCTCCCGTCTTCATTCGGCCCAGCACATCCCGAACCTTCGCCAGAAGAGTCAACACTTCGGTCAAGACCCCGGCCCGCCGTCCTTCAATCAGCCGGCTCATCCGGCCCTTGCCCCATTCGCAGCGGAACACGCAAAAGTTCACGATGCGCGGATCATGTGGCGACGGGTATCCTCCACCAACCACGTGAAAACGGAAGGACCGGCAGCCCGGGGGCAACTGCACCCTTACCTCGGTGCGACCCTTCACCACGATCGATCCGGTCTCAACGTGGCCGTCCACGATTGCCTCCAGGCGAAACGCGCGCCCGCCCGAGCCGAATGCCGGCTGGATATCGAAAATCAGCGGAGGCGGCGGCTCGCACGGCGGCCCCACAAAGACTTCAGCATGGTTGTCGACCGCGCGATAAACCCGCCGTCCTTCCACGCCTTCGACCGTGAACCAGCCCGCTCCGAAAGTCACGCCCGAATCGGGCGGCGCGATATCCCGCGTCTCGAGCGCCCTGCGCCCATCCCGAGTGACGCGGAAAGTGCCTTCGCGCGCATTGATTCGTAGCAAATGGCTTTTGCAATACGCCAATTGCTCTTCGACCCCGCCGCCGGCCGGCACGCCCGACATCGCATCATGCCGGTCGATGCGGTACATGCGGCCGCGCTCGAGCTTTCCCTGGGCCAGGTGCTCCACCAGTTCGTCGGAAAAAAGAATATCGATGTTCGTCGCCAGGATAAATTGCCCGCGCGCCCGCCGGATGCCCACGTTCTTGGCGATCATTTGATAGAGGGGCAGGTCTTCGCTATGCCGGTAGCGGCGATGCAGCTCGGCCGGCACCTCGATCAATCGCACCGCGCACGCGCCCGCATCGGAGGGCCACTGCAAGGCTTCCATCAAAGACGGACGCCCGTCAGGCGGATTCCATTCCACGATGATCAGCTCGCTCGACAGCCCATGCCGGTTCGCCTGACTGATAAAGCCGCTCACAAACGCCTGCATGCGGCCCAGCAGGTTGCCGCCATGATCGTCGTTCCGCGCGGTGACCACAACCGATAAATATGGGGTTTCGCCCTTCACCATGAGGTGTTCCGCAAAAACCTAGGTTAGCGAAATTTCAAAGTTTGAGGATCTCCACCTCTGCTCCTGCGTTAGCCAGCGCCTGCAGGCGGCGATCGAAGGTTGCTAATTTAGCCTTGTGTCGCCGAGCGACCAAAAACAGATAAGCGTCAGTCACTTGTTTGCTGCCGAGAATCCTTTGAAGCAAAGCTTGTGCTTCCCTTCCTGTCGGCGCCGGTAACGACTCGAGGTACACATGCAGGTGATCCTTGGTCATCTCAGCGAGTAACACAGCCGCCTCGGCTGGGTTCTTCGCTCCGGGAATTACTGTGGGGTTCGATGAAATCCGTATGAATCCGAGCTGCGTCAATGCGCAGGTTGCCCATTGGTCACGACTTGCCTGAAAGCGGTGGCTTGCCGCGGCATGAAACTGATGATGCGGCCAAGCCAGCGCGAGCAACACGTTTATATCGAGGAGCAGCAGACTCAAACAACGCCTTCGTCTTCGAGATAGCGCTGAATGCGGGAGGCAGGAACGATGGGCGCATCGCTCGGCACATCGAATGTGGGAAACCGGCGGGAATTTCTCCGGAGCGGAGGCTTCGGAGGCGTTAAACCACGGCGTATGAGCTTGGAAACCACTTTTCCGAATCGCTCGCCGGACAGTCGCGACAAGTGCATCGCGGCATCGTAAACATCGTCATCCAGCGTGAGGGTCGTACGCACATTCCCTAGTTTGATACGGTGATACGGTGATGTCAAGATCACAGAGCATCATGTGCCCTGCGGCAGCCGAAGCCCGTATCGCGCCTGTCTGCCCGTGATCGCTTCCGTATTACATACCAAAGCTTCAGTTCTACAGTGTCGTTCCAGGCTTCTTCCGTGATAAATAAGTGCGCCCTGCGATTTCGGCCGGTTCGAACGCACATATCATGTCCAGGGCCCAGTCCGTTCACTTCAACAGGATCCCGGGAGAACCGCGCATCCGCGCAATTTGGCGGCGATATCGTTGCACCATTGGCGACCGCGAGCGTCAGCGCACCACTGTTTCGGTCGGTGACCATCACATCGATCTCTTTCGCGACTCGCCGCGAACGATTCACGTCCCCGGGACAGTAAACCCGCCCTGTATCCAATCCGCGCCGCAGGACCGGCGCATGGCTATCGTCCCGGAGCCGGCAATCGGGTCGGTGGAAGGTCCAATGGAATCACAGGTCACGCCGGGCGCATCACATCCCGCGAGAGCCAGCGCGATCGTGCCCAGATCGTGGATGCCGCCGGCCGCCAGGTCGACGTTGCGAACGAGGGTCTCGCGGAATCCCTGGGCCCATGCTCCGATCGAGTACTTGCCGGGAGCCACCTTCGTGATCTCGAACGCGCCGCGGATGTCGGCACGGGAGCGAATGAGCGCCGAATGGTCATTACCTTGTCCCGCGGATTCCGGCGCCTCCAATCTGTGATCCAGCGGCTGCAGAGAGAAAGCGCAGGGCAACCACAGAGAGAACTACGACGCCCGTCACAGCCGTCATCGACCTTGCCCCCCAAAAAATGAAAACCCGGCGAGTTTGGACCTCGCCGGGTCGAGAAGGAACGGCAGTCAGATAGATCGTTATTCCGAAGGAGTCACGAAGCTCGCCACGAACGCGCTGCGCTTGTCCGGGCTGCTCCACTTTTGGCCCAGTCCCTCGCCGCTGAAGGTGTGCGCCACGGCGACTGCGGGCATCGCGTGTTGCACTTTCGTCAGCGGTTGGTACCAGACTTCTTCATTGCGGCAAATGTGATCGTTCTCGTTCATGGCGCGCGTCTGAATCTTCGCCAGCGTGCCGGCGGTCAGAGTGACGTTCATGCCATGAAGGTTGTTATTGGCAACCGCCAGCTCGATGGGCTGATAATCCACCCGCACCACATCCTGAAGCAGATCGCCGCCCATGCGCTTGGCAAAGTTCTGGAGCGCCAGACGCTGCTCGGCATTGGCGCGGCTGTCCACGATCAGGATCGCCTTCACCGGATAGGACGAGTGGTAAACATCGCCCAGCGTCGATGAAGCTCGAACCACGCCGACCACGCCTAGGCCGTCGAGCGATACGCCCGACCATGCGCCCTTGGTCACCTTCCAGCCGAACACGGCGAGTTCGCCGGTCAGCCCGACCTCGGAATTCGCAAAGCACGGACCTGTATAGACATCCGCTGTCCGGGCTTCAACATAGTCGCCATAGATGCTGCCCGAACCAATGCCAGCACCGAAACTCAAAGAGGTAGCCAGGGACAATACCAGGATCGTCCACAGAATGCTTTTCATCCTAAGTCTCCTATACTTCGGAGTATACCACCGGATAGCCCTCGCGGCGGCAAAAATTGGGCCGCCCCGGGCAGATCAAAGCGGTTCGTAACAGTTCCGGGCCGGATTGCATTCATAGTCATCCACCAGTTTGCTATCCGGCCCTAAACAATTGTACGTGTGCTGGCACCAGAAGGCGCGATCGTTGCTTCGCTGGACGGTAGGGTCCCACGAAGCCTCGATGAACATGCCCTTCCAGCGCAGCTTGGCGCAGCGTTCCCCGCCGATATTCGTCAGCCCGGGACGCTCGCCCGATTGCGGGGTCATCTCAACCCCTGGCGCCGATTGCCTCGAGCAGCGCCCGCTTCACCGCCACTCGCGCCAGCTGCACCTTGTACGCGTTCTGGCTGAGCGGTTTGGCATCGGCGAGGGCGGCCTTCGCGGCTTCCTCGGCGGTTTCCTTCGTGATCGCCTTGCCGGCCAGCGCTTTCTCGCCAGCCGCGGCCGACCACGGGGTGGGCGCCACGTGCCCCAGCACCAGCCGTGCCGACGACACCGTGCTGCCCTTCATCTTCAGGGCAACCGATGCGGTCGCGAGCGGCCAGTCCAGAGCCTCCTTTTGCCGTACTTCGTAGGTCGCGTTCTTCGTGCCCTCGTTCGGAACCAGGATTTCGGTCACGATTTCGTTCGGCAGCAGCGCGATCTCCCGCGCGTTCGCGTTCTGAGGAGTCACGAAGAATTTCGCCGCCGCCACCTCGCGAGTTCCCGAGGATGACGCCAGCTTGACCTTGGCATTCAACGCCACCAGCGCCGGCCCCAGGCTCGACGCGCTGACGAAATACGCCGGCCCGCCGTTGCCCAGAATCGCGTGATAGCGGTTCTCGCCGTTCGGCACCAGCGCCTTGCCGTCTTTGAGGCCAAGCAGGCCGTAGCCCTGCCGGAAATACCAGCAGCGCGGCCGTTGGCAGAGATCGCCGCCCACCGTCCCCATATTGCGGATCTGCGGGCTCGAAACACCGCGCGCGGCCTGTACCAGTGACGGAAACGCCTTTCGCACCTCGGCATTCTCGACGAGCTCATCGAGCGTAACGGTTGCGCCGATGCGCAGCGCCCCCTTGCTGTTTTGAATCCCGCCGAGTTCCTTGATGCCCTTGATGTTCACCACCCGTTTCGGTGTGGCGAGGTACTCCTTCATGAGACTGATCAGATCGGTGCCGCCGGCCAGCACATCGGCCTCGCCCCATTTGTTCCCGAGCAGCCCTAAAGCTTCCTGCAATGTTGTCGGATTTGCGTATTCGAAGGTTTGCATGTTATGCACTCCTCTTTTCGAGCGCTTCGAGCACCCGGTTAGGAGTCAGCGGGACATTCGTAACGCGAACGCCGATCGCGTTGGCGACCGCGTTGGCGATAGCCGTGATCGTCGAGATCGCCGGCGGCTCGCCCAGTCCGATAACGCCGCGCTTGTCGTGCTCAGGCGTAATGTCGAGGTGCGCCACAATCTCGCCGATATCCCCGATACCAGCCAGCTTGTTGAACTCCATCTCGGCGTTCAGCATGCGCCCTGTCTGCTCGTCCATGATGCGTTCTTCCATCAGGGCCGCGCAGATGCCCATAATGCAGGCGCCGTGGATCTGGCTCTCGGCCGTCTTCGGATTGATCACCAGGCCCATGTCCTGCACCGCCACCATTTTGTTCATCCTGACGATGCCGGTCTCGATATCCACCGAAACATCCGCCATTTGCACGCCGCCGACGCCGCTCGAATTCAGCCCGCCCGGATTGCGCTGGTCGTTCGCTCCCATTTCGGAGATCTTGTTTACGCCCAGCTTCTGGCAGGCCGCTTTCCAGGTGAGGCTCTTTGCGGAATTGCCTTTTACCTGGATGCGGCCGTCGACCGCCTCCAGTTGATCGGCCGGTGAGCCGAGCGACGGCGCCACGGCTTCGAACAGTTTTTCGAGCGCATTCACAGTGGATTTGCGCGTCGAGGAAGAAACGCCGCCGACAGTGGTCGAGCCGCCCGAAGGACCGGATGGCGGCAGTGAGCTGTCGCCGATCTTGAGCGTGATGGCTCCCATCGGCAGACCGAGGGTTTCGGCCGCCACCTGCGTGATGATGGTTCGCGTTCCCGTGCCCAGGTCCTGGCTGCACAGTTCGAGCTCAACCGTGCCGTCGGGATGAATGTTGGTCCGGCACTGGCTGTTGTGCCCGCCGCCGCCCCAGGTATGAACCGCGAGACCCAGGCCCCGCTTGATGTTGCCGGAGCCGGAATCGCCTCGCTGATGCCACTTCTTTTTCCAGTCGATCAGCTCGGCGCCTTTCGCCAGTTGCGCGCGATAGACATCGGCGCGCTGCGTCAGCCCGGCGTTTTTGTCGAAGACTTCAAGCGGATCCATTTTGATCTGCGCCGCGAAATCCTCGATTGCCGTGCAGGTCAGGTAGCAGGCCTGCTGGTGGTTGGGCGCACGCCAGGCGCGCTGGCCGCCCGCGTTGATCGAAACCGCGGTGTGATTCTTGCGCTGGTTCGGAACGTCGAAGACATATGGAAGAGGCGGGCTGCCTCCGCCGCCGAAGCCGCCGGTCGCCCAGGACTCCGATTGCCACCCCGTGATGGTACCGTCCTTCATTCCCGCAACCTTCACCTTCGCGTACGCCGAAGGCCGGTTGCCGCCAATCATCAGCTCGGTGGCGCGGTCTAGAAACAGCTTTACCGGCCGGCCGCCGCTGGCTTTCGAAAGCTGCGCGCACTCGACGCCCCAGCGGTCCGCGCCGAACTTGCTGCCGAACCCGCCGCCCACATACTGCATGGTGACGTGGATGTTTGTTGCCGGAACCTTGAGGTTCTGCGAGAGATCGCCGCCGATGCCCGAGACATTCTGGGTGGAGGGCCAGAAGTTCACGTGATCGCCCTTCCACTCGATGCTCTGCCCGTGCGGCTCCAGGCAACAGTGCGTAATTACCGGTATGCCGTAATAGCCGTCGATCGTGGCTTCGGCTTCCTGGAATGCTTTGTCGGGATCGCCCTTGGTCTGCTCGCCAGCCGCCTTGGCACGTGGACCGGCCTTGGCGAGATCCTCTTCCTTCACCAGGTGCGGCAGAATTTCATACTGCACTTTGATTTTGGTCGTGGCGTCGATGGCGACCTCTTCGGTCGTCGCCGCCACCGCCGCGATCTCGGTGCCCTGCCATTGAATCTCAGTGCCCGGTCCGGAAAGGACGCGCACTGCCGTGACCCCGGGAATTTTTTCCGCGGCGCTGGTGTCGACGCTCACCACGCGGGCGTGCGCATGGGGTGAGGTGAGCAGCGCGGCATGCAGCAGATCCTTCTGATTGAGATCGGTTGCATACTTGGCGCGGCCCGTGGACTTCATCGGTCCATCCAGGCGCTTGGTCGCCTTGCCGATCATCTTGCGTTTTTCCATCGGAGGCCAGCTATAGTCAGGCATTTCGTCCTCCTCTCATTTCCTTGGCTGCTTCGAGCACGGCTTTGCGGACACCCACATAGGTTCCGCAGCGGCAGAGATTGCCGCCGAGTCCCGTCTCGACATCCTCCAAGGTTGGATTGCGGTGCTTGTCGAGAAAACCTTTGGCCGCCATCACGAATCCCGGCGTGCAATAGCCGCACTGCTGGGCGTCGTGATTGACGAACGCCGCGGACACCGGGTGGAGCTTTCCGTTCGCCGCCAGGCCTTCAATGGTCTGTATGTCCTTGCCCTGCGCGTCGATGGCGAGCACCGTGCAACTGTAGACCACCCTGCCGTCCATGATGACGGTGCAGGCGCCGCAGGTCGCGCGGTCGCAGACTTTCTTGGCGCCGGTATGGTCCAGGTAGTTGCGCAGCGCATCCACCAGCGTGACGCGCGGCTCGATAGTCAGATTGAGGGGCTTGCCGTTGATTTTGAGGGTAACGGGGACCGCCCCGGGTCCCGCCGTGCCAGCCGGCGCTGCCGTCGCCGTGCTTTGGAGAAGGCCGCTTCCAAGCGCGCCCGAACTGATTCCGACACCACGGATGAATCCGCGGCGTGAAAATCCGTTTTTGGGTTTGATGGGAGCGTCAGGATTTTTCTTTGAACTCACTTTAGACACCTTCCTTTCGCGTCCTTCCAGGGGTTCTGTAATGAGAAGATTCCGGTTGTGAAACCAGTCAACTATATCAAAAAAAGAAAGAAGGGCACAACGGAGCAAGCGTTACATCCTCATGGATGCCGAGGTGATGTGCAGGGCGCGAGCTATCCGGGCGCCATAAACAGGCGCAGGCCAGGAATATCGCGGAAGTCACCGGGATTCAAAGTCCAAAACTCCGCATCTTTGACAATCGCATGCGCCGCGATCGCCAGATCAATTTCCCTGCCGCGCGCCCGGCGGACAGCCTTGTAGAGCGCCGATGCCCGTACGGCTTCCGGGGAGCCGAATGGGACGGCGGCGGCAGTTGGAAATAAAGCCTCCTGCGCCGCCAGTTCCTCTCGCCGTCTGGGCCCGCGCAACCACTCGTAAAGAACGATCGCCGGAATTAGCATCCGCTCGCCGCGCTCGATGTTTTGCCGCAACGCGCCAGCCGAACGTTTTGGGCCCGTGAGCGCGTCAATCAGTATCGATGTGTCGATAACGATCATCCGTGCGGCCCGGATCTTCGGCCGCCGGCCCGGCGCGCCCTCCGCACATCTCGCAGCTCACGTTCGGTTTCGGCCGCCGGACGCACCGGAATCTTCGGGACCAACTGATCGAACAGCTGCAGCTTGTGTAACCGTTCCCGCTCGCTGAGGCGGCCGAGGCGGTCGTGGAAATCCAGGATTGCGTCCCGCACAACCTGGCTCTTCGGTTTCGCGAGCTGGTCGGCGGTCTCGTTCAAACGCGCGATGGTGGTTTCATCGAGTGTGAAGGTAACCTTGACCGTTGCCATACCGACGCCATACTACCATATTAAAGCCATATTGGCGGCCGGGCCGCGGGCTGTTTGGGTTAAGCCCCATATAAATGTAAAGTTTAACTTGTGAGCTATCGACACATCTCTAAAGTTTTGATATGATTACTGTTGAAGAGATGTGTAGTCTCCCTCTCAGCCGGTGGTCGGTCTGAGTTTCCCCCCACCCGTAATGCCGTACAAAGGAGCATAACGTAGCCTTATGGCTGCTAATCCGTATAATCAAGGAGCCCAGGTCGAACACTCGATTTTTGGCCTAGGTACTGTGCTATCAATCAATGAAGAACGCATTGTGATCAAGTTCGACGATCACGGTGAAAAGAAATTTGTCACCCCGATGGTGGTCGCTTCGCTCAAAAAGAGCGACCGGCAGCCCCCCGCGGAAAAACGTGCCTCACGCAGGAAGAAGGCTGCTGCCCCGGTAGCGGCGCATTAGCTTCCCACCCAGGAAATATCCATTGAACGCCAGACAAAAACGTCTCTTTGAAGACGCTCGCAAGAAAAATCCTCATCTGAAAATGCCTGAGTCCCAGACGGTCTCCAACTGGACCGAGGACGACCTGGCGCTGATCAAGCAGGGCGTCGGCGACAAAAGCAGCCGTCCGGCATCGGCCGCGACCGGCGGGAATCCATCGGAACCGACGGGCGCCGAGGGCGGCTCGGTGGTCACATACTTCGAAGACAAAGGCTTCGGCTTTCTGCGGCCGGATAACGGCGGACGCGATGTGTTCTTTCACATCTCGCGTTTGAACGAAGGCCAGCCCACCGACCTGGTACCGGGCGCAAAGGTGATCTACGAGCTCGGTATGGATCGCGCGGGCAAGATGGCCGCGTCGAGCGTGCGCGTGGTCCCCAAAGAAGCGTAACTCACTCCTAACGCAGCGCAAAACACCGAATCGCGTGGTCGCGAAGCGTCCCGTTTACCGGGTTTTTTGGGCCCGGATTGCTAACGATTGCATCTTCGTGGCGTCTTAGCTTTTAGATGAGGCGCTTGTTCCACAACCGGATGCGGATGGCGGCGGCGATAACGGTGATTCTGATCGCCGGGCTGGTGGAGACCCGCGCGGGCGGCGCGTACTGCAGATCGAACTTCCGAAAGTATTTTGAAGGCTTGAGTGTGGCGGAGGCGCGCGTCAACCCAGTGGAACGGTTTGTTTTTAGCCTTCTGCTGAGCAGTGCCAAGCCGGATTCGCAAGCGAAACCGCATTCCCACTCCACGGAACACAAACAACTGTAAGCATTCTTGCCGTTTCCAGCGAGTGGGTGGGTGAAAAGCCGAGCCCGGCGCTCAACCCTTCTTGGCGCTCTTCTTGGTACCAGTGCCCCGGCGTGCGGGAGGAGCTGCTTCTTTGCCCGGCCAGCCGGCGACTTTCTTCTTCTCGACGTCAAACGTCACGTTGAACGGCTCTTTGGTGAATGAGCTCGGCACGCCGGCGAACTCGATCTCGGTGCCCGGGTCGGCTTTGCCGGGCAGAGGCGCATCGAGAATCAGGGTGACTTCGGGGGTGTTGGCATCCATGATCGCCAGCACCAGCTCTTTGGGCCGCACCGCGGGCTTGCTCGAGATCAGCCTGCCCTTGAATTTTTCGATGTTGTTTGCGCCGCCCGGCACTTCAGCGCCTTTCATGGCCGAATTGAAATACTGCTCACCGTTCGGACCCGTCAGCTCCTGCTTCATATTCATCCACAGCGCCAGCGAGGGATTCTCCTTCTGGAATTTCGCTTCGTTTTCAGCCTTCAGCTCGTTGACGTCCTTCAGCTTGTAATCAGCCGGAGGAAAGGGCTGCGCCTTGGCGAGATCGCGCAGCTTTTTCAGCTCGGCGTCGTCCTGCCCGTGGAAGCGATTAAACGCATTCACGAAGTATGTGTCAATTTGCTGGCGCGCCTGCGCAGCGAAGCCGCCCTGCGCCGGTTCGAGAGACGCCGCGCGCGCGAAATGATACAGCGCTTCGGCCTGCCGCTCCGGCTTCCTCTGCTGCAGAATGGCCGTGCCCAGCCAATAAGAAACCTGTGCGTTGTTCGCGGTCAGCTGCAGGGCTTTGGCGAACGCCTTTTCGGCCGTCTCATTGTCTTTCTTCTGGAGAGCGACCCAGCCCAGAGCGGTGTGACCCAGAGTTTCGGTCTGCGTGCGGGCTTTAGCCCAATCGCCGTCACTGGTAGTCGCGGGCTTCTTATCGGTGGCGAAGAATGTATCCAGGTTGGATAGCAATCCGTTGGCAGCCTTGTCGCCCGCGGCCAGGTCCTCGGGCTTGGAAAGAACCAGGACGTTCTGCGCCATCAAAAAGAGCACGGTGAGATTCTTGGGATCGTTCTGCAGCGACTCGCTGCCCGTCGCAATTACCTTTTCGGGCTGGTTCATCGCCGCATAAGTCGTGACGTAGATCTGCAGGCGCTCGGGCGAGTAGTCGCTGGCGGAGTATTTCTCCTTCCAGCTGTTGAGCAGTGTGATTCTCTTGGCGGGGTCCTGCTCTTTGATAATCGCGTTGTAAATATCGTACTCAGCGCGATCCTTCCAATTTTTCTGAGCCGGCTGGCTCGCGGGCGCCTGTGCCTGCACAGGCATCGCGACCACATACAATCCAGCCGCGAACGCCGCGGTCAAAAAAACTTTCGAAACTCGATCGAGCACTTCGTGCCTCCTGCCGATTTCCGCTGATTTTAATCTTGATGGGCCGTACCAGCCGCCCCAATAGCTTACAACGCCCATGGGTACTTGCGGAGTATAGCCGAACCACTCTAGGGGCGCAACATATGGGACGCCTTTCGCGGCAGTTTGGTTCCATAACGCGCGGGCGGCGAAACGGCGCTCGTGCTAGAATTCCCCATCCGCATGCGGTACCTGGACCTGGGTATCATCGTTGTCTATCTGGCCGGAATTACCTGGTTCGGCGCCCGCTTTCGAGGCCGCCAAAAGAGCATCAAGGATTATTTCCTGGGGGGCCGCACGACGCCGTGGTGGGCCATCAGCCTGTCCATTGTCTCGGCCGAAACCAGCACGCTCACCATTGTGGGGACGCCGACGCTGGCTTTCGGCGGCAACCTCCAATTCCTGCAGATCGTCTTCGGATACCTTCTGGCCCGCATCGTCATCTCGGTCCTGTTCATCCCGCACTATTTCCGCGGTGAAATATACACCGCTTACGAGCTGATGCGGCGGCGTTTCGGCGAGCGGATTTGCAAGCTCACCGCCGGCATCTTTCTGGTCACCCGAGCCCTGGCCGAGGGCGTCCGCGTATTCGCCATCTCCATTGTGATTTCGATCGTGCTGAACACACCCGAAATCCCGTCGATTCTCATCATCGTTTCGCTCACCCTCTTCTATACGTTCGAAGGCGGCATGACGGCCGTCATCTGGACCGACGTCATCCAGATGGCTTTGTACGTGGTGGGCGCGGCCGTCAGCTTCTTCGTCCTCCTCCACCAGATTCCGGGTGGCTGGGAGCACGTCGTGGCCGTGGCCGCGCCGGCGGGCAAGTTTCGAGTTTTTGATTTCGATTTCAGCTTCACGATGCCGTTTTTTTCGCGCACCTACAGTTTTTGGGCGGGCCTGCTGGGCGGCTGTTTTCTGACCACGGCGAGCCACGGAACCGATCAGTTGATCGTGCAGCGGCTACTGAGCGCGCGCAATGAATTCCAGAGCCGCGCGGCATTGCTCGCGAGCTGGATCGTGATATTTTTCCAGTTCGGACTGTTCCTGCTGATCGGCGTCTGCTTGTTCGTGTATTACGGAGATGCGCACCTTCCGGCTCCGGCGAAACCCGACCGAATCTATCCGCAGTTTGTCTGGCAAAACCTGCCGCCCGGAGTCGCGGGGCTGGTGATTGCGGCGATAGTTGCGGCCGCCATGGCTAATCTCAGCGCGGCGCTCAACTCGCTGGCTTCAACCACGGTGATGGATTTTTACCGCCCGC
>Ga0070696_100002165_pt1 | contig 12943 bp, 13 predicted proteins | sample KBSK1253metaG_FD_65474 | JGI IMG/M metagenome (GOLD analysis project Ga0070696, IMG submission 65474) | Corn, switchgrass and miscanthus rhizosphere microbial communities from Kellogg Biological Station, Michigan, USA - KBS K1-25-3 metaG | ecosystem: Host-associated > Plants > Roots >... | reverse complement strand
TCGAGACCTATCGCGCGCGTCATCCGAACGACGCCGACAACGACGAACTGCGCGCGGGCGCGTTCGCTGTCGATTTCACCGGCGACGTGCTGGCCGAGGTCGGCAACGTCGCGTTCAGTCGCTACAAATACGACGTGATCGCCAGCGGCTGGCGCCAGCCGGGATCGACCTTCAAGATCTTCACCTACGGCGGGCTCATCGAGCAGATCACCCGCGAAGTGCTCGCTGCAACACCGCCGCCGGAAACGGTCGAGGCTGTTGCCGCGGAGGTTCTCGATCGCTGCACCGTGCTCGACGCACCGGTCTACGTGTCGCTCGGCCGCGGTCGCGGCGCGAAGAAGATCGAGAACTTTCACTCGCGGTCGGAGCCGGAATATCGCGGCAACGTGAGCTGCCGGATCGCGCTGGGCGAGTCACGCAACACGGCAGCGATGCGTGCGGGCGCGCGCGCCGGGATCAGGCACGTGATCGAGCTCGCCTATCGCCTCGGCATGCCGAAGGACGCGAGGCATCCGCTGCAACCGTACCCGACGACGGCGATCGGCGCGTCGGAGGTCAATCCGCTGGCGATGGCGTCAACGGCCGCGTTCGTGAACGGCGGCCTGCGCGTGACGCCGCGCTTCGCGAACGACGTCTGCCGCGACGGGACGTCGCTGCTGTACAACGATGCCGGGGGACGGCCGAAAGCGTGCGACATCAAGGGCGAGAATCGCCCGCCGCCGGAGCGGCTCATGCATCCCGCGGTGTCGGCAGCGATGATCGAGCTCCTGAAGGCGCCGCTCGACATCGGCCCGACGGGCACGGCGTCCGGGTTGCGGAGCGGTGTCATTCCCGGCATCGATCCGTTAAGCGATGCGATCTGGAAGCTGTCGCCGGAAGAGCGCAGGCGACGCTCACTCGCCTTTCCGTTCGACAAGGCGGGTGAAATCGCCGGGAAGACCGGCACGGCAACCAATGCGGACGGCAAGACGTCGGACGTGTGGCTGCTCGTGTTCGTTCCCGGGCCGCCCGAGCATCCGGAACACGGCATGGTGCTCGGCTTCTGGATGGGGAAGGACTCGAAGGATCACCCGCTCGGCGAGCGCGGCTCGACCGGCGGTCCGGGATTCGCCGAAACCGGGGCGCGCAACTGGCTGCCGTCGGCGGCGACGGTGCTTGCCTTCCTGCAGAAGGAGCGCGGATTGCTGCAGCCGGGATACAAATTCCGGCCGATCGTCCCCGACGGGTCGCCCGCTGGCGCGGAAGCGCGCATTGCGCCGGCCGCTGCGGTCGCCCGCGGCGGCGACTGACAGTCAGTTCCTGCGGCGCGGCGCCTCAGGTCCCGAGATAGTTTCGCCGCACCGCCTCGTCGCCGGCGAGTGCGGCTCCCGTGCCTTCGAGCGACACGCGCCCGGTCTCCAGCACGTACGCGCGGTCGGCGACGCCGAGGGCCATCGCCGCGTTTTGCTCGGCGAGCAGAATCGTCATGCCGCCGCGCGCGAGCTTGCGGATGATGTCGCCGATTTCCTGCACGATGATCGGCGCGAGCCCGAGCGTGGGCTCGTCGAGCAGCAGGCATTTCGGCTGCGCGATCAATCCTCGCGCGATTGCGAGCATCTGCTGCTCGCCGCCCGACATCGAGCCTGCCGCCTGCCTGCGCCGCTCGGCCAGGCGCGGAAACATGCCGAACAGCGCGTCGAAATCGCCGGCGATGTCGTTGCGATCACGCCGGTGATACGCGCCCATCAGGAGGTTTTCCGTCACGGTGAACCGGGGAAAAATCTGCCGGCCTTCCGGCACGAGTACGAGGCCACGGTGTACGCGCGCGTCGGTCGGCACGTTGGCAAGCGGCGTGCCCTCGAACATGATCGTGCCGGCCGTGGGCGCCTTCAGGCCCATGATCGTGCGCAGCGTGGTCGTCTTGCCGGCCGCGTTCGCGCCGACGAGGGATACGATTTCGCGTTCGTTGACCGCGAGCGTCACGCGTTTCAGCACGTGATTCTTCGCGTAATGGACGTCGATGCCGGAAAGCTCAAGCATGGCCGCGTCCGAGATACGCGTCGATCACCGCGCGGTCGGCCAGCACTTCGTCGGGGCGGCCTTCGGCGATCTTGGCGCCGTGGTGGATGACGATCGCGCGATCGGCGAGCTTGCCGAGAAATCCCACGCGATGATCGATGACGCACAACGTGGTGCCCTGCTGCCGCAAGTCGCGAAGCACCGTGTCGAGATTTCGGACCTCGTCGTGGCCAAGGCCGCTGGCGGGCTCGTCGAGCAGCAGAACCTTCGGCTCGCACATCAGCGCCATCGCGACGCCGAGCATCTTTTCGCCGCCGTAGGAGAGGCTTGCCGCCGGCTGATCACCGAAGGGCTCGAGCCGACAAAGACGCAGGATTTCCCGGATGCGATGCTCGAAATCCGCGCTGACGCGCCGGCGCAGCGGAAAAAGCGTTGCGACGCGGCGCCACCCCGAGTGGCGCTTCAGCCGAAGATGTCCGGCGATTGCGACGTTGTCGAACACCGACAGCTCGCCGAAGAGCTGCGGGTTCTGAAAGGTCTTCACGATGCCGGTTTCGGCGATCTCGTGCGGCTTGCGGCCGACGAGCTCCTCACCCTTCCACAGCAACTGCCCATCGCTTGGTGGATAGACGCCGGAAATGAGGTTGAGCAGCGTCGTCTTGCCCGAGCCGTTCGGTCCGAACACGCCGACGATGTTGCCTTCGTCGAGGCCGAATGAAATATCCGACACCGCGGTGAGTCCGCCGAAGCGCTTGGTGAGATGCCGTACCTCAAGCAGCACGCCGGCGCCTCGCAGCGAGGCCCACGATGCCGCGCGGCATCAGCAGGATGGTGAGAATCAGGATAAGGCCGTAGACGAGCAGCCTCGCCTCGGCGTTGACGTTGATCACGTGCGGCAGCGCGGTCAGCACCAGCGCGCCGACGATCGGTGCCGCGACGAATTCGCGGCCGCCAAGCAATGCCATCGCGATGATCGCGAGCGACTGGTCGAGCGAGAAATAATTCGGATCGATGTAGCTGATGTAGAACGCGTACAGGCTGCCGGCGACGGCTGCGCCGATGTTGCCGGCGACAAAGCTGATGAGCTTGTAGCGGAAGACGTTGATCCCCAGAGTATCGGCGAGCTCGTCGTTCAACCGGATTGACGCGAAGCAGCGGCCCATCCATGAGTGCACGATCCGCGTGTAGAAAACGACGGCAAGCACGACCGCAGCAAGGGAGAGGTAGTACCACATCAGCGTGCCGGCGACCGGTATCACGCCGCGACCCGGTACCCAGACGGTCGGTGTCAGCGTGAAGTTGATGCCGAGCGAGCCGTTCGTGAACCCGTTCCAGTTCAGGATGACGAGGCGAGCGAGCTCCGAGAAGGCGAGCGTCACGATCGCGAAATACAATTCCCGCAGCTTGAAGCGAAAGCAGATCGCGCCGATCACGATCGAGATCAGCGTGACGAACACGATGCCGACAAGGGCGCCGAGCCAGAACGAGATTCCCCAGTGCGCCATCGACAGATACGTCGCGTACGCGGACAGGCCGAACGCGGCGGCATGGAACAGCGACAACTGGCCGGTGAAGCCGAAGATGAGGTTGAAGCTGACGGCGAGGATGCCGAGGATGAACGTGAAGATCAGGATCGTCAGGACGACGTTGCTGTGCACGACGGCCGGCACGAAAAGCAGCGGTATCCAGAGCAGCAGCAATTTCATCGGTTGGCGGCGAAGAGCCCGGCCGGCTTGAGCAGCAGGATCAGCACCAGGAAGACGAGACCGTAAGCGTCGTTGTACGCGGAGGGCAGGAAGATCGAGCCCACACCCTCCGCGACGCCGATGATGATGCCACCCGCGAACGAGCCCATCACGCTGCCGATGCCGGCGAGGATCGCGGCCTCGACGCCCTTCAGGATGTAGCCGCTGCCGATCTCCGGCGTGATCGAGTAGAGGCTTGCGTAAAGCGCGCCGCCGAGGCCCGCGAGCGCCGCCGAGTAGGCCGCGACGCCCGCCTGCAACACGTTCGTCCGCACGCCCATCAGCGCCGCGGCCTCGGGATTCTGCGCGTAAGCATAGGCGGCGCGACCGGCCCAGGTGCGCGTCAGTGCACCGTACGTGAACAGGATCACGAGCAGCAGGACGACGAACACGCAGGCCTTCATCCGCGGCACGATGACGCCACCGATCCTGAATACGCCGGGCAGAACGTAATGCATGTTCTGCGGCGTCGTCGTCCAGATCATCAGCACCACAGCGACGATCACGGAGATAAGTCCGATCGACACGATCAGCCCGTTGATCAGGTTGTTGCGCGTGAAGCGGAACAGCGCCTGATCGACGACGAGCCCGAAGAGCGCGATGAAAATGACCGCGAGCGCAACGGCGAGCGGATAGGGGATGCCGATGCCGTCGGTCAGGTACCACGTGACGTACGCCCCCAGCATCATGAACGCGCCGAGGGCGAAGTTCACGATGCCGGTGATGCCGAACGTCAGCGTGACGCCGAGGGCGATGATGGCATAGAGCGTTCCGACGATGATGCCGTTGAGGAGCTGCCCGACGACGAGCTGCAGCATGCGCTAGCTGATAGCAGCCGTTTGCATTGACGGACAGGGTGCTTGAGCAGTTGCTATTTCGGCTGTACGTGCGTCACGGCGATCTTGCCGCCCTTTTGCACATCGACGATGTCGAAGTTGAAGATCTCCTCGCCGGTCTTGTCGAAGCGGATCTTCCACAGGCCGTCGTACGTGAACTCCTCCAGCGCGGCGCGCACCTTCGCGACGTCGTCGACGGTCCCGGCCTTTTTCATCGCCTCGACCAGCATGTAGACGTGGTCGTAGCACGACGACGAGCAAAGCGGCGCCTGATCGTACGGAAAGTCCTTCGTCTTGTAGAAGGCCTTGTAGGCGGCGACGAACTTGCCGATCTTCGGCTCGGTCTTTTCCGCCTCCTCGAAGTACTTCGGGATGTACGCGACGTAATCGTCGATGTAGTCCTTGTTTTTCAGCGCGGGTCCGAGCGAGCCGCGCACGAGCCAGAACTTCGTGAGCCCGAGCTGGGTGGCCTGCTGCACGATGTCGTACAGCACGGCGTCGGTGTAGCCGGGGAACAGGTAATCGGGCTTGCCGGCGGCGATCTTCGCCAGGACTGCCGAGTAATCCTTGCTGCCGGGCTCGAACCAGTTCTCCTCGAACTCGATGCCCGCGCCCTTGAACGCTTCCCGGTAAATGTCGCCGGCGACGTGGCCGAACGCGTCGTTCTGCATGAGCATCGCGACCTTCTTCACACCCTTCTTCTTGAGGTAGTCGACCATCAGCGTGCCGAATCCGCTCGGGCCCGCGTCCCAGTTCCACGTGCGGATCAGGTAGCCGTTGCCCGGCTTGCCGAGCTCGTAATGGATCTGCGTCGCGCCGCCCATCAGCAGGAACTGGCCGTCGTGCTGCTTCGCGTAGCCCTCGATGCCCTTGAACACGTTGGTCAGGAACGGTCCGAACACGTACTTGACCTTGTCCTCCTCGAGCATCTTCTTCAACTGGATCAGCGCCTGCTGAGGATTGCCCTGCGTATCGGGATTGACGAGCTCGAGCGTGTACTTCTTGCCTGCCACCTCGAAGCCGCCGGCCTTGTTGATCTCGTCCACCGCCATCCGCATGCCCTGCGACGACATCCAGCCGTAGGTGTTGAGCGACCCGGTCTGCGCCTCGATTTCCCCGATCTTCACGACGTTCTGCGCGCCGGCGGTGATCGTCCACGCGGCGAATCCCAACGACACGGCAAAGACCTTCAGTGAACGCTTCATGCTTCCTCCATTGGGCACTGCGTGACGCGAAGCCTGCTGTCTTCAATCTACATCATCGCCGCGCTCGCCTGCGCATTTTCCTGCTGCTGCAGCGCGAAAATCGACGTATAGCCGTGTGACCAGTCGGGCGGCACTTCGCACGGCTGCGGATCGATCTGCGCGTAGCGCGCAGCCGTGCCGCGAATCATCGCGGCGCCGTATCGCGCGGAAGGAATCGGATTAGGCGTGTAGGGAAACGCATCGGCGGAGGTGAGAACGTACAGCAGCAGCGGCCTGCCCCTGTCCGAAGTATTGACCGGCGAGCCGTGCAGCGTGCGGCAGTTGTGGATCGTCACGGAGCCTGCCGGACCGACCATGTACTTCGCCTTCGAAAGATCGATCGCAGCGACGTCGCGCTCGGACAGGCAGCCGGTCCACCGGCCATTGGCATCGTACTGGCTCGGCATCGGCCACCGATGGCTGCCCGGCACGAATCCCACGGGCCCCTGGTCCATCTCGCAATCGTAAAGATAGGTGCCGACCGTCAGCGGCGAATAGTTGGTGTGCGGCCAGAACGGGATGTCGTAGTGCCACTTCACCTCTTCGCCGCCCTTCGCCCATTTGAAGTTGAGCTTCGACTGGTGATACTTGACGTCGGGGCCGACGAGATCGGCGACGATGTCGCCGATCTTCGACTGCGCAACGTAGTCCCAGAAAGCCGGATGCTGGTCGACGGGGCTCGAAACCCGGCGCAGCCGCGGGTTCTGTGGCGTGTGGTCAGGCTCGAGATCGAACACCGCATCCGATTTCGTGACCGCGCGGCTGCGTTCGACGAGATCCTGCGTCGCAGCGCGCAGCTTCGCGAGCCAATCATCGGGCACAATGCGCTCGAGCAGGAGGAAACCGTCCTCGAAGTAGCGTTCGCGCTGGCGCTGCAAGAGCACTCGCGGCGGGATCGAAAGAATTTGTTCGGGTGTCATGGCAAGCCTCGCTGTGAAATAAGCGCGCTCACGTGTCGGTACCCACCGTTGCACGCGTGAATTTCTCGATTTCGTCGATCAGGCGATCGAGCGCGCGCGCCGCGCCGTCTTCGTCGCCTCTGGCAATCGCACGCGCGATGTTCGCGTGCAGTTTCGCCGTGGCCGGCATATCGGCCGCCTGCTGGTAATGGATGTACCAGAAGCGGCGCGACAGCGAGTGCATCAGCGACATCGCGCCGGCGCCGAACTCGTTGCGCGCGGCCGCTGCGCAGAGCTCGTTGAACTCGCGGTCGACGCGCATGAATGCCGTCTCGTCGTTCGTCTTCGCCGACTGCTCGAAGATGCCGGCGATCTTCGCGAACCGCGCGCGCTCCTCGGGAAGCGCGCGGCGCGCGGCGCTGCGCGCAATCAGCCGCTCGACCTCGCGCCGCACTTCGAGCAGGCGCAACTGGCTCTTGACGTTGATCTCCGACACGATGATGCCGCGCCGCGGCAGGATCGTCACCAGCCGCTCGCGCGCAAGGCGCTGCAACGCCTCGCGGATCGGCGTGCGGCCGATGCCGAGAACCTCGCTCAGCTGCGCTTCCGAAACCGAGGCGCCCGGACGAAGCTTCAGTGTGACGATCATTTCCTCGAGCGTCGAATAGGCCTGTTCGCCGAGACTCGGCTCGCTGTCGCGGAACAAGGTCGCTTCGCCACCACCGCCGCCGGCGGATTTCATCGCGCGCTTCACCGCGCGTGCCTGCGGCCCACGCTCATGCGTGCTTGCGCCGCTCGACGAGATTGCAGAATTCCTCATACTCCTTCGGGTCCACCGAGTAGCTGTGGTCGTCGTCCGGAAACTCACCGGCCTTCACTTCGGCGACATATTTAGCGAGCCCCGCCACGGCGACTTCGGTCAGGTTCGCGTAGCGCTTCGTGAACTTCGGCTTGAAGTCGGTGAAGACGCCCAGCAGGTCATAACTGAGCAGGATCTGGCCGTCGGTGCCTGCACCTGCGCCGATGCCGATCGTCGGAATCTCGAGTTGCTGCGAAATGACACGCGCGATCGCGGCCGGCACCGCTTCGAACTCGAGCATGAAGCAGCCGGCGTCCTGGATCGCGAGCGCATCGGCCAGGATCTTCATCGCCGCGGCGGCCGTGCGTCCCTGAATTCTGAAGCCGCCGAAGACGGCGATGGTGTGCGGCGTCAGTCCGATGTGCGACGCCGTGGGAATGCCGGCATCCACGAGCGCCTTCAGGATGTGCGCCTGCGACTGCCCGCCCTGCGGCTTGACCGCATCGCAGCCCGCGTCCTGCATGAAGCGCGTCGCATTGCCGAGCGCGCGATCGACGGTGTTGTAGCTCTGATACGGCATGCAGCCGAGCACGAACGTGTTCGGCGCACCGCGCCGTACCGCGGCCGCATGCAGCACCATCATGTCCATCGTCGCCGGAATCGTGTTCGGGTGGCCGTGCGCGACCATCGCAAGGCTGTCGCCGACGACCGCCACATCGATGCCCGCCATCTCGGCCCAGCGCGCCGACGTGTAATCGGGCACCGACGTGTACACCATCTTCTCGCCGGATTTCTTGGACTCCCGGATTTCGCCGATCGTCCGCTTCTTGCGCGTCGCTGGTTCCATTCTCCGATCCCGATGGCGATTGACAACCAAGCTGGTCGACGACTAATATATCAGCCAATTCAGGCAACGCGCAAGCCGGAGGCCGATCATGATGACCGAGCGCCAACGCAGGTTCCGCGAGCAGTACATCTCCAACGTCAGTCCGCTCTACAACGGCCTGGTGCACATCGGCGTCATGTACGCGGCCGGCATCGCCGCGATCGCGTACTGCGCGACGCGGCTTTCCGGCGCCACATGGGAATGGCTGTTCGTCATCCCGACATTCATCGGCGGCAATCTCGTCGAATGGACGATGCACCGATACGTGATGCACCGGAAGATCGACGTCTACGCGCTACGCGCGATCTACGATCGCCACACGCGGCAGCACCATCAGTACTTCACCGACAACGACGTGACGCACGATACGACGCGCGAGTTCCGCATCGTGTTCTTTCCCTGGCGCGTGCTGATGGTGCTCGGCGTGTTCGGCACGATTCTCGGCGCGTTGACCGCACTGATCGTCAACGCCAACGCCGGGTACATCGTATTCATGACGATGGTCGGCTACTACATGACGTACGAGACGTTCCATTACTGCTGCCACGTCCACGACAACGCATTCGTCCGCAACGTGCCGTTCATCAACACGATCCGCCGGCACCATGCGGCACACCACAACATGGGGATCATGATGCATTTCAACATGAACCTCACGTTCCCGATCGCCGACTGGCTGCTCAATACCAGCGACCTCAACCGCGGGCTGCTCGGCCATCTTTTCAACGGCTACAGCGAGGCGCACGTCAAGCCGGAGCTGAAGCCGATCATGGCGCGCTTTCGCACCAACGATACGCAGGAGCGGCGCTGCACGCTCGACGGCCCGAAGCTCGAGGCCGACGAGCTGCGCATGATGGCGAGCGTCGGCAGCCACGTCTGACGCGACTCCGCTCGATTACTTTTTGCCCGCTGCGGCGTCGACGATGTCGTCGTTCCAGAACGCGCGCGGCCCGGGCGCAGGATCGAGCGGCTTCGCGAGCGTCTCGCCCGATTCGACGGTGAACTCGAGCACCTGCGCGATGCCGGTGGTCGTCATCCTGCCGCCATCGCGTATGCCAGGCGCCATCGCCGCGATCGCCGACTTCACCACGTCGGCGGCAAGCTTCGGATAGAACTGCCGGCGGATCTCTTCCGACGCGCGCGCAGGATCGTCCTGCACCGAGCGGCTCGCGGCCTGAAGCGCGCGGGCGGTCCTCACCGCGAGCTCGCGTTGCCTGTCGTCCAATGGCGTCTTCGCGACGAGCACCAGATATGGCACGTTCGCGAGCTGCGGGAACTCGCTGCCGAGCCGGATGAACGTCTTGCCCGTACCCGCCTGCTCGCTCAGCGTTCCTTCGGGCGGTGAGAGGATGTAGCCATCGATCTGCCCATGGTCGAGCGCGGCCTGGATCGCGGGCGGAGGACCGATCAGCGCGATCTTCACGTCATGCTGCCGGTCGAGCCCGCCCTTCGCGATGAGCCAGCGCACCGCACGGTCCTGCGCGCCGCCGACGGCGCTGACACCGATCGTCGCATCCTTCAACGCCTTGATGCGCTGCTGCAGTGGATCGCCCGGGCTCACGTGCATCCGCTTCAGGAAATCGTTCGATACCACGAGATCGAGCGTCACCTGCGACATCAGCGAATAGACGAGCTCGAACGGTTGCCCCTTCGCAATCGCGGCGAGCGCCGTGTCGGATCCGACTGCCGCGAAATCGATGTTTCCCGAATCGAGCGCCGCGAGCGCCGCAGGATCGCCACCGCGGATCTGCATGAACTCCAGCTTGAGTTGCTGTGCGTCGAAGCTCCCCAGCGCGCGCGCCGCCAGTATGGGAAGGAAGCTCATCGTCGGCACGGCCTGGCCGATGCGCACGCTCGCAGGTTGAGCCGCGGCAAGGTGCGCAAACGCGCCTATCGCGGCAGCGGCCAGCACCACCGTTACGATTCGCAAACGCTTCATGCATCTCTCCTGGTGAAGGACGGATTCGTCGAACGCTATATCTCCTGATGCTGCGTCCCCGACGGCGATGGTCGCCATCGCAGCAGTCGCCGCTCCAGCCGGCTCGCGCCGGCGTTGGCCGCGATCACGAACGCCAGCAGGATGGCAATGCCGGCAAACACACCCGCCGGATCGTAGTTCGACGATGCCTGGACGATGAAGAGGCCGAGACCGCGCGTCGAAGACGTGAACTCGCCGACGATGACGCCGATCACGCTGTAGGGGATCGCCATGCGCATGCCCATGATCACGAACGGCGCCGCGGCGGGAAGATACACGTGCCGGGTGAGCTGGCGCTCGCTCGCGCCGAGGATCATGGTCATGTTCACCACGTCGCGATCGACCGAGCGCACGCCCATGTACACGTTATAGAACACGAGAAAGAACACCATCAGTGCCGCCAGCGCAACTTTGGACCAGAGGCCAATGCCGAACCAGATGATGAAGAGCGGCGCCAGCGCGATTTTCGGGATGCCGTAGAAGGCCATCAGGTAGGGCTCGAAAATGCTTGCGAGACGCGGCGAGCGCGCGAGCAGATAGCCGGTCGTCACGCCAACCGCCGCGCCGATCGCATAGCCGAGCAAGAGCTCCTGCGCCGTCGTCAGGAGATCGGGATAGATCTCGCCGCTGGCAAATATCTGATAGAGCCGGTAGGCGATATCGGTGGGCTTGCTGACGTAGATCGTGCGAATGACGCGACCGGACGCCCATTGCCAAATGACAAGGAGCACGATCGCGGGCAGCAGCCGCAGCACGATGCCGAGAATGTGCGAGCGCGCGGAGCCGCGAAGGGTGTCAGGCATCGGCATTTGCAGCGACGGTTTCGGCCGCCGGCCGCGCGAGCTCCGACTGGAAGATCGCCCAGACGCGATCGTAAAACTCGGCGAAACGATTCGTGTGGAATGGCTGGAACACGTTGCGCGGTCGCGCAAGCTCGATGGCGACATTCGCCTTGAGCCTTGTCGGCTGGCTGCCGAGCAGCACGATGTTGTCGGCCAGGATGACGGCCTCCGTCAGATCGTGCGTCACGAAGACGATCGTCGCACTGTAGCGGCTCCACAGCGATTGCAGGTCGTCCTGCATCACCATGCGCGTCTGCGCGTCGAGCGAGCCGAACGGCTCGTCCATCAGGATGGTCGCGGGCCGATAGACGAGCGTGCGCGCAATCGACGCGCGCTTCTGCATCCCGCCCGAGAGCTGATGCGGATAGTGATCCTCGAACCCGGCAAGGCCCGCTGCGACCAGGACTTCGCGCACGCGCTCGGCGCGCTCATCGCGCGGCACCTGACGCAGCAGCAGCGGCAATTCGACGTTTTCCCGCAGCGTCTTCCATGCCAGCAGCTGCGCCTGCTGCGGCACGAATCCGATCGCGCGATTGACCGAGGTGATCGCAACACCGTCCTGGCGCACCGCGCCGGACGTCGGCGCGAGGAGTCCGGCGGCCATGTGCAGCAGCGTGCTCTTGCCGCACCCACTGGGTCCTACGATCGCCGTGAACTGGCCTCGCCGCACGGCAAACGAGATCGTGTCGAGCACGCGCCGGCTCCCCTTGCCCGAGGGCAGGCGAAAGTCCTGCACGACGCGATCGAATTCGAGGGCCGGCGCACGCGTGTCATGCCGCTCCCCGGCGTCTGCAACGACGTTCGTTTCATCGACGCGCATTCGTCGGGCCTCGTGTCACCACGCGTCGGGATACCGCGTGGCCGCGTCGAGGACCGAAGCGAGCGCGTCGTAATCGGACTCGGCAGGTACGGTGAGGCGATCGAGCAGCAACGCAGCGCGCTGTGCCGCGACCTCGGGCGCGGTGCTTGCCGCGTCCAGCGCGCTGCGCAGCCGTGCAAGATCGGCATTCGCAACCATGCCGGTTGCGACAAACGGCGGAATCGGCGCAGCAGCGGTCGACGCGACCGTCTTCACTTTCGCAGCCAGCTCGGCGTCGCCGTGCTTCAAAAGGTCGTGGTAGTAGCTGTCGAGCGGGCCGACGTCGATCGTGCCGGCCGCGAGCGCTTCGATGACGCTTCGCGCGTTGACGAACCCGCCGACGGCTTTGGCGTAGAGCGGCGAGCCCGACGCCTCGCGGCAGGGAAGCAAGTGAGCGCGAAGGGCGACGTATCCGGACATGGAGTCGCGCAACGTGTAGCCGACGACGCCGCCGAACGTGTCCTCGAGACGCTCGAACGGCGCATCCGCGCGCACGGCGATGTCGGTGAAATAGATCGGTTTGCCGTCATAGCGAACGGGGCTCGGCACGGGTGCTGCCACGAGTATCGGCCGCGGGCGGCGCCGCGACCAGGGAAGGCCGCACATCATCGCGCAACCCAGATCGTCTCTTTCCCAGAGCGCTCCAAGCGGCGCCGGCGCAGCGTACTCGACGATCTCCCAGCCAAGTCCGGCGCGCTCGAGCACCCAGCCGAGCAGTTCGCTCCACGCCCGTCTCGCGGCAGGCGTTGCCGAATACATCCGCGCGTTGACGATCACGTGGGTAGTCTAGCGGTAGCGGAGCCGCTGCCCGATCCCGTTGCGCTTCGCCTTGTCGAGCATCGCCGCACCCACGGCGA
>Ga0070696_100002155_pt1 | contig 12963 bp, 4 predicted proteins | sample KBSK1253metaG_FD_65474 | JGI IMG/M metagenome (GOLD analysis project Ga0070696, IMG submission 65474) | Corn, switchgrass and miscanthus rhizosphere microbial communities from Kellogg Biological Station, Michigan, USA - KBS K1-25-3 metaG | ecosystem: Host-associated > Plants > Roots >... | reverse complement strand
TCTGCCTGATGATCGGCGGACGCGAAGAGACCGTGCGCCGGCTGGACCCGGTCTTCGCGGCGCTCGCGCCGGGCATCGGCGACATCGCGCGCACCATCGGCCGGGATCGCAGCGACGATCGCCCCGAACGGGGCTATATCCATACCGGCCCGCCGGGAAGCGGGCATTTCGTCAAGATGGTCCATAACGGCATCGAATATGGCCTGATGCAGGCCTATGCCGAGGGCTTCGACATCCTCAAGGGCAAGGCGTCAGAAACGCTGCCCGAAGATGAGCGCTTCACCATCGACCTGCCCGACGTCGCCGAGGTCTGGCGGCGCGGCAGCGTCATTTCCTCCTGGCTGCTCGATCTCACCGCCACCGCGCTCGCGAAGGACCATGATCTTGAAGGCTTCAGCGGCAGCGTCGCCGACAGTGGCGAGGGCCGCTGGACGCTCGACGCGGCGATGGAAGAAGCGGTGCCCGCTTATGTGATCTCGGCGGCGCTCTATGCACGCTATCGCAGCCGCGTCGACTCCACGTTCGGCGACAAATTGCTGTCCGCCATGCGCTTCGGCTTCGGGGGCCATGTCGAGATTCCGCGATGACCGCGGCGGAGGTGAACCCCGCCCCGGCGACCACCCTGGTCATCTTCGGAATCACCGGCGATCTTGCCCGGCGGCTGCTGATACCGGCGCTGGTCAACCTGCGCCGCGAGGGGCTGATCGCCGACGGCTTCGCCATTCTCGGACTCGGCAAGCAGGACCTCGATGACGAAGCGCTTCGGCGCGCATTGGGCGAGTTCGTCGAGGCGGGCGACCCTGACTGGAAGAAACTTCGGGGACGAATTTCCTATCTGGGCGGAGACTTCGGTGACGATGCGATTTATCGGACGCTCGCCGATCGCCTGAACCCGGGCAATGCCGCTTTCTACCTTGCAACCCCGCCGGCCCTGTTCACCAAGATCGCGGAGAAGCTTGCCACTCATCGCCTACTCGACGAGGGCCGGGGCGCATTCCGTCGGCTTCTGATCGAAAAGCCCTTCGGTCATGACCTCGCCTCGGCGCGGGCGCTCAACCAGAGTCTGCTGAAGCTGGTGGCTGAGCCCCAGATCTACCGGATCGATCATTACCTCGGGAAGGAGACGGTTCGGAACATCATGGTCGCCCGCTTCGCCAATCCGATGATCGAAGCGGTGTGGAACCGCCGCTATGTCGACCATGTCCAGATCACCGCCGCCGAAGCCGTCGGTGTCGGCCGCCGGGGCCGTTTCTATGATTCGACCGGTGCGCTTCGCGACATGGTACCCAACCATCTGTTCCAGCTGCTCGAGATGGTCGGGATGGAGCCGCCCAACAGCTTCGCGCCGAGCGCCATCCGTGCCGAAAAGACCAAGGTCGTTGAAGCAGTGCGCAAGCTCTCGCCCAATGAGGTGGACAAGAACGTGGTGCGCGGCCGCTACTGCGCAGGGCGCGTCGGCAACGAGCAACGAAGGGCCTATTCGGATGAACCCAACGTCGACCCGAAGAGCCGCACCGAAACCTATGTGGCGATGAAATTGTGGCTCGATACCTGGCGCTGGTCGGGCGTGCCCTTCTACCTCAGGACAGGCAAGGCGATGGCGCGGCGTGATACCGAGATCGTGCTCCAATTCAGGCCCGTTCCCTGCACCCTGTTCCGCCATGGCGGCCTGACCGCTTCGCCGACCAACCGGCTCGTGATCCGGATTCAGCCCGACGAGGGGATCAGCTTCGATTTCCTCGCCAAATTGCCCGGGCCGGCCGTGGAGACCGCGCCCGTCAGCATGGACTTTCGCTATGCCGATCATTTCCGGCTGGCCAGGCTCACCGGCTATGAGACCCTGCTTTACGACATGATGATCGGCGACCAGACCCTGTTCCAGCGCGCCGACGCGATCGAAGCGGCCTGGGCCGCGGTGCAGCCGATCCTCGATGTCTGGGGCCGCAGCCGCGGCCGGCCCAACCACTACGAAGCCGGAAGCGATGGACCGGAAGCCGCCGACAGGCTGATGGCCCGGGATGGCCGTGCCTGGCATTCGCTCGAACCATGAGCCGCGGCGCGCACCATGCCGAAGCGATCCGCCTTTTGGTGTCGGACGTGGACGGGACGCTTGTGCGCGATGACAAGAGCCTGCCCGACGCCAATCGCGACGCGATCCTCGCGCTTGCGGCGGCCGGAGTGGCGACCACCCTCATCAGCTCGCGCCCGCCGAGCGGAATGCTGGGGCTCGCCGCGGCCTTGCGCCTGACCGGCCCTCTGGCCGCATTCAATGGCGGAACGCTGTTCGATCCCGACGGCATCATCCGCTCCGCCCACCGGCTCGCGGCGCCCGACGCGTCGGCGATGCTGCACTTGCTGGACGTGCCGGGCGTTGCGCGCTGGGTCTACGCCGACGGCGCGTGGTTCGTCACCGGCCTCGACAATGCCCATCTCGGGCGCGAGCGGCGCGCCGCCGCGATCGACCCGGTGATCCGGATCGATTTCGCCGGTCTCGACGGGCGCATCGACAAGATTGTCGGGGTCAGCGACGATCATGAGCTGCTTACGCGGTTGGAAGAGCGGGCAAGAGAGATGATCGGCGCGCGCGCGACGATCTCTCGCTCCCAGGCTTATTATCTCGATATCACGCATCGCCGCGCCAACAAGGGCGACGGGATTGCCGCTCTGGCGCAGGCGTTCGGGGTCGATCTGGCGCAGGTCGCGGCGCTCGGCGACATGACGAACGATCTTCCGATGTTGGCCCGCGCCGGCCTGTCGGTGGCGATGGGCCAGGCGCCCGACTGCGTGCGAACGGCGGCGACCGCCACCGTCTCGACCAACAATGAGGGCGGAGTTGCCGAAGCCATCGCCAGTTTCGTTCGCCCGCGAATTGCCCAGGAATGAGCGCGCCCTGCTTGTCGCGCCATCCCGGCAATGCATCGCTCAGCCCATCACGATCAGGATTTCATGACCCTTGCCATCGTCGGGCAGATCCAGCCGGAGCGGCCGCTCGGTGATCTCGGTTCCGTCGATCCGCGCGGATGCGATCCCCTTCGATACGGCGTCGGGATTGTCGACGCGGATGTCGAATCGTGTCGAACCTCGGCGAAGCGAGATCTGGAAGTCGGGCCAGCTCTCCGGAACGCAGGGATCGAGGTGGAGCACCGATCCGGTCAGGCGCAAGCCCAATATCCCTTCGAGTCCAGCGCGGTACAGCCAGGCCGCAGAACCCGTATACCAGGTCCAGCCGCCACGGCCGACGTGGTCCTTCGCCGCATAGACGTCGGCGGCGACGACGTAGGGCTCAACCTTGTACCGGCGCAGGTCCGAGCGGCTTCGGGCGTGGTTGATCGGATTGAGCATCCAGAACAGGCTTGCGGCCTTCGCGCCTTTCCCCAGCCTGGTCAGGGCAATGACGGACCACGCAGCTGCATGGGTATATTGCCCGCCGTTCTCGCGGATGCCGGGCGGATAGCCCTTGATGTAGCCGGGATCGTGGTCCGTTCGGTCGAACGGCGGGGTGAACAGCAATGCCAGGCCATCATCGCCGCGGATCAGCTCGCGCTCGACCGCGTCCATGGCCCGGCTCGCGCGCTCGGGATTGGCGACACCCGACATGACCGCCCAGGACTGGGCGATCGAATCGATCCGGCATTCATCGCTCGCGGCCGAACCGATCGGGGTGCCGTCATCGAACCATGCCCGCCGATACCAGCCGCCGTCCCAGGCTTCGCGCTCGAGCGCCTTTTGCAGTGCGGAAGCCTGTCCGCGCCACTTCGCCGCGCGCGCCGTTTCGCCTCGCGACTTCGCCACGGCCGCAAAGGCCGTCAAGGACATGTGCGAAAGCCAGGCCAGCCAGACGCTCTCGCCCTTGCCCCCCTCCCCAACCCTGTTCATGCCGTCGTTCCAATCGCCGCCGCCGATCAGTGGAAGGCCATGGACACCGCGCGCCAGGCTCGCATCGAGGCCAAGGGCGCAATGTTCATAGATGCTCGCCTTTCTGTCCGAGATGGTGGGGGCGAAGAAGCTGGTTTCCTGGTCTTCGTTCAGCGCCGGACCTTCGAGGAAGGGCACGGCCTCGTCGAGAATCGAGTCATCGCCCGTCGCCTCGAGATAATGAGCGACGCAAAAGGCCAGCCAGAGCCTGTCGTCGGAGATGCGCGTGCGCACGCCCTGGCCCGAATGCGGCAGCCACCAATGCTGGACGTCGCCCTCGGCGAACTGGCGGCCGGCGGCGGCGACCAGATGCTCGCGGGTCAGGGAAGGACGGATGGCGGTGAGCGCCATGCCGTCCTGGAGCTGATCGCGAAAACCATAGGCCCCGCTCGCCTGATAGAAGGCTGAGCGCGCCCAGAGCCGGCAGGCGATCGTCTGATAGAGCAGCCAGCCGTTGAGCATGATGTCGACCGAACGGTCCGGGGTCTTGACCCGCACGGTGCCGAGCAGCTCGTCCCACTGCTCGCGGACTTCGGCCAGCACCGCGTCCAGATCCGCATCGCGATAACGGGCGATGAGCTGGGCGGCCTGTTCGGGCCCGGCGGCATCGCCGAACAGAATCACGATCTCGGTCTCCGCGCCCGGCAGCAGCTCGACGGTCGTGCCCATCGCGCCGCACGGATCGAGCCCCGCTCCAACCGCGCCGGAAAGGGGCGCCGTTCCGGCCAGGCCGGCCGGATCGGACAGGCATCCGTTGCGACCGATGAACTCGCGGCGGTCCGCGGTCCAGCCCGTCTGCCGGCCGCCAAGGTCAAGAAACGCCACGCGCCCGGCGAACGCCGAATTCCATGGGTTGCGGGCGAACATCGCCCCAAGGACCGGGTCGATCTCCGTCGCAACAAATTGTGCCGATGCGCCGCGCGACGTGCCGAGCACCCATTCCACGTAGCTCGTGACCGACAGGCGCCGCATCCGATCGGTCGCGTTGCGCAGCTTAAGGCGCGCGATCCTGATCGGGTCCGCCACGGGAACGTAGGTCAGCAGCTCCGACCGTATGCCGTGGGCTTCATGTTCGAACCGACTGTAGCCCCAGCCGTGCCGGGCGACATAGACGCCCAGATCGTCGCGGATGGGTTGCGCCGTGGGGCACCACAGCTCGCCGCTCTCTTCGTCGCGCAGGTAAATGGCTTCGCCCGGCCGGTCGGTAACCGGGTCGTTCGACCAGGGGGTCAGCTGATGCTCCCGGCTGTTGACCGACCAGCTGAAACCGCAGCCTTCAGCCGATATCTGAAATCCGAAGCCAGGGTTGGCAATGACGTTGATCCAGGGCGCCGGAGTCGACTGGCCGGGGCCGAGGGTCACGACATATTCTCTTCCGCCTTCCGCAAATCCGCCGATTCCATTGAAAAATTCGAACTCGCGACCGGCAGCCGCGGGCTGCGGTCTGCTGACAACCAGCTTGCGTGCCGCGCGCGGGGCACCAACAGGCTCCTTGATACGGTTGAGCTGCTCGGCGAGCCCGCCGCCGTCGCCCGTAAGTCGAACGCGCGCGACCGACTCCAGCAAGGCGCATGTTTCGGGCGGCAAGAGGTCGGCGCGCAGCAGAAACACCTGTCCTGCTGCGCCCTCCGCCGACGCGGGAGGCCACGCCTGGCGCGTGCGCAAGGTGTGCTCGAGCGCGGATTGCAGGTCCTGAAGGTAGGAGGAGGACCGTTCATTGAGGATGACGAGGTCCACCTCGAGCCTGCGGGTCCGCCAATATTCCATGGCCTGCAGCAGCTGGTGAACGATCCTGATGTCCTCGATGTTTGCAATGCGCAGCAGAATGATCGGCAGGTCGCCCGAGATGCTCTGCGGCCAGAGACCGGATTGCGGTCCGGCGCCGCGCATGATCACCTCCGAGGAGGGCCGCAGCGATTTTCCGGCATAGATGAGATGCCCGGCGAGCCGCTGGAATTCGCTCGCCTCTTCCCGGTCGATGCCGAGATGATGGAGCTGCACCTGCGCCTGGGTCCAGGCGAGCGTGACTGCCCGGTCGAACGCGCTGATGTCGTTGGTCCTGTCGACGGCGTCGACCAGCTTTTCCCGGGAGTCGGCGACCAATGTCCAGAAGTCGATGTGCGCCGCCGCGCCCGGGGCCAGGCAGACCCGCCGGCGCAGGACGAAGACCGGATCGAGAACGGCTCCGGTCGAGCTCGACAGAAGGCGTCCGTCGATCGCCGCGGCCGGAGCGCGGACGCCCAGTCCCCGCCCCAGGAAGCGGGCGCGGTCGGTTTCGAACTCGGCCTTCCCGACGCTCTCGCGCGAGGCGACCGAGTGATGCGCGGCCCAGATTTCCGGCTCGTCCGGCGCGCGCCGGCGGCGCGTGGCGAGGATCGCGCCGAAGCGTGCGACATAATCGGTCTCGACGAACATTTTGGAGAAAACCGGATGAGCGACATCGGCCGCTTGGGGGGCGATTGCGATCTCGGCATAGGAAGTGACCTCGATGTCCCGGGTCAGTTCACCATTGTTGGTGATCGTGAGCCGACGAACTTCCGCGTCGTCCTCGGTCGAGACGATCACCTCGAGCGTGGTATGGAGGTCGCCGTCCTGGCGCGAGAATGTCGCCCGTTCCTCGCTGAACGCCACTGAATATTGATCCGGCCGGGCGCTGGTCGGCTGGTAGGTCGCCGACCATGTTCGGTCGTTCTCCACGTCCCGCAGATAAATATAGGATCCCCAGTCGTCGCAGGTCGCGTCCTCGCGCCACCGGGTCACCGCGAGGTCACGCCAGCGGCTGTACCCGGACCCGGCTGCAGTGAGCATGACGCTGTAGCGGCCGTTGGAGAGGAGATGGGTGGCCGGAGACGCGGCATGCGGGTCGGCTGCCCGCCAGCCGCCAGTCGTCTCGAGCTCGCGAATCCTGGCGTGGGGCTTCGTATCGCTTGCCCATGACGGCGCAGCGGCGATCTCCCGAGGCATGCGCTCGTGCAGGAGCAATTCCGCCGCGCGCACGATTGGCTCCGCATGAAATCGCTCTCGCATCTTCCGGCCAAGCAGGGCGTCGGCAATGGCGACGATCGTCATTCCCTGATGGTGAGCCATGAACGCGCGAACGATCGCGACCTTCTGCCCGTCCGACAATCGACGCGGCGTGAAGTCGAGGGCCTCGTAATATCCGAATCGGCCCCGCGCTCCGTCGGCCGCCAAGCGCGTGAAATTGCGTGCCGCCGCGGTCGGATCGATGATCGCCGCGAGCGCGGTTGCATAAGGCGCGATGACCGCATCCTCGCTCAGACCGCGCTTCAGCCCGAGGCCTGGAATGCCGAAGTTGGAATATTGATAGGTGAGTTGCAGATCGCGGGCGTTGTAGGCGGACTCGGATATGCCCCAGGGCGTCGCCAGGGCTTTGGCATAGTCGATCTGCCTTCGAACGATCGCGCGATTGGTACGCCCGATGATGCTTTCGGCCGGCGCCCGCATGACCAGCGCGGGCATCAGATATTCGAACATCGAGCCGGACCAGGACAGCAAGGCTGCGCCGCCCCGGACAAAGGTGACGCCGTGCCCGAGCCGGAACCAGTGGCGCGGCGGCAAGTCGCCCTTGGCAATGGCGATGAAACTCGCAAGGCGCGCTTCCGAGGCCAGCAGGTCATAGGAGCTCTCGTCGAGCGCTCCGTCGCGAACCACGTAGCCGACGGAAAGGAGCAGACGCTCCTCGTTCAGGAGGAAACCGAACTCCATGGCCAGCGCCATTTCCCGCGCCGCGTTGCCGATGGCCGAGAATCTGGCCGCGAGATCATCGGAGGAGGCCAGGTCGCGCTCGTGGCTGGTGACGGTTCGGCAAACCGCTCGGGCCCAGAAAAGGATGTCTGAAGCGTCTTCGCCCCGTTCGACCGCGAATGCGCTGGCAAGGTCGACGAGGATTTCGGCGGGCTCCGCAAGAGCGGCGAGACGGCCGGCAAGAGTCTCTCCGTCAAGCCGCGTGCTGCACGCTTCGGCGAATAGATGCGCGACCGCCTCGTCGAGCTGACGCCAGGTGACGGTCTCGGTACGGCGGCGGTCCCGCAGCGCTTCGACCTCTTCGCGCACGAGGCTGAGAGCATCGAGGATCCCGGCGAGGCGCTTTTCATCTTCGAGCGGCGTCTCGCACCAATCCTGGCAGGCGTTGGCGAGAGCGATGAGATGTCCCGCGAGGTTGCCGCTGTCGACCGAAGAGACATATTGCGGGTCGAGGGCGCGCAGGCTTTGCGTATCGTACCAATTGTAGAAATGGCCCCGGTAGCGCTCGAGCCTCGCCATGGTCGCCATCGTTGCTTCGAGCCGCTCGATCGTGTCGAGCGCGCCCGTCCAGCCGAAATCGTGCGCGCTCGCGCTCGAGAGGAGATAGAGGCCGAGATTGGTCGGCGAGGTGCGGCGGGCGAGGATCGGCGACGGATCTTCCTGGAAATTGTCCGGTGGAAGCATGTTGTCGCTCGGAGTGACGAACGTCTCGAAGTAACGCCAGGTGCGCCGCGCGATCAGCCGCAGAGCCGCCCTGTCGGCCTCGCTCGCCGCTTGCTCGGTCACCGCGCTCGATCGACGGCTTACCCATCGCGCGACCGCGGGCGACGCGATCCACAGCAGAGCGAAGGGAGCAGCCAGATAGACGGTCCCGTCGCCGAAAAGCCATGTCCCGACGAGGGCGACCAGACCGGTGACGACCGCTCCGGCCATCCATCGGTAATAAGTGCCAAGGGTCGGATTTGGACCGATGGTCGCCTGCGACGCCGGCGTCCATTGCAGGAGATTGCGCCTTGTGACGAACAATCGAAACAGGGTTCGAATGACTGCGTCCGCCATCAGCCAGGCCTGGTGCGCGAGCAGCGTCACGATCAGCAGGGCCTGCAAGAGCGCTCCGCCAAGATCGGAAAGAACCCGGGCGAAATGCACACGGGCGCGAATGCCGGGGTGACGGGCCCAGGTCGATGCCAGCACTGGCGACACGCTCGGAAGCGCGATCGTCCCGAGGAAGAAAAGCGTCCACACCAGCGCCGCCTTGAACGGCAGCGCCCAACCCGCGAGCAGGGCCAGGACGCAGGTCAGAGGCGTGACCGAGCGGCGCAGGTTGTCGATCATTTTCCAGCGGCCGCTCGCCGGCATGCTTGCCGGCAGGCGCCGGGACTTTCCGAGAAGCGCGCTCCAGCCCAGGATCCATGGCAGCAATTGCCAGTCGCCACGCGCCCAGCGGTGGTAGCGGAGCGAAGCGACGTCGTAGCGCGCCGGATAGGATTCGACGACCTCGACGTCGGAGGCAAGGCCGGCGCGGGCGAACACTCCCTCGAACAGGTCGTGACTGAGCAGCGTCGAGTCCGGGACCCGGTCGGCTAGAACGGCTTCGAAGGCATCGACCGCGTAGATGCCCTTGCCGGCATAGGAACCCTCGCCGAAGAGGTCCTGATAGACGTCGGAAACGGCGGCGGAATAAGGATCGATTCCGTTGGGGCTGGAGAATACGCGCTGATAGGCCGAGCCCTCGTCTCCGACCGGAAGGTTGGGCGTGACGCGCGGCTGGAGAATCGCATAGCCCGCGATGACGCGTCGCCGGGCAGGCTCGACAACCGGCTCGTTCAGGGGATGCGCCATCTTGCCGATCAGCCGCCGCACCGTATCGGGAGGAAGCCTCGTATCCGCGTCTAGGGTGACGACGTACCGGACGCCCTCCGGCACCGTCGGCGGGCGGCCGTCGAGGCTCAGGAAGGTCGTGTCGCGGGCACCGCGCAGCAAGCGATTGAGCTCGTGCAGCTTGCCGCGCTTGCGCTCCCAGCCGATCCACAGCCGCTGGCTTTCGTTCCAGACACGCCGGCGATGGAGCAGAAGGAACCTGTCGCCGCCGGGTGCGGGCGGGTGCCGGCGGTTCAGGCGGGCAATAGCTTCGACCGCGGTCTGCAGGAGCGCCTCGTCGCCCTCGACGGTCTCGCTTGCCGCATCGCACCAGTCCGAGAGCAAGGCGAACTGAATCTCCCCGCTGACACTGGCGAGATGATGGATCTCCAGCCGTTCGACCTGTTCGACGATGGCGTCCGGACGGGTGAGCAGGGTCGGAACCACGACCAAAGTGCGCAAATGGGCCGGCACTTCGCCGAGCAGCTCCAGACCCGGAACCTGGGTGACTCCGAAGCGGCGGGTGACTCCCTGGTTGACGAGCGCCACCGCGGAATCGATCGCAGGCACTGCGCCGAGCACGCCGAGCACGCCGAGCAGGATCCAGTTCACGCTGGCCTCGACGTGGAAGAAGATCGGGAAGCCGAGCAGCAGCAGGGCGACGAGGGCGCCGGCGCCGGCATAGCCGCCGACGCCAAGCGCGCGATAGGCGCGGCTCACGACCGTCGAGAAGGTTGGACGAAAGCCCAGGGCGGCCTCGAACGTGGGACGGCCCTCCGCGACCAGATAATAGCCTGGATCTTTGTGGCGGCGCTCGGTCGCGACGGCGGCGGCCTCGACTGCGCGTTTCGCGACCTCTAGTTCGGCGAGCCCGGACCCCCGGGCGAGCTCCTCGACTGCAGTGCGATAGAGGTTGCGGGTCGCGAAATCCATCTTCGCGAAATCACAGCCTTTGGCGAGCAGCGGGTCGACCAGCGAAACGCGTTCGAAGATGACCGACCAGTCGACGTCGGAAATGTGCCGCATGCTCGTGATGATGTTGCGCACCGTGACATTGGCCGCGATCTGCCTTTGCTGTTCATCGCGGATTGCGCTTTCGGCTGTCCGCTCATCCGCCGCCAGCCGTTCGTCGAGGCGGGCGAGCATGGCGGTGAAGGCCGGGCTCTGATCCCTCAGCCGGTGAATCAGCTGGACCACGAGCGCGTCGGACGGAACCGCGGGGCCGAGCTCGTCGACCAGGTCGTCCTTCGTCTGCCCGGCGCCGTCGGCACCGAGCAGATGATCGGCGATCGCGTCGGCCTTCCGGCGCTCGTCGCGGCTGTAGACGATACGCTCGGCGATCCGGCGCAGATTCTCGATCAGGATGATGCGCAAGGTGTTCGCCGAAGCCCACAATTCGCCAATCGTGAGCGGCTGCTCCTCCTGATAGGCGTGGATGAAGGCGCACCAGGTATCGACATCGAAGCGGCTGTCGGTGTGCGCGACGAACGCCCAGACGAGTCCGAACACCCTCGGCAGTCCGGCGAAGGGCCCGTCGGCGAGCTTGGGCAATTGGCGGTAATAAGCCGGCGGTAGGTCCAGCCGCACTTCGCGAATCTGGCGCTCGACGAGATAGAAATTGTCGATCAGCCATTCCGCGGCGGGCGTGATCGCGGCCTTGTCGTCCACCGCCGTGCAGATCGAGCGATAGGAATCGATCAGGCTTGCTTCATTGGCTGCCAAGCGGTCGAGCAGCGGGCTTCCCGGTGGGCGATAAGGTTTGACGGCCTGGGCACGGGCCAGGCTTCGCGCATGCTCCTCCATCCGCTCGGCGCTCGAGAGATCTTCGCGAATGGCCGCCGTATCGTTCCACGGCGGCGCAGGCGCGCGCTTGAAACCACGGCCGAAGAGAGGCGCAAGGGCAAGGGTCAAGGAGAGAGGCATTGCGATGTTGAGTTCAAGACATGCTCCATATGGTTGGTCGGCAGCTGAGGCTCATGGAGGCTCCTGTTTTGGACTGCAGCGCCCCCGGGAAGGTTCCCGATCCGCCCCTCAAGCGGGGAAGATCAGCCTGACGCGCGCGCCGCTTCCGCGCTCATAGCAGATTTGGCCGCCCAGCTGTCGGGCCAGACTGTCGAGGATGCTCCGACCCAACCGCCCGGTGGTGGTTGCGACATTTTCCGGGATTCCGGGGCCGTCGTCGGCGACAGTCACGGCGTACGTCCCTCCATCGAGCGTGATGCCGATGCTGATTTCTCCGTCCTTCCGGCCCTTGAACGCGTGCTTCAGGCTGTTGGTGACGAGCTCGGCCACGATTAGCGACACCGACATCAGGGCTTCAAGACTGAGAATCGCCGGGTCCGCCCGAACGATCAAACGGACATCGGGGGTATCGCTGGCCTGGATCAGGTCGCCGCAGAGCGATCTGAGATAATCCCCGATGGGTTGCTCCACCGACGAGGGATCGTGCAGGCGACGATGGACACGCGACATCATGTCGAGGCGCGCGCGGGCGGCATCGAGCGCCTTCGCGCCGGCGCTCCCGGCCGGCAACGACTTGCGTCTCAGCCACAGGAACGAGGCCACGAACTGGAGATTGTTCGCAACCCTGTGCTGCAGCTCCCGAAACAGAGTGTTCGCCCGTTCGCGGGATTCCGAAAGCGCATTGATTGCAAGGTTGAGCGTGCGGATGACGTACAGCTCGAGCGCCGCCGTGAAGACGAAGATGGCCATGGTGATCCGCTGCGCATTGTCCAGGGTGAAGGTCCCGTAAGGCGGGAAGAACATGACCCAGGCGACGAGCGTGCAAAGTGCTCCCACCGCGAGACCGATACGGATTCCGCCGAAAAGCCCCGCCAGCAATATCGCCGGCAGAAACGTCATCGGCCCGAAGCCTTCGCTGATTCCGCCGAGCGCCCAGCGCAGGATCGACGCCAGGACGAAGAACGCGCCTCCAGCCAGGAGCCCCAGCAGGGGCCGGTCGCGTGGCAGCTTCCGGAACCAGGATTCCAGTCTCATGGCAGGTACCCGCATCAGATCTCTGTCGTGCGAGGCTAGTCGCGACATGGCCACAGCACAAAAATCAATCCGTCGCGGTTGGAACGCGCGCTCGTCATGGGCGCATCATTGCTCGCCGGCGCGCTGCTTCAGCGCAGTCGCCCCGGTTGATTGGGGGTTCAGTTTAGCTGAACTTCGAGAAGGCGCGCCTCAAGGCTGATGTCGACCGCGGCGAGCGCCTTCGACACGGGACAGCCGCTCTTCGCCGCCTGGGCATGGACGGAGAAGGCGTCCGCATCAATTCCCGGCACCTCCGCTTCAGTCACCAGCCCGATGTGCGTGATGGCGAAGCCCTCGCCGGATCGCTCGATGCTGACCTTCGCAAGAGTCTTGATCCGCGCCGGCGTGTAACCGGCTTCGGTGAGGAGCAGCGAAAGCGCCATGGAA
>Ga0070696_100002154_pt1 | contig 12964 bp, 11 predicted proteins | sample KBSK1253metaG_FD_65474 | JGI IMG/M metagenome (GOLD analysis project Ga0070696, IMG submission 65474) | Corn, switchgrass and miscanthus rhizosphere microbial communities from Kellogg Biological Station, Michigan, USA - KBS K1-25-3 metaG | ecosystem: Host-associated > Plants > Roots >... | reverse complement strand
ATCCGATCCGGCGGTATAGACACCATCGGGCGTGATGGTGCCGCCGGTGGCCTGCCACTCGACCGTCGCCGCGGGCATCGTGTCTCCCGCGGCCGTGACGCTGCGAGCGACGAACTGCTGCCTTTCGCCGGGAGCGAGGTCCGCAACCTGCGGCGCTACGGCGATGGCGACGACTCGGCCGGGGGACGGGGGCGGCATGACGGAGGTGTCGCGGCAGCTCAAGCAGCCGGCCGCTGCGGCCAACACCAGGGGCACGTGGAACGAGCCGGTTGCGCGGATCATGGACACGATCGAAGTCGGAGCTGTCTCCCGTCGAATCGTTGGCGTCGTCGAGGGCGCGCCGACGGCGCCACTGGCGATCGCTGCGAGTATCGCGCGTTCGAACATAGACCACACCTGTCGTAAAACCAGTGTCGAGAAGGCGCCACAATGCGGCGTCACGCGCCGCCGTGCTGCACGAGGCATGACGCTTGCTCTACTGCGTGGCGCGCCCCATATCTGCAAGGTTCATGCTCCGCACCGCTTGCTATGCCGGCCTCGTCGCCCTCGGTGTCCCGTCGCTCCTGCGGCGCTTCCGCGCTGCGGGCGTCGTGCTCTGCTACCATAACGTGTTGCCGCCGCGCAACGCGGCCGCCGCCGGGGACGCCGGCGTCCATATCTCCTTCGAGCGCTTCGCCGCACAGGTCGACTGGCTGGCCCGTCACTACGCGGTGGTCCCGCTCCAGGAATTTACCGAGCGGTTACGCGCGGGGCGCTCGCTGCGCGGCCTCGCGGCCCTCACGTTCGACGACGCCTACAACGGCGTCTTCGAGCACGCCTGGCCCCTGCTGTCCGAGATGGGCCTTCCCGCCACGGTGTTTGTCGTCGCCGAGCGGCCCGAGCGTCGGGAGGCCTTCTGGTGGGACCACCCCGATCTCGCGCGCCACGCGGCGCCCGGTGCTCGCGAGCGCTGGCTGACCGAGCTGAACGGAGACGCAGACAGGATCGCGGCGACACTGCCCCCGATCACATCAGTGCGGCTCCCCGCCTCGCACCGGCCAGCCGGTTGGGACGCGATCGCCGCGGCGGCCGCGGCCGGTCTCGACGTCGGGGTCCACTCCGGCACCCATCGCAACCTGACCCGGCTGGACGACGCAGAGCTGGAGCGCGACATCGTCGCAAGCCGAGAGCTGATTCGCGCGCGCGCCGGCGTCGCCCCGGCGTTCTTCGCCTATCCCTATGGACTGTGGGACGCACGCGTGCGTGCCGCGGTCCGCGCGGCGGGATACCGTGGCGCGGTGACGTTGGACTACGGACTGGTCGGCGCGCACGCCGACCCATGGGCTTTGCGCCGGGTGAACGTGCCGGCCTCGATCCCGGCGTCCGCGTTCCAGGTCTGGATCGCGGGGCTGCATCCGCGCGGGGGCCGGGCGCGGTGAGCCGCGCTGAGGGCCTGCTGATTCGCGGCGCCCGCATCGCGCATCTCATCGAATCGGACGGGCCGGGGGGCGCGGAGCGGATGGTCGCGCAACTCGCGGGCGAGCTCGAGGGCGCCGGCTGTCCCTGCGTCGCGTTCGTGCCCGCGGGCGGCGAAGGCTGGCTCGGCCGGGAGCTGACGGCGGCGGGCGTGACCGTCGAAACCTTTCAGCTCACACGCCCCTTCTCACCGCAGCTGTCTCGCGAGCTGGTCACGGCGTTCCGGCGGCACCGGATCGATCTCGCACACGGTCATGAGTTTTCCATGGCGTTTTATGGCGCGTGGGCGGCGCGCCGCGCCGGTGTCCCCCACGTCATCACCATGCACGGCGGCCGCTACTACGCGGACCGCCTACGCCGTCGCCTGGTGATGCGCGCGGCGGTCACCGCCAGCGGTGCGCTCGTGGCGGTCTCCGAAGGCCTGAGGACGCACCTCGCACACGATCTGTGGCTCGGGGCGAAGCGCATCACCACCATCCCCAACGGCGTCCGGTTCCGGCCCGCCGCCGAGTCCACGTTGCGCGGCGAGCTGAGGCTCGCGCCCGACGATCGCCTGGTCGTCGCCGTCGGTAACCTCTATCCGGTCAAAGGGCACCGCTACTTGCTCGACGCCCTGGCGCGACTCGCGGGTGACCACCCCAACCTCCACGTCGCCATCGCGGGGCGCGGTGAGCTCGCGACCACGCTCCAGGAGCAGGCGGCTGCGCTGGGCATCGGGGCGCGCTGCCACCTGCTCGGCCTGCGCCCCGACGTCGCCAATGTCCTCGCCGCGGCGGATCTGTTCGCGTTGCCTTCCCTGTCCGAAGGACTGCCGCTCGCGCTGCTCGAGGCGATGTTCGCGGCTCGTCCGATCGTCGCCAGTGCGGTTGGGGACGTACCGGTGGCGCTGGCGAGCGGCGCCGCTGGTGTGCTCGTCCCGCCTGGCGATGCCGCGGCGCTCGCCGACGCCATCCACCGCCTGCTTGCACAGCCCTTCGAAGCCCAGCGGTTGAGCCAAAGTGCCCAGGCCCGCGCCGCGGCGGAGTACGGCATCGAGCGCATGGTTCAGCGCTATGCCGGGCTGTATGAGCGGTTGCTGGCGAACGGCGCGCGGGCTCGAGTCTAGGCGGCCCGCTCCACCAGGCGTAGCAGGCCCTCCCGATCCCCGGCGCTCACCAATGAATGGGTCGGGAGCGTGACGAGCTGTCGCACGAGGTCCTCGGCGCCGGGCCAGCGGCCCGGGCGCACCAACCGCTGCTGCACCTGCGGCAGAGCGGCGAGAGTGCTCGGGTACCCCGCCGCCACGCCGACTCGACGCGCCAGCGCCCGGTCGGCGAGGGCGTCGAGCCCGCGAGCGAGCCGCAGCGGGAGCCGCAGGAATCCCGGCGTCCCGCCCGACAGCGGCGTGATCGCCCGAGCGCCGGAACGCGAGCCCAACTGACCCAGCAACGCGGCCGCGTTGGCGCGTCGAGCCTCGGCCTCTCGCGTCGCCAGCGGGAGCGTGCGCTCCAGCAACGCAGCGGCCGTCCGGCTCATCGCATGCGGCTCCTCGGGCTCGTGGTAGCGAGTCTCGCCGAGATGCAGCCACGGAATAGCCGCGGGCAGTCCGTAGGTCTCAGGCCGCCCGAGCGCGGAATGGGCGAGCGCGGTCAGCGCCACCGTCACCTCGCCCAGGCTGCCGCACTCGGGCGGAGTGCCGTCCACCACGGGCACGTCGCCGCGCACCAGCAGCGCGCCCCCGCGCCCCGCGGTCCACCCCTTCCCTCGGCTGAAGCTCAGCACGCTCAGCCGGCCCAGGCTTCCGAGCGGACGCCCGCGCCAGCATGCTCCGTGCCCTTGCGCGGCGTCTTCGACGGCCAGCGCGCCGAACGCCGACACGCACTGCTCGATCGCGTCCCAATCCACCGGCATGCCGTAGAGCGGCGCGACCACCACGACCCGCGCCCCTTCGGCCAGCGTCGCCGTCAGCGAGGCGAGATCGGGCGCCAGGGTGGCGGGATTCACGTCGTACAGGGCGATGCGCGCGTTGACCGCGACCGCCGCCGTCGCGACGTCGTAACACGCGTACGCCGGAAGGGCGACGACCTGGGGCCCCCCCAGGGTCGTGGCGGCCGCACGCAACGCGAGCGTCAGCGCCTGGGTGCCGCTCCCGGCGAGCACCGCTTCGTCCGCCTGGTAAAGCACCCGCACGAGCCCGCGCACCCGCGGCCGGGAATCCTCGCCAGCGCCGAGTCCGAGGCGCGCGCTGCGCCACGCGGCCCGGAGCGCCACAGGCGAGTGGACCGGCAGCTGGTGCCAGGGCCACCCGCGGGACGCCCAGGCGAGCGTCGCCTGCGTCTGCGGCACGGGGCACACGGTCACGGGAGCTGTCGGGCCAGGAGCGGACCGATGCGGTTCGTCACCACGAGCGGCAGGTGCCGCCACACCGCGGAGGCGACTTTGAACGCCGGCCGGTCGGGGGACGGGGTGGTGGCCACGCTGCGCGGCGACCACTGTAGCCAGGGCAACGGGACGTCCGCACCGCCCCACTGCAGCTTGAATCGATGGTTGCCGCTGCCCGGCGTGCAGCGGCCGAAATCGAAGACCCGCACGCCGCGGGCGATCATGTGCTCGAGGAACGCCCAGTACAACAGCATGCTCGGAGCGATCCGGCTGTATTCTCGCAGCGATCCAGCAGCCTTCATCTCGAACTCGTCGCGCCACACCCAGCCGTGGCCCGCCGCGATCGGCTTTGCGCCTCGGTACACGACACCGAACGCGACGCGGTCGCCGAACGTCGATCGCACGCGGTCGAAAAACGCGTGCGACAGCGCCGGCGTGCCGAGCCGACGCTGGTCGCGCGCGAACACCTCGTAGAACGCATCGAGTTGATCGTCGCCGAACCGGACCTCGAGCCCCTCCTTTTGGGCGCGTCGGACCTGGCTCCGGAGCTTGGCGGGAAACGAATCCCACAGGGCGTCGGCCGAGGCCGGGAGATCGAGGCGTACGGTGGTTTTGCGCTGCGACACCGCCATTGGCGAGGCAATGTGATGGCGGGCCCGAAGCTCCAGCAGATCCACCCCCATTCGGCGAGCCGCGTCGACGGCGTGCTCGATCAGGCTCCCGACCGCCTCCGGCGCGCCCACGGGCCCACCGGCGTTCAGGAACGGCAGCGACAGGAGATAGTCGCCGAACAGCTGGCTGCGCACCCGCACCAGCGGCAGGACCGCACGCCATTCGCCCGCGTCGTCACACGCGACGGCGTACAGGCACTCGTGCCCCAGCGCATCCGCCATGATGTTCCGCCACCCCGCGAGGTGGCAGAACGTGCTGTCGGGAGCGGACGCGACGAACGCGTCCCACGCGGACACACGGCCATCGAGCGGCGCGATTGCGATCACAGGCGTGTCACCGTGTCCGCGATCGCCGTGAAGCGAAACTCGGCGAGCAGGCGCTCGAGCCGCGGGAGCGTCCGTCCCAGGCCGCCGTAGTGCCGCACCCGGGTGAGCCATGGCACGTCGAGTCGCGGCTGCTCGGGGTCGAGCTCCCACGGATGGATGTAGAACGTCCCGGGCACCCGGCGACGCTCGCAGTCGCGCAGCGCCGCACGCACGACGCCGTACGGCAGCAGCCGGAAGTACGCACCGCCGCCGGCGGGCACCTGGGCGCCCCAACGCCGCAGTGTCGCCGGCGGCACTTCAGCGAGCCGCCCGCTAGGGCGGCGCAGCCAGTGCGGATCGCGTCGCCCGTTGGCATAGCCATAGCCAGGGCGGCGCACCGGAAACAGGCTCGAGTCGTAGCGATATCCCTCCTCGATCAGCACGTCCAGGGCCCATTCGCGGCCCGGCACGATCGAGAAGCTCGGCGCCCGAAACCCGACGACGGGAGCGGCAGTGAGATCCTCGAGGAAGATCTTGGTCCGGCGAATCGAGTCGCGGAACGCCAGAGGCGACTGCTCGGTCACCCGCGCGTGATCCCAGCCGTGCGACGCGATCTCGTGTCCCGCCGAGGCAATGCGGCGCACCAACCCGGGATGCCGCTCCGCGACCCAGCCGAGCACGAAGAACGTGGCGCGCGCTTGCGAGCCGGCGAGCAGGTCGAGCAACCGGGCGACGCTCCCGCTCACGCGGGACTCGAAGTCGCCCCAATCCGCATACCGCACGTGTCGCTCGAACGCGGAGACTTGGAAGTACTCTTCCACGTCGACGGTGAAGTGGTGGCTGGTCACGCCCCGCCCGTAATGCAACGGGTGTGCCCGGCTGGGCTGGAACATGATCGACTCGGGATTGTGGCGCGCTCGCGACACTCCTCCGTGGCACCGGCCATGCGCTGCAGTACGGCAATCCCATGCGCTTCGCGATCCTCTCCGACATCCATGCCAACCTCCCCGCGCTGGCGGCCGTGCTGGCCGACATCGACCACCGCGGTGTGGACGACATCGTCCACCTGGGCGACCTCGTCGGCTACAACAGCTTCCCCAGCGAGACCCTCGCCTTGGTGCAGGCCCGCGGCATCCGTGGCGTCCACGGAAACCACGATCTGATGGCCTGTGGAGCGCTATCGGTCGATCACTGCGGGCCGCTCGCCCGCCGGGCGATCGAATGGACGAGGGGCGCGCTCTCTCCGGCGGAGCTCGCCTATCTGGCGGCGCTGCCGGGGGAGCTGCGCCCCGCCGCCGGTGTCATCTGCCTGCATTCGATGCTCGGCGACCCGGTCGGCCGGGTGCGCGGCCGCGAGGGCTTTCACGAGGTGTCCCTCGAGCTGCGCCGCTTCGATCCACAGCTCGAGATCTGCTGTACGGGGCATACGCACCGAGCGGGCGCTGTGGAGATCGGCCCCGACGGCGTCGTGCGACACATCGGTGCCGCGCTGCGCGTCACGCCGGGCGCGTTCTGGTTCATCAACCCGGGCAGCGTCGGCCAGCCGCGGGACTCGGATCCGAGGGCGGCCTATGCCGTACTGGACCACGAGTCGCGCGAGGTCGCGTTCTATCGGGTCGCGTACGACGACGCACGCTTGTCGCGCGACAACGCGCGTCGCGGGCTCGCCGACGGAAAAACCCCGCCGCGCGTCACGGAGCGCCTTGCGAGCAGCACGCTGGCCGCGGCGCGAGCGATCGCCCGCTTCTTCGACTCCGCTCGGCGACCCTGAGATCACCTCATCGCGACGGAGCGCAAGGCTCGCACCAGTGCGCCGACGCAGTCCTCGATCCGACCGTACACTGCCGCGCACACGTCCGGACCCTGCTCCCACGGATCCTCAATCGCCCGGGACTCGATCGGCGCGGGATCGAAGTCGCCGAGCAGCAGCACCCCCCGTGCCGGGACGCCGAAGCGCTCGCAGATCAAGCGACGTTGCGCAGCGTCCATGACGAGGATGACGTCAGCGCCGCGCACCAGGTCGGTCATGAGGAGCTGGGAGCGGTGCCCACGGAGATCGATCCCGCGGCGCGCCGCGGCCGCTATGGCGTCGGCCGGCGAGGGGCGGCCGGGTCCGATGAACCCCGCCGAGTCCACGGCCACGCCGCTCTGCCCGAGCGCGCGCCTCAGGACGGCCGCCGCGAACGGGCTACGGAAGATGTTGCCGTTGCACACCACCAGCACCGATCGGAGCGGCTGGCGGGCGGCGAGCGCGACGAGGGCCGCGCGCCGCCGCGCCGCGTGCAACAGCTGGTCGGGCAGGCGGCGGAGCTGCCTCCGAACGCGGGCCACCGCGCTCCGCACCCACGACCGACCCGGCATGCGTTGCAACCGCGACGCGCGGATCAGGCGGCCTGGTGCGGTCGTACGGTGCCTGCCTTGCCGGTGCGCTTGGCATGTACGAACCGGGCGATGGCGCTGAGCGACCCGAGGTTCGCCTCGGTGATCTCGTCCTCCGCGATGGCGCACCCGAACTCGCGCTGCAGGAACTCCACGAGCTCGATCACGCCGATCGAGTCGATCACGCCGCTGCCGAGCAGCGGAGCATCGTCTTGCAGCGACCAGTCCGGGCGCATGTAGAGGAAGTTGTCGCGCACGTAGGTGCGCGCGCGGTCCGCGATGGTCGCAGCAGTCAATTCCGGTGTTTTGTCACTCATCGTCTGTACCTTCCAGTCACGCGTCACACCGCGACAGGCGCTTCCGCGACGGCGGCCGCCACGCGAGGGGTCGTGGCCGCACGGCCGGCGTCACGGGCGGGCGCGCCGAGGAACTCCCGGTGCCACAACTCGGTGGACAGAATCGCCACAAGCGCCTGGCTCTCGCGGAACCCCTCCGCGCGCCCGGCTCGGCACCGTCGCACCAGTCCCGCGACGGCCTGCGGATTGAAGATGCCCGTGCGCGCGAGGCTCCCGGGATCGAGCAACGCCTCGACGTACTCCGGTGGCCGCCCCTCGAAGAACGCCGGGACGTCGGGGGCGCGGTACGGCTGCTTGCGCCGGCGGGTGACGGCCGGCGGCAAGAGCCCGGTGGCACCCCCCCAGCGGCGCAGGATGTCCTTCTCCCGCAGGCCCCGCAGCTTGCTGCGGGCGGGGAGCGCGGCCGCGAACTCGAATAGCCGGTGGTCGAGATACGGGACGCGGGCCTCGACCCCGTGCGCCATCGCCATCCGATCGCCTTGCGAGCTGAGCAAGTACGATGACAGCAACGTCGTCATCTCGAGGTAGGCGGCCCGCCCCAGCGGCGACCAGCCGGCGAACCCCGCCGGCAGCCGGGCGCGCAGCTCGGCCAGCGGGTCGAAGGACCCCAGCCCCGCGCGGAACTCCGGCGAGTAGAAATCCTTGATGCGGGCAGTCAGGTGGAACCGCGGCAGATGCGAGAACAGCGGATCGTCGGCTGAGCCGGCGGTCATGAAGTAGCCGCGCCAGAAATCGCCCTTCCCCGCAGCGGGAGCGATCCCCGGATAGAGCCCGTCGAGCAGGCGCGGCGGCCAGCGCGATTCCGGTCGCTGCGAGCACAGCAGCCGGATGATGGTCTCCTTGAACAGGTCGTACCCGAGGAACACCTCGTCCGACCCCTCCCCCGTGAGCACCACCTTGATGCCCCGCTCCCGGACGACGCGCGAGAGCAGGTAGAGCGGAGCGGGGGCCGTGCGGACCAGCGGCGTCTCCGTGTGGCGGACGACGTCCGGGAACACGCGCGCGATGTCGCCGCGCCCGATCCGCTGCACTGCGTGGCGGCTCCGCACATCGGCCGCGACCGCCAGCTGGTATCCGCTCTCGTCGAGCGCGGGGTCCTCGAAGGTCACCGAGAAGGTGCGCAGCGCGTGCGGCGACCCCGACGCCGCGAGCGCGCACACGATGCTGGAATCGATACCGCCGCTCAAGTACCCGCCGACTGGCACGTCCGCCTGAAGGCGCAGCCGCACCGCCGAGCGCAGCAGCTCGTCGAGCGCGTCGAGCGCGTCCGCTGGCTCGGCGGCCGTCTCGGCGTAATCGAACGCGTAGTAGCGCCGTGTCGTCAGGCGCCCGTCCTGCCACCGGGCGCAGCAGCCGGGCTCGAGCGCCCGGATCCCCCGGAAGGGGGTGCGGGGAGCACGCGCCGCCCAGAACGTGAAGACCTCGTCCAGCCCCTCCGGATCGAGCGCCCGGTCCACCTCACCGGTCGCCAGCAGGGCCTTCACCTCGGACGCGAAATACAGGTCGCCGTCGCGCTCCGTATAGTACAGCGGCAGGATGCCGAAACGATCCCGCGCGAGAAACACGGACCGCGCGCGACGGTCGTAGATCGCGAACGCGAACTGGCCGTTCAGGCGTTCCAACATCCGCTCGCCCCACTGCTCGTAGGCGTGCACCAGGACCTCGGTGTCGCTGCGGGTCCGGAACACGTGCCCACGGGCCTCGAGCTCGCCGCGCAGCGCGAGGTGGTTGAAGATCTCGCCGTTATAGACGATGAAGACGCTACCATCCTCGTTCGTCATAGGCTGCGCGCCGCGCGCCAGGTCGATCACACTCAGCCGGACGTTGGTGAGGCCCACCCGTTCGTCCACGTGCAGCCCGGAGCCATCGGGGCCGCGGTGTCGGATGGCGCCCGCCATCCGCTCCAGCAGCTCCGCGGAAACGCCCACGGGGCGTCGGCGAGCGATCCCGGCGACGCCGCACATCAGCCGTTGCCTCCGACGTCCGGAACCGGCGCGACCAGCAACGAGGTGAGATGGAGCGGACGGGTGACGGCGCGCTTGTGCTCGATCTCATGGTAGGCGCGCTCGATCTGCTCGGGCCGATACCCCAGCTCTCGGGCGACGTCCGCCGCGCTGCGGCCTTCGTTCCGGGCCTGGAGCACCACGTCCAGCGTGCCGAGCGGCAGCGTGAAGAAGAACTCCTCCTGCGTCTGAGGCAGCGAGTAGGTGTCGGTCGTCGGCGTGCGCGCCCGGATGGTCACGGGCACTCCCAGCGACTCGGCCAGCTGGTAGACCTGGCTCTTGTACAGGTGCGCGATCGGCTTCACGTCGGCCAGCCCGTCCCCGCCCTTCACGAAGAAGCCCTGGTCGTATTCGAGACGGTTGGGCGTACCGACCACCGCGTAGTTGAGCCGGTCGGCGTGGTGGTACGCCAGCATGGTCCGGATTCGCTGCTTGAAGTTCGTGGCGGCCACGATCTCCCGCAGCTCGCGCGCGGGCAGCCGCACCTTGCGCACGCCCTGCCCCGGCGGCTGCACCGCAATGAAGCACACGTTGAGCCGGTCGGAATCGAGGCCGCCCCCGTCGAGCACCAATTTGGAGCGCCACCCGGGACCGTACTCGGGGACGAGACGACGTACGGCCGCATCCCGCCGCTCGTAGCATCCGGTCGCTTCGAGCATAGCGGTGACATCCTCAGCCTGGAACTCGATGCCGAGGCGCTTCGCCCAGTCGCGCGCCAGCGCGAGACTCTGGGGATCGGACTCTCGCTCGGGCAGGCCTAGCCCGAGAACGTGCCGGGGGCCCACCGCCTGCACGGCCAGCCCCGCGCACACCGAGCTGTCCACGCCGCCGCTCATCGCGACGACGATCCCGGCGCGCCGCAACGTCTGCCCGACCTGGATCCGGAGAGCCTCCGCGATCCGTCGAGCCTCGGCAACCGCATCGAGCTCCAGCCGGTCTGCGATGGTAGTGGACACCGCACCTCGCAAGCACATGGAAAACGTCGTCTCCGCCTCGCGGCGTCTCCGAATGCAAAGTTCGAGCCCTCGGAATGGCATCCGCTCGAACCCCGGGCTCCTGGTCGCGACATCGGTTACTGGACGAAACGCCAACGACTTCGGAGACCCGCGAGGGATCGTGTTGCGCACCCCTGTCGCGCGCGCGCAACGCGCGCCGTGCCGCCCAACCGACAGGCCTCCCTTGGTACGCTCGTTGCAATACCGCGACAAGCCATGTTGCCCCTCTCTTCCTCCCGCAATGCGGCTCAGCTCCTGTGGCACAGCGCCGGGCGCCACGGCGACCGGCCCGCCGTCGTAGAGCGTGGCAGCACCGTCACCTACACCGCCCTGCGGGAGCGCGCGGCGGCGATCGGTGCGGCGCTCCGGGCCGCCGGCGTCGGGGCCGACGACCGGGCGGCGATCCTGCTGGAGCGTGGTCGGGACGCCGCCGCGGCGTACTTCGGCGCGCTGGCCGCCGGTGCGATCGCCGTCGTGGTGAACGAGACGCTCCGCCCGCGGCAGATCGAGCACGTGCTAGCGCACTCGGGCGCGCGTTGTCTGATCACGACGGCGGACGTGCTCGCGCGGCAGCCGCGCCGGCTCTCCACGGCTGCGGGCGTCCTCGATGCCAGCGAGATCCGCCCCGGCGGCGAACCGCTCGCACCGGTCGACCGGTTGGGGAGCGACGTCGCCCAGATCGTGTACACCTCGGGGTCCACCGGCCTCCCGAAGGGCGTGGCTGTGAGTCACGCAAACCTGTGGGCCCTCACGAGCGTGGTCGTGTCCTACCTCGGCCTGACGGATGAGGACCGGCTCGCAAGCCTCCTGCCGTTCAGCTTCGTCTACGGCGTGGGCCAGCTCTTGTGCGCGGTGGGGGCCGGGGCGGCGCTCGTGGTCGAGCGGTCGCCGCTTCCGCAACAGATGATCGAGTCGGTTCGGACGGCGGGCGTGACGGTGCTTGCCGCCGTCCCGCCGCTGTGGAACCGGCTGCTGCGCGTCCCGGCGCTCGTCGAGGCGCCGCTCCCCCGGCTACGGGTGATGACCAACGCCGGCGGGCACCTCCCCGCCGAAACGGTGCGCGCGCTGCGCCGCGCCCAACCCGGGGCGCAGCTGTACCTCATGTACGGACTGACCGAAGCGCTGCGCTGCACCTATCTCCCACCCGAGGAGCTCGATCGCCGGCCCGATTCGATGGGCCGCGCCATTCCCGGCGGGGAGATCTACGTGCTGCTCGAGGACGGCACCCCCGCACCGCCCGGCGAGATCGGCGAGCTGGTGTACCGCGGCCCCACCGTTACGCTCGGCTACTGGAACGACCCAGAGCTGACAACGCGGGTGTTCCGTCCCGATCCACTACGACCATCCGACGGGGAGCGTGTCGTGTTCTCCGGGGACCTGGTGCGCCGAGACGACGAGGGGTTCCTCTACTTCGTGGGGCGGCGGGACCGGATCATCAAGACCATGGGATACCGCGTCGGCCCGGACGAGATTCTCGGCGTCCTGTACGCGTCGGGCGAGGTCGCGGACGCCGTCGTCGTCGGGGAGCCCGATGAGGCACGCGGCGAGCATATCGTCGCCTACGTCGTTCTCGCCGAGCAGGGGTCACTCGACCGGCTGCAGGCGTATTACGGGCGCGAGCTTCCCCGCTACCTCCAGCCGGCGCGCGTCGAAGTCCGCGACACGCTTCCGCTCCTCGCAAGCGGTAAGCACGACCTGGCGGCCGTGCGCGCGGCGCCCGCGTGAGCGAGTCCATTCGCGTCCTGGCTGATGGCGGCCCCGTGGATCGTCAGTGGGACGCCGAGGCCCTGCGATTCGGCGGCAACATGTTTCACAGTCGTGCCTGGGGCGAAGCCTGCGGGGCGCTCGACGGGGAAGTCCTGTATCTCCGGCTGGTGCGCGGCACTCACCCGATTGGCATGGCGGTGGCCTCGACGCGACGTACTCGATGGCGGGCGCTGAGACGGTGGCGGGACGTGCTGACGTTGAACACGCCACCCGCCCTGGCTCCGGACGTTCCGCGACAGGATGCCTTTTCGGCCATCGAGGACTTTGCGCGTGGTCGAGGCTTCGGCGTGCTGCGCATCAGCTCGTACGCCGACCCGCGACCTTCGGACGAAGTGGTCCCGGACCCGGCGCGCGTGCGGTTCCACCCGCGACTCGAGTTTCGCGTGGCGCTGGGGCCGGACCTCCCCGCGACACTGGCGCGCATGGGAGCGGGCCATCGCCGCAACGTCCGCAAGGCGCGGGAGCTGGATTTCGAGTTCTCCGAGAACACGTCACTCGATGGAGCCCTCGCGCTCCATGCACTGCAAGAGCAAACCTTTCATCGCCGCCGCGACCTGGGGAACGACAACGCCGCAGCGTGGCCGGTGGAGAGCTATCGGCGAACCATGGCAGCCTATCTCGAGGCTGGCGCCATCCGTTTCTTCTTCGCCGGCCGCCGGGGTGTGCCCCTC
>Ga0070696_100002151_pt1 | contig 12971 bp, 7 predicted proteins | sample KBSK1253metaG_FD_65474 | JGI IMG/M metagenome (GOLD analysis project Ga0070696, IMG submission 65474) | Corn, switchgrass and miscanthus rhizosphere microbial communities from Kellogg Biological Station, Michigan, USA - KBS K1-25-3 metaG | ecosystem: Host-associated > Plants > Roots >... | reverse complement strand
TGATCGCCGTCGAGGCCGAACCCGAAAGGGCGTTCGTCGCCGTGAACGTCGCGGCGTAGCTCCCCGACTGCGTGGAGGACGGCGTCCAGGACAAGGTACCGCTGGTATTGCCCGCGCCCGCCGTGAACGTCGCGCCCGCCGTGACGGCCGTGCCCGCCGCCGTCAACGAAGTGATGGCATCGCCGTCCGGATCGCTCGCCGTGACGTTGACCGTCAGGAGCGAACCCTCGTTCACCGAAGCTGTCGCCGGGGCCGTGACCGTAGGAGCCCGATCGACGTTGTTGACCGTGATCGCCGTCGACGCCGAACCCGAGAGCGTGTTCGTCGCCGTGAACGTCACCGCGTAGCTGCCCGACTGCGTGAAGGTCGGCGTCCAGGAGAACGTGCCGCTCGTGTTCCCTGCACCCGCCGTGAACGTCGCGCCCGCCGTGATGGCCGAACCCGCCGCCGTCAGCGAAGTGATCGCCGGACCATCCGCGTCCGCTGCAGAAACCGTGAACGTAAGGAGCGAATTCTCGTTCACCGACGCCGTCGCCGGCGCCGTCACGACCGGCGGTTCGCCGGAGGCGACCGTGATGGCCGTGGAGGCGGAACCCGAGAGGGCGTTCGTCGCCGTGAAGGTCGCGCCGAAGGAACCCGTCGATGCCGGGGTCCAGCTCAGCGTGCCGCTCGTGTTGCCGGCACCTGCCGTGAACGTCGCGCCCGCCGTGATGGCCGTGCCCGCCGCCGTCAGCGAGGTGATCGCCTGGCCGTCCGGATCGTTCGCGGAAACCGTGAACGAAAGCGCGATTCCGACCTGGCCGTTCTGCGATGCAGGAGCCGTAACGACCGGCGCCCGATCGACGTTATTGACCGTGATCGCCGTCGACGCCGAACCCGAAAGAGCGTTCGTCGCCGTGAACGTCGCGGCAAAGCTGCCCGACTGCGTAAAGGTCGGCGTCCAGCTCAGCGTTCCGCTCGTGTTGCCCGCACCCGCCGCGAACGTCGCGCCGGCGGTGACCGCCGTGCCCGTCGCCGTCAGCGAAGTGATGGCATCGCCGTCCGGATCCGCAGCCGTGACGTTGACCGTCAGGAGCGAATTTTCATTGACCGAAACCGTCGCAGGAGCCGTAACCGTAGGCGCCCGGTCGACGTTATTGACCGTGATCGCCGTGGAGGCCGAACCCGAGAGGACGTTCGCCGCCGTGAACGTCACGGCAAAGCTGCCCGACTGCGTGAAGGTCGGCGTCCAGCTAAAGGTGCCGCTCGTGTTGCCGGCGCCCGCCGTGAACGTCGCGCCCGCCGTGATGGCCGTGCCCGCCGCCGTCAGCGAGGTGATCGCCGGGCCGTCCGCATCCGTCGCGGAAACCGTGAACGTGAGCAGTGAATTCTCGTTCACCGAGGCCGTCGCCGGGGCCGTGACCACCGGAGCGACGTCCTGAGCGACGTTGTTGACCGTGATCGCCGTCGACGCCGAGCCCGAAAGCGCGTTCGTCGCGGTGAAGGTTGCCGTGTAACTCCCCGACTGGGTGAAGGTCGGCGTCCACGAGAAGGTGCCGCTCGTGTTCCCCGCACTCGCCGTGAACGTCGCGCCCGCCGTAATGGCCGTGCCCGTCGCCGTGAGCGAAGTGATCGCCTCCGCGTCCGTCGCGGAGACCGTGAAGGTCAGGAGTGAGTTCTCGTTCACCGAGGCCGTTGCCGGGGCCGTGACAATCGGAGCGACATCCTGATTGATGTCGTTCACAGTGATCGCCGTCGACGCCGTACCAAACAGAGCGTTCGCCGCCGTGAACGTCACAGCGTAGCTGCCGGACTGCACGAGCGAGGGTATCCAATTCAAGGTGCCGCTGGTGTTCCCTGCGCCCACCGCAAATGTTGCGCCGGCGGTGAGCGCCGTGCCCGCCGCGGAGAGCGAAGTGAGGGCCTCGCCGTCCGGATCGCTCGCCGTGACGTTGATCGCCAGGGGCGAGTTCTCGTTTACGGAGACAGTCGCCGGAGCCGTAACCGTGGGCGCGCGATCGACGTTGTTGACGGTGATGGCCGTCGATGCCGAACCCGAAAGCACATTCGATGCCGTGAACGTGGCGGCAAAGCTGCCCGACTGCGTGAAGGTCGGCGTCCAGGAGAAGGTACCGCTGGTGTTGCCCGCTCCCGCCGTAAACGTCGCGCCGGCGGTAACCGCCGTGCCCGTCGCGGTCAGCGAGGTGAGCGCCGGGCCGTCCGCATCCGTCGCGGAAACCGTGAACGTAAGGAGCGAATTCTCGTTCACCGAAGCAGAAGCCGGCGCCGTTACGGCCGGCGACGCGTCCGTCGCGGCATCATTCACCGTGATGAAGGTGATCGCGTTATTCGTGAGCGTGTTGGTGGCCGTGAACGTGACCGTGTAGCTCCCCGACTGGGTGGACGTGGGAGTCCAGGAGAACGTGCCGACTCTCCCGGCGGCCGCGCTGCCGGCGTTGACCGTGAAGGTCGCTCCCGCGGCGACGGCGGAGCCGGTCGCCGTAAATGCGGTGATGGCCTGAACGTCCGGATCGACGGCGGAAGTCGTGAACGTCAGGAGCGAGCCCTCGTTCACCGAGGCCGAAGCCGGAGCCGTCACGACCGGTGGGCGATCGACGTTCGTGATCGACACGATCGACGTCGCGATTCGAACGCAGGAGTTTCCGTCATCCGCGGACCACGTGATCGTAGTCGAGCCCGACTGGGTGAAGCTCGGGGTGCCCGTGAGCGTGATGCTCGGGTTCAGCGCCGGGCCCGCCGTGGCAGGGCCGGTCAAGAAGGCCGATGCCGCCGGGACGGTGACGCGCGTCTGGCTCAGCGTCACTTGCTCGGCGTCCGGATCCGACGCCGTGCCCACGATCGTGAACAGCTGGCCCTCGGCGCCGGTGGATGTCGCCGGAGCGGTGATGACCGGCATGTTCTTGCCGTTCGCGATGTCGGCGGCGAGCAAGCCGTCCGTATCCTGCCAGTCCGAGCCGAGCTTGTACGTGTTGTCGCCGTCGATTCCGGGGCAGAGCGTCCCGAAGGAAGTCTTGAGCGAACTCAGCGCGGTCGAGCTGGCGATCTCCAGTGCAGGCGTGCCGCTCGCGCCGGTCACCGTCAGGGTCATGAGCTTGTAGGGCACGCCGGTGACGGAGGTCGGATCGAGTGCCGTGCCGCCGCCCTGTCCGCGCTGCCACTCCGTGTCGCTTCGCCGCTCCACCGCGATGGTGGTGGACATGGCGGAGCCCTGTTCGTTGATGAAGCCGCTGAAGAGCGCCGTCCCGCCGGTGACGCGAAGCCCGATGACGTAGGAATTGATCGACAGGGCCTCACCGGTGGTGCACACGGAAGGGTTGAAGAGTTTGTCCATGTCCGTGAAGAGGTAGACGCTGACCGTCGTCGGCATACAGTTTTGATTCATCTTGTCGGCGGCCGTATTCGCGCCGTCCCCGTCCGTGTCGAGGAACATGTACTGGGCCGACGCGGGCGCCGCGAATATCAGAAAGACCGCCGCGGCGAATGCGAGAAGCCGTGTTGCGAACTTCATGAGAGGGCCTCCTTGAAGGTAGAACTCAGGGTGTCCTGCCCGATGAAAACGATGAAACGCAAGTTGTTAAGGACATCTCCCGCCGCGCGCGGAGACGCGCGACTGCCCCGGATCGCCCCAGGAAATGCACGTGGGGGTCCAACCGGATGACGGATGACCGGCGTGTCGGGCGTCGGAGGGCGGCCTGGGTAGGCCTAAGGGGGGGTATCCCAACGTCCGTTTGTGCCGAGCAAGTTGTCCAAGAGCCGGTACGTCCGAGACGTCGGGATTATAGCAAAATCCCTGTCGTGATTCAACCTGGAGGCGAGGCGACCGTGGATCCGGCCCTCCGAACCTCCTCGCGCACCCAGGCACCCTGTTCGGTCGTCCCAACCCCCGAGTCCGTGCCGGTCGATCGAAGCCGACCGCTCGTAAATAGCGACCGCACCGACTCATAGACCATCTCGCCGGCCGCCGACTCGCCGACGTGGTCGAGCAGCATCTGGGCCGCGAGGATGGCTCCGATGGGGGACGCGACGTTCCGACCGGCGTGCTTGGGGGCGGAGCCGTGGATCGGCTCGAACATGGAAACCGCGCCGGGCCGGATGTTTCCGGAGGCCGCGACACCCATCCCGCCCTGAATCGCGGCGCCGAGGTCCGTCAAGATGTCGCCGAACATGTTCGAGACCACGACGGTGTCGAAGAACTCGGGATTCTTCACCATCCACATGCATGCGGCGTCGATGTACGCGTGATCCTGCGCGATGTCGCCGTATTCGCGTCCCACCTCCGCGAACGCGCGCGTCCAGATGTCCATCGCGCCGATCGCATTGGCCTTGTCGACGAGGGTGAGCTTCTTCCCCTTGGCCCGTCGGCGGGCGAGGTCGAAGGCATAGCGGATCACCCGCTCGACGCCTTTCCGCGTGAACATCATCTCCTGCACCGCGACCTCGTCGGGCGTCCCCTTCTTGAGAAAGCCGCCGATGCCGGCGTACACGTCCTCCGTATTCTCACGTACCACGATCAGGTCCACGTCCTCGGGTCCCTTTCCCTTAATGGGACACAGGTCCGCGTGGAATAGCCGGATCGGCCGGAGGTTGACGTAGAGATCGAGGCCAAACCGGATGCCCGAGATGATGGCCCGCTCGAGCATCCCGGTCGGGAGGCGCGGATCGCCGATCGCGCCGAGGAGGATCGCGTCGTGCCCCTTCATCTCGGCGAGCGCCGAATCGGGGAACGTCTCCTTCGTCTTCATATAGTGCTCGGCCCCGAAGGGATACGAGGTCCACTCGAGCGAGAAGCCGCGAATCTCGGCGGCGAGCTTCAGCGTCTCGACCGCTTCCTTCGTCACCTCCGGTCCGATGCCGTCGCCCGGTAGGACCGCGATGCGGTAGGTCTTACCCACGGGCCGCCGCTCCCGGTCGCTTCTCGTTGAATTCGCGCACCAGAACCTCCAGTTCGCCGTCCTCGAAGACCGTCTCGCGCTGCTTGGCGAGGCGGAAGATGTGCTCCACCAACGGCCGCTCGGCCGCGTGCCCGCGCGAGGTGAGCCAGTAGACGACGTTCGACTCGCCGCACATGGGACCGACATTGATTTCCTGCTTGAGCCCCAGCATCCCCGCGGGAACGCTCGAGTAGACGCGGTCGGCCAGCCACGCGTCCCCCTTCTTCTCCGCCTTGATCACGGCGGCCGCGTGGACGCCCGTGCCCGTCCGGAACGCGTCCCGTCCCAGGGCCGGGTAGTTGTACGGAATCGCCACGCGGCAGGCGCGCGACACGAGCGCGGCGTAGTCGGGAAGCGTGGTCAGGTCGCTCTCGAGCCATCCGAGGAGGTTCAGATTGATGAGGATCATGTCGAGGGGCGCGTTCCCCACGCGCTCGCCGACGCCGAGGATGGTGCCGTGCACGCGGTCGGCGCCCGCGAGGAGCGCCGCGAGCGCGTTCGCCACGCCGAGGTCGCGATCCCGGTGGCCGTGCCAGTCGACGCCGACCGTCTCGCCCGTCGCGTCCGCGACCTCGCGCAGGAATCGGACGAGACGCGCGGCGCCCTCCGGGGTGGCGTGGCCCACCGTGTCGGAGATGCAGATCCGGCGCGCGCCGCATTCGATGGCCGCCGTGTACAGTCGACGCAGGATCTCCGGGCGCGCGCGGGTCGTGTCCTCGGTCACGTACATGACCGGCACGCCGTTCTTCACCGAGTAGGTGACCGCCTCCTCGGTGTGCTGGAGAAGTTTCTCCAGATCCCAGTCCTCGGCGTACTGGCGGATGGGGCTCGAGCCGATGAACGTCGCCGCCTCGATCCTCAGCCCGGTCTGCTGCGTGATGTCGATGATCGGATCGATGTCGTTCTTGTGGGTGCGTGCGGCGCAGTAGGGCTCGATCGGCAGCTTGGCTCGAGCCATCTCCCGCGCGAGGGCGAGCGTCGCCTCCTTGGCGCGCGGCCCCGCGCCGGGCAAGCCGATGTCGTTTCCGTGGACGCCGAGCTTCGCCTGGAAGTGGAGGGCCCGAATCTTGTCCTCGATCGAGGGATCCGCCACGGAGGGCGACTGAAGACCGTCCCGAAGGGTCTCGTCCACGACCTGCACGCGGCGCGGCGGCTTCAGCGCCGGCCCGTCGCCCGCGTTCCAGTCGTAGATGAGTTCCCGTTCGGACGGATTCGTCACGGCAGCGCTTCCACGACCATGGCGATCCCCTGTCCGCCGCCGATGCACGCGGAGGCCACGCCCCAGCGCTTCTTCCGGCGCCGGAGCTCGTAGAGCAGCGTCAGGATCAGGCGGGTGCCGGTCGCGCCGAGCGGATGCCCGAGCGCGATCGCGCCGCCGTTCACGTTGGTCTTCTCGCGCGGGTTCCCCAGCTCCTTCTCGACCGCGAGGTATTGCCCGGCGAAGGCCTCGTTGATCTCGAACAGGTCGACGTCGTCCACCGAGAGTCCTGCCTGCTTCAACGCGCCGCGCGTCGCCGGCACCGGACCGATTCCCATCGTGTCGGGGTCGACGCCGGTGACGCTCCAGGACGCGATCCGCCCGATGGGCGAGAGATTGCGCTTTTCCGCGTGCCGCTCCGTGGTGACGACGAGGGCCGCGGCGCCGTCCACGATGCCGCTCGCGTTCCCCGCGGTCACGAATGAGTCCTTCCCGAAGGCGGGCTGGAGCTTGGAGAGCCCCTCGCGCGTCGCCCCCTCGAAGCAGTGGTCATCCTTCTCGACGGGTTTCGCTTCGCGGCCCGGCGGCGTCACGGGCACGATCTCCTCGCTCAACACGCAGGAATCGATCGCGCGCCGCCCCTCGGTGATCGAGCGGAACGCGTAGTCGTCCTGGGCCTCGCGGGAGATATTGTGTCGCTTCGCCAGATTGTCGGACGTCTGCGCCATGAAGAGGCCGCAGAAGGAGTCCTTGAGCGCGACCATGAGCGAGTCCTCGAGCGCCCCCTGGCCCAACTTGAGTCCCGATCGCGCGCCGCGTACGACGAACGGCGCCTGGCTCAGGTTCTCCATCCCACCCGCGAGCACGAAATTGGCCTCGCCGAGCTGCAGGAGTTGCGCCGCGTTGACCACCGACTGGATTCCGGATCCGCAGAGCCGGTTCACGGTCAGGGCCGGCACCGGAATCGGAACGCCCGCCTTCAGGCCGACGTGACGGGCGCCGTAGAGGGCGTCGCCGCTCGTCTGGAGCGCGTTCCCCATGATGACGTGGTCCAGAATGTCCGGCGGCACCTTGGATCGCTCGAGCGCGGCCTTGGCGGCGATCGCGCCGAGATCGATGGCCGAGACGTCTTTCAAGGCGCCTCCCTGCTTGCCGTTTCCCGCGCGGCCCCCGACCCACTCGGTCATCGGGGTGCGAGCGCCGTTCAGAATGACGACTTCTTCCCTGGCCATGAACCGATCCCGCCTTCCTCGTTACTTGGAGTAGTCGTAGAAGCCGCGTCCGGACTTGCGGCCCAGGTGTCCCGCCGAAACCATCCGCTTGAGGAGCGGCGGCGCCGCGAAGCGCGGCTCCCGAAACTCCTCGAACATGATGTTAGCGATGAAATAGGTGGTGTCCAGCCCCACGAAATCGAGCAGCGTCAGGGGTCCCATCGGGTAACCGCAACCGAGCTTCATGCCGTTGTCGATGTCCTCGCGCGACGCGATCCCCGACTCGAGCACCCGGACGGCGTCGAGCAGGTACGGGACGAGGAGGCGGTTCACGACGAAGCCGGGCGTGTCCTTGCAGAGCACGGGCGTCTTCCCGATCTGGCCGACGTACTCCTGCGCGCGGGCGAAGGCGGCGTCCGACGTGGAGAGCGCGCGGATGATTTCGACCAGCTTCATGAGCGGCACCGGATTGAAGAAGTGGAGTCCCAGGACCCGGTCGGGCCGCTTGGTCGAGGCGGCGATCTCCGTGATGGAGAGCGACGACGTATTGCTCGCGAGGAGCGCGTCGGCCCCGAGTACCTGGTCCAGCGTCCCGAAGAGCTGGCGCTTGATCTCGATATTCTCGACCGCCGCCTCGATCACGAGCTCGCAGCCGGACAGGTCCTCGAGCTTCGTCGTCCCCTTGATGTTCGCGAGCGTTCGATCGCGGTCCTCCGCCGCGACCTTCCCCTTCGCGACCCCGTCGTCGAGGAACTTCTTGATGCGGGCGAGACCCTTGTCGAGGGTTGCCGTATCCACCTCGCGCACCCACGTCGTGATGCCGGATTGCGCGCTCACCTGCACGATGCCCGAGCCCATGAGCCCGCAGCCGACGACGCCGACCGTCTTGAATGCCATGCCGCTCACCCCTCCTCGTTCGTGATCGGCGTCCCTTAGGAGACGCCGCTTCGATCCAGCTCGAGCGCGATGCCGAGCCCGCCGCTCACGCAGAGCGTGGCCAGGCCAAGCCGCGCGTTTCTTCGCTCCATCTCGTGAAGGAGCGTGACCACGATCCGGGCGCCGGTGGCGCCGATCGGATGGCCCAGCGCGATCGCGCCTCCGTTCACGTTCAGCCGGTTGCGATCCATCTTCAATTCGCGATCGCAGGCGATCACCTGCGCCGCGAAGGCCTCGTTCAGCTCGATCAATTCATACGCGTCGAGTTTCCGCCCCGTCTTCGCCAACACCTCGCGGGTCGCCGGCACCGGGCCGATTCCCATGATCGAGGGATCGACGCCGACCGTGGCGCTCTCGCCCAGCCAGGCTTGGGGCTTCCACCCGCGCTCTTTGAGGACCGACTCGGCGACGACGAGCACGGCCGCCGCGCCGTCGGTGATTCCGGAGGAATTCCCGGCGTGCACCGTGCCGCCCGTTCGGAAGACGGGCGGAAGCTTCGCGATCTCCGCGGGTGTCGTGTCGGGGCGTGGGTGCTCATCCGCCGTGACGACGTGGTCGCCCTTTCGTCCTTTCACGGTAACCGGAACGAGCTGCCAGTCGAACCGATTCTCCCGAATCGCGACGCCCGCGCGGCGCTGGCTCTCGAGCGCGAACTCGTCCTGCTCTTCCCGGGTGATCGCATCGATGTCGGCCAGCTTCTCCGCGGTCTCGCCCATCAGCATGCCGCAGATCGGGTCGAGGAAACCGTCCTTGTACATGCCGTCCACGAGGGGCGCGTGCCCGAGCCGATAGCCGAGCCGCGCGCGATCGAGGAGATAGGGCACGCGGGTCATGTTCTCGGCGCCTCCCGCGACCACGACGCGCGCCCGGCCGAGCCGGATCCGGTCCGCAGCGAGGAGGATCGACTGGAGTCCCGATCCGCACGCCTGGTTCACGGTGAAGGCAGGGCGTTCTTGCGGAATTCCCGACGCGATCAGCACCTGCCGCGCCATGTTCGGTCCGCCGCCCGCCTGGCGGGCGCACCCGAAGATCAGCTCGTCCGCATCCCCGGCCGCCGCATCCGCGCGCTCGAGGAGCCCGCGTACGGCGATCGCGCCCAGCTCCGCGGCCGGCAGATCGGCGAACGATCCCAGAAATTTGCCGATGGGCGTGCGAACCGAAGCGACGATGGCGACTCGTTCCATGGAAACGTCGTGCTCCTTGCGGTCGGGTCGGTGGGGCCGGGCCCTAGGCGCCCGTGAAGTTCGGCTTCCGCTTCTCGAGGAACGCCTTCAACCCGTCCCGCATGTCGCTCGTCGCCGAGAGAAGTCCGAAGTAGATCGATTCCTGACGGAGGCCGTGCTCCAGATCCGTCTCGAGTCCCTGAATCGCGGCATCCATCGCGCAGCGCACCGCGATGGGGCCCTTCGCGAGGATCTCGTTCGCCACCTTCTCGCAATGCGCGATCAGCTCCGCCTGTGGGAGGACGGCGTTGACGAGGCCCAGGCGGAACGCCTCCGCCGCGTCGATCATGCGGCCGGTCGTGATCAGCTCGAGCGCGCGCCCGAGGCCGATGAGGCGCGGCAGCCGCTGGGTCCCGCCATAGCCCGGGATGATGCCGAGCCCCACTTCGGGGAGCCCCACCTTGGCGTTCTCGGAGGCGAAGCGCATGTGGCACGCGAGCGCCAGCTCGAGCCCGCCCCCCAGCGCAAAGCCGTTGATCGCGGCGATGACCGGCTTCCCGAGGTTCTCGATTTGGGTGAGCGCCGCCTGGCCGAGCCTGGATGAGGCCTCCCCGCCGAGCGGGGTCATCTCCGCCAGCTCCTTGATGTCGGCGCCCGCGACGAACGCCTTCTCGCCCGAGCCGGTCAGGATCACCGCCCCCGCCGCCGTATCGTCTTTGATGCCGGCGAAGGCGGCGTGGAGCTCGCGGACGGTCTTTTCGTTGAGGGCGTTCAGCTTCTCGGGCCGGTTCACGGTGACGCGCGCGATCCGGTCCCGGATGGCGACGGTAATGTTCTCGTAGGTCATGGCTTCGCAATCGGTTGAGGAGGAGGAAGTGCGGCCGGAGCGGGGCTCCGGACGTCCGGACGCCGCGCGAAAGGAAATCACCCCGGCGCGGGCGTGTCAACGGATACGAGCGGAGCCCCGTGCGGGTGGCGGTCCGGCGCCCGCCTATTTCACGAACGTCAGGCCCACCGTGAGCGCGCGACCGCGCGCCGGGAATCCCTTCACTTCGGAGTACTGCCGGTCGAGCACGTTTCCGACCTTGAGCCGAAACTCCGCCGGGACCCACGCCGCCAGCGAGACGACGGCGCCCAGGTCGAGCGAGGCGTAGCCGGGCGTGTCCCCGGAGAGGTACCGGCCGTCGGGATCATAGAAGTCGAACGGATCCACCATCGATTCGACCCACCGGAGCGCCGCGGTCGCGGTCACGCCACGGACCGGGCCCAGGTCGGCGCCCACGCCGGCCCGCCACTTCGGCCGCTTGGCGAGGCGGTTGTCGGAGCCGGCCGGCGCGCCAAGCCGCTTCGCCACGAGGTGCGCGGCGCGGGCGCGAAGCGCGACCCGCGGATGCGGCGTCACGCGGAGCGAGACCTCCTCGCCTTCGATGCGCGCGCGTCCCACGTTGTCGGCGACGAAGAAGGAGTTCGATTGGATCAGGTCCACGAACCGCGTCGTGTGCCACGTCGCGCGCGCCTCCACGCGGCCGTCGAGCCAGGCGCCGTCCGCTCCGGCTTCCCACGTCCGCGAGCGCTCGGGCCGAAGATCCTCCGAGCCGTAGCCCGGATAATAGAGGTCCGTGAGCGTCGGCGCGGTGAAGGCGCGGCCATAGCCGCCACGGAACTTCACGCCGATTTCCCGCGCGACGATGCCGAGCGCGACGCGCGGCACGCCCGTCGCGCCGTAGCGCGAGTGATCATCGAGCCGGATCCCCGCGTCGAGGAGCACGCGATCGCCCGGCTCCACGTGCGCCTGCGCGTAGAGCGCCCGGGTGTTCACGCCGCGGTCGACGTCCGTCACCGACCCGAACCCGCCGAACTCCGAGTCATCGAGCCGATCGACCTGCTCGCCGCGATACTCGGCGCCGAACACGGCCTGCGCGCGCCCCCGGACCGCGCGCGCCCGAACGGAAGCGATCCCGCGCGTCTGATCCAGGTCGGTGTGGACGTGGTCGTTCGTGCCGCCGTCGGGGTCATTGTCGAATTCGATCCTCCCGGCAAGGCTGGAGACTTCGCCCTCGAGCGAGAGCCCGCGCGCGATCGCGCGCGAGTAGGAGGCGCTCCCCGCGACGATCCGGTCCGTCTCTTTTTGATTCGGGTCCAGCACCTCGTGGAACAGGAAATCGGAATTGTCGAACCGGAAGTCGTACGGAATTTCCTTTCGGCCGTGCGTGAAGAGTCCGCTCAAGCGAAGGCGGTCGCCGCCCACGGGCAGCTCGGCGTGGAACCGGCCGGTGAGCCCCGTGTAGGCGTCGCGCGCTCCCGTTCCCTCCGTCGAGAGGCGGCTGACGTGCGCTCCCACCGTCCCGGCTCCCGCGGCGCCGCGCCACTCGACGCTCTGGCGGAACGTCGCCTGCTCGCCGACTTCGGCGAACGCGCGCACCCGCTCGTCGACCGGGCCGGTCGGGCTCAGGATCTGAATGACGCCGCCGACCGCGCCCGAGCCGTAGAGCGAGGACGCGGGTCCGCCCATCACCTCCACCTGGCCGAAACCGGCGCCGGGAAGGTCGGCGAAGTCGAAGCTCCCGAGCCAGGGGCCGTTCAGCGGAATGCCGTCGAAGAGGACGAGCGTGTGGCGGGGATCGGCGCCCCGCAGGCGAATGTCGGTCAGCTTGCCGAGGTTTCCGGAGCGCTGCGCGTCGAGCCCCGGCACCTCGCGGAGCGCGTCGGACAACTGGAGGGGCTGATCCAAGGCGAGGCGCGCGCGGCCCATCACGGTCACATCGGAAGGCACTCTCGAAAGGAGAATCGGGATCCGCTCGGCCGTCACGACCGTCGGGTCGAGCCGATAGCGTGGCGCGACGACGTCGGCTCCGGCGGAGTCCGATGGCGCCGGGTCCTGAGCGCGAGCGGGCGAAACGGCGATTCCGGAAATCAGGGCGATGCAGACGATCCAGGCCAGACGGGCGAAGCGGGTGCGGCGGCGTGCGTGCGGTCCCATGGTCCTCCCTCTCGAAGGATGGGGTCCTGAGAGAGCGTGGGCCGGTCTCCTGACTCGCGGGTCGTCCTCGAGCGGCGCCTTCCCGGGATCTCCCAGTGGCGTCATGCCGCTCTCGTCACCGCTTACAGTGGCGGGGCCGTGTCGGAATTTCACCGACTTCCCGGGCCTGTTCCAAACGACAGGCCCATCCCACACTCGTCGCGCCTCTCGGCGCGGCACGCGAACTATACCAGAATCGGCGGGCCGCGGCGCGGCCGCGGCTCGCCGGTCAGAACGCGACCTTCGGCGCCGTCTTGGCGGCCGCGGGCGCCTCGAAGAGCGGGCTCGGCTCGAAATTGAACGCGGCGGCGACGAGGTTCGCCGGGAATTGCCGCACACGAACGTTGAAGGCCCGCACAACCTCGTTGTACCTCATCCGCTCGGTCGCGATCCGGTTCTCGGTTCCCGCCAGCTCGTCCTGAAGCCGCATGAAGTTCTCGGTCGACTTGAGCTGGGGATAGTTCTCCACCACGACGAGGAGCCGTGCGAGCGCGCCCGACAGCTCGTTGTTCG
>Ga0070696_100002150_pt1 | contig 12974 bp, 10 predicted proteins | sample KBSK1253metaG_FD_65474 | JGI IMG/M metagenome (GOLD analysis project Ga0070696, IMG submission 65474) | Corn, switchgrass and miscanthus rhizosphere microbial communities from Kellogg Biological Station, Michigan, USA - KBS K1-25-3 metaG | ecosystem: Host-associated > Plants > Roots >... | reverse complement strand
CTCCAGGTTGTGCCATTTCTCGAGGGCGCGGGAATCGGCCGTATCCTTCGCGGACTCGTGGAAAATCATCGGATTGAAGTACTTTCATCCACGCGCCTTTCGACCGGCAACCGGCGCCCGGTGAGTTTTCAGGCAGGCGCCGGCTGGGACGCTCAGCCCGATTCCGCGGCGGCGGGCAAATGCGGCCTGCGCATCCAGTTTGTGCCCGCGATCGGCCCGCATGGAACCCTGCGCATGAGAGTGCAGCCGGAGATCACCGCTACGCGGTCGCTGGGTATCGCCAGCCGAAAAATCGAAACCGAAATTGAGCTCGAGGACGGCCAGAGCTTTCTGATCGTCGGGATCAGCCCCATACTGGCGGAGCGGCTTTTTGAGGGGCGCCTGGCGGGGAACGAAAACCGCGAGCTGGTCGTGCTCGTCACAGTCGAGGTGCGGAAACCGGCTCGGACGGCTGCGCTAGCCAGCCGGCGGTAAGCCGTAGCAATGGTCGTCCTGATCATTTTTGTCGTTTTCACGGCCAGCTTTCTGATCGCGCTCGCGGCGGTTGGCGCCGGCTCGCTCGTGCTTGGTTCTAGCGAAGCGCAGTCAGGCGCTGGCCCCGCTGGTTCCACTCCGGCGGTCGAAACCCCGCTGTTGCTTCGCCAGCAGCTGCTGAGCACTATCTCCGTCTGGCACCAGCTCCTGGCCAGGTTTGATTTCGTCGAAATCCTCAAGGTGCGCATCGCCGAAGCGGGCCTGAAATGGTCGGTGGGCCGGGTGACTCTGACCATGCTATTGCTCGGCTCGGTTTCCGCCGCGATTCCGTTCGTGGCGGATTGGCCGGCCGTGACCGCGCCTCTGGCCGGCGCATTCGCGGCGGCTGTACCTTATTTCTACATCATGCATAAGCGCAAGCAGCGCATTCAGAAAATCGAAGAGCAGTTTCCCGACGCGCTCGATTCGCTCTCCCGCGCCCTGCGCGCCGGCCACGCGTTTGGCCCAGGCATGGACCTGATTGCCAACGAGGCTCCCGAGCCGCTGGCGCAAGAGTTTCGCAGGAGCTGTGATGAATGGAGGCTCGGCCTCGCCTGGAACGTAGCGCTCGAAAATCTCGCCCGCCGCATGCCGCTCGCCGAAATTCGATTGTTCGCGGCGGCGGTGATTCTGCAGAGCCGCTTCGGCGGCAAGCTCAACGAACTCCTGGAAGATCTCGCCAAGACAATCCGCGACTCCATCTCGCTGCGTGGAGACGTGCGCGCCATCTCCGCGCAGGGGCGCATGACAGGAACCGTGCTGACCATTCTGCCCATCGGCCTGGCCCTGATCATGTTGGTGACCAGCCCCTCCTATATCGGCGTTCTCTTCTGGCATCCGTACGGCAAGTATCTGATCGCCGCCGCCCTGTGCTCGCTCGTACTCGGGCACTTCGCCATTCGCCGGATCGTGAGCATCAAGGTCTAAGGAATTGCTCCAATTCTCCATATTGGCGGGATTCTTTCTCGTGGTGCTGACGTGCACCGGAGTCGCCGGCTATTTCGCGCTATTCCGGGAGCGGCGGGACCAACCGGGCGAGAGTTCCCTGATGGGAACTTTGCATCGGATCGGCCGCGTGGCGCCCATCCGGCCTGAGGAATCCGACCGGCTTCGCAGGCGGCTTAGCCTCGCCGGTCACAACCTGCCTGCTGCCGCGCCGATTTTCTCCGGAATCCGCGTAGCCTCGGCGGCGCTCGTCGGACTGCTTCTCTTCGGCGTGGCACTCTACCGCGTGAATGGCCTCTCTCCAGCCTTGCTGGCGGCACTTTGCGGGGCTCTGATCGGCTTTATGCTTCCGAATCGCCTCCTGGATCGTGCGATCCGCCGCCGTTCCGAGAGACTCCGTGCCGGTCTGCCGACAGCCGTCGACCTGATGGTGCTGAGCCTCGAAGCCGGCCAGTCCTTGGACGCGGCCCTGAATGAAACCAGCCGCGAGCTGCGGGAATCGTTCCCCGAATTGACGGCCGAGCTGACTCTTGTGCAACGCGAGATACTGGCCAGCAAGAGCCGGGGCGAGGCGTACCGCAACCTGGCGAATCGAAACGAAGAGATTGAAATCCGCCGCTTCGCGCAGGTGCTCGTCGAGACCGATCGTTTCGGCACCAGCCTGGCCCCTACTCTGCGCGCGCATTCCCACTATCTCAAGTTACGGTTGAGACAAAAGGCGCGTGAGGCCGCGCGAAAGGTGGGTGTGAAGCTGATCTTCCCGCTCTTCTTCCTGATTTTTCCGGCCGTCCTGCTGGTCACGCTCGGTCCGGCCGTCCTGCAGGTCGTTTCACAATTGGCGCCCATGCTGGCCAACGCCGTTCCATAACCCGAGCCGCGGCTTGCCGGATTGATCTCGCGATAGACCGATCTATGGTTTCTTTAGTGGGAACGTCACGATATTGCTGACGTAGATGTTCTGCGCGATCGTGAGCTGCGTCAGCGGATTGGTGGGCAGATCCGAATTCAGCTCCAGCTGCAATAGCCACACTCCAACCATGCCCGGCGCCGGTGTCGCCTGGATCACGTTGGCGGTCTTGCCGCCGGCAAGTGATGACACGAACTCGACCGGTTCGTTGACGGGCCCGTCGTACCTTCTTCCTGATTCGAAACCCGTGGTCGGTGCAACCGGAATCCCGAGGCCAGTGGCATAGATGACGATCGTCTCGCCCGGAATCACAGGGTTCGCCGTGGTTGCGCGCCCTGTATTAGCGCAGCAAAGCTTGGTGTTGGTCGGAGTCAGCAGCAGCGTGGCTCCGGTATTCACCGAAGCTGAATACGCAATGCCTTCCCCTGCTATGCCGGGCGTGCGGGCCTCGAGGCGCACACGAGTAAACACACCTGCCGGCTTGGCGTGCACCTTCGGATCTTTATCGACGGCCGCGATCAGAGCGTCCCGGATCGTCACCAGCGTATCGGTGCTCTTCACCGTGTAGGTGTACGCGCGGTCTTCGATCTTGATGGTGCCTACGTCGCCCGCCTTGACTGAGCCGTCCACCGATACCGTGCCCGTCGCATAGGGCGAGCCGTGGTACACCAGGCCGGGCCGGGGATCATTGGTGTACTCCGCGAAGATTCCGGGATTTTCCGGAACAATCGGCACGGCCAGCGGCACTGTCGCGGTCACCGTTTTATCGGCATGGATCGTCCGGACGTAACAGCTGATGCTCGTCGCGTCCTGCACACCGACCGGAATCTGCCCATTGATTTGCGTCGGAGAAACGTACAGCAAAGAAATGCGGATGCCGTCACAATAGACCTGCGTGCCGGCAAGTTGCGTCGGCAGATATTTCCCGGTCTCGGGGGCGATGGCGATCGAGTCGCTCAGGTTGGTTCCGAAAATTGAGACGAGAGTTCCCGACGCCAGGCGCGCCGAATCGCGTCCGCCCCCCAGTGTCGCGCCGCTGGCCGTGGCCGTAATCTTCGCGCCGGCTGAAAGGGTAGCCGAGATGGCGATGGCGTTACCCGCTTCACCCGGCGTGCGCGACGTCATCAGTACGCCGTTAACGACTTCGTTTGGCGTGGCCAGGACGCTCGGATCGCCGGGCGCGGCATTAATCGCCGTCACCAGTTTGTCCACCACGTTGGCGAACGTATCGTCCTTGATGACTTTGTACTTGTACTCCTTGTCCACGATCTTGATGGTTACTTCATCGTTCTCAGCGATCGTGCCGCCCAGGGTAACGGCGCCAATCGCGTAGACCTCGTAGCTCGCGGCGTTGCGAATTGCGCCGGGGGGAACGTTCAGTTCGGCCAGCGTGTAGACCACAACGCGGCGGTTGTAGGTGTCGCTCACGAACAGATTCGCGCCGTCCCATGCCAGCGACATCGGCGTGGCCAAACGATCGCTTCCGCTCGAGGGAGAATCCGTCAATCCATCGGGCTGCCCGAGAATCACGTCCGGCGCTGTGCCGGTCACGGTGGGCACGTGACGATAAACCAGCACGCGATCGTTGCCGCCGTCGGCCACGAACAGCCACGTGCCGTCGGAAATCGCGAATCGCGGAAAGCTCAAAGTCCTGCTGCACAGGACCGGAAACGTGTCGTTGCCCTTGTCGTCCTTTCCCGTCGCATCGCACAGCTTCGTCGAATTGTTCGATACCGCGCTGGTCATGTCGGGCTGGCCCAGAGCGAGATCGGCCGGCTGTTGATTCTGGACCGGGATCGTGTTCCAGATGAGGATGCGGTTGAAGCCCAGGTCGGTCACGTACAGCCGCACGCCATCCGAGGTCACTGAGACCGGATTCAGCATGTTGTTGGCTTTGGCGTCAACCTTGGCTTGCGTGAGATCGGGCTCGACAAATGTCGTGAAGTCGGGCTGTCCCAGCACCAGATCCGCGGCCACGCCATTGGAATTGGGAATGGAGTTGTAGATCAGGATCCGATGATTCTGGGTATCGGCCACGAACAGTTTGCCGCCTTCAATCCAAACCCCTTGCGGTCCGCGCATAGACGTAGCGGTCGGCGGAATCAGCGTGGCTTTCTTCGTAAAATCGGTTTGACCGATCACCACGTCCGCCGGAGCGTTGTTGGCCGTCGGGATGGTTTTCCAGATCAGGATGCGATTGTTGTCGGTGTCCGCCACCGCCAGCACGCCTCCCTCGCTCGCCACCGCCGTCGGCAAACGCAGGCCGGTCTGCGAGAGGGCGGCATCGGTCTTCAGGAAATCGGGCTGGCCGACCACGACGCTTGCCGGGGCGCCACAGGCCGGGCAGCGGGCGCCCTGTTTGGGTTCGCCCGTAAGACTGGGCAATAGCGTGGAAAGGTTCGAGTAGATCAAAACGCGGTTGTTCACCGGGCTTCCGCCAATGCGGTTGGCGTCGGCCACGAACAGGGTGTTGTTTACATAGGCCAGGCCCCCGACCCCGCCCAGGGTGGTCTGGCTGGCGGTCGGTGCGGCTTCGGTAAAAGTACGTTGGCCGATCACCAGGCGGGCCGCCTGTCCTGTTCGGAAATCCGCCGCCGGTAGGGCCGCGACGCTCAATAACGCGAAGACACAGAAATGCCTCATATAAAGATAGATAACGACTTAGGTTTTCGGTTTCCCGATTATAGCAAGCCCCATAGACGAAACTCGCGTGGCAGGGGTTTCAATAGCTTGCCCCGGCCGTTAAAGATTTTGCTTCCGCCCGACGATGAGTAGATCGTACATGTTCAGGTGGTCGCCAAGCCGGAGTAGCGGTGTGCAATTTCAACCGGAGAAGACTGCCCGGATCCCGGCTGAACGCCGATGATCGCCGCTTTCCCACTTTCGCGACGAGTTTTCTGGTTCTCGCTGCTAAGCGGGTGCGCAGCCATGTCTCTGACGTTCGTGGCCATCCAGGTGACGGTCCGCACCAAGGTCCGGGCGATCATCAAGGAATCTGCGGAGCGAACCGGGAAGGCCGTCGAACATGGGCGCGCCAGCCGGGCTATCGAGAGTGCGTTGCTGGCGCGGCTTGTCGAGGAAAACCCCGCGTTTCTCTCTGCCATAAACCCTCGCGGTGAGGCCCGACCCACGCTGATCGAACATCAATTGCGGCGGCTGCGGCTGGTATACGAATTGGCAGCTGTCAGTAACACGCGCGGGGAAGTGCTCGGCGCGGTGGTCGGCGAGAGCTCAGCGACGGTCCGCCTCCGTGATGGCGGCGTCAGGATGGACACGCCGGGACTTAAGAACGTAGACGGCGTACTGTACGAGACCACCACGGTACCGATACACGCCCGTTCTGAGATCGCCGGGAACCTGACGGTGGGTGCGCGGTTCAATCTGGATGCATTCAAACATGGGGGGGAGGCGGGTCTTCTCCGCGATGGCCGCCTGGTCGAGAGCACTCTGACCAAAGCACAGAACGCCGAAGTCGAACGACAGCTTCGTCCGGCTTGCGCGCGCACGGGGTGCGAGCTGCGCATCTCAGGCGCCGATTACGCCGTCGCGCCAATCGCGCGAACTCCGTCAGGGGCGAGCCTCGGCCCTTCCTATCAATTATTCAGCATCCGGTCGATCGATAAAGAGTCCGCAACCCTGACCCGCGGCTTCCGCCTGGTTCTTGCGATGATTGGCGTCCTTTGCGCGCTCGCCGCGATCTGCATTTCGGCGCTTGCATCCCGCACCGTAAGCAAGCCGCTGAAGGAACTGGCCGCACACATCGAGAATTGCGAAGCCGGCGGCAGGTACCTGGTTGATTTTCCGGTGAACTCGCCCACCCGCGAGGTCAATCTGGTGGCCGCCTCTTTGAACCGGGCGTCCCACACCCTGCGGCACTCCCAGGCGAGTCTCGATAACGTGTATCTCGAGTTCGTCGAGACCATGGCCCAGGCGCTCGATGCGCGCGATCCCTACACCGCCGGGCACAGCAACCGTGTCAGCCAATACTCGGCCGCCATCGCAAAAGAAATGCGCCTGGCGCCAGCGGAGGCGGAACTCATACGCATCGGTGCGCAACTGCACGACATCGGCAAAATCGGAATTCCCGATCAGCTCCTGCAAAAGCCAGGCTACCTGACGCCGGAAGAGTACGAGATTGTGAAGCTTCACCCGCAGATCGGCAAACGCATCCTCGAACGTGTAGGGCAGTTCGCGAAATTTCTGCCCATCGTCGAACTGCATCACGAGGACCAGGATGGTCGCGGGTATCCTTACGGACTCAAGGGCCGCGAGATCCCGCTGGCCGTGCGCATCGTGCATGTCGCCGACGTCTTCGACGCACTCACCTCCAACCGCGCCTATCGAAACGCCATACCTCCGGTGCGCGCTTTCGAGACCCTGGAGGCCTGCGCCGGTACGCATTTCGACCGCGACGTCGTAAGCGCATTCGCGGCTGTCCTCGCCTCGCGAGGAATTCTCGAAGAGATCGGTCTCGAACAACTCGCCCTCGAACAACTCGCCCCTGTGCCGGTGCTGCGCGCCTGATATAATCCGGCGCTGTGAAAACTTCGCGAAGAACGCTATTGTCGTCAGCCGCCGGCGCCATGGCTGCAACCGCCGCGGCTCCTCAGAACCGCGCCCGGCCCGACGCCTGGATGCCCAAGCTTTCTGAAAACCTCGCCGACGTCAGCCCTGCGAGTTTGCGCTGGCTCAAGCAGCTCGGCTGCCGCCACGTCATCTTTCAGGGAACCGACGACGTCGATCAGGATCGCAAAGGCTACTGGACCGCCAGCGATGTGATGCGCGCCAGGAAGAATTGTGACGACGCCGGATTGATACTCGAATCGATGATGATCCCCATCGACACCTACCGCAATGCACGGCTGGGACTCGCCGGCCGCGATGCGGAAATCGAGAATGTCTGCCGCAGCATCCGGGCGCTCGGGGAAGCGCGCGTTCCCATGGCCGAATGGCGCTTCTGGCCGGATTTCTTCTGGGACGATCGCGTGGGGTATTACCAGGTTCCGGGCCGTGGCGGCGCCGGTTTCCGCGCGTTCGACTATGCCCGCGTAAGAAACGCGCCGCCTTTTGATGGAATCGGAATGGTGAGCGAGGAAGAAATGTGGGCGCGCTTTCTGTACTTTGCCAGACCCATCGTCGAAGCCGCGGCTAAAGCCAGCGTGAAATTATCCATGCACCCCAACGATCCGCCCGTTCCCAACATGCGCGGCGTGGCGCGGATTTTTCATCATACCGACGGGCTGCGGCGATTTCTCAGTGAAGTTCCGAGCGAGTGGAGCGGCATCACCTTTTGCCAGGGCACCATCACCGAAATGGGCGTCAACGTTCTCGATGAGATCCGCTATTTCGGGGAGCGCGGCAAAATTAACCTCGTGCACTTCCGCGCCGTCCGGGGCCGAGTGCCGAACTACACTGAAGTTTTCATCGACGAAGGCGACGTGGACATGCTCGAGGCCATGAAAACCTACCGAAAGGCGGGTTACACCGGGCCGTTCGTGTCCGATCACACCCCCATCGTCGAGGGCGACACGGGTTGGGGCCATATCGGCCGCACTTATTCGATCGGCTACATGCGCGCTCTGGTCCACGCGGTGAACGCCCTGTAAGCTTCCAGCCCCTGCGCCCTGTTTCCACGCCGGCAATGCTAAAATAACCACCAAACGCAATGTCGTTCATCCAGAATCAGTTTGAAAGAAATTTCATCACCACGTCGGTCGACTACGTCTTCAACTGGGCTCGCAAGTCCGCCATCTGGCCCATGACTTTTGGACTCGCCTGCTGCGCTATCGAGATGATCGCGTCCTCGACCTCCCGTTTCGATATCGCCCGCTTTGGCGCCGAGGTCTTCCGCCCCAGCCCGCGCCAGTCGGACCTCATGATCGTGGCCGGCACCGTTACGCTCAAAATGGGCCCGGTGCTCAAGCGTATTTATGACCAGATGCCCGATCCAAAATGGGTGATCTCGATGGGCGCCTGCTCGAGCGTGGGCGGACCGTTCAACACCTACAGCGTGCTCCAGGGCGTGGACAAAATCGTGCCCGTGGATGTCTATGTTACCGGGTGCCCGCCGCGCCCCGAGAATCTTTTCTACGCGCTGTTGAAGCTTCAGGACAAAATCGATCAGATGACGACGCTGATCAAGCGGCCGACTGAAGTCCGTCTCGATGAAACCATGCTGGAGGATTTCAAGCGGCAGGTGATGATCGGGCAGGTGCAAAACCCGGTATAGTTTTTTCCCACCGGCTACCCGTGTTTTACCGAGACGACCAGGAAATCTACCGTGTGCGGCCGCTCCAGGCGTTCGAGTGGCTGGAGCACGGCTTCGGCACCCGCTCTTCCCCCGACATCCAAAGCCGCGGCGGGCTCGCGACACTCCATCAGATCCATTCCAACATCGTGGTGGATGCCGGCGGCCGTTCGGGCAATTTGGGGGATGGCGACGCGCTGATGGAGAGCACGCCGGGTCGTCTTGTCGCCGTAAAGACGGCCGACTGTCTGCCCATCGTCATCGTGGACCCCGCGCACCGCGCCGTGGCGGCCGTGCACGCGGGCTGGCGCGGAACGGTGCAAAAAATCGCACACGAAGCCGTTGCGGCCATGCAGGAAAAATTCTCCAGCCGTCCGGAACAATTACAGGTCGCCGTAGGCCCGGGAATCGGACGGTGCTGTTATGAGGTGGGACCCGAGGTCGCCGCTCAGTTCCGCCAGTACGATTCCGTCCCAAACGATCGAGACCAGCCGGTTCATCTGGATCTCTCCGCCATCAATCGGAGGCAATTGGAGCACGCAGGCGTTCCGCCGGAACAGATTTACCTGGCCGGTCTTTGCACAATGTGTAATGCTGAATTCCATTCTTTCAGGCGCGAGCGCACTCACGCGGGCAGAATGTTGTCGTGGGTGGGAATTCGCTGAAGCCGAAAACACGAAGGGCGCGAGAATGAACTCGCGCCCAGATGTTTCGGAAACCGGGAGTTTACGCCGCGTTGGCCAGTAACCGGTCCAAGCTTTCGGCGGCCTCAAATTCGTTACGGTCGGCGGCTTCCTGGCATTTGATGCAGAAAGCCGTCCACGGCACCGCGTTGAGACGCTTCGGGCTGATCTCTTCTTCGCAGTGCATGCAAGTGCCATAACTGCCGTCGGCCATTCGGGCCAGGGCCGCTCTCACGTTCCGCAGGAGACTCGATTCGCGGTCCAGGTTCCGGATCGCCAGCTCGCGCTCACCCGCCAACTGCACCTCGTCAATCGCGTCGGGAGTCTTCTCGATGGCGATATCTTCGCGGTTTCTCAGGTTGGCGGACAGCTCGGCTTGCTTTGTCTCTAGCGTCGATTTGTATCGTTCGAGTTCGGTCTTGGTCATGATCGTTCTCCTTAACTCAACTTCGCTGCTGCTATTTTCGGTTCCTGCGAGCAATGGACGCCAAATCTGCAACGAAAGTTTCAAGAAATCTTAGTGTGGAACGCTAATATCTTTCCTCTATCCAGAATCAAGCGGCCCACGGGGATCTACCTGAGCAGTTTAGATGCCAGGAATTTTCTATCGGTTTCCGGTCGGCTCCGAATCCCCCGCGCCGAACTACTCTTATCGGCCGAACTAGAGGTGCGCATGAGGGTTATCGAATCTCAAAAATACCGAAAGCCAAGCTGAGTTCGCGTATGTCTTTGGAAACACTAAAGAAGCGGTCAGATTCCACGGAAACAAGCACGCTTGCCCGGCCAACTAGTTGATTCGGAAGGGGAAAACTGAGGCTAAAGACCGATTCGCCAGGCATGATCCGGCCCTCCGGCAGAGGAATTCCGTCGACAGTCACGCGCACCGGCAAGGGTCCCTGGACAAATTGTGCGTCAGGACAGGCCCCTTCGAGGTACAACTTGTCACCGGACGCCAGTGGTCCGCCCATCCGTAGCGTGGCCCGCCTGGGCATCCAGCGGTGCGCAGACTCCACCGGATACCACTCCGGCCCGAGCAGGTATGCCATCAGCGGCATGCCGACAACCACCCGGCGCGGAGGGCTGGGGCTCAGGGTGGCGGCGGCCTTTTCATAAGCTGTGGTGATGTTCTTGAGCCGCGGTCCGCCAACCAGATAGACCTCGATCTCTTCCCGACGAAGGCCGTTCAAAGACGGGCCGGCCGCCAGTTCGAGCTCCGGCTGCCATTCATTGAGGCTATACGGGCGGATGCGATCCACCGATCCTGGAGCGAGATAGACGTCGGAGATCCCGAACACTTGAAACGGGCGGTGAGATACCGCGGCATCGTAAGTCGACGGGTCTAACCCGTCCAGCAGAATTACTTTGCCGGGATGCAGTTCGCGCGCCCGCGCAACTCCCAGAACCAGTCGCTTGGCGGCGAGGCTTTGGTCCGCCCACCAGACCGAAACGCGGCGCCCGGTATCGATCATGGGAGCGGCGTAAACCAGCGCCAGCGTGCAGGCCGTGACTTTCCACAACCAGCCGCGCCGCCACGCATAAATCAAGGCATATGCGCCCAGAATCGCCAGACCGATGGCCGGCAGCACTACATAGTACGGAGTGATGTGCCCGCGCAGCGGCACGAACGGTGCGATCACAATGGCAAACCAAGCCAGGCAGAATAGCGGCAGGAAATCTCTGCGAATCGCGCGTATGGCAGCGAACCCGATCAGCGCGATCGAGAGTGCGCACACGAGAGATATCGCGAACGCGTGGTCCATCCAGGGAACGAGGTCCGGAACCAGGGCCTGTCGCCAATAGCCAAGAAACGTCAACGGAAGTGCGCGGTCGAAGTGCAAAGCATACGGACCTACGGCGTGATGCGACGCGGCCAGGCGGTCAATTGCGATGAAACCAGCGGCCGGCACGAACATCGCCAGCGTGCCGCGAAAATGTTTTCGCGCGAATAGAAATGTGTAAGCGGCAGCCAGAGCCGGGTAGACTACGTTGACCTCGAGCGCGCCGAAACCCAGCAGAAACATTGTCCACTGGCCAACGTTATCCCGTTGCCGGCCGGACTCGATGTATCGAAGCAGGAACCAGAATGCAGCCAGCAGAAAAAATCCGGAAAGGATCTGGTTGTACACGGAGCTGCAAATCATCGGCAGCGCCAGCCCGGCATTGACCGTCCACAGCCCGGCCGCCAACCAGCCCGCAGCCGGCGAGCCGGTAAGACGTCTGCCGATCGCCGCAAGCAGGATCAAGTTGACGCATTGCGTCAGAAAGGCCCAAATGCGAAAGGGCAGCGCGTCGAACCCGAACAGCCATTCGAAGAGGAGGAAAAATCCGCGTTCGCTCCAGGGACGAATCGTGCCCTGCGCCATGGGAGCGAAGAGAGCGGTCGCGAGGTCGCGCCAGTTGTGAACCTGCCGACGAAGACTCAGCCAGGCAAAATCATCGGTCTGGAACCAGGCGGTGATACCTTCGCGATAGAGGATCAGGCAGAGCAGGGCGGGCGACAGCCAGTAAAGAAGTGTGACTCCACGAGCCGTTAGAGTTTTTGGTGCACCGGCCGCAACGCCGGCGGTCCCCATCGCCATGCTACTTGGATTCCAGGCTAATTCGGTTTACCACCAGGCCGAGTTCACGCTGATCGTCGCCAGGAGGAATAGCCTTGCTCAACGCGAAATCGACGCGCACAGAATCCGCGCTGAAGGCCGCGGCCGGCACCTGGCGCTCGTAGACGTAATCTCCTGGCCGGCCGTACAGTTCGGGGGCAAGCGCGACTTTCTGAATGGACGCCGACAGGCTGATAGAACCAAGGCGAGTGATCACTACGTCGGGAACGGTGAATGCCACGCGCAGGATCCCGCCGTTGCGCACGGCTCCGCGGGGTGTACCGAGAACCACAGCAAACTGCTTCATGGTCCAGCGCCAGGCATTCTGCTCGATCGCGTGCCAGCCGGATACCAGCTGCGACGACGCGCGCGCATCGGCGGTGTGGATCGAGGACGGCAGTCTTGGCGGTTCTTCTTCAGTCTCACCGGCGAGGCTGGCGCGGCGGCTGCAACTCAGAAAGAAAGGTCCGCTGCAGCCCACCAGAAGGAAAAGATTGACGCTAAGAAAGCTCAGCGCAAGGAAACGCGGTGTGCGCGGGATGGCGTCAATCGCCACTCTTTTCCACCTCGACCAGGCAACTATAGAAGGTCGCGCCGCCTCCCATGTCGGTCAGGCGTTCCGAAGTGAGGGCATTTATATTGCGCGCACCCGGCGAGCGCTTGGCCCAACGCGTGGACGGCGCGCACACCACACCCGCCGTCACGCTCGCATCGACGCGGGCCATCAACAGACACGAGCCGCGGTCATTGAATATGCGGACCTGATCGCCGTTTGCGATTTTTCGAGTCACCGCGTCGCGCTCGTGAATCTTGAGAACAGCCGTGTCGCGATCGGTGTCTTCGCGGTTGCCGAACGTCGAGTTCATACTGTCGTCGTTCTTTGGGGACACGAGCTCGAGCGGAAATTTCTGGCGCAGTCCGCGCTCGCCGTGGCGGGATTCGATGGGTGGAGTGTAGGCGAGTGTTTCAGCTTTGAACTCGCACCTGCCCGATGGCGTGCCGAACCCGCCTTCCGCGAACGGCAGGAAAGGGTCGCCGTTCGATGCGATATGAAGCCGCACGGAATGCTCGCGATCCAGTTC
>Ga0070696_100002149_pt1 | contig 12975 bp, 8 predicted proteins | sample KBSK1253metaG_FD_65474 | JGI IMG/M metagenome (GOLD analysis project Ga0070696, IMG submission 65474) | Corn, switchgrass and miscanthus rhizosphere microbial communities from Kellogg Biological Station, Michigan, USA - KBS K1-25-3 metaG | ecosystem: Host-associated > Plants > Roots >... | reverse complement strand
GCAGGCGCAGATTGGCGAACCGGCCACACTTGTACGCGTGCGCAAACTGATGAGTCATCCTTTGTTTTCAATGAGCAATCCTAACCGGGTGCGCGCGCTTATCGGTTCCTTCGCCGCCGGCAATCCTTCGCAGTTCAACCGGGCGGACGGAGCGGGTTATCAATTCATTGCGGACATAGCACTCGAACTTGACCCCAAGAATCCGCAGGTCGCGGCACGGCTGCTTTCAGCCTTCAATAATTGGCGGGTGTTCGTGCCGAAACGTCGTAAGGCCGCTGAAGCCGCACTCAAGCGGGTGGCAGCCGCCCCGGGTCTCTCTGCAGACAGTACCGATATCGTGGGCCGCACGCTCGCCTGACGTCGTCTTTACAAGTGTGGCAGACCCGATTTTTTCCCTCCGGACTCTAGACAAATCACCACAACTTCGATTCTTATCGAAGTGATTCGGGGAGATGCGGCACGTCCCTCCGATCGGACGTTTTGGGACCCATCCAGGAGGCTGGCGATGGCGCGTGTCCACGCTGCCAACGCATCTTTGCATGACCAGGCCGTTCGCGGCCTTGCTCGTTCCCTAACTCGCCCCGCCTATCAGCGCCTACTGGATGCCGAGCCGTTTCTGCGGCGGGCCGTGCCCATTCTGATCGTCGCGTTTCTCGCAGCCGTCGCAGTTGGCGCGATCGTACAAATCACCGAGCATCGACGCGAAGCGTTCGCCGAAGCGCGAGATTCCCTTGTCATGGTCACAGGCTCTGTCGCAGACGATCTGAGTAGGCGTATTGGAAAGGACACCAGCAAATCGAAAACGGATGAAGCGTTGCGAAACGCTCTACCACCTCAAGCGCTGACCGGCGGGAAGCGTTTCTTCGTTACCAATAGTGCGGGCCAAGTTATCTCTACGATGCCCGATTCAATTTCTTCGTCAGCACCAACTCTCGCGCAAATGCCCGACGCGAGCCAATACCTCACCATTCCCGCAAATCAGCGCTTGCGCACGATGGATTTGATGCTTAACGACGGCACCGAGGCGATAGCCGCTGTAAGGAACCTGCCCCAGCCTTTTGGTCATCTTGTTGCCGTTCAATTGAATCGCGATGCCCTTGATCGCTGGCGATCGGATTCGGCGCTCACGATCACGCTGGTGACGACCACGGGTTTCGTACTCTTGATTCTTGGATTTGCATTCCATTGGCAGTCGAATCGAGCGCGTGAAGCTGATGCGATTTATGAATTGGTGCGAGCCCGCATCGATACCGCGCTCAACCGCGGACGATGCGGTCTTTGGGACTGGGATCTCGCACGTGGCCGCATCTATTGGTCCGATTCCATGTTTGAAATTCTTGGCTTCGATCCACGCGAAGAGCTTTTGTCATTCGGCGAGGTCGACAGTCTCGTTCATCCAGACGATGGGAGTCTCTACGAGATTGCTGCACAACTTGCGGAAGGTAGTGACGGCACAATCGACCGCGCATTTCGCATGCAACACGCACGTGGAGACTGGATTTGGCTACGGGCGCGAGCGGAGATTGTGCGTCAAAGTGCTGACAGCGGTCCGCATCTCATTGGCATTGCAGTAGACGTCACTGAAGAACAGCGTCTCGCCGAGCGAACAGCAACCGCAGATATCCGCCTACGCGACGCAGTAGAGACGATTTCAGAAGCCTTCGTTTTGTGGGATTCGGAAGACCGGCTTGTGCTTTGCAATTCAAAATTCCAACAGCTGCACGATTTGCCTCCGAGCGCGACCCAGCCAGGCACTGCTTACGAAGAAATTGTTTCGGTCGGACACCAGCCGGTCGTACGGACGCCTCTGAAATCGGAAGATATCGCTGAGGAAGGTTCGCGTTCCTTCGAAGCGCAATTGCGCGATGGGCGTTGGCTAAAGATCAGCGAGCGTCGCACTAAAGACGGTGGTTTCGTTTCTGTTGGAACCGACATCACGACGATTAAGCGTCACGAAGAGAAGCTAATGGACAGCGAGAAGCGGCTTCTCGCGACCGTCACCGACCTGCGTAAATCGCAGCACACACTCGAGTATCAGGCGCAGCAGCTTGCAGAACTCGCACAGAAATATGCCGACGAAAAAACGCGCGCGGAGCAAGCGAACAAAGCCAAATCCGATTTCCTTGCGAATATGAGTCATGAACTTCGCACGCCGCTCAATGCCATAATCGGATTTTCCGAGATTATGGAGTCGGGCATGTTTGGTGCCCTCGGATCCGATAAGTATCAGGAATATTGCCAGGATATTCGCGAGAGCGGACGTTACCTGCTGGAAGTCATCAATGATATTCTCGATATGTCGAAAATCGAAGCGGGCCGTTTGCGGCTTACGCTCGAGGACTTGCGACTCGATGAGATCATCTCGGAAGCGATGCGCGTGATGTCGATCAAGGCAGATGAAAAACGCCTAACCGTCGTTTCGGAAATAGCCCCGGGCTTTATCATTCAAAGCGACCGCAGAGCACTAAAACAAATCGTGCTCAATCTTCTTTCGAATGCAATCAAATTCACCGAGGAAGGCGGCCGGGTCGCCGTGCGCGCGCGGATGTCTCGAAATGCCGCGTTGCTGCTGATCGAGGACTCCGGAATCGGTATTCCTCGAGAAGCGTTAAAGAAGCTTGGAAGACCATTCGAGCAGGTCGAAAGTCAATTCACCAAGACCTATAAGGGATCTGGCCTCGGGCTCGCTATCGCCAAATCGCTAATCGAGCTGCATCGTGGAGCGATGAAAATTCGCTCAATCGAGGGCATGGGCACGAGCGTCATCGTGCGTCTGCCTGTCTCGGACAAAAATGCTCCTGCGGTCGCGGCCGAGTAATTCAATCCACTTTTACAATTCGATCGAAGGATAGTCGCACGCGCGATTGAGTCTCGATTAGATGGGCTTCCAAGGTCGGAAAGTCCGGCAACTCACCCCCACGCGCGAGCAGGGTCAACAGCGCTGGTCCTGCTTTCTTTGGATCGAAAGGGCTTGTAAGGCACAGCCTTAGAATTTGGGTGAGATCGTGATAGAGCCGCGCGGCCATGCGCAACAATTCGCCATCGGATGCACTCAGTGCACCCAGCTTTTGCGCCTGTTCGAGCACACGAATGGTGTTTGTATCGAGGATTTGCGGTGATGAAGCGGCGTGTATCAGCGAAAGGTATTGCGCAATAAATTCGATATCAACGAGACCGCCGGCGGCATATTTTAAATCCCAATGTCCGGTCCCTCCTTTTTCCTTAGCGATCAAGTTTCTCATCTCTTTGATATCAATCGCGATTTTTTGTCGTTCGCGCCTCACACAAAGAACGTCTCGAATGAGCGTTTCGATCCGCACACGGAATTCTGGGCTCGCCGAAACGACGCGTGCACGCGTGAGCGCCATATGCTCCCAGGTCCAAGCCTCCTTGCGCTGATAAATTGCAAAACTATCCAATGCTGTCGCTATGGGGCCAGACCGGCCAGAGGGGCGCAGGCGCAAATCAACATCGTAGAGTTTTCCTTCGTTAGTTGGCGCCGTCAACGAGTTGATAAGCTTTTTCGTAAAGCGCGCAAAATAGTGCTCGCCGCTGAGGCGCCGCTCCCCATTGGACTCCGGATGTTCGCGGTGAAATTCATAAAGGAGAATGAGATCGAGATCTGATCCTGCAGTCATTTCACGGCCGCCAAGTTTCCCCAGAGCGAGAACAGCCGTCTCGGCATTCTTTACTTGCCCGTAAACCGCGCTAAAGTGGGTCTCGACCACCCGATGAAGCGCCCGTATCAACACGTCGGCAAGCGTTGCATAAGATTCACCCGCCTGACTCGCCGACAATACTCCGGAAAGTATTCGTACGCCGATCAGCACCATTTGTTCGCGACCGAACCTTCGCGCGCAGTCGAGCGCTTCTTCTTCCGTAGCCGCAACGGCCAAGAGCGAATTTAAACGCTCAGTCAAAATCGCCTCGCCAGGCGGCGCGCCAAAAAACGCAGGATCTAGCAAGCCGTCGAGAAGCGACGGCGAGTGTGCCACGATCTCACCAAGGCGCGGAGCGGTGCCCAGAATAACGGCGAGAAGCTGCACAAGATCGGGATGCGTACGTAACGCTGCCAGGAGTCGCACGCTGCCGGGCAACTCTGCAAAAAAGTGGTCGAATGCGAGAAGAGCCGCGTCTGCATTGCCGGAACGGGAAATCGCATCGAGAAGGGCGGGCGTAATAGCGGTCAAATCAGTGCGGGCAGATTCGGGTTTCAGCGACTGATAGCGGCCAGCGTGCCAGGCGCGCACGATCGAACTCGCGGCCAAAGGCTCGTGAAACCCCATTTTTGCTAGCCTATCAAGCGTCTCGCGATCATCTGCGTCAGGTGGGAAGACTAAGCGCCCTACACTAGTCGCCAACGGTGGGGCGTCTTCGAACAAGCGGGCGTAATGCGCCTGGACACGAGTCAGATGACCGACTAGATCGGCCGCGAACTCACCGCGCCCGCGATAGCCGAGAAAGCATGCAAATTTTTCGAAGGCAGCATCGTCTTCGGGCAGTGTGTGTGTTTGTTCGTCGGAGACCATCTGCAAACGATGCTCGACCCGGCGAAGATATACATAAGCTGCCGCAAGCTCGTCCCGAACGTTGGTATCGATCCAACGGGTAGCTGCCAGCGCGTCCAACATCGACAACGTTTCGCGCCGACGCAGCTCCGGAGCACGGCCTCCTGCTATCAGCTGCTGCGTCTGAACGAAAAACTCGATTTCGCGAATACCCCCCCGACCAAGCTTAATGTTGTGGCCCTCGACGGCAATTTCTTCATGGCCGCGAAACGCATGCATTTGGCGTTTCATCGCGTGCACGTCAGCGATTGCGGCGTGGTCGAGATAGCGGCGCCAGACGAAAGGTGAAATTTCCTGCAGGAAAGTCTTGCCCGCGGTTATATCGCCGGCCACCGGGCGCGCCTTGATGAAAACAGCACGCTCCCAGGTTTGGCCTTCGCGCTCGTAATAATTTCGCGCCGCCTCTGTTGACACTGCAATCTGCGTAGAGCCTGGATCGGGGCGGAGTCGCAAATCGACTCGGAAGACGTATCCGTCCTCCGTCCGCTGCTGCAAGATACGAGTAAGATCCCGCGTGATCTTTACAAAAAACGGATTCGCTTCGATGCCTGAAAGAGGTGCTTCAGGATCGAAAAGAACGATCAGATCGATGTCGCTTGAATAATTGAGTTCACCCGCACCGAATTTTCCCATGGCGAGGACGACATAACCTGAGCTATCCCCCGAAGGATCTTGAAGCTGCCCCGACAAGCGGGCTCGATTGAGCAGGAAATCAACCGTTGTGCTTACCGCCGCGTCGGCAAGTCTCGTCATCGACTGCATGACTTCATCGAGCGACCAGACGCCGCCGATGTCGGCGAGCGCTATAAGCAATGCCGCTTCGCGCTTCATTTGTCGCAGCGCACGCATGACATCTGCTTCGCTTGCCGCAGCGCGTACACGCTGCACTGCTTCTTTGATCAAGCGCGTTAGACGTTGCTCAGGATTGCTATTCAATTGCGAGAGGAAACGGGAGATATTCTCTCGAATTATCTCCCATAGAAAGGGAGACCCATCCGTGATTCCCTCAAGGATTTTAGTGACGGTTTCGCGCTCCAATTGCTTCTTCAATGAGGGCGCAGCACTGCCGGCAGACGCAATTAAATCAGTAACAAGAACTTGCGCGCGCTTAGGATTTGACAAGCGCGGAAATTCCCGAATTTGCTCGGCAAGTGATAGTTTTTCGTCTTGATGAGAGGTCTTACCGCGCCCGGCCATGCCTCAACGTGCTGGCTCCCGCGAGCGCGTCAAGTCCTTTCGTGCGGAGTCGTGGGTAGCACCAGCTTCACCTGCAGGCCGGGCGTATTGTCCTCGAGGCGCAGTTCACCTCCATGCAGATGCGCAACCGCCGATGCGAGCGAAAGACCTAGGCCCGCTCCTGGCCGCGAACGACTCGTTTCCAATCGCACAAAACGCTCAACAACCCGGCCACGATCCTCCACAGGAATGCCAGGACCGTGATCGGCGACGGAGAGCAATACGTGTCCAGCCTCTTGGCCCGTTGAAATCCGAATTTCCCCGTTGGAGCCTGGAGTTTCGGGCCTACCATGCTTGATCGCGTTATCCACGAGATTGGCGAGCGCCTGCCCTACCAACTCGCGGTTACCATGGATCGGCAGCGGTCCCTTCGTATCTACTTCCAGGTGCAAGCCTTTTTGCTCAGCGAGGGGTTCGTAAAGCTCGGCTACGCTTTCAGCGACGTCAGCCGCGTCGAACTCGGTCATACCTTTACGCGCTTCGCCCGCCTCCGCGCGTGCGATCATTAAAAGCGCATCGAAGGTGCGAATTAGACCGGCCGATTCTTCGATCGTTGATTCCAGAGCAGCGCGATAACCAGCCTCTGTCTTCGCACCGCGCAGCGCCTCTTCCGCTCGATTACGAAGACGTGTGAGCGGAGTCTTCAAGTCGTGGGCAATATTGTCGGAAACTTGCTTCAGACCGGTCATCAAAGCTTCGATGCGCTCGAGCATCGCGTTAAGACTATTGGCCAGCCGGTCGAACTCGTCGCCGGAGCCCGTGACCATAAGCCGACCACTAAGATCACCCAACATGATGCGCTCACCGGTCGCGGTCATCGCATCGATACGCTTCAGCACTCGCCGTGCAACGAAAATGCCCCCGGCTACGCCCATTACAACGATCAAAACAAAAGCAAACATTGCTGGCCGGGCAAGAATTTGCCGGAGCCTGTCGCGTTCCTCAAAATCGCGGCCGACCAACAAACGAAACCCGCCAGAAAGAAAAAACACACGCACTACTGCGCGGCTTGGTCGCGCTGCCGTGCCGCTGCCTTCCTCCGAACGACGGTAAGAAATTTCCGACCAGCCCTGTCGCTCCAGAACACTGTTTGGCGTCTCGGTCAGGTTCCCGGCGATCGTATCGCCGGAATACGTAGTGACTAGGTATAGATTGGAGCCGGGTTGCGCAGCACGGCGTTCCACCGTCTCAACGAGCCGGCGAATGCCGCCAATGCGATATTGCTCATCCAGGCTTCGGATCTCGGCGTCTATCGTTTCAGTAATCTGAGAAAGGACGAGTTGCTGCGTATGGCGGCCCAAATAGAGAATGATGCCCGCAGCAAAGAGAGCAAATACCAACAAATAAACAGCGACGATCTTGAAAGCCGTCGTGCGGAGCAGCTTAGCGAGCGCCGTCACGGATCATATATCCAGTGCCGCGCACTGTATGGAGAAGAGGTTTGTCGTAGCCCTTGTCGATCTTGCTGCGTAGACGCGAAACATGCACGTCGATTACGTTCGTCTGGGGATCGAAATGATAGTCCCATACGTTTTCTAGAAGCATGGTGCGGGTGACGACCTGACCGGCATGGCGCATAAGATACTCAAGCAAGCGAAATTCGCGCGGCTGGAGCACAATTTCCTTGCCCGCCCGCAAAACGCTATGGGCAAGGCGATCGAGCTCAAGATCGGCGACACGGTAAACGGTGTCAGCTGCTTGCGGCGCGACCCTGCGAGCGAGCGCTTCAATACGGGCCAAGAGCTCTGAGAACGCGTATGGCTTCGCGAGATAATCGTCGCCACCCGCGCGTAAGCCAGTCACCCGGTCATCAACCTGTCCGAGTGCAGACAGGATGAGAACGGGTGTCGTTACTCCGCGCTTCCGGATTTCCGAGATCAGCGAAAGTCCGTCGCGCTTTGGAAGCATACGATCGATGACAAAAACGTCGAATTCGCCGTCGAGTGCGAGCGCAAGGCCTTCCTCTCCGTCGGCCGCAAGTTCGCAAACGTGTCCGGCCTCGCGAAACGCCTTACGCAGGTAGCCTGCAGCTTCGCGGTCATCTTCAACAACGAGCAGGCGCATGGTGGGGTTGATCCCTGGGAGGGAATCGTTTCTTACCGGTTTTATCAACATAGGCGTTCACATGCGTTTTGAAAAAGCCGGGCGGGAAGCCTTTCGGCCTCCCGCCCAGGGGAACACCGGCGGTCGACGGGGGCGACGGGGAAGACGCCGCCGGGTCCCAAGCTCATCCGCGTCCGACCGGGAGGGTCAGAAAGCGGCTTCCTTCTTGTCCTTTGACGCGCAGCAGAATGACGCTCTTGCCGTCCTTTTGAGCGGCGGCGAGTGCTTCACGCACTTCGGCAGGGTTCGAGACCAATTTGCCGCCAATCTCCAAAATGACGTCGCCCGCCTTTAAACCGCGGTCGGCGGCAGGCCCTGATGCGTCAACGTCGGTCACGACCACGCCTTCCTTGCCTGCACCCGAAACCGAATTCGCGGGCGCAAGTTTAAGGCCGAGGCGCGGAAGGTCGGTCCCCTGCTGCTCCTGGCGGTCGCCGCGCGGAGCCGAACGGTCCGCACGTTGCTCAGGAAGCTTGGCGAGCGTTACCTCGACAATACGTTCCTTGCCGTCACGACTAATCGTGAGTTTCACAACAGCACCGGGCTGCAGCGACGAGACGCGACGAGAGAGATCGCGCGCGTCTTTCACCTGCTCGCCATTCACTGCAAGGATTGCGTCACCAGCACGAACACCGGCCTTGGCGGCAGGCGTATCCGCTTGTGCGTCGGAAACGAGTGCACCTTGCGGCTCTTTCAATCCGAGACCTTCGGCAATTTCAGGCGTAATCGGCTGAATATTCACGCCGAGATAACCTCGTGTAACGGTCCCGGTTTCCTTGAGTGACGCGACTACGCGAGTGACGGTCTCGGATGGAATCGCGAAGGCAATGCCGACGCTGCCGCCCGATGGGGAAACGATCGCGGTGTTTACGCCGATCACTTCGCCAGCAAGGTTGAAAGTCGGGCCGCCCGAGTTACCGCGGTTCACAGCTGCGTCGATTTGCAGGAAATCGTCGGGACCGGCGGCACCGATATCGCGGCCGCGCGCAGAAACGATTCCGGCGGTGACGGTTCCACCGAGACCGAACGGATTTCCGACCGCTAGCACCCAATCGCCAACTCGCGGCAGGTTTTTCGAGAGATTGACCCACTGAAAATCGCTGCGACCATCGATCTTCAGGAGCGCGAGATCAGTTCGAGGATCGCTGCCGATGACTTTCGCGGTGTATGTCTTGCCATCGTCGGTCATGATATCGACCTCCGTGGCTTTATCGACGACGTGATTGTTGGTCACAACGTAACCGTCAGCGGAAACGAAAAAGCCGGAGCCCTGACCCGAAACGCGACGATTGCGCTGCCCGCTTCCTCCACCGCCGCCTGGGCGATCTCCAAAGAACCGGCGAAAGAAACGTTCGACGTTCGGCGGAAGATCTTCGTTACCTGGACCTTCGCCATCAAACATCATGGTTTGTGGCTGATCGACCTTGACCTTGACACTAACGACCGCCGGGCGCACGCGCTCGACAACGTCGGCAAAGGAGTACTGATTTGCCGGCCGGTCGGTCGATATCTGAGCGACAGCAGGCGTGGAAATCGAGGGGAGGATGAGCTGGCTGAGGGCGGCACCCGCAAGAGCGATGCCGAAAACGCTGCCGAGCAAGATGGTACGGCGGCGCTTGATGATGCCAGCAGTATTCAGGGGGGAAGCTTGGTGGGGGGGCATAGGGTCTCCGTGACCAGGTTCGAAATCCGGGTTTCACGGAGACACATAGAGCCGCGCGCCTTACAGCGCTCTGGCTGAAAAATTACAATTTCGTAAGGTCTTTTGGGTCCTGCATAAGCTTCGCAAGCTTTTGCTCTTCTTCACGGGAAAGTGCGACGGACTGTCGCTTTGGTCGACGCGAGCGCATGAACATCATCGTGGCAGCCCCTATCAAAAGCACCAAGCCGGGCACCGCCCATAACAAGACCGTACGTGCATTGAACCGAGGTTCGAGCAGTACGAATTCCCCGTAGCGGGCCACCAAGAATTCCCGAACTTGGCCGTCGCTGTCGCCTGCTTTGATACGTTCGCGAACTATCACACGAAGGTCTCGTGCGAGAGGCGCCTCGGAGTCGTCGATAGACTGATTTTGGCAGACCATGCATCGCAATGTTTTTGACAGCGTGCGGGCACGGGCTTCAAGGGCCGGATCAGAGAGTATTTCGTCAGGTTCAACCGCGACCAATGAAGTCGTGATAGAGAGCAATGAAAAGAAAATAAGGGCAAATCGGCGCATCAAATTCACTCTGCTGGGGCCACTGCGCTACGGCGCCCCGCTGGCCGCGGCGCGCCGATGCGCAAGCGGCGATCGCTCAGCGACAGCGCCCCTCCGACTGCCATCACGATCGCGCCAAGCCAAATAAGCGTTACGATCGGCTTCCAATAGATACGCGCGGAAATTGCCCCTCCAGGTGTAGAGTCGCCAAGACTGATGTAGAGCTGCCCCAGCCCGAATGTCGTGATCCCTGCTTCGGTGGTTGGCTGATTGTTTGCAAGATAGAGTCGTTTCGACGATTCCACGACGGCAACGAGAACTCCTCCACGCCGCACCTCGAAACGGCCGACCTGATCGCGCCAGTTTTCGCCGTCGCGTTGCACCACGCCGGTGAATGTCAAATCGAAACTTGCAATCGAAACGCGTTCGCCAGCTTTAAGCGCGACTATGCGTTCTTCGCTCCACCCCGCTTCAGCAACGATGCCAAAGAGCACAAGACCAATACCTGCATGAGCAAGTACGGTTCCAAAAGCTGAGCGAGGCAATCCTTTCGCACGCGCGACGGAAGTTTCAAATGGTGCACGAAATAATAGAAGCCGTTCAGCAAATTCGACAAGCGTTCCGACGATTACATAAATTGAAACGAAGAGACCGAACGCTGCGAGAATTGGGCCGCCATTCGCGAGCCATAGAAAATAGCCTGCCGCGACAAGTGCAATCGCTGTTGCAAATGCCAGTCGCTCCGCCACTCCAGTGATATCGCCGCGCTTCCACGCAAGCAGTGGCCCGGCGGGCATGATAAGAAGTAGGCAAATAAAAAGCGGCCCCACTGTGCGGTTAAAGAACGGGGCGCCGACGGAGATTTTTTCTCCTGTAATGGCTTCAAGCGCCAGAGGATAAAGCGTTCCGGTGAGAACCGTAGCGGCGATTGCTGTGAGAAAGAGATTGTTGAGAATTAGCGCGCCTTCACGCGAAATTGGCGCAAACAATCCACCCGATTTTAAGACAGGGGCACGGAATGCAAAAAGGGTGAGTGATCCGCCGATAAAGAGGACCAGAATGCCAAGGATGAATATGCCCCGTGCGGGATCATTGGCAAACGTGTGAACCGAAGTAAGCACTCCCGACCGCACCAAGAAAGTTCCCAGCAACGAAAGGGAAAATGTGACGATCGCGAGCAGAACAGTCCAGACTTTCAGCGCATCGCGCTTTTCCATCACGACTGCAGAGTGAAGAAGTGCCGTTCCTGCAAGCCAGGGCATCAGGGAAGCGTTTTCAACTGGGTCCCAAAACCAATAACCACCCCAGCCAAGCTCATAATAGGCCCAATATGACCCCATCGCGATTCCGAGAGTGAGAAAAATCCAAGCGGTTAGTGCCCAGGGCCGCACCCAACGTGCCCACGCAGGATCGACGCGGCCTTCGACTAGGGCTGCAACCGCAAAAGCGAACGTGATCGAAAATCCTACATAGCCGAGATAGAGCAGCGGTGGATGAATTGCCAATCCGATATCTTGAAGGATGGGGTTGAGCTCGCGCCCTTCGAACGGTACGGGGTCGATCCGTAAAAAAGGATTCGAGGTAGCGAGGATGAAAAACAGAAAAACAGCGGCAATCGCTCCTTCAATGCCGAGTATATTTGCGCGCAGCCGCGCCGGTAACGTTCCACCGAATATCGCAACTAGAGCGGAAAATGTTGAGAGAACAAGCGCCCACAAAAGCATCGAGCCTTCATGGTTTCCCCAAACCCCTGTGATTTTATAAAGTAAAGGTTGGGCCGAATGTGAATTGGCAAAAACGGACGCAACAGAAAAATCGGATTGGACAAAAGCCACGATGAGTCCGGCGAAAGCGAACGTAACAAATCCAAATCCTGCCAATGCGACTGGTTCTGCAACACTCATTAACAATGAGTCGTTTTTGGCCACACCCCATAGTGGCAGAACCAACTGCGCGACAGAAAGTGCAAAGGCGAGAATGAGTGCATAATGGGCGAGTTCAGCAATCATTTTCGTTTTGCCCCCTCTCCTTCGCGCCATACTCCCTGTTTCTTGAGCGCGTCAGCGACCTCTCTCGGCATATACCGCTCATCGTGTTTCGCAAGCACTGTATCGGCGCGAAAAATTCCCGCTTTATCGAGAGTTCCCTCTGCCACAACTCCTTGTTGCTCGCGAAAAAGATCCGGTAACGCACCTTGATAAGTAACTGGCAAACTTTTGTTTCCGTCCGTTACTTCAAACCGGGCAGAAAGACCTTCCCGAACCAAACTTCCATCCTTTACAAGGCCGCCAATGCGCAGGCGGATTCCCGGCGAAACCTGTTTTGCCGCAAGTTCTGTCGGCGTCATAAAAAACACGATCGAATCACGAAGCGCGGAAAGAACCAGCGCAGCCGCGAGCGAAAGCACCGCAAGCGCGGTTCCGATGAGGACAAGGCGTCTCTGGCGGCGAGTCATTTTGCCCCTTCGATACGAGCAAGCGCCGCAAGGACGGCTGGCAACCACGGCGCGCCGGCCGGAGCATCGGCGACAAGCTTCCGCCAGGTCGCTATCGCTGCATCCTTACGCCCATCCTGCTCAGCTGCGAGTCCGACGAAAAACCGTGCCTTCGTGTGGCCAGGATCCAGAGAAAGAGCACGTTCGAATGCCATGCGCGCCTCAGCTGTGACTATGCCGTTCGCATAGGCAACCAGCGCTTCGCCGAGATCAGATTCACGATCGGCACTTGAACCTAGAAGGCGAAGCGCGTTCGTCCGCGCCTTGACGGCCTCCCCCGTTCGCCCCAATCGCAGATAAACCGGAGCGAGCAATTCCCAGCCACGCGCATCGTCGGGCTTCTCGGCGAGATGGGCTTCAACGCGGCCTACCAGTA
>Ga0070696_100002148_pt1 | contig 12975 bp, 11 predicted proteins | sample KBSK1253metaG_FD_65474 | JGI IMG/M metagenome (GOLD analysis project Ga0070696, IMG submission 65474) | Corn, switchgrass and miscanthus rhizosphere microbial communities from Kellogg Biological Station, Michigan, USA - KBS K1-25-3 metaG | ecosystem: Host-associated > Plants > Roots >... | reverse complement strand
CAGCTAGGCCTTACGGACATCTCCTAGCTACACTCCGGTTCGCCCTGGGGGCGTAGTTCAGTTGGTTAGAACGCCGGCCTGTCACGCCGGAGGTCGCGGGTTCGAGTCCCGTCGCTCCCGTAAAAGTTCCTGTAAATCGCCATGTTGTGTTGTCCGATTGGACGCCAGATCGGGCTCCACTACACAGACTTTTTCGCTGCGAGCCGAAACGCGCGAAAACGGCCCGAAATCCGTCGCCCGGATGTCGAGTTCAAGCCGATTCAGCCACGAACTCAGACGGACCGCGAAGACGCCGGGCAATTACACGAAACGGCCGGAGGTCAAGGCTCCACCAGCCCGCGCCGCCGAATGCCGGAAACGCCGCTCGGCCGCCGGCACGGAGCGGACTAACGGGACCCCCGCGCTGCAAGACGGGGAGTGCTGGCGGTCTCGCGCGACCGACGGTAGAGCCCGAAGCCGGCAAGCTGACCCTCGTCCGAACGCCGGTCGCCGAGATGAGGCAGGACGTTCGCGAGTTCATCCGCCGACTCGAAGCGGTCGGCCTCACGGTCGAGTTCGACACTCCCTTCTTAGCGTTATGCGGGTAGGCGCTCCGCGGCCGTCGCGTGCTCCGCGAACAGCTTGATCAGCTCGGCCCGCGAGCGGACGTCGAGCTTCCGGTACGCGCGGCCGAGATGGAACTCGACCGTCTTCGGGCTCAGGAAGAGACGTGCGCCGATCTCTTTGTTCGTCAAGCCTTCGGCCGCCGCAAGCGAGACCTGCAGCTCCTGCGGCGTGAGGCGTTCGTGGGCCGCGGGCTTACGCGGCCGCAGCCGTTCGCCGCTCGCCCGGAGCTCCGCCCGTGCGCGCTCGGCCCAAGGCCGCGCGCCCAGAGTCTCGAACGTCTCGAGCGCAGGGTGCAACTGTTCGCGTGAGCTGCGGCGCTGCCGAACGCGCCGGAGTCGCTCGCCGAATGCGAGCTGGGTTCGAGCGCGCTCTAGGTCGCTGGGATGCGCCGCGTGCAACTCGAGCGCCGACTCGAACGCTTCCTCGGCGTCAGCATCGTTCGCCAGCAGCGCACGGCACCGAGCGCCGACCGCATGGGCCCACCGGCTCTCGGTCAGCTCGGCATTGTCGAGCAGGCGCGTGAGCTGCTCCGACGCCTCGGCGCGCTTCCCGAGCCGAACCTGCGCCTCGATCAGATCGCCGTGCAGCGGGAAGGTATTGGGTAGGCGGACGCCCCCCTCCGCGAGCAATCGAGCGGCCGGCTCAAGCCACTCGGCGGCCGCGCCCATGTCTCCACGCACCAGGGCGTCGAGCCCCAGCGCGCCGCGGGCCCGCACCTCGTTGAAGCGGTCGCCTAGGTCTGTCGTCATCCGGAGTGCCCTGCGTCCGTGAGCCTGCGCATCCTCGCTACGTCCCAGCGTCGCCTCGACGAGTGCGAGCCATGCGAGCGCCGAAGCGAGACCAACGTCGTTGCCGAGCGGTTCGATGAGCTGGATCGCCTCGAGCGACGCGGCGTACGCGGCCGCGGGCCGTCCCATGTGGAGCTCCAGGCGCGACTGGACATCAATTGCGTACGAGAGATTCCCGAGTGCATGCGCGCTCCGCGCCTCACCGACGATCAGGTCGAAGCGCTCTCTGGCGCTCGCGTACTCCTCGCAATGGATGAAGTGCCCCGCGAGGTCGATTGCCAGGACGCTGGCGACGTCGACCCGCTCGGCACAGTCGCGGGCGAGCGCCAGGGCCCGTTGCGCGTCGCCCGAGAGCTCCCATGTCCAGGCGAGCATGTGGCAGAGGTCGAGGGCGTCAGGCGCCGCCGTGCCGGCCAACTCGGCAGCGTGCTCAGCCATCGCGCGCGCCGCGGGGATGTCGAGCCGATGCACGAGGGCGTGCACGGCCCCGCTCGCGGTGAGAACGCGTGCAGCAGCCAAGGGCTCGACACGTGCCGCCTCCGCACTCGCTAGCTCGAGCGCGTGGTCAAACTCGCCGCGATCAAAGAGCAGGTACGAGCGGCGTGCGACGGCGTCCGCGTGCAGTTCGTCGCCGACCGCCAGCTGTGCCGCCTCGGCGAGGAGTTGTTCGGCCCGCTCGTAGTAGCCTGCCGCCTCGGCCGAACGTGCGGCCTCCAGCAGGCGCAGGGTGCGCGTGCGGTCGTCGGGCGTCAAGCGCGCGGCCCGTTCGAGCGCGGCGGCCCGCGCCGAAACTCCGCTGCGCCGACGGGCATTCTCCGCCGTCTTCTCGAGCGCGGCCGCGACCTGCTCGTCAGGACCCGCGGCGGACGCCGCTAGATGCCACGCACTCCGGTCCAGATCATCGAACGCATGCGCAAGAGCGCGATGCGCCGCGCGCCGCTCCGCGGGAGGCGCGGAGTGATAGATCGCCGAGCGTGCTAGCGGGTGCGGGAAATCCAACCGGCCGCCGACGAGCAGCCCGGCACGTTCCGCCTCGGCAATCGCCTCCGCGGAAACTTCCTCTGCCTCGAGCGCACGCCACAATGCCTCCGGCTCGCCCGGCTCGCATACAGCGGCTAGGAGTAGTCCGCGCCTGGCAGCCGCCGAGAGGGCCGACGAGCGTTTCACGAAGGTCCGTTCGATCGTCTTGCCGACCGGCAGAGGCTCGGGCTCCATGCCGTCCGCTCGCGCCGCGGTCGCTGCGTACTCCAACAACGCAAGCGGATTCCCGGCCGCCGTCTCGACGAGCCGTTCGACCACGCCCGGAAGGAGCGAGGAGGCGTGGGCGGCCAGTAGCGCCCTCGCATCGTCGGCCGTCAGCCCTTCGAGCCAGAGCTCCGGAAGCCGTGAAGCCGAGAACGCCGAGGTCGTAGGATCGCGCACCGCGAATAGCATCACGATCGGGTCACGATCGATTCGCCGCGCGGCGAACACGAGCGCTTCGGCCGACGACCGGTCGAGCCAGTGAGCATCGTCGACGAGGCACAGGAGAGGTCGCTCGGAGGCCGCTGCTGCAAAGAGGCCGAGCGTCGCGGCGTAGACGGCAAGGCGATCGGAGCTTGGACCCTCATCAAGCGCGAGCGCGGCCTTGATCGCCTTCGCCTGCGGCTCCGGTAGGACATCTGCCAGATCGATGATCGGTCCGACGAGCTCGTGCAAGCCGGCGAAGGCGAGCTCCGCCTCGAACTCAACGCCGGCCGTGGTGAGCGCTCGAAAACCGCATGCACGCTCCTGGGCCTCCTGAAGCAGTGCGGTCTTGCCGACACCCGCCTCTCCGCACAGGACGAGCGAGCCTGCCCGCCCATCGGCAGCCGTTCTCAGCAGTTGTTCGATCTGCGCGAGCTCCGTCTCCCGACCGACGATCATGGCCAAAAGGTATGCCGCGGCTGCCGAGCGCACAACGCCAGGCGTCCCCTAACCGCCGAGGGCCGACGTGTCCGCAGGACCAGGGCGTTCCCCGAAGCGATCGAGCGCGTGGCCTGCCTAGGCTCGCGCGAGTCCAATACGGCGAAGGGGAGACACGATGCCGAAGCTCTCAGCAGTCCTTACGGCCGGCGCGGTGCTCGTCGCGCTCGCACTGCCAGCGGCCGGAATCGCGGCGAGCCCCGTGACCGTCGAGCGCTTGTACATGCCGCCGACGCCCGCAGGCAGTGACAATATCTGCGGCGTCGACGTGACAGTCGTCAACTCCGCCAGCGGAGTCTTCGTCCAGGAGGCAAGCGGCGCGGAGATCGTCTCAGGACGGTCGCTGACCGTCTTCACGAACACCTCGACCGGGAAGTCCATCACGTTCACGCAGTCCGGACTGGCGAAGACCTCCGCAACGGTCGACAACGGCGACGGGACGTTCACGTCGACCTTCACGGTCAACGGGACCTCACCGAAGATCCAGATCGTCGGCGGCGTGCCGATCGCAATCGACACAGGAAGCATCACCTTCGCGATCACGACCGACGCGAGCGGGCACTTCCTCTCGTTCGACGTCGTCAGCGTGAAGGGACCACGACCTGCCAGTGGCTGCGACGTGATCGTGGCAGCCCTGACCTAAGCGTGACGGGCGGACCGCACCGGTGCGATACCGGGCGGGAACCGGCGGCCTCGACGATCGCGGCGACCCGTCGATCGAAAGGAGCACCACCATGAGGAAGCTCACGGTCCTCGCGCTTCTCGCGGCCGCGCTCGCAGGAGCGTCGGTCGCGGCAGGAGGCGCGAACGCGGCGCCTCCGCTGGCAGGTAGCGGAACGTTCACGTACCAGTCCTCGACCGTCGACGGCATCCGGCAGGCCGGCGGCAACACAATCATCGAGCTCAGCGCAACCGTCCTCTACACAGGGACGTTCGCCGGGACGTCGACGCTGAGCGGGACGCTCACCCTCCATCCCGACGGGACCGCGAACTTCCGCGACGTCGAGATCTTCACCGGAACGGTGAACGGCATCGCCGGAACCGCGACGTTCGCCCTGGACGGGAGAGGGGATGCATCGTCTCCGACCGTAGTCTCGGGGACCGCAGCGATCGTGTCCGCGACCGGAGGCCTCGCGGGCCTCCACGGCGTGCTGCACGAGGACGCGGTCGTGCTCGACCCGCTCATCGGCCCCGTCGGTACCTATTCCACGCAGGTCGGCTTCGACAACGCCTGACACCCCCGGATTGGAGGAGCATCGGTGGAAGAAGCTAATCGCCCTGACGGCGCTGGTCGTTACGTTGGCGGTGGCAGCCGTTGCAGGCGCTGCCGCTCCGGCGGCTGCGACGCCGACGTGCCCCTGCGACCCGTCCATTCCCGCGAGGCCCCAGTCATGCCGAGGCACGCGCGCCTCGAGCAGTGAGGGCGGCGCGAGCTCGCAGCCGGGCGCCGCCCCCTTTTGCAGCCCATTTAATGTGTCGTTCGACTACTGCCAGACTCCGGCCGCCCGCAGACGTCTCCTCGCACGCCGCACAATGCACGTGCATAGGTTCATCGCGGTGATCAGTCGGACACACCTGCTGAGCGAGTTCGTCGGAGGTAGAAGCTTCGACTGGCAGAGCCGCTGACTTTGTTGCCCGATCGGACACCAGGCCGACTACACGCGTACTACACAGGTTGTGCCGGGCGGCAGCCGGGCGTAGCGGGTCACAGCCGGTTCGAGCGGATACGAAATGCCTGCTGTAGCCAGTAATTCCGGGTGGGAGCAGGTCGTACCGGTTGAGCTCGTACCGGCCTGTCACGCCGGAGGTCGCGGGTTCGAGTCCCGTCGCTCCCGTAAAAGACCTGCAAATCAGCATTTGTATTTGACATAACGACGGCCGGCTTCTCTACATCCCGCGCAGATCCCGCACGGGAATCGGCCTGAAATCGCCGCAAGGAGCCGAACGTAGCCGGTAATCCCCGGAGAAAGATGACCGGCCGACCCAGCCGGCGGTCTTCCCGCGCTCGAAGGCAGTAGACGCACGTTTGCGGCAGTTCTCTGGCCCAGTGTCTCGCAGGCCTTTCGCTGTCACCGGGAGACCGTGCCTCTGAGCACGAAGATCGCCGGCGTCTCGTAGTACTTGTCGACGACTTGCCGGCCCTTCCCGTGCAAGCCCTTGTAGGCGCGCGTGGCAGAGGTGATCTTCCACGGTTCGGGGCCTGACTCGCCGAGGTGGATCGTGATCAGGAACGTGATGGCGCCTCTTGCACCGACTGCGACGCGCCGGATCAGCGCCGTGCCGCCCTTCACCGTTCGGTAGTCGGTGACCTTGCCCTTGTCGGTGATGGCGCCCGAGATCCTGAACCGGCCTCTGGCCGCGACGCCTCCGTTCGTGACGTCGCCGCCTTTCAGGATCTCCCTGGAGCGGACAGTGATCTGACCCTTCGCGCTGGATCGTCCCTGTACCTGCAAGGGTTGTGCGAGCGAGGCAGGCACGGCGACTACGAGCACGATGGCAAGTGCTGCGAGGACCGTCGTCTTGGTCATTGTTGGCCTCCTTCGTCGTTCTTGCGGAGAATCGGAAGGCGCGGCATCGGGGTTTCTCCTTTCGCGTCGGGAGGTGCCGGACAGATCCGATCGAACCAGCCGCCCGAGCTCGCGGCTTCGGGGATCACCCTGAGATCGGCGCAGGTCGAGGGAAAACCCTGACCCCGTTCGGCATCTGCAGAGTTGGTGGGAGAGAGAAGATCGCGCGCGGCGGGCGTTCGCCGTCAGCGCGAAATGGCGCCCTTGAGGACGAAGGTGTACGGGTTGCTCTCGTAGTTGTCCACTATCTGTCTGCCCTTGCCGTGGAGTCCAAAGTAGCTCTTCGTGCCAGACGTGATCGTCCAAGGCGCCGGGGACTCGGTGCCCAGGTGGATCGTGATCACGATCGTGATCGTTCCCTTCTTGCCGATGAGGACGTCCCGGACCTTGGCAATCTGGCCTCCAACGCTGCGGTAGCCGGTGTAGGTGCCCTTATCGTTGATGGCGCCTGTGACGGTGAAGTGACCGGTGCTCGCGACACCCCCGTTGGTGACACCGGTGCCGCTCGGGCCGGGGTTGACGGGGCCGTTGCCTGTGCCCTCCACCGTCATCTCGCTTGATGGTGCTGTTGGCGAGGATGGCGAGGTGATTCGGGTGAGCGTGTTCGACGCGAAGCTGCTCACCCAGACGGACGCTCCCGCCGATGCAAGGGCGGGGGCGACAGCGTCTTTGGCCGGATGAGCGATTCGAATCGGCGGCCCGAGCTTCCGCCCGGAGCGCGCATCGATTCGCGCGATCGTTCCGGCTTCCTGTTCGGTGACGAACAGAGAGTCGCCGGCTACGGCCAGCCAGGTCGGCTTCGTGCCGACCCGGATGGGATCACCGATCGGCCGCAGTGAACGCGGGTCGAGCCGAACGACCGTGCCGCCCGAGCGGTCGGCGAACCAGACCTTTCCGCTGGTGACGGCGATGCCGACGGGGGACCCGCCAAGGTGAGCTCGTGTGATGGCGCCGGCTGCGGGATCGATCCGCAGCACTTCACCCGCGTCGGTCGCCGTGACCCAAAGGTACCCAGCGCCGGCGGCCAGCCCCGGCGCCCGACCGCTCGAAAGCGGAATGGGAGCGGAGTACGGAGCGAGCGTCGAAGGGTCGAGCTCCAACAGCCTGCCGGGCCGAACCTCGAGGGCCCACAGCGAGTCGCCGGCACGCACGACGTGATCGACCGGCCCGTCGATCTCTCGAGCGTCAGTGTCGCTTAGGTGGGATTCTCCGAGGGGCAGCACGACGCCGCTGCGCCAGTCGAGTGCGACCAGCCGACGAGTGCCGACTTCGCCGTCGCCCACGGGCTTGACCGAGGCGATGAGCCTTCCCCCGTCATGCGCAAGAGAGGAAACCTCCCCACCCAAGCGCACGGCTTGCACCACAGTCCCGCTCGAGAGATCAAGGCGGAGAAGCGGCCGATCGCGGACTGGCCTTTGCGGGTCGCCGTCCAACGCGACCCAGAGCACGTCTGCGCCGGCGGCAACTGCGCCGGGGTGCCCGGGGACCCGCAGGGTTGCGGTGATGCCTCGCGTCGTCGCCTTCTCTCCGGAGTCGCGTGTCGCTAGCACAATGGAACCGACGACCGCCGCGACCAGTGACGCGACGACCACCGTGAGCCGGAACCGGCGATGCGCCGGTTCGGGAACAGACGCCGCTGGGGTAGTCACGCGTTCATGATCCACCGCACCGCTCAGGGATTCCACCTAACTGGCGCGATTCCAGGGAAAACCCTGAGCCGCTGCGGTAGGGGTGTGCGACGATTCCATGTGTGCCGAAGCGCGTGCTGATCGTCGACGATCACCAGCCGTTTCGCGCCGTCGCGCGAGAACTGCTGGAGAGCGCCGGCTACGTCGTCACCGGCGAGGCCACGGATGCGGAGGAAGCCCTCGCCGCAGTTGCTTCTGACCGCCCGGACGCGGTCCTCCTGGACGTCCAACTCCCGGATTGTGACGGGTTCACGGTCGCGACGTCGCTCGCGGCCTCAGACGGGCCTGCGGTCGTGCTCATCTCGTCGCGCGAGGCGGACGACTATGGTCGCCGGGTCGCGGCCTGCGGGGCGCGCGGTTTCATCTCGAAGTCGAATCTCACCGCGGCGACGTTCGCGGCGCTCCTCGAGTAATGACGTCGACCGCGGTCTCAGCGTCGCCGAGCCGGGAGGTGACCCGCGACCCTGTACTGCTCTTGCCGCTGGTGGTCGCAGCCGGCCTGGCAGTCGGTTGGCTGGGCGTCGACCACCAGGCAGCGGGGAGCCGGATAGCCGCCGACCTCACGCTTGCATGGGCCTTGACGGCGGCGTCGGTCGTCGTGCTGCTAGAGCGGCCACGCTGGCAGCGAGCAAGGTGGCTGCTCGCTGCAACGGCCTTTGCCGTGCTGGGCGCAGACCTCGAGTGGGCGACGTCGCGCGCGTTGTGGACGCTCGGGTTCGTGCTTGAGGGAGTGTGGGTCGCCTTCCTGGTTCAGCTGGTGCTGACGTTCCCGGAGGGACGTTCCTGGTCCCGCTTCGCCCGCGCCGCGATCGTCGGCGCGTACGCGGTGACGTTTGGCGGGCAGCTCGTCGGCGCGTTGGTGGTTCCGGACGGACGCGACCTGCTTTCTGTCGCGTCTGATCCCAACGTTGCCCACACAATCGATCGAGCGCAGGAGTTCTCCGGCGTTGTCCTTGCTCTCGTTGTGCTCTTTCTCGTCCTGCAGCGGGCGCGCGTCTTGCGTGGTCCGGTACGCCACGCGCAGGGGCCATTGCTTCTCGCAGCGGCGATCACGGCACTGGTGGGTCTTGTCTGGCTCGGCTCGGTGATCGCCGGCAGAGGGCGCGAGTCGATGCTCGAGACGATCACCCGTGTCGTCGCCGTGGCTCTTCCGGTTGGAATCGTTGGCGGAATCGTCTGGTCGTGGCAGCGCCGATCGGAAGCGTCCGAGCTCGTCGTCGAGCTGCGAACGGAGGCGCCGGGGACTATGCGTGAGCGGCTCGGGCGGGCGCTCGGCGACCCCACGCTCGAAGTCGCCTACCGGCTCGAAGACGGCCGCTATGTCGATGCAGCCGGTCGGTCGATCGAGCTGCCGCTCGGAGCCGACCGTGCCGTCACGGGCGTGACCGCAGGCGGCGAGGAGATCGCCGTGCTCGTCCATGATCCGGCGTTGCTCGACGAGCCGGCGCTCGTGGAATCGGTTCGCGCAACGGCCGCGCTCGTGCTCGAGAACGAGCGGCTCGCGGCAGAGGTACGGTCGCAGCTGGCCGAAGTGCGCGCGTCGCGCGGACGGATCGTCGCCGCAGGCGACGCCGAGCGACGCCGGATCGAGCGCAACCTCCACGACGGCGCTCAGCAGCGGCTCGTGACGCTTTCGGTTGCACTCGGCCTTGAAGCTTCGCGCGCAGACGCAGACGCAGCCGATGCGCTCTCGCGCGCACAGGAAGACGTCGAGCAGGCGATCGGCGAACTCCGCGAACTCGCCAGAGGAATCCATCCAACGCTTCTCCGGGACGAGGGCCTCGAGGCCGCCGTTCTGGCGCTCGCACGGCGAACGCCGTTGCCGGTGAATGTGCGTGGCACGGTGCGCGACCGTCTGCCCGATCCGGTCGAGCTCGCCGCCTACTTCGTCGTCTCCGAGGCGCTCACCAACGTCGTCAAGCACGCCTCGGCGACCGAAGCAGCGGTGCTGCTCGACCGCCAACCGGCCACGCTGCGCGTCACGGTGACAGACGACGGCGTCGGCGGCGCACGGATGACACCCGATTCGGGCCTGGCAGGCCTACACGATCGACTTGAGGCGCTCGAAGCGACCCTGTTTGTCGAAAGCGAAGCGGGCGAAGGTACGACGGTCCGCGTCAACTTCCCATGCGGGTAGTCGTTGCTGACGACGCGCCGCTCATCCGCGAAGGAGTTGCTCGCCTGCTCACGGAGAACGGCGTCGAGGTCGTCGACCAAGTCGGCGATGCAGGAGCCCTTCTGAGCAGCGTCCGCGACCTTCGCCCAGACGTCGCCCTGGTCGACATCCGGATGCCTCCGACGCATACGGACGAAGGACTGCGCGCGGCCCGCGAGATCCGTTCGCGCTACCCCGGCACCGCCGTGCTCGTCCTCTCGCAACACCTCGAGCCCGACTACGCGCTCCAACTCGTCGAAGCCAAGCCCGAACATGTCGGCTATCTGATGAAGGAACGGGTCGGTCGCGTCGACCAACTGCTCGACGCACTACAACGCGTCGCAGCGGGCGAGTGCGTTGTCGACAGAAGTGTCGTCGACGACCTGCTCGCACGACGCCGCCGCGTCGATCCGATCGAGGAGCTCACGCCGCGCGAGCGCGAGATCCTCGCGCTGATGGCCGAGGGCCGCTCGAATCAAGGCATCTGTCGTGCGCTCTGGCTGAGCCCGAAGACGGTCGAGACGCACATCAGAGGCGCCTTCGCCAAGCTCGGGATCGCCGCGGCGCCTGAGGACAATCGCCGCGTGCTCGCCGTCCTCGCCTACCTGCAGCGATAAGGAAACAACGCGCCGCCGTCAGCCGGTCCAGGCGAACAACGCCCCACACGGCCCACATTTTTCCCGCTGATTGCAATTCAGACAACGATGACATCCCGCGCAGATCCCGCCCGAGGGCACCGGAAATCCCCGCCGGCACCCCCGAATCCCCGCAACGGCAGAGTTGAAATCCCTGCTCTCGCCGGGAATCCCCGCCTATCCCCGCTCAGTCCGGAAGCGCCAAGACCGGCCTGTCACGCCGGAGGTCGCGGGTGCGAGTCCCGTCGCTCCCGTCCCCGTTCGAAGTCCGGCCGCTTCGCGGCCATGACGACTTCGAACGGTTCCCTTCTTGACGTGGAACGGTCTCTGTGAGCGGCGCCCGCGCAGGTCGGGCGCGGCGACGAGGTGCTGCCGCAAACCCGACGCTAGAGCTGGCCGGGTGGGCACCCTGCGACCGCGAGCGGCCCTCAGCCTTGCCGCTCGTCCGACGTCACCCGGACGAACGCTGGGCAACCTCCCGCCGATAGTCGGGTAGATGGAGCTGTGCGAGCGAGTCGAGTGCCGTCGACGTGAGCGCCGCCAGCCTCACGAGATTGGCCTCGTCCTGCTCGGTGAACTCACCCTCGAGCCGATCGGAGGCCTGAATGAACCCATAGTTCGCGCCGTCGGATCCGATGAGGGGGACGGCCAGCCAGCCGCGCATCGGGGGGTGCCTGTCCCTCTCGTTGCCGAAATTCCGCCACTTGTCGTGGGCGCGGAGCTCCTCGTCAGTCAGGCGGATGGGCTCGCTGACCTCGTGCGCGTACGCGTGGATCCCGAATCCTTTGGCCGGCGCTCGGTAATCCGCCCATTCCGCGTATTTCTCCGAGAGGGAGAAGTACTTGCGGGCGTGAGCCCATCCCTCGCCGATCAGCTGCGCGGCCGCTCCCTGATGAGCCCGAGCGAGTATCCGGGCGAGCTCTGCCGCGTGGCCAAGGACCGGGTCGGCCGCCAGCATGAAGCTTGCGAGGTCCGCTGGAACATCCGGGCTCGGCGCGGTGCTCGCATTGTGGTACGTGTTCAAGAACCGGTCGGTGGTCATGAGGCGGGGCCCTCCGTGCTTATCGATGCCTTTGCGGATTGAAGCACGGTCCGTTTGTGGCCCGAGCTTCGATGCGCCAAGAGGCGCCCTGAGCGGCCGTGTCGATTTCTGCGGTCACCGCAATCGCAAACGTCACGCAAGGCGGGTGGCACCCTGCCGCGAAAGCGATTGCGCCCGGAGTCCCGTCGGCTTCGGGTTCAGTTCACGGGGCGAGTCGGAAGGGCGGGTAACGGTCGGTGACCAGAACGAACGCATACGCGGTAACGCGGTTCGTCCAGCGCCCGACCCCGACGACGAAGTCGAATAGCCCACGGGGGTATCGGCCCGTGAAGAGGATCGCGAACCACGCGAAGATCACGGCGAAGATCGCCGCGAGCCAGAGGAAGATCAGCACGATGTAGTGCGGGATCGCGAGGAACCACTTCACGAGCGGCAGCCAGCGGGTGAGGTCGCGCTGGGCGTCGGGATACGGGAACTCGAGCTGCACAGACTGGTGCTCGTCCGTGGACGGATATTGGTCGTCCAGCAGTGCGAGATACGCACCGATCCGGTTCTCGAAGCGGAGCAGCTCGAGGTTCCAGTCGAACCACCAACGCGGGTACTTCTGTCGGAACAGGATCATCAGCAGCGGCGCCAGGAAGAGGACCCCGGCCGTCGAAGCGCCCCAGCTCCACTGGTCGTTCGAGTATCCGCCGCCCCAGCGCTCGACCGCCCCGACCACGATCAGGATCGGGATCGCCGCGAAGATCCTGAAGGCGCTCGAAAGCCTGTTCAGATCCCGGTCGGGATAGGTCACGGAGTACTGGACCGGATAGGCCTGCCTGTCTTCCATCTCGAACCTCCTCGTTTACTCGCCCGGATCAGAACCGTCCTGCGGCGATTATCTGTTCAGAAGGTGCCGGGTGCACGGCTGTTTGACGAGTGGGCCGATTACTCCTCCGCCCCCTCGCGACCCAGGCCTTCGTCTGCGTACTCGATCAGCAGGTCACTGACCGAAAGGCCTCGCCGCTCGGCCTCAGCGGCGAGTCGCTCTGCCAGCTCGGTCGGGAGGACGACCGTGCGACGGACGCAGTCGTCGCTCTCCCAGACTTCCTCGGGCGTCTCAGACAAGCTCTCTCCTCTCGGACGCAATTCGCCGTGCCGACTCCTCGAGCGGGACGTAGCGGCGCAGGATACGGTCGCTCAGGAGGCCGAGACAGCTGAGATTCGGGAAGCCCGGCCCCTGTGCGAGGCCCGCGAGGACGGGCAGATGGAGCGGCGGGGACAACCCGGCGATCGACAGGTCGACGTCGATGCGCCGCTCGAGCTCGGCCCCGGCAGCCTCCTCGAGCCGACGCCGCGCGCTGTGTCCGAGCAGAGCCTCGAACCAACGAGCGTCGAAGCCGATGGCGACCACGACGAGGTCGTATGCGACGCGTTCGCGCTGGTCGTCGTACTCGATCGTGACGACAACCTGCCGGTCGCCCGGTTCGATCGCCGCCGCCCGGCCGGCGAGCGTGCGGAATCCGCGTGAGTGATTCAGGATCGCCTCGGCTTGCATGGAAAAGACG
>Ga0070696_100002147_pt1 | contig 12982 bp, 11 predicted proteins | sample KBSK1253metaG_FD_65474 | JGI IMG/M metagenome (GOLD analysis project Ga0070696, IMG submission 65474) | Corn, switchgrass and miscanthus rhizosphere microbial communities from Kellogg Biological Station, Michigan, USA - KBS K1-25-3 metaG | ecosystem: Host-associated > Plants > Roots >... | reverse complement strand
CGACTTCCAGAGGGCCTCGCCCTTGCCCCGGAACGAGCCGTAGCGGCTCAGGATGTCCGGGTGCTGGACGACCTTGGCGCCTTCCGCCTCGGCGATCTCGCGGGTCCGGTCGGTCGAGGCCGAGTCGACGACGACGATCTCGTCGAGCAGCGGGACCCGGCCCATCATCTCGCGGATCGCCCGACGGACGATCGGCCCGATCGTCTCCTCCTCATCGAGCGTTGGAAGGACGAGCGAGACAGTGACGCCCTGCTTCTCCTTGAGCTGGACGAGGCGGCGGAGGTCGGCGAACTCGGCGTGATGGAAGTTCGATTCGCCGAACCAGCGCTCGACCCGGGCTGGGACGGCTCGCGCTTCCTCGGCCGCGCGATCCGCGGCGGCCAGCGTCTCGGCTCGTGAGGCGAGCTGCTCGAACGTGGCCCGGCCGATCGTCTCCCGGGTCTTGACGACGACGACGGTCGGCTTGGCCCGCGCCGCGATCGCTTCGGGCAGGGCGCCGAACAGGTACGTGTCGCCGTCGGTGCCGGCGGGCTGGGCCGACGCGCCCATCACGATCAGGTCGGCGCGTTCCGCCTCGCGCAGGATCGCGTTCCGGACGTTGGCGGCCTCTCGGACGATCCCCTCGGCGCGGCCCCTGAGGTGCTGGCGCACGAACTGGGCGAGGGCGTGCTCCGCCTGGGCCCGGACCGCGAGGGTGATGCCAGGCGGGACGAAGTGGAGGACGGCGACCTGCGCATCGTGACGGCGGGCGATCGCGTCGGCGTAGCGGACCGCGAGCTCGGCGTGCGGGCCGCCGCGGACCGGGACGACGATCCGGCGGATGTCGCGGGCGCCTCGCTGCTTCACGACGGCGATGTCGGCGGGCGCGTCCCGGACGACCTCGTCGATCGTCGGCGAGATGGACGAGCCGCCGTCGCGACCGGCCGCGGCCTTGCCGCCCCAGCCGAAGATGATCAGGTCGGCCTCCTGCTCGGCCGATGCCTCGATGATGCCCTCGGCGGCGTGGCGTCCGATCCGCACGATCGGGTGGATCGTCGTCCCGTCGGGGGCGAAGTCGAGGACGCGCTGGAGCAGCCGCCGGGCGTGGCGGGCGCGCGTCGCGCCTTCCGACAGCGGCATTCCCTCGGGCACCTCGACGATGCCGAGCGCCGTCAGCTCACCGGACCGGGGATCGAGGAGGTCGGCCCCGAGCCGGATCAGCTCTTCCGCAGTTGCGGGATTGGCGACCGGGATGAGGATCCGTGCCGGCAGTGGTCCGCGGGCGGTCATGAGCGGGTCTGGGCCTTGGCGAGCGCGGGCTCGGTGGTGGGTTCGTGGTCGGCGGTTGTCCCGGCGCCCCCATTGGTGCCGCCGGCGGCCACCCAGCGCTCGACCAGATACGGCTTGAGTAGCTCGAACTCGCGGGCCTGGCGCTCGACCCGGTCCTCGGCCTGGTCCGTCGTCTGGTGGCGGTTCTCGATGACGAAGCTGCCGACGCGCCCGAAGTAGATCGGGACGAGCGCGGCGACGAGCGTCTCGATCGGCGGATCCTCCGACCTGGCGCAGACGACGAGGTCGTAGATCAGCCTCGCCCAGAGGTCGTCGGGGAAGTGGAACGCGGAGAGCGCCTCGGCCATCTCGATCGTCGATGCCGAGGCCGACGATCCGTCGCCGCTGATCCCGAGACGCGCCCGGGCCGTGTCGACGAGCTTGCCGGCTTCGCGTGCGAGGACGAGGACCACGTCGGCGTTGGCGGGCGTGAACATCTTCCGCCACGTGTCGGCGAGCGTCAGCGAGCCCTGGTTGAACTCGGTCAGGAGGCGAAGCGTGTTCACCTCGAGCGGCGGCGGATCGATGATCCGCTCGAACCCGTAGGCCGGGATGTCGTGGCTGCCGCGGATGTTGACCCAGTGGCTCGGGTGGCTGGCCGCGAGCCGCAGGATGGTCCCGACGACCTGGCGGAACATCGGGCCGAGATCCGAGCCCGGATCCTTGGGATCGTGGACCTTCGCCCCGAGGCGGGCCTGGCAGACCGCGAAGCCGCCGGTCAGCGCCGACGTCGTCATCCACACGTCGATCCCGAACTTGCTGATGTCGTCGGTCCAGTCGTCCAGCTCGAGGTAGTGCTTGACGAGGTCGCCGCTGACGCCGAAGTCGCCGCCGATCGGCTGGCGGATCCGGTTCCCGTACAGGGCGCGGGTCAGCGGGTAGGTGACCGTGTTCGTGATCGTGCCGTCGTACTTGTAGCGGGCGTAGAGCGGGGCGACGAAGTCATAGCCGCCCTTGATGATCGGTCCGGCCAGGAGCTCGATCCATTCGGGCACGATGCTCCGCAGGTCCGAGTCGACGACGACGAGGGCCTGGACCTCGAGCGCGGCCGCGATCTCGAAGATCGTCCGGAGCGCGGCACCCTTGCCACCGACGCCGTCGATCTCGGGATAGGTCAGGCTGACGCGCGAGAGCTTGTTCGTCGGCCGGACGAGCAGGATCTGCTCGATGTAGTCGGGCGGCTCGGTCTCGATCACGACCCGGCCGGTGCCGTCGGGCGAGCCGGCGTCGCTGTTCACGAGCACGGGCCGCAGATCCGGGAAGTACTGGACGAGGCCAGCCTGCGCCGCGCGAACGACGTAGCCGATCGTCGCGGCGTTCTTGAATGACGGGATGCCGACCATGATGTCCGCGTGGCCCAAGTCAGCGATTTGGTCGCGGATGGCAGGTGTCAACGCTGGTGTGGGCACGCAGTGACCCTACCACCGTAGAACGGACTTGGCTGTCGCGCCTGGACGCCGAAGGGTTGTGGCTAGCGGCGGGGGATATCCGCGAGGGCCCAGTGGTCGTTCTTCGCGCCCGGCACGTAGCGGCTGTTCGCTGCCTTGTAGGCCAGCTTGTAGAACCCGAACGAGCGCCACGACCCCAGCCACGCGTCGATCGGCGGCCGGACGTGGATCCCGACCCGAATGAGGTTCGACTCGGGCAACACCGACTCGAGGATCCGCTTCCGCTCGAGCAGCGGGATGTCCAGGAGTGGGTCCGCGTCGAGCCAGAGGAGGTCGACCGCGACGAGCGCGACGTCGCTCGCGGAGCCTTCCAGCGAATGGCGCTTGGCCTCCTCCTTCCGGGAGGCCAGCCGCTCCGACCGATCGCCGCGCTGCCCGAGCACCATCGAGGTCAGGACCTGGCCGGGTTGCGGGACCGTCGGTCGATCCCGCTTCGCGACCTCGCTCAGGGTCTGGATCGGCTCCGGAGTGAGGTAGGCCTCGACGAGGATCGTCGCGCCGCCGGCGGCTTGGGCCAGGTCGTCGCGGATGTCGTCGTGCCCGTCGACCTCGATGCCGTCGACGTCGGTCATTCGCACCCGATCCCGGTCCACGAGAGCGAGGACTCGCGGGCCGGTCCAGAGCGGCTCGATGATCGGATCTTCGACGTCGTTTGCCCGGCGATTGCCGAATTGCTGCGGGCGCCAGGTGTCGGCGGCGGTCCCGGCATCGGTCGCGAACATCGGCCGATGATAACGCGCAGTCCGCGCGATTCGGCTCGACCGGCCTGCCTATGATCCTTCCGTGACCACCGCCAGTGAGGACGCGCGAGCCACGCGACGTGGCCGGGGCCTCGGCGCCCTGAGCCCGACGGGTCGAGCCGCCGAGCCGGCCTCCTGGGCCCTGTACGACTTCGCGAACACGATCTTCTCGTACGCGGTCGTCTCCACCGCGATCGGCCTCTGGGCAACCGACCCGACGCGCTTCGGCCAGCGTGACGGCAACCTCGTGGTCTCGATCGCCGTGGCCGTCAGTGTTGCCCTGAACGCGATCGTCTCGCCGATCCTCGGCGCCCTGAGCGATCGTGGCGGCCGACGCCTGCCGTTCCTCCTGTTCTTCACCGCGCTCTGCATCGTGCCGACTGCCCTGATCGGGCCGAGTCCCGCGATCGTCGGGATCGCGCTGTTCGCCGTCGCCAACTTCGCGTACCAGGCGGCCTTGATCTATTACGACGCGACGCTGAAGGTCGTGAGCCTGCCCGAGACCCGTGGCCGGCTGAGCGGGATCGGCGTTGCGGTCGGGTACTGCGGCACGATCTTCGTCGGGCTCCTGCTCATCCTGTTCAAGGTGCCGATCGAAGGCCGGTTCCTCGTCGCCGCGGTCCTGTTCGCGGTCTTCTCGATTCCGATCTTCGTCTTCGTCAAGGAGCACGGGAGCGTCAGCCGGGTCAGCCGCTCCGACATCACGGCATCCTGGTCGCAGCTGCGGACGACGATCGAGCACGCCCGCGCCGTTCCCGGGCTGGGGCGGTTCCTCGTCGGCCGCTTCTTCTACTCGGATGCCGTCAACACGATCATCGTCGTCATGACTGTCGTCACGGTGTTCGCCAAGGGACTCAGTGAAAGCACCGCCCAGATCGTCCTGCTCGGCCTGACGGTCATTGCCGTGCTGGCGAGCTTCGGCTGGGGCCGGCTCGTCGACCGGTGGGGCCCGAAGCGGACGCTGATGGCGGTCCTCGCGTCGTGGGCCGTCGGGCTCGTCCTTGGAGCCATCTCGCTCGGCGTCGACGGTCCGATCGGGTTCGCCGCGTTCCTCGTCGCCGGCGGGATCCTGGGCAGCGGGCTCGGCGGCGTCCAGGTGGCCGACCGGGTCTTCATGGTCCGCCTGTCACCGCCGGAACGACTCGGCGAGTTCTTCGGGCTCTACGGCCTCGTCGGCAAGGGCTCGCAGGTGATCGGCCAGATGCTGTACGGGGTCACGATCTTCCTGCTGCTCGATCGGCTCGGCGTGGGTGCCTATCAGATCGCGGTGATCAGCCTGCTCGTCACGATGGTGATCGGCTATCGCCTGATCCAGCCGGTGTCGGACAAATGGAGCGGCTCTGGAGAGGACGTCCACGCGACGCCACCGCCCGAGCGTCTCGCGCCGTCGGCCGCACCGATCGAACCTCTCTGACGTCTCGCAACCTGCAGCGGCCTAGCCGATCCGCGCCCCGGAGGCGTCGAGGTGGGCCCGTCGCCAGTCCCACGCGGAGCCGATCATCTCCTCCAGCGTCGGCCGGGCGGCCGTCCAGCCGAGGACCTCGTGCGCCCGGTTCGGGGCGGCGACGAGGACCGGCGGATCGCCGATCCGGCGCGGACCGTTTGTCATCGGGATCGGCCGGCCGACCACGACCGCTGCGGCGTCGACGACCTGGCGGACGCTGAACCCCTCCCCGATCCCGAGGTTGCAAACGAGCGCCGCGTCGGTCCGCGCGTCATCGGGCGCCGTCGCCTCGAGAGCGATCAGGTGAGCGTCGGCGAGATCGGCGACGTGGATGTAGTCGCGGATACATGTCCCATCGGGGGTCGGATAGTCGTCGCCGAAGATCGTGATCGGCTCGCCGGTCTCGGCGGCCCGGAGCAGGTTCGGGATCAGGTGGGTCTCGGGGTCGTGCAGCTCGCCGTTACGCTCGGTCGCGCCCGCGACGTTGAAATAGCGGAGCGACACGCTCCGAAGGCCGAACGCCTCGCCGTAGAAGCGGAGGGCGCCCTCGAACGTTCGCTTCGTCTCGCCGTATGCGTTGATCGGGCGGAGCGGCGCGGTCTCCGGGATCGGCGTCGTCTCCGGGGCACCGTAGACCGCCGCGGTCGAGCTGAACACGATCCGGCCGACGCCAGCGTGGCGGGCCGCCTCGAGCAGGACGATCCCGCCCGCGACGTTGTCGCGGTAGTAGCGCGCCGGGTCTCGAACCGATTCGGAGACGAGGGACCGGGCGGCGCAATGGAGAATCGCATCGACTTGGGCGCGCTCCAGGAGGCGGCCGACCGACTCCGCATCGCCATAGCTCGCGACCTCGAGCGAGGATGTCGACGGGACGGCCTCCCGGTGGCCGGTCGTGAGGTCGTCGAGGACGACGACCTCGTGGCCCGCCTCGAGCAGCCGCTCGACCGACACCGAGCCGACATAGCCGGCCCCGCCGGTCACGAGGACGCGCATCCGAACCTCCGGGTCTCGTTCATCGCCATGATCAGCGTCGTCGGCGGATTCGGTCGATCAGGCCGGGCCGGTCCGGCTCGGGCGCGGGCACCGCTGCGGGCTTCGGTGGCTCGACCGAATCGTCGGGTGGCGGCTCACCTCGACCGGCCATGACCTCCGCCATCCGTCGGGCCATGTGACTCGCCATCGGGTTGTCCGGATCGAGGGCGAGCGCGCGCCGGGCGAGGAGATAGGCGCCGCGCTGGTTGTCCCGCTCCAGCGCGATCCGGGCGAGACCCATCACGGCGATCGAGTTGCGCGGGTCCGCGGCCGCGACCTGGGCGTAAAGCCGCTCTGCCTTGTCGAGCAGCCCGACCGCCATCGCCCGCTCAGCCTCGAGCATGATCTCGATCATTGCGGCGGCTCCGGGGCCGATCGCGCGGCGAGGTCGCGGGCGAGGAGCATCAGGGTCGGCCGATCGTTGAGGTGCGGCTCCTCGACGACGCGCTCGAAGAGTGCCGCCAGGATCCGGCCGAGCGCCGGACCCTCGGGCAAACCGAGCTCCGTCATCAGGTCGGAGCCGTCGATCGCGAGCGCCGATCGATCGAGGATCGGACCGGCCGCGAGCTCGGCATCGATGCGAGCCCGGAGCTCCGTCAGGCCGTCCGCGTCGCTCGGGACGCCGCTCCCCAGGTTGTCGGCCTCGCGGAGCGCGAACAGGTCGCCGATGGCGTCGGGTCCGACCTTGGCGAGGAATCGCCGAACCGCGGCGTCGCTCCACGTGGGTTCGTAGCGGAACATGTGGTTGCGGACGAGATGGACGACCCGATCGGCGGTCGAGCGAGGGACGTGGAGCCGATCGAGGAAGGCCTGCGCCAGCTCGGCCCCGACGACCTCGTGCCGGTAGAAATGGCCGTCTGCGGCCGTCGCCGGCTTGCCGATGTCGTGGACGAGCGCCGCCAGCCGGACCGCGGGCCGGCTCGATCCCGCCCCGCCCGCCGCGGCGGCATCGACCGTCCGGACTGTGTGGTCCCAGAGATCCTCGCCCTCGACCTTGTTCTGGGCCACGCCCCGCTGGGCGGCGAGATCCGGCGAGACGTGCTCGAGGATCCCGGTCGACGCGAGAAGGCGGAGCCCCTCGGAGGGCCGCGGGGCCGCGAGGATCCGGTCCAGCTCGACCGCGATCCGCTCCCCGGAGAGGTGGGCAACCAGTGGTGCGCGGTCACGGATCGCAGCCAGCGTCGCCGGCTCGATCTCGAACCCCAGCGTCGCGGAGAAGCGGACGGCCCGCAGCATCCGGAGCGCGTCCTCCTCGAACCGCCGGTCCGGCTCGCCGACGGCCCGGATGCGGCGCGCCGCGATGTCGGCCCGGCCGTCGTGCGGGTCCACGAGCCGCGGCGCCGTTGCCGCATCGGGAGCTCCCCAGGCCAGGGCGTTCATCGTGAAATCGCGGCGCGCGAGATCCGCCTCGAGCGACGCCCCGAACTCGACCCGGTGCGGCCGCCGGAAGTCGGCGTAGTCGTGGTCGGTCCGGAAGGTCGTGATCTCGTAGTCCAGGCCGCTGCGCTGGAGGACGACGGTCCCGAAGCGGTTCTCGTACGACGCATCCGGGAAGATCGCTGCGGTCTGCTCGGGCAGGGCCGCCGTGGCCAGGTCCCAGTTCGTCGTCGATCGGCCGAGGAGCGCGTCGCGCAGGGCTCCACCCACGACGTACGCCGCGTGGCCGGCGCCCCAGAGCGTTCGAAGGAGGTCGTGGACCGGCTCCGGGATCGCGCCGCCCAGGTCGTCGGGATCGCTCAGTTCCGTCCCAGGAAGAGGTAGGTCCGCCAGGCCTCGTTGCGGTCGTCGGCCAGGTACGGCGTGAACATCGAGTACACGTCGCTGCGCGGCTCGAACGGCGCGCGATGCAGCCGGAAGCGCGCCTCCTCGAGCGTCTTGCCGCCCTTGCGGTGGTTGCACGCCTTGCAGGCGGTGACGAGGTTCTCCCACGTGTGGCCGCCGCCCCGGTGGCGAGGAACGATGTGGTCGAGCGTCAGGTCGTGCGTTTGCCGGCCACAGTACTGGCAGGTGTGCCGGTCGCGGGCGAAGATCTCGCGCCGGCTCAGCTTGACCCGTGGCCGCGGCCGGCGGATCTGGTACTGGAGCCGGATCACGGAGGGGGCGTGGTACTCCGCCCGCGGCGTCCGGATGACCTGGTGGTCGTACTCGATGATCTCGGCCTTCTCGCCGAACACGAGCCGGAACGCCCGCGGCAGATTGCAGACGTTGAGCGGCTCGTAATTCTGGTTCAGCACGAGCACGACACCGTTCATGGTGGGCGAACGATAACAAGAACCGCGGCGCGTGCAGGCAGGCGCGTTTCCCGACCGGTCATCGGTCAGGCGCGGCCGGTCGCCTGGCCCGAGACCCGATCCCAGCCGCCGGCCTGGCCGACCTTCGTCGAGAGCGGTTTTCCGAGCGCGTCTGCGATGAATCGGGCGGCCCGCAGGACGCCGTCGAGCGAGACCCCGTGGTCGAGCCCGATCGCGTCGAGGAGGTAGACCAGGTCCTCCGTCGCGAGGTTGCCCGCGGCGCCCGGAGCGTAGGGGCAGCCGCCCGTGCCGCCGGTCGACGCGTCGAAGCAACGGACGCCGGCCGACATCCCCGCCGCGACGTTGGCCAGCGCGGTCCCCCGCGTGTCGTGGAAGTGGAAGGCGATCCGCTCACTGGGGATGCCGGCGTCCACGGCCTGGCTCACGATCGCCCGGACCTGGGGCGGGACGCCGACGCCGATCGTGTCGCCGAAGCAGATCTCCTCGACGCCGAGGGCGAGGAGCCGGACGGCGACGTCGACGGCCGTCTCCGGCGCGACCGCCCCGCTGTACGGGCAGCCGAACGCGGTCGAGACATAGGCCCGTCGCCACCAGCCCAGCTCGCCGGCCCGGGCGAGGACCGGGGCGAACGCCTCGAGGGATTCCGCGATCGTCATCCGGATGTTCCGGGTCGTGAACGCGTCGGTCGCCGCCGTGAAGACGGCGATCGCGTCGACGCCGGCCGCCTCGGCCCGGGCCAGGCCGCGGACATTCGGGACCAGGACGGGGTAGCGGACGCTCTCGCGACGGGGGAGCGCTGCCATCAGTTCGTCGGCATCGGCCAACTGAGGGATCGCCGAGGGGGCGACGAACGACGTCGCCTCGATCTCGCGCAGGCCGGCGTCGGCGAGGAGCTCGAGGTAGCGGAGCTTCGTGGCCAGCGGGATCGGGCGAGCCTCGTTCTGGAGGCCATCGCGTGGCCCGACCTCGTAGATCCGGACATGGTCGCCGGTCGTCGCGGTTGGCCCCTCGCCGTCGTCCGCGGTCACGAACTCGTCAGCCGAGCGGCGGGTCCATGGCCCGCTCGATCGCCGCGACCCGGACCTCGATCCGCTCCAGGTCGGTCACGGCCGCCCGGAACGCCGGACTGTCGAGGGGTGCCGCGTTCCGACGGGCGCGCGCATCGGCGTGGAGCGCCATCAGCTCCTCGCGCGACCCGGGCAGGCTCGTATCGACCTTCGCCGCCTGCCCGTGGGCCTTCGCGGCGTGATGCTGACCACCCGCCGGGTCGTGCTTCTTCCCGCCCGATCCCTTCGTGTCCTTCGGCTTGTCCTTCGCCATCGATCCTCCTGTGGCGGAGAGGGTAGCGCGTCCGGGCTCAGCCCTCGACCGTCGCGAGCGACTGCCCGCGCACGACCTGCGCGCCGACGGCCACGTCGATCTCCGTCACGCGACCGGCGGCCGACGCCGCGACGACGTGCTCCATCTTCATCGCCTCGAGGGTCGCGATCGGATCGCCCGCGGCGACCGTCGCGCCGACCGCGACGTGGATGGCGAGCACGGAGCCGGGCATGGGGGCGATCACCTCGGCGGCGCCGCCGCCATGGGCGTGGGCGGCCGCTGCACGGGCGGCCCGGTCGACGTCGGGTGGGGTCGCGATCCGGAACGGGACCGACCGGCCGTCGACGTCGATGTGGACGGTGGCCCCGTCGCGGACGGCGGCGAGCGGCGGATCGACCGGGGCTTCGGCCACGTCCACGGTCCGTTCTTGCGGCTCACCCGAGGGCTCGGCCACTAGACGGGCGACCGGTGCCGCGTTCAGGCGCCAGCCGCCCCCGCCCAGCAGGCGGGCTGCCTCCAACCAGGCGGACTCCGGGAGCGCCGGAATCGGCTCGCCCGGCGCCTCGGCGGGCGGCCAGATTGCATCAAGCGTGTCGATGCGGGCATTGCCGCGGACGACGGCCGGCTGCCGCACGAGCCATCGCAGGAACCGCAGGTTCGTCGTCAGCCCGAGCACCACGGTTCCGTCGAGGGCCTCGGTCAGTCGGGCGAGCGCCTCGCGCCGGTCTGCGCCATGCGCGACGATCTTCGCGAGCATCGGATCGAACCGGCCGCTCACGTCGTCGCCGACCGCGATCCCGGCGTCAACCCGGATCCCCTCGCCGGCGGGCCACTGGACCGCGAGGATCGGACCGGTCGCCGGCAGAAAGCCGGCATCGGCGTCCTCGGCGTAGAGCCGGACCTCGATCGCGTGGCCGGTGCTCCGGACGTCGCGCTGGTCGAAGCCAAGCGGCTCGCCGGCGGCGATCCGGAGCTGATCGGCGACGAGGTCGCGGCCGGTCACGAGCTCCGTGACGGGATGCTCCACCTGGAGCCGCGTGTTCATCTCGAGGAAGAAGACGTTCCCGGCATCGTCGAGCAGGAACTCGCAGGTCCCGGCGCTGACATAGCCGACCTCGCGGCCGATGGCGAGCGCGGCCTCGGTCAGGCGCTTGCGGGTGGCGGGCCGGACGGCCGGCGACGGGGTCTCCTCGAGGACCTTCTGGTGACGTCGCTGGATCGAGCAGTCACGCTCGCCGAGATGGACGCCGTGACCGTGCGCGTCGAAGAGGAGCTGGACTTCGACGTGACGCGGGCCCTCAAGAAGCCGCTCGAGGATCAGCCGCTCGTCGCCGAAGGCGGCGAGAGCCTCGCGTCGGGCCCCCGCCAGCGCGTCGCGGAGCTCGGCTGCGGAGTGGACGGCCCGCATCCCCTTGCCGCCGCCCCCGGCCGCGGGCTTGACGAGGATCGGGAAGCCGATCCGGCGGGCGGCCCGGGTGAGGGCCGCGTCGGATTGGTCGTCCCCGTCATAGCCCTCGATGGTCGGGATCCCGAGCCGCCGGGCCAGGTGCCGGGCGGCGGCCTTGTCGCCCATCGCCCGGATCGCCGCCGGCGGCGGACCGACCCAGCGGATGCCGGCCGCCTCGACGGCTTCAGCGAAGTCCGCGTTCTCCGCGAGGAACCCGAACCCGGGATGGACGGCGTCCGCGCGGGCTTCGATGGCCGCGGCGACGACGCCGTCGATATCGAGCAGGTCGAGGGCGGCCTGGCCCTCGGTCGGCGGGACGATCGCCTCGATTCCGAGCAGGTCGCACGATCGGCGGATCCGGGCCGCGATCTCGCCACGGTTGGCGACGAAGACCCGCTCGATCGATGTCGGAGCGTGTGCGACAGGTTCGTGAGGCTTGACGAACGCGTCTAACGCGTCAGACGCGACACGCCACCGTCCGCCGACGCGTCTCGCGGGTAGTCTGCCGCTGGCGATCCACCGCTGGACGGACCGCGTCGTGGCTCCAATGCGAGCGGCCGCCGCGCTCGGGCTCAGTTCCTCGGACATCGTGACGCGATTGTCGCACAGGGGAGCGTCGCGAACGCCGCCTACCGCAATCCCGCGGCCAGTGCGATCCCGACGGCGATGAGCAGACAGATCGGGAGCAGGAATTCATGGATGCCGTGCCAGGCGAGCAGGCGCGTCGGAATCTCGACCCGGCCGAGCGCGCGACTGGCCTCGGCGAACGCCGGACGCCAGGCACGGTGCTGGCTCGCCTCGACCCAGGCCGTCGACCACGCCAGGCCCAGCCGGTGATACGGCTGCAGCTCCGGCGGGAGGGCCGCGATGGCCGCAAGGGCCGCGCGCGGGTCGACCGTTCCGGATCGCAGGCCGTCGAGGGCGGCCAGCAGCCGCTCACGACGAGCACGGTCCTCCGGCGTGGAGGGCACGACGGCCTCGACCAGCGCTCGCGCGTCGTCCTGGCGGTCCGCCATCATCAGGATCGACGCGCGTGTGAGCTCCGGGGCGGCTTCACCGGACCCGGCCAGCCAGCGATCCGCTCCGGCCGGTGTCCGTGGCATGTCCGTCATGCGACGACGCTGCTCGGCCGCGAGCCAGGCCATCCCGCGGCGGATCTGCCACCCATCGCGATCGAGCGCGGCCGGCGTCGCGGTGATGACGAGAGCCACGAGGATCGCCGGCCAGAGTCCGAGGCCCGGCTGGAGATAGACCACCGCCCCGAGCGTCACGGCGAGGACGATCGCGAGCAGGTCCTGCCACGTGGGCGGACCCGCGTCGCGGACGAGCCGTCGTGCGGCCGCGGGTGCAATCCGACGGCGGAGCGCGATCACGACGAGCTCGAGCGTTCCTCGTCCGGATCGGGCGCCCAGGCCGGCCGGCGCTTCTCGGTGAACGCGCGGAATCCTTCCTGTGCCTCATCCGAGACCCGCTGCCGCGCGATCACGCGCGCCGTGTGCCACTTCGCCGAGCCGTGCCCCAGCCCGCGGACCTCGCGGACGATTGCCTTGGCCGCGCGCACCGCCGTGGGACCCGAGGCGAGGATATCGGCGACGGCCTGGTCGACCGCGGCGTCGAGTGCCTCGACGCCCTCGACCACCTCGTGGACGAGCCCGATGCGCTGGGCCCGGATCGCGTCGAACCGGCGGCCGCCGGGAAACAGCGCGCGGGCGTGGGTCTCGCCGATCTTGGCGATGACGAACGGCGAGATCACCGCCGGCAGGATTCCGAGGCGCGTCTCGGTGAACCCGAACTTCGCGCCGGCCTCGGCGATGACGATGTCGGCGACGGCGCACAGCCCGGAGCCGCCCCCGAGGGCCGGGCCGTGGACGCGGGCGATCACCGGGACCGGACACGTGTCGATCGTCTCGAGCATGTCGGCCATTGCCATCGCGTCGTGCTCGTTGGCCTCCACGTCGAGCTGTATCGCGGCCCGCATCCAATCGATGTCC
>Ga0070696_100002143_pt1 | contig 12985 bp, 12 predicted proteins | sample KBSK1253metaG_FD_65474 | JGI IMG/M metagenome (GOLD analysis project Ga0070696, IMG submission 65474) | Corn, switchgrass and miscanthus rhizosphere microbial communities from Kellogg Biological Station, Michigan, USA - KBS K1-25-3 metaG | ecosystem: Host-associated > Plants > Roots >... | reverse complement strand
ATCGACGGCCGCGCCGACCAGTACGCCCTCGCGTGCGTGGTCTACGAAATGGTGACCGGCCAGCCGCCCTTCACCGGGCCGACCGGCGAGAGCGTCCTGTCGCAACATCGGAGCGCCGATCCCCGTCCCGCGACCGCGCTGCGCCCGGCCGCGCCGGCTTCCGTGACCCAGGCCCTGGCACGCGCGCTCGCGAAGTCGCCCGCGGACCGATTCCCGACCATGGCCGCGTTCAGTAGCGCGCTTGGCGGCGCGGGGGCACCGGCGTTGCACAGCCACGGCGCCGCGACGCCGGGCGGGCTCGGCAAGGGCCGCTTCATGCTGGCGGTGCTCCCGCTCGAGAATCGGAGCGCCGACCCCGAGCAGGAATACTTCACGGACGGAATGACCGAGGAACTGATCACACATCTCGCCCGGCTTCAGCCGAAGCGCCTGGGAGTCATCGCCCGCACGTCGGCGATGCGCTACAAGAAGACCACGAAGAGCGCGCAGGAGATCGGCAGGGAACTGGGCGTCGACTTTCTCCTCGAAGGGAGCGTGCGGCGGGCCGGCGATCGGATTCGGATCACGACGCAGCTGATCCAGGTCACCGATCAGAGCCACCTCTGGTCCGAGACCTACGAGCGCCGGCTTGCGGACGTCTTCGAGTTGCAGGACGAGGTCGCGGCGGCGGTGGCGAAGGCCCTCGAGGTGGAGTTGGTGGCGCCGCAACTCCCGACCCAATCGGTCACCGAAGCGGCCGACAGCGAAGCGTACGAGGCCTATCTCAAGGGGCGATTCCACTGGAACAAGCGAACCCCCGATTCGCTTCGGCTCGCCATCCAGTGGTTCGAGCGGGCGATCGAGGCGGATCCCAAGTTCGCGCGCGCCTACGCCGGATTGGCGGATGTCTACACCGTTCAGGTCACCTATTTGCAAGCACCGGGCGAGGAGTCGTTTCCGAGGGCTGAACGAGCGGCACGACGGGCCATCGAGCTGGAGCCCAGGTCGGTCGAGGCACGCACGTCCCACGCAAGCGTCCTGATGCACGGGGAGCGGTACGAGGAGGCGGGTCGTGAGTTCGAAACGGCGCTCGAGATCGATCCGAACTACGTTCCGGCGCTTTATTGGGGCTCGATCCTCCACGTATCCACCGGTCGTATCGATGGAGCGCTCGAATTGGTGAACCGCGCACGGAGGCTGGATCCGCTCTCGGTCATCGTCGAGATCGTCCACGGGAACGTCTACTTCTTCTCGGGTCGCCCGGCGGAGGCGCTCCGTCACTATCGCCGCGCCCTCGAGCTGGAGCCTAGATTGCCCTGGATCTACATGCGGGTCGCGCTTGGCCTCGCGGCAAACGGGCAATTGGAGGAGGCGCTCCGGCTGCTGGACGAACTGGAACCGGGCATCGCCGGGTCGCTCGACATGGTCGCGACTCGGGCCAACATCCTGGGTCGACTCGGCCGGCTCGACGACGCGAGGGCGCTCGTCGCGACGCTTCGGGAGCGGTCCAAGCGCGAATACGTCTCCTGGAATCACTTCGCGTACGCGCTGGCCGGGGTCGACGACCGGGACGCGCTCTTCGATGTAATCTCCCGGGCGTCGCAGAAGGAGAACGTCGGCCGCCTCATGCTCAAGCACGACCCGGCGTTCGAGGCGATCCGCCGGGATCCGCGATTCCGAGCCATCCTCCCGGCCGAAGTCACCGCGAATCGAACCCCTTAGACCGCTACGTCCCTCGCAGATCCCGCAACTTCTCCTCGATCACCTCGATCGCCGCATCCACGGCGGCTCGATGCGTCCGCATCGAAAGAACGGCGAAGCGGAGCCAGCGCGCCCCCTCGAGCGTGGTCGACGAAATCGAAATGCGGCCGTCCTTCAGAATTGCCTGCTCGAGCCGAGAGCAGAGTTCGTTCACGTCGCCGTGGCGGGCGGCCCGCGGCCGAAAGATGAAGATCGAGAGGTCCGGCTCCGGCCCGACCTCGAAGCCCTCCGCCTCGCGGAGCCTCGCGTAGGCATAACGCGCGAGGAGCAGCTTCTCCTCGACGGCCGCCTCGAAGGGGGCCACGCCGACCACCTGGAGCGGCAACCAGAGGCGGAGCGCCCGGAACGGGCGGGACAGCTCGGGCGAGTAGTCCATCGGCGAAGGCTCCTCGCGATCCAACACCTCGTCCGGAATGTAGTTCGCCTCGAAGGCATAGGCGGCGCGCATCGCGGCCGCGTTCTTCACGAGGACGGCTCCCAATCCAAACGGCGTGAAGAGGCCCTTGTGCGGATCCAGCACGAGGGAATCGGACCGATCCATGCCGCGGAGGATCTTGCGGCCCTCGGCGCAGAGCGCGAACACGCCGCCATACGCCCCGTCCACGTGGAACCACGCCCCGCGCCGCGCGGCGATCTCCGCGATCGCGCCGAGCGGATCGACGGCGCCCGTATCCGTCGTTCCGGCGACGCCGAGGACGAACCAGGGTCGAAGACCGGCCCGCGCGTCGTCGGCCATCGCTCGATCGAGTGCCTCGGGGATCATCCGGAAACGATCGTCCATGGAAACATGCCGAAGCACGCAGTCCCCGAGTCCGGCGATCCGGAGTCCCTTCGTCACGCAATGGTGGGCCTGTTCGGTGAGATAGACGACGGCGCGCTCGACGTCGCGGCTCTTGATGCCGGCCGCCTCGCGAGCGGTCACGATCGCGATCAGATTGGCCATGCTCCCGCCGGAGGCAAGATTCCCCGCGGAACCGGCGGGGTAGCCGACCACGCTGGCGAGCCACTCGAGGGTCTGGTTCTCGATTCGGACGGCGCCAGGGCATGCGTGGCTGCGTCCGGTGAATCGATTCGACACCGCCGCGAGGAAGTCCGCGAGCGCCCCGTGATAGGAGTTTCCGACGGGAATGTAGGCGAAGAAGGCGGGTCCGGTTGGGTTCTGGCCGTTTCGGTCCACGTGGTCGGAGAGGATCGACAGCGCGCGCTCGAGGCCGATCGGGTCGCGGCCGATCGGGATCTCGGCGAGTGCCGCCCCGGACCCTCGATCCGGCGAGTACGCGGGCCCGGACTCGAGCCATTGGAGAATGGACTCCGCGTGGGCCACGGCGGCGCGCGTCAACTCAGCCCGGTCGGACGGGCCGGGTTCCAGGGGCCGCGTCAGCGGCTCGAGTGCGGCGAGTCGCGTCTCGATGGAACGAATCGCGTCCGTTACTCCGCCCTCCGCTCGCGACGAAGCTTCCCGATCACGGTGTCCAGCGAGTACCGTCCGCCGCCCGTGAAGATCAGGGCCAGCATCGGAACGCCGTAGAGGAGTGCCTTTTCCTTGTCGGCGAACGGATCCGCCGCGTGCTGCACGAAGACGGCGACGAGCGTGAAGATCACGATCGGCACCGCCGCCAGCCGCGTGCCCAGTCCGAGCATCACCGCCGCGGCGCAGAAGACCTCCGCAAAGACGACGAGGGCGAAGCTCGCTTCGGGTCCGACCCCGATCGGGTCCGCAAACTGCGACGCCCGCTCCGAGAATTTCGTGATCTTGCCCCAACCGTGCCCGTAGATCAGAAGGCCGCCCGCGCCGAGCCGCAGCACGAGGAGTCCCGCCGCCAAGAGTCGTTCCTTGAATCGATTCACATGCCCTCGCTTCCGTGGGTCCAAGGCCGGCCGCGAGTGGTGTATCCTCGCGGGTACGAACGGTCCTTCCATCCTAAACGAATCGGAGTCGCTCGATGACCGCGAACCAGCCTTCGAAGCCTCCCCTCGCTCTCCTCACCGGCGGCAACGGATTCGTGGGGAGCCGTGTCGCGCGCCGTCTCGTTTCCCTGGGCTGGCGTGTCCGCGCGATCGTTCGTAAGAAAGGGATCGCGCCCGAGCTCCGCTCTCCGCTCGTCGAAGAGATCGAAGGCGACCTGGTTTCGCGATACCTCGCATCTCCCGCCGCGGCCGGATGCGACGCCGTGATCCACTGCGCTGCCGGCGCGGGGCCGGACCTGGCGCCCGCACGCCGCATCAACCTGGACGGGACCCGCACGATATCGGAAGTGGCGCTGGCGGCAAGGGCGAGGCGGTACGTCCACGTCTCCACGGTCGCGGTCTACGACATCGCGGGCGCGCCCCTTGTCACCGAGGAGACGCCGCTCAAAACGCAGGGCGATCCCTACGGCCTGACGAAGGCGGAGGCCGATCGCGTTGTCTTCGACGCCATGGAGCGGGGACTCCCCGCCACGATCCTTCGGCCCGGCGCCATCCTCGGCGTCCATCCGACGTCGACCTGGGCGGTCAAGATTCCGGGCATGGTGCGGGATCGGACGCTCAAGTTGAAGCACGACGGCGGCGACTCCTGGCCGTTCGTCCACGTCGAGAATCTCGTCGACGCGATCCTTCTGTCGATCGAATCGGATCGGGCCGTGGGGCGCGCCTACAACATGGTCGACGAGCACAGGACGTGGCGCGAGTACACCGACCAGATTCGCGGCTGGTTCGGAACCGAGCCCCTCGAGTTGATCCCGCGCGCCGAACTGCCGCCGAACGGATACTGGACGGGGAAGATCGACGCGAGCCGAATCCGCTCCGAGCTCGGATACGCGCCAAAACTCACCTATGACGAAGGAATGGCGGAAGCGGCGGCCTATTGGAAAACCCGCGAGGCAACGCCGGCGTCCTAGGACTTCGCCGGCGCCTGCCTTCGGCCGCCGAACAGCGCGACCCCGACGCCCGTGAGCACGAGCGCCGCGCCGGCGTAGGTGGCGGGCGGCGGCGCCTCTCCCTTCACGATGGCTCCCAGAATCACCGCGAGCACCGGAATGATGAGGGCCGCGACGCTCGCGCTCGTCACCTTCCACTTGGTGATCAGCCATCCGTAGAGCGCGTAGGCGCCGAGGTTGCCCAGGATCGCAAGGTAGAGGATCGGGCCCCAGCCCGGCATGCCTTGCGGCAACGGCCGGGATTCGCCGAGCACGAGGCTCCCGAGAAGGCACACGCAGGCTCCGACCGCCGCACCAAACGAGTTGAGCGCCCACGTGGATTGGGGCGGCGCCTTCTTCACGATGACCGAGGAGAAGGAAGCGCAGGTGGCGCCCGTGAACACCGCGACGAGCGCCGTCGCGGACGCTCCGACGCGGAGCTCGCCCGAGAAGATCAGGATGACACCGGAGAGGCCGATCGCGGCGGAAACGAGCTGCAGGCGGCTCAATCGGTGCACGCCGAGCATCGCGGAGAAGAGCCCGGTCGTAATGGGAATCGTCGCGTAGATGACCGCGGCCGTCCCGCTCGGTACCGTCTGTTCTCCCCAGTAGAGCAGCACGAAGTTGACGCCCAGGTTGAGCGCCCCGAACCAGAACGCGGCCCTGAGGCCGGCTCCGCGAGGGAAGGAGCCGCCGGTCGCCTTCATCATCAGGAAGCATAGGATCGCGGCGATCGCGAGACGGATCGTCGCGCCCCAGACGGGCGGGACCGACTCGGTGCCGAAGCGGATCGCGAGGAACGTGCTCCCCCAAATGAGGCACGTTGCGGCGAACGCGGCGTAGGTCGCCGGAGAGCGGTCCTCCATGTCCCGGCGATTTGGTTCGGCCACCATGGCCGCGGATCTTGACAGAACCGACGCACATGCGAAAGGGCCGACCCCGTTCGGGGCCGGCCCTCGCTCGTTGGTGCAGAACGGCGCCGTGCCGCGCGCCGCGCCCCGTGCCGTCCGTGCTAGGGGCGGATGGAAACCTGCGTCCCCTTGCTGTCGTGCATGGTGAATTGCGGTTCCTGATTCCCGTTCAGGTGAATCTGGACCCGCGGCGTTTCGGTCTTGTCGAGGAAATCGAACTCCGGGCCCTGGTCCGTAACACCGATGTTCGCGCGGAGCTTCCCGTTCGCGTCGAGCATCGTGATGGCGGGGCCGCCGTCCGCCATGCCGAGGATCATTCGTGTGCTTCCGCTCGCATCCTTGATGAGCAGGAGGTCCGTCTCGAGGCTCTTCCGAGGCGCGCTGACGCCCAGGCACAGTGCAGCCAGACCGGCGAGCAACATCGCCGATCCCACGACCTTCAGCGTCCGGTTCTGCCGCTCGAGCCGTTGAACGCGCCCCTCCAATGATTCCTGCTCCAACAGCATGCATCGCCCCCTTCCGTTTTGGAATTTGTGGATCGATTGAACGCGATGCGGTGCACGGCCGCCCGGACGAAACAGGCTCGCGCGCGCGCAACATTCATATTTCGGCAGAAGGGGAGCGAAAGTTTAGCGAGAAGCGCCCGGGGAGCGCGTCGTCGCGCCGTTTGTCGTGGCCAGATAGCGCCACGTGAGAAGGCCCTGCGCGACCATGACGGCGGCCATCAGCGACACGATCGCGTCGAGAGATCCCTCGCGCGGAATGGCGTTCCACACGAAGAGCAGGATTCCCGCGATCGAAATTCCAATCGCTCCGATGCGCGCGGCGAGTCGCAACGGCGGCACGGTGACGGGAAGACGGAGAAGGAGAATCGTGATCACGCCCTGGTCGATCAGGAGCAGGCAGGCGAGAAGCTTGGGCAGGAGATCGGTCGCGTGCGTGAGAAGAAGCGTCGCGGCCAGCGCGATCGCGCCCAACGAACTCATGGCCGAGACCGCGAGGATCAGGGTTGCCACGGAGAACCTCCTTGGTTCTGGAAGTCGTCGGAATCGGCTGTACGAGCGTAGTTTACAGGAATCGCAATCCTAAAGTCGCCGCCCTGAAGTGCCGATATTCCCCGAGAAGGCCAAGACGGTCTCGGAGAGGCATGCAAAGGAGGCGCTCCATCCCGCTCACCACGCGACAGTACATCCAAATCGCAACCTATCGCGTCACGCTCACGCTTCTTGCCTTGATCGTGGCGGCGCGCGCGGCGCACGAGTATCGCGGGCCGCAATCCGCATGGCCGCTGGCTTCGATCTTCGCGGCGAGCGCGGCCGCGCTCGCGCTCTGGCCGCTCATCGTTCCGGGGCGGAACAAGACGCTCGTTTCGTATTCGTTGGCCTCGGCGTTCTTTCTCTCGGGCATGTTCCTCTTGCCGCCGGCCGGCCTCATGCTGACGGTCTGCTTCGCCGTGACCCTCGCCGGCATGCTCCGCGGGACGCGCGCCTATCGAATCGTATTCCAGGTTTCCTCGGCGGTGCTTGCCTATGTCGCCCCGGCGCTCCTCTTCAACCTGGGACCGCGCCCGGGCGAGTACGTGCTGAATCCGGCGACCCGTGCGGGCCTGGAATTGATGATCGCGATTTCAGCGGTCTCCTTCCATCTGCTCCTCCGGAGCATCGGCCTCCGTCTGGAACAGGGCGCCCGAACGCCCCGGTGGGGCGTTTTCTCGGGTCCGCCGCTCGTCGAGGCGGTCTGGGGTCTCGTCCTCTCGGTCACGATCCTGGTCCTGACCCGAATCCATCCCGCGTTCTTGGGGGTTGTCGTCGTCGAGATGGGGATCACGTCGTGGTTCGTGCGTCGCTATCGCCTCTACGTGACGGACCTGAGGCTCGAGGCGCACGCGGCCGCGGTCGCCGCGCAGGATGCGGACGAATCGGAGTTGGAGGAGGAGCCGACGCCCCGTTGGGCGGTGGGGAAGGTGCGCCGGGCTCGCTAGCTACGCTGCGCCTGGCCGTAGCGCGTCGCGACGTATTCCTCGACCAGGGCCAGGAACTCCTCGGCGATGCGCGGGCCCTTGAGCGTCGTCTTGAGTTCACCGTCGACGTAGACCGGCGCCTTCGGATTCTCTCCCGTCCCGGGGAGGGAAATGCCGATGTCCGCGTGCCGCGACTCGCCCGGGCCGTTCACGACACAGCCCATGACCGCGACCCGGAGCTCGGCCACGCCCGGATACTCCGCCCGCCACACGGTCATCCGTTCCCGCAGCCGGTCGTTCACGCGTTCCGCCAATACCTGAAAGAAGCTGCTCGTCGTGCGCCCGCAACCGGGGCAGGACGTGACCTGCGGCGTGAAGTGACGGAGGTCGAGCGACTGGAGAATCTGCTGGCACACGAGCACCTCTTCGCGACGATCGCCTCCGGGAGTGGGGGTCAGGCTGACACGAATCGTGTCGCCGATCCCTTCGAGGAGGAGCGTCGAGAGGCCCGCGGTGGAGGCGACGACGCCCTTCGTCCCCATCCCCGCCTCGGTCAACCCCAAGTGAAGCGCGTAGTCGGTCTCGGCCGCCAGCCGGCGGTAGACGTCGAGGAGATCGCGGACGCCGGACACCTTGGCCGAGAGCACGATCCCGTCGTGGGGCTGGCCGAACTCCTCGGCGAGCGCGGCGGATCGGACGGCGCTTTGGAACATGGCGTCGAGCGTCACGTCGCGATCGGGGAGGGGATCCGAGCGGCGAGCGTTCTCGTCCATCAACGACGTTAGAAGCTCGCGGTCGAGCGAACCCCAGTTGACGCCGATTCGGACCGGTTTCCCGTGTTCGACCGCCGCCTCGATGATGCGTTTGAAATGCTCGTCGTGCTTCTTCCCGGCGCCGACGTTTCCGGGATTGATCCGGTACTTGTCGAGCGCGCGCGCGCAGTCGGGATGATCGGCCAGGAGCAGGTGCCCGCTGAAGTGGAAGTCGCCGATGATCGGGGTCGAGAGGCCCGCGTCCCGCACGCGCTTCGCGATCTCGGGGACGGCGCGCGCGGCCTCCGGCGTGTTGACCGTGACGCGGACGAGTTCCGAGCCCGCCTCGGCCAGCGCGATGACCTGCGCGGCGGTCCCGGCGGCATCCGCCGTGTCGGTGTTGGTCATCGACTGGACGACGACGGGGCGTCCGCCGCCGATCACGACCGACCCGACGCGGACGGACGTCGAGGCGCGGCGCGGGCGGCCGTTCTCTCCGGGTTCGGAATGGAGTTTGATCGAGACGAGCGGCATCGCCTCAGTCTACCCCGGCCACGGCGGGGGGTCAAAGGCGGTGCCGAGCACGCGCGTGGCGATGGTACACTTCGGCGCATGCCTGCCTCGGCCGAAGTGCGCACGATGTTCGCGTCGGTCGCGCGTTCCTACGATCGCGTGAATCAGATCCTGTCGTTCGGGATGCACCACGGTTGGCGCCGCGCCGCGGTCCGCTGGAGCGGCGTGAAGTCCGGAGACCGCGTGCTCGACTGCGCGACCGGCACCGGCGACCTGGCTCTCGAGTTCAAGCGGGCGGCCGGCGCGGACGGGGCCGTCACGGGAACCGATTTCTGCGCGGAGATGCTGGCGCTCGCTCCCGCCAAGGCCGAGCGCGCGGGCCTCTCGGTCCGCTTCGAGGTCGCGGACGTGCTCGCGCTGCCGTACGCAGACGGCACGTTCGATGTCGCCTCGATCGCGTTTGGAATCCGAAACGTCGAGAACCCGGCGCGGGGCGTTCGCGAGCTGGCCCGGGTCGTGAAGCCGGCGGGCCGCGTCGTCGTGCTCGAATTCGGCCAGCCCGGCGGTCCACTCTTCGGCCCGGCCTTCCGCTTCTACAGCCATACGCTCCTGCCGCGGATCGGAGGATGGGTCAGCGGCCAGCGCTCCGCCTACGAGTACCTCGATCGCACCGCGTCGGAGTTTCCTTCGGGCGAGCGGTTCGCCGCGCTCATGCGAGGAACGGGCGCCTTCCGTGACGTGCGGATGCACCCTCTGGCCGGCGGCGCCGTGTACGTCTACGTGGGGGAGACGCACGCGGCGCACGAACCCGCGGCCCCGGCGCCGGGAACCGCGCGATGAGCTTCGAGCACGCCATGCAGGTTCGTTTTCAGGACGTCGACGCGGCCGGAGTGCTCTTCTACGGCCGCGTCTACGACTACAGCCACGTGGCGTACGAGGAATTCTGGGCCTCGATGGGGGTCGACCGCGCGTGGGTGTTCTCGGGCGCCGAATTCCTGATCCCGATCGCGCACAGCGAGGCGGATTATCGAAAGCCGGTCCTGCACGGAGAGCGGATCGCGATTCGCCTCGACGTGACGCGCGTGGGACGCGCGTCCTTTTCGCTGGGATATCGCATCACGGGACCGGGCGGTCCCGGCGACGTTCGCGCGGAGGTGAAGACGGTCCACGCCTTCGTGGAGAAGAAGTCGATGAAGCCGATCCCGATCCCCGAGGATCTACGGGTGTTTCTGCTTCGCCACCTCGTCCAGGAACCGGTCGCGCACAACCCGCCGCAATAGTTTTCCTGAAGCGGTGCGCGGCAGCGTGTTCACCACCATCAGGTGGCGCGGTAGCTTGAACCCCGAAAGGCTCTCGGCGGCGTGGGCACGGAGCTCTTCGAGCGTGACGCTCCGACCGGGCGCGAACTCGACCACGGCGGCCACCTCCTGCCCCCATTCCGCCGACGGCAGCGCCACGACGCACGCGCCGCCGATCGCCCCGTGGGCGAGGAGGACCCGTTCCACCTCTCCGGGCGAGACGTTCTCGCCGCCCGTCACGATGCGGTCGGCGCGGCGATCGAGCACGATCAGGCGACCGTCTCCATCCCACGCTCCGGTGTCGCCCGTTCGCAGCCAGCGGCCGGCCAGCGCCGCCGCATTCAACTCGGGATCCTCCATGTAGCCGGCCATGACCGTGGGTCCGCGCACCACGATTTCTCCCTCGACGCCGGGACCGGCGACGCGGCCGTCGTCGTCCCGGATCTGGACGCGCGTGAAGGCGAGCGGCGAGCCCGCCGTGGCGAGGCCCTTCGGCCAATCGTGCAGTCGAAGCGTCGTCACCTGGGACGTCGCTTCGGTCAGGCCGTACGTCGGGAGCGCGCGCATTCGGAGCATCGCCGCCTCCTCGAGCAGCTCCGGTTCGATGGGCCCGCCGCCGATGAGGGCGGCGCGGAGCGTCGCGGGGTAGGGCCGCCCGCCGCGCGCGGCCAAGACCCGGCGGAGCATGGTCGGAACGAGCGAGACGATCGTTACCCCGTCGCGGTCGATCGCCTCGTTCACGGCCTCGGGCACGAATCGTTCGTGGATCAGCACGCCCGTGCCGTAGGCGGCGCTCCGCGTCAGGATCGAGAGCCCGCCGACATGATGGAGCGGAAGACAGCAGAGCCAGAGATCGTCCTCACGCACGCCCAGGTTTCGCGCCGACGCGATCGCGCTCCACAGGAAGTTGCCATGCGTGAGCACGGCCGCGCGCGGTGGCCCGGAAGTCCCGGACGTAAAGCAGATCGCGGCCGGCGTGTCGAGGCGACGGGTGAAGGGCAGGACGGGCCGGTCGGCGTCGAGGGAAACCGGGCCTTGGCCCGCCTTCGGCTTTCCGGGGTTGAAGAAGTCCGCGGTGATCGAGAGATCCACCTGCGCTCGCTCCCGAAGCGACGCACGCTCCGCCGCGGTCGCCTGAGGGCTCGGAAGAACGGGCAGGAGCCCCACCCGATGGAGCGCGTGGAACGTGACGGCGAGGTGGAACGCGTCGTCCGGCTCGAATTCGAGCGACACGTGCTCGCCCGAACCGAGGCCGCGGGCGAGCAGCATGTCCGCCGAGGCCCACACCGCGTGGTCGAGGAGCGCGTAGGTCCAGGCCGAACGCGCGCTTCGGAGCGCGATCCGCTCCGGCTGCACGGCGGCCCAGAATTGGATGGGGTCGTGCGTGATCATTCCGTTCCGAACCTTTCGAGGATGGTGGGTTCGATCCCTTGGCGCGCGAGGCCGTACTCGACGTGAAGCCCGAGTCCCGGCTCGCGCGAGAGCTTTACGATGGCCGGCTCGTCGTCGTCGGGAGCCGGCATCGCCAGGTCGTGTGCGAAGTCGTGCGGTGGGACGACGCCGTGGGCATAGGGAGTCGGGCCGAGCGACGCCGCCAGGTGCGCGGCGCCGTGCCGCCCAACGATCGAATCCAAGAAGGCCGTCACGACGACGTCGAGCCCGTGCTCGCGCGCATAGCAGGCGACCGTGCGGGCGGGAAGGAGCCCTCCCAGGACCATCGGCTTCACGATCAGGACGTCGGCGGCGTCCTCCTCCACGATCCGCTGGGCCGTCGCGAAGTCTCGAACCGCCTCGTCGGCGGCGATCGTGACACCGCACGACGCGCGAACCCGCCCCAACGCGTCGATGTCCTCCGCACGCACCGGCTGCTCGGCGAATTCGAGGCGGAAGGGCTCCATCGCCCGAAGCGCGGCCACGGCCTCCTCCTCGGTCCATGCCTGGTTGGCGTCGATGCGGATTCGAAGCCCCGGCCCGCCCGCTTCGCGAAGCGCGCGCAGGCGGTCCAGGTCCTCCACGAGCGGGCAGCCGCCGACCTTGAGCTTTACCGTGGTGACGCGTTTCGACACGTACCGCTCCACGATGGGCCCGATTTCCGCCGCCGGGATGCGCGCAATGGCCACGTTGGCCGGGACCTGGTCGAGCGCGGTGGTGCCGCCCATGAGCCGCGCGATCGAGACGCCCCAGCAGATGCCGAGGAAGTCGTGCAGCGCGAGATCGATGGCGTGCCGCGCCGCGGGCGCCGCCGCCACGGGAGCGAGGTTTCGGAGGTCGCGGATCGCGCCCGAAAGGTCGTTCTCCGTGAGGGCGATCAGCTTCTTCGCGACGACGCGGAGCGCGGCGACGCTCGACGCGAAGGACTCGAGGCCGAAGCCGGGCAGGGGAGCGCTTTCGCCCGCCGCCGCCCGCGCGAGCCCGCCAACCGTCCCGCTATGGAGGAGGAGGAACGCGCTCTCGCGGACCGACACGGGACCCTCGGACGTCGGCCAGGGCGTGCGAAGCTCGGTCCGCATCGTGGCGAGCGAGACGGCCTCGATCATCATGGGAGCGCGATCCCCGCGGCCAGGAGGAGGCCGAAGAGGGCGTGGAGCTTCGCCGTGTCGACCAGCGCGCGGTTCAGGGCGGGGCCGTCCTCGCGCGTCGCGACCGCGCGCCAGGCCCGCATCGCCAGCGTGAACGTGGCGAGCGGGAGGAGCGCGGCGACGGAGAGGTGGCCGCGAAGCCAGAGGCCCAGCGGGACCGAGAACGCGAGGAAGAGGAGGGCGCCGTATTCCGTTCGCGCGCCGCTCCGGCCGAGCCGCACGGCGAGCGTGCCCTTGCCCGCCGCGCGATCGGTATCGACGTCCCGCACGTTGTTCACGACGAGGATCGCGGTCGCGAGCGCGCCGACGGGGAGCGCGACGAGCCAGACGTCGGG